>JAAUYJ010050786.1_pt1 | contig 17638 bp, 14 predicted proteins | sample 7278031 | NCBI WGS metagenome assembly JAAUYJ01 (sample SAMN14350222, study PRJNA611818) | marine sediment metagenome | isolation source: surface marine sediment (1.8m) | place: French Polynesia: Moorea | collected 2018-08 | reverse complement strand
CTTCTAAATAGTCTTGGTTAATCTCGTCGCTTTCTTCTCCTAGTTCCTGACTGATAATAATCTCATCATAGAGGTCTTTAGTTGCTCCTTTAAGGTCGGTTTCTGACTGTTCTAATATCCCTAGTAATTGTTCTTCTTCTGCGTCTAATTTGGCTATTTCTGTTTGTAATTCGTTAGCTTCGGTTATTAAGGCGTTGGCACTATTTAAGAGATTTTCTTGTATAGTTTGGACTTCTTTTCCTTGTAATGCGTCGTGGATATCGGCGGTGGTTTCTGCGAGAATGGTTTGAATATTTTCGGGTAATTCGGGTTGATTTTGAATTGTTTCTAATTCACTCAAAATACCTGCTAATTGCCCTTTATATTCGGGTTGTTGGATAATATCTTCGATGGGTTGCAGTCGTAAGTCTGTTCTTAGGTCGTTTAATGCCTGTTGTAGGGCATCTTCAGCTTGTAATTGGTTTAATTGTTCGATTTTTGCCGTAGCAATGGCTCGATCTCTGGCAATATCTGCCTGTTGCTTCTCAAATTTAGCGGTTATACTCTCGTCGATGCCTAATTGTCTTTGTTGGGCAAACTCTTGTTCTAGGGTGGCTTGTGCCAGATTTAATTGTTCTACTTGTAGCAGTTGGACTAGGGTTTGTTCTGTCCAATTCCTGAGATATTCGAGGGCATCGATACGAAGTTCGGCAATATTTAACTGTTGCTGTAAGCTTTCGATGTCTTCTTGAGTATTACTAATATTGCTTTGAATATCATTAAATTCTGTTTGTGCGATCGCCTGTTGTTGTTGGATGAGATCGATATGCTCTTGGGCAGCTTCTTTAACTATGGCAAATTGATCGGCTTGTTGTTGCGCTTGTTCCTGTAATGCCAGATGTTTGAGCATTTCGTGGTAATAATGGTCAGCTTTGAGAGCATCATCCGGTCTAGCAATACCTCCGGCGCAACCACCTCCTGTATCAGTCATTAAGTCTCGATAGTCACGGTAATAAATTTCGGCGGCAGTGGCGAAGTTGTTCTGTTGCGCAACAGTTAAAAGATAGGCTGCTTCTTGACTTCCTGCTTCGGTTGCTTCGATAAGACGGGTTTGTAGTTGGGTTTCGAGGGTGTTGAGTTGTAACTGTTTTTCTGTAGCGAGGAGGCTATAGTTTTCTTTGAGTGCCGTTGCGTCGAGAAGTTGTTGCAGGGTTGAGTGTTTGGCTTGTATTTCGCTTAAATATTGGTCGTTTTGCACCTCTAGAAATGCTTGTAAATCTTCCATAGAGGCGGTTAAAGCGATGCTGGTGGCTTCTGCTTGTTGGGCGAGTTGTTGGACTTCTGCGAGGGCGTTTTGTGCGTCTAAGAGTTGATTTTCGAGGTTGCTATAGTCGCTGTCGGGACTGTCTATGGTGGATAGCAATAGTTGATGTTCGGTTTCAATGACGGTTTTTTGTGCGTCGAGAAGGGTGATTTTTTGGGTGAGGGCTGTTTGTTGTGCTGTGAGGATGATCTGTTTTTGGCTGAGGAGATCGATTGATTGTTGTAGTTGAATGGTTTTAGTTTCGCTTTCGGGGGCGATTGTATCGAGTTGGGTTTGCAGTTGTAACTGTAGCGCAATAGTTTCTGAAAGTTCGGTGTCGAGGAAAAGGCTTTGCTGTTCAACCCAGGTGCGAGTGTTGGCTATTTGTTGCAGGAGGTTTTGTGTATTGGTGTCTAGGGTGGCTTTTTTTTCTAGGACATCATTGAGGGCGGTTTGATAGGTTTGACTACTGCTGTCGTATTCGTTTTGTTCTGTTGCGGTGTTTGTTTTGGCTTCTTCTGCTGCAAGTTGTGCGATCGCTAGTTGTTCTTTGAGGGTGGGGAGTAACTCGGAAAAGGTTTCTAGTTGTGCCTCTTGTTCAGGAAGGAGTTGCCGTTGCGCTTCTAATAGTTCGAGTTCGGCGATAAATTGATCTAGGGTTAGTTCGGCTGTATCTGCTGCAACGTTTGCTTCTTGCCATTGGGCGATCAGTTGGTCAGTAAGGTTTTGTTGTTGGGTGTCTTCGATAACTTCTTGGTCTAGGTTGGCTGCGTGTTTTCTGAGGTTGGTTGCTTGTTTGGTGTAGCTATCCCAGGTGATCCAATGGTGATCTACATGGGTAACAGCAACGGTTTCACTTCTGCCTGATTTTCCTTTAGCTTTACGATATTCTGTCCAAGTGGGGCCAGCTTTTCGGCTATTTTCCCAGTGTATGGCTGCTTGTTCTTCGTACCAGTCTGCTTGAGATAAGGCTGCGGTTGCATTGGCTTGTTTTTGAGCAATTTGGGCTTTTAGGGTTTCTAGTTGTTGTTGGGAGTTGGTGAGTTCGTCGGTTATTTGTTGTTGCAGGTTGTAAAGGGTGGTTGCGTCGGATAAGGCAGGATAGTATTGGTTACGAAGTTGGTTAAGAGAGGCTTCGGTTTTATCACTGGCAAGATAAGCTTGTAAATAATTCTCTAATTTATCTGGATTTTGTGCAGCTTGTAGGGTTAAGTATGCAGTTTCTACTCTTAAGTTTTGGAGACTTGAAATAGCCTGTTCTTGATTAGTCTTTAGTAAATTTTTTATCTCTTGCTGTGGTCTGTGATTTTGTTTTTGTTCAATATATTTGTGTAAATTGGTTTCTAACCATTGTTCCTGTTGCTCATCAGATAAATCAACTTCAATGATTAAATCTTGCTGTGTTAGATCAATTTCTTCATTTAAAATCTCAATTAAATCAGAACGTAATGAGTCAGAAGCTTGACTTCCTAATCTTGCATATTCTTTTTCTAAGCTAGTTAAAGTTGAAATATGGTCAATTTTTTCAGATAATAAATTAACCTGTTGTTGCTGAGTAGTTAAAACAGCGATCGCTTCTTCCAAACTATCAACAGACTCCCCTAAAGCATCAGCATAATTAATCTGAGCTTCTTGACGTGCGATTGCCTCTTGTAACTGAATTTTATCTAATAAATAATCCCCTTCTGGATCTGCTAAATTATCCTCTATATAACTCTCTAATTCATTAACTGCTTCCGTGCGTTGTTCCGATAAATTCCAGACATCAACTGTCAACTGATGAGACTCTTGTAAATTCTCTAACCAAATAGCTGATAAACTCTCAATTTCCTCTGCTAAATCCGCACCTAAAATAATATAACCTTCAATACTATCCGCTTCTAAAGCAACCGTTACCGCATCTTCTGACGTTGCTTGAGACTGTAAAGAAGTCACTCTTTCTGAGATTATTTCTTCCCCTTCCACTGCTAAATATTGCTGCCATAACTTGACAACTTCGGGAGTATCTTCATCAATATTCCAATCTAAGAAACCTGTTACATCTTCCGCTAATAAATAAGCATTAATGGTTTCAAAATCAGTTAATTCTGTCTCTGCTAAGATTGCAGTTGCTTTCAACTCCTGTAACTCACTTTGTAGATCAGATAATTTTTGATTCGCATTGTTAACAACAGTTTCCTGTTCAAAAATATCCTGATTATTTAACCTCTCTAAATCTTCTGTATTCTGTTGAATTTGTAACTCAATTAACTCTAATTTTTGAACAATATCTATTTTACTTAGAGATAATAAGTCCTTTTGTGCTTCTAGTTGTACAGAATAGCTAATTAACTGATTTTTAAGAGCTTCAATAAATAATTTATCTTGTTCGATTTCTTTGTTTAAAGATGTTAATTTTTCAACTAGATTATCTGCTTGTTTTTTGGTATTTTTCGCTAGAGCATACTGTTCATCTCTTGCCTTGATTTTATTATAGTCTGTTCTTATTCTGGATACTGGACCTCCACGCCATTCTATTTCCTGAATATATGTTGATTCTTTATTATACTTTTCTGCTAACTTTATATGAGAACTTTCTTTCACTATTAGGTTGTTAATCTGGTTTTGATAATCAATAATTAATCGTTTTTTACTACTAATTTTTTCATCTCTTTCCCATAAGTCACTTTCAGTTTTACTAATCTCTTTTTTGATTGTATTAATTTTTACTTTTATAGAATTTGTCTCAGATTCTAAAAGTTTTTCGATAGATAAATTTGCTTTTTCTATTTTTTTTATAAGGTTGTCAATTAATGAGTTATTATCTTGAATATTTTTTTCTAAATCCTTAATTTTTTTTTCTAAATTAGAGGATTTTTTTCTGGCTAAATCAGCTAGAGCATACTGTTCATCTCTTGCCTTTATTTTATTATAGTTTGTTTGTTTTATCTCTACTATAGTATTTTCACGTCTTCTTACTTTCCGAATATATGTTGATTCTTTATGATACTTTTCTGCCAATTTTCTATGTGAACTTTCTTGCTCTATTAGGTCGTTAATCTGGTTTTGATAATCAATGATTAATTGGTCTTTATTATTGACATCTTTCTGAAGTTCCCATAATTTATTATTGTTGTTTTTAATCTCCTCTTTAATGGAATTAATCTGAGTATTTTCTTGGGATGAATCTCTAATTTTTTCAATAGTTTTTTTCTGTTTTTTAAACTCATTAATTTCTTTTATTAAACTGTTTTTTTCTACCATTAATTCCTGTAATCTTTCCTCTTCAAACCGATGATAATCATCAGCAAGTGTTAAACTATCTTCAATTGTTTCTATTTGAGAAGATGTTACATTAACTTTAGCTTTTAAGTCATCATATTCATCTAAAAAGACTTGAAAAGCAGCATCAAAGACAGTTTTAAAATAGGCGATCGCTGTTTCATTATTTAACAATCCTAAGCCAGTTAAAAACGTTTTTAAATCGTTGTGAGATTGGGTTAATAACTCTATAGCTAATTTAGTGTTCATTTTAATGTAGTTTTCTTAAATTAGTTTAGTTGATGATAATGTCAGTCTTTAGTTTTGCAGTTATTTTTTAAGTTTATTTTAATAATTTTCTGTATATTTTTTAATAGCTGTTTCATTACCATAGACATTTCTAACCACATGACGAAATCTTCTATATTCATCAAGATTAGTCACTGTTTCTTGAGAGATAATTTTAGGTCTTGTTTGAGAAATATCTAAACTCATTTGAATCAATAAATCTCTATGCCATTGTTTTCCTGTTGGCATATTTTCATCTACAGTAGTAGCAATTTTAGAAAAAATCAACTCTAAAACCGTATAAAAATCATGTAAACTAAGAGCGACAGAATCTAAAAATAAATCTTGGTTATCTAAAGTAGTTTGATAAGCATTCATTGCTCTTTCTCCTCGAATTATCAATTTTTATAAGTTCTCTAATTCAAACTTAATTCTTTCTGCTAAAACTCGATAGCTTTCCATTACACTTCTCGCCCCTCCTGTAAAATTTTATCTTTTAACTGTTGTGAACAAGCATTAATATCAACTAGGTTGACTTCTATTTCATCATCTAGTTCCCTAAGTTCACCCATTGCTTGAAACGTATCTGTAGGAGATATTCCCCAAGCAGCAATATCCACATCAGACGCTAAATTAAAACAGTTTTCATTAAGAATAGAACCAAAAACCATTACTTTTGTCACTCCAAACTTTTCTTTTAATACAGTCTTAGCTAAATCAACTAATTCCCAAGCTTGTTGTAATCTATCTTCTCTTTGCTGTCGAGTTTTTTGCCAATTATTTTTGGCAGTTTTTCGATAGATTAGTAGTTTATCTAAAGAAAGAACACTATTTAATTGAGAGTTAGAATTAAGTTTCGTCATGTTACTAATAAGCTCAAACATTTAACCAGTTAACTAGATCATCAATGCTAGAAAAATCTAATAAAGCTTCTCCTAAAGCTTCCACTTCGTCAATAGTTAACTCTGTAATTTGAGTTTCTAATGATGTAGGAATATCACCTAACTTTCGTTTAAGTTGACGAAGAATTAAACTTTTTTCTCGTTCCGTTCCCTGTTCAATACCTTGTTCAAATAACCAGTTTCTTAAATCATTAACTGAAGAAAAATCGAATAAAGCTTCTAGTAAACTGTCCACCTGATCAATAGTTAATCCCATAATGTCGGTTTCTAACGATGGAGAAATATTCCCTAACTTTTGTTTAATCAGACGAATAATAACCCCTTTTTGTCGTTCAACAGTTTGCTCAATACCTTGTCTCATCCAACTGGTTGTAATTTCCATAACATCCTCCTGTACGGGTTGACTAAATGTATCAATTTCTGTTTGAAATTGTATTTCTTCTGAACGATTTAAGGTTAGATAAGTGTCCACAAACCCCGAAATCAATTGCATTCTCGCAGGGTCTAATTTTAATGTTACCAATAACCTCAAACATTCTGCTTTAACTTTAGGTCTATCTTTGGGATCAATCTTCATTTTCGCCATTAATGCAGAGGCAACTGGGTTAGATTGATTGAGAAAATCTCGCCAATTTAAAAGATTTAATTGAATCACCTGATAATTAAATTCTAAGACTTTAAAATCAGGGAATATTACCTCATATTGTTTGACTGCTTCTTTATTGGGACTGTCATAAGAAAAGATAACAATAGGATACACAGGTAAAGAAAACTTCTCATGGAAACGTGCAAAATAAGTAAACATTCGTCGATTAAATTCTGTTTTAGCAGTTGCTTGTGCTTCCACATGAATCAAAAAATAAGCATCTTTTTCTTGAAATTTAACTTTAGCAATTAAATCCCCTTCATACTTCTCTCCTTCGGTAACGTCGGTAAATATTTCTTTGTCTAAAAAGGTAATTGATTCCTGATCTAGATAAGTGAGAACTTCAGGGAAAAATAAATCAATAAACTCTACAAAAAATGTTGAGATTAATTCTTTAAATAAACGATCATGGTCAATCATATTACTCAATAATTACATAGAAAAATAAAGTGGATAATACTGGTTTTTTCAGGTGGGAAAAGTTGTCTAGTTTATAAGGAGTTCACGTAAGTCTTTGATTTGTCCACCCTACAGTTTTCACAATTTATTTTTCAATAGTGCTGATATGAATTTAAAAATTTTTACCAGTAATATAACACAACCCTATCAGTTTTTTCACATCCCTTGTAAAGATAATTAATAAGTTAGTAAATATACAGAAAATTAAAAAGTAAATTATAAATTTTTAGTAAAGAGATAGTCCCTATTTTAAAGATTTGATAAAGCAAAATAAGACAAATCCTGATCAATTAAACATTTCACAAATTCATCAGTTACTAACGAATTTACGTAAAATTATTGATTAATCTATTCTTAACCAGAAAAATACTATTTTACTGCTCAAAAACCCTAGTTGCTATTTTGACTGCTTTGTCAAGAGCGGCTTTATATTCCTTTACATTAATTTAGTACAATTGCTCAAAAAAGTTTCTATTTTTTCCCTAAAAGAGCTTATGTGTAGCGATAGCTTATTAAACAGTGACGAAGAATTGGGGATATTTAGCCTTTTTTTAAAAGTAGAAAAACTGGCTACAGATTTTTATGCTCGTATATTATACCACAAGCCCCTAACCTCGTTGCTTATTGATAATAATTCTCATACATTGCGTAATGTAAAGATGAGCAAAATTTTTTATTTTCTTTGTTATGAAGATTTTTCATAAGTTTTACTTATCTTGTATCGAGGGAGAGGTGGAAAAAGTAAAAAAGATGAGAAAATCGTTAACAATAAAGTCAATTTTGTCAACCCTAAGAGTTAATTAATTTTTTGCCATTCTTCTGCTTCATTAAATAACCTGAGATGTTTCAGATTGGTGGTACTGACAACAATATATCTACCTGGAAACTTGTTGACTAATAATTGCCAATGAGCACAATGATGATATCAATCTCTAACGAGTTATCTGCTGCGGTTGGTGTTGCTTGTAAACGAGAAATTGACCAGATTTCTGCGGCCATATTTGCTACTTATTCATCAACAATTAAAACGTCAATCAGTTGTCTTAAATTGTTTGCCTGTTCTAGTCCTTCGGGATCATTCCCTTGTTTAACTGATAAAATTAAACTTCGTTTTAGTTCATAAAAACAAAGTTCTGAGGAAACAAAATAAACGTCCCTTGCTAATAGACGCTAAAACCAAACTTTACATTCAACTGCATCTGGATGAGCGTTAGGATTAGAAAGTTTACCTAAAATATTAGTATCCAAAAAAATAATCATTGTTGCTCAAATAACTTTCTATTGCGATATGTGTCAATGGTTTCTTCTACCATTTTCCATGCTTCTAATTCTTTTTATTTTTCTTTTGATGTTAAGTTTTCTTCACGTTGTTTGGCTTTTTCTCTCCATTTTCGCATCATTTCTATTCCTTCTTGATTAATTTTAATTTGTTCGTCTTTAGTGCGCGCATAATGTTTCATTTCAGGAGGTAATTCCCCGATAGGTTCCGGATATTATTCATGATCGACATTGTAATGGGGTTTATGGTTCATTGTTAATCACCTCATAAATATATCACTGACAAATTGAATTGTGCATCCCGTAACACAAGCATCTTGCTTGTACAGTCTAGAAGACTGTGTTACTACGAATAACATAGATTTGGGCATAATATAATATGCCCTTAGAATGATTATATCATCAACAAATTAAGCTGATTTAAACAGGGGTTTTCCGTCAGGCGATAGCTTGATAGTTCCGTCTTTATTCTTATCAATTTCGGCAAATAAATAGTTACCTTGAGCATCTTTTTTCAAATGTATTTTATCCCCTGCTCGTTCATATAAAGGGGGACAAAAAACAGGAATGGCTTGATATTCGATAATGTTATTATTTTCATCTAATAAAACGGGACAGGTGACCAAGTTTCCTGCTGCATCAAATACCCAATTTTGAGTTTCAGGATCTCGTAAGGGAGTCCCATAAATAGGTAAACCATTACTACTTTTTAAAGTCTCTCCCGCCTCGTTTTTAACTGGGTTTAAAAACACCTGTTCTCCTTGAGGGTTAATAACAGGTTGCTGTGTCTTAGGATCTCGTAAAGGAATCATCCCAGGAGTTGGCATTTTAACCACTATTCCTTGAGATACAGGAGATTTGAGGGTTTCTAATTCAGACTCACTTATGTCATAATGCTTTGTATATTGAATGGCTGCTTTTGTAAATCCAAACCTTTCTAATAGCTTATGGACTCCTGTTTGTTCCATACTGATGAGTAAATCGAAATCAGTAATTTTCAGTTTTTGAGCAAGTTTAAGTCCTTCTTCCACTAATTGAGCGATAGCCTGGGGTTGACGATGTTCCGGTTGCACATACATCCCAATGGCTCCACCAATACGACGAGGTTGGAAAGGATTGTCTCCTATCCCCTCATAATCCAACGCTGGGGCTTCGTCATGAAAATAAGTGGATAAAAAACCCACAATATGTTTATTTTCACCTTCTTCTAAGACAAAGGTATAAATAGAAGCAGAGTCTAGTTTTTGCTTGACGTAGGAGAGATAGTCAAAATCGGGTTTGAGAATCATGGATAAATCGTGCTGCGATCGCTCTTTCAAAAAAGCCATCCATAGAGGAGCGATGGCTGCTGCATCATCTAGGTTGGCTCGTCGCTGGTAGTACATAATTGTTTTTTTAGAGTCTTAATTATCCAAAGAATCTAGACGTTTTTGCCAGTCTTCATCTTCTTGTTCTAAGATATCTTTTTCTGTGGTATAAGCAATATCAGATTGTTGAACAATTGCTTGATTAGCAAACTGACTTGCATAGTTTAATTTATGTTGTATGGTTTCATCTTTTTGTTGTAATACTGTGTTTCTTTCTCGTCGTTTGCTGTTTCTTTCGTCTATGTTATTATTTTTCCATTGAATGGTAAAATAACGAATTAAAGGGATACCTAAGAAAGCAATTGCATATCCTAATAGTAGCAAATAAATGGAATCGATAAAGGCAATAAAGCCTCCAAACTGTTCAACAATACTCGGATCTTTGAAAAACGAGCCTAACACTAGGGCTAAAATAAAATTCAATGCACCCAAACCAATAGATAGCATAATTTGATTACTACTGGCTTCACTAAACTTGTATAATCTTTCTCGTAAATAACTAGAAATTGAGTTTTTGTTAGATTCTTGAACGGTTACTTGTAATTCAGGAAAATGGTAAATTAATTCCCCTTGAGGAGAGACTTCAGGATTTCCATTAAAACGAGTTAAAACGGGTAAGATATAGTCTTCATTTTCTTGATTGTATTGGTCAATATTATCTAAATAAGGAGCGACTTGTTCAGCAATAATTGACCCTTTATTATTTTTTATCACTGTACCAATGGCTTTCCAACGACGTTCTTCTAAATTATAATTGGGATCACCATCTCCGAATAGAAATGAAAAAATAGCTTCCAAAAAATTCATATCATTGGAGTCTTTAGAACGAGATGATCTCGAAGAATTGCCATACCGTTGATAACTATAGTCGGGATAAAAGATGAGAAATAAATCACCAAAATTAGGGAAGAAGAAAATGCCACCACCTCGATAACTGCCCCCCCGACTACTGGAACTACCATTATCTCCATCTCGACTAGAATTAATGCCAATAATAATGACAGTGATAGCAATAATCATTAAAATGATGGAAGCCACTAAGATAATACCAAAAGAAATGCGAATTAAATAAAATAAAACTTTCCAAATTTTATCCCAAGTTTCTTTTAATTGTAATTTCCAATATTTATTACGGAGAATGGTACGAAAGTTTTCAGGGAAAAGATAAATAATTTCTCCTGACTCAGCCACTTGTAAATGGCCAGAAACATCCGAGGCTAAAGCCAATAATCCTTGTTGTGCTAAATTAATATTTAATCCTGCTTGTGCTGCCACATCACCAACGGTAACACGGTAGCCTAACTGTTCAACAGATTTCATAATTTCAGGCTGAAGTGTCATTGATACCTTCCTTATTTTTCTGCTCATATTCTATTATATTGAGATTTTTCATCCCTGGTTAACTTGAAATCTGTTATCTTCGTAAAGAGAAGATTTGTCAATCAGAATTTAGAATTACCGAGTCCTTAAGTTGGAGGCTTAAAATCCTTGTTTTCAGTCATTGATTTTGTAGGGAAGAAAACCAATTATCTTTGTGACACTTTGAGTAACTGTCTTGAAACTCTTGCAATTTGTTGAAAATTGTAGATAATAAAAATAAAAATATTTGCAGCGATATTGTTTAAGGATGCTCACACACACACAAACTCACTTTAAACAGTCTCAATTTATTTTGAGTCTTTTGATTAGTATGTTCGGCTTATTGTTTGCTCAAGTACAGGCAAAAGCGGCCGAAACAGTTATTTTGAAATATAGTATTTTAAGAGAGTCGGTATCGGTTGAAGAATTAAGTACCTTAGCGAATACAGGAGAAGCTTCTAGTTCATTAAAAGCTTATCTTAAATTAGCCAATAAACAACCCGAAGAACTAAGGGCGTTATTGAACAATAATGTAGATGTTGATCCCGTCTTTTTATCGAAAGTTCTCAATAGCTTTGCGGGAGGAATGATGCTTGATCCGGTTGGAGAAGTGATTCATACCCCTTCAAAAAGAGCTAACAGAGAATCATTAAGAGGGGCTTTAGTTACTTCTGCATTATCGGATAAAAATATTCGCTTAATTGAAATTTTGGAGAACTATCCTACTCAAGAGATTCATGTGGATGGGGATCGCTTAGCAGAAATGTATCAAAGTATTGAAGGGTTTGTTAAGAACGTTCCTCGTCTTCCTTTTTAGGGTTAAAACGTCAATCAGAATGCGCTTCTGGCGAATTATGGAGCCCTGAATTTGGAGGCTTGAAACCCCTTTTTTCGCTCATTGCGAATGACGGAATAGCCAGCTTGAGTCAGTCGTTTTTGTATCAGTTGTCCACTGCGATGAAAGTCACGGCTATCCCTAACGACTGCCATAACACAGCGAAGTATTAGGGTTTGATCATCAGGGTGAAAAATGGACATAGAGCAAGTTTGGGGAGTGTGGGGAGATGAAGAAAGATGTCGAATGTAGAAGCCCACACCATAATCTGTGATTTGGTGTGGGAGGATGTCACTTCCCCCTCTTCCCTATCCCTATCAAAAGCAGAAAATTTTATTATTTAGCTTTGGAAAAACCCAAGTCGTTTTCTTGTGCATACCGTTCCATAAAGCGCATAAAACGATCCCATTTGTCAGCAGAGTCCATAATTAATATCGCTTCTATTGTTGTGGGTTTTCCATTAATAAATTTTCCTTTAACCTCAGTCGTAGATATCTCTCCTTCTTCATCAACTAAATACATTCCTGTAATTTCATCTGTACTCTCAACATCAAAAATTTTCGGAGATTGAAAGATAAAGGTTGCTGTTCCACTATTACCACTTTTCGCACGGGTTAAGCGCACTTCAGGAACAACCGGTTCTGAGACACCACGAGAAAATTGAATTTCAGCCATGTTTATTATCCTTATAGTCAAACTTCGTATCCTATCATGGGGATTTTCTTTTGTCTACTGTTCGTAGGTGAACTTGCAAACTGATTATCTTCCAAGGGGCAATTTTCTGGTTATTATTTTTTGCTTCTTCTAATAAGTTGACTGTTTGGCCTAGGGTTAAATCTAAATCACTTTTAATGGTTATATTGCTGGGTTTTCCCTCACAGTCATAACAGCGTAAAATATAACAATTATCTTCATTTTCTGAAGGTTTAAAGGCGGATAATATTAAATTATCACTTTCTATCTCTAAACCTGAAAAAATAGGAGGTAGTTGAGACTTTTTACTGATATGTTGCTCAGGTATTATAATTTGCAAGGGAATATTAAATTCACGAGCTTTATGGACGGTTTTTGCTGCTTGCCAACTACCTTTATGAGGATAAATTGCATAACTAAATTCATGATAACCAATATCACAAATAGGATCAGGCCAACGAGGACTTTTTAATAGAGTAAGTCGTAAAAGATTGCTTTGACTATCGTAGCCATATTTACAGTCATTTAATAGACTAACCCCATAGTTTTTATCCTTATCGCTTAAGTCTGCCCATCTTAAAGCAGGGACTTCCCATTTTACTTTTTCATGAGGGTTTTGGGGTTTATTTGTTCGTTCAATGGTTCCAAAAGGAATCTCATAACTGGTGTAATCACTGTTTAGATTAAAAGGAAAAGATGCTTTCACTAAGACATAATTTTCTTGCCAATTTACTTTATTTTTTATATTTAAAATAGGGGAGTTTATGTTTAATATATAGTCTTGGATAAATTCTGAGACACCTATTTTTCTAATTACTCTTATTTTCCAGCGAATCGGCCCACTTTCTAAGGTTTCTAGGGATACTAATTCTGGAGCAGCTAAGGGATGATTATGATAGTTAGGATCAATATTCCAAGCATCCCAATATTGTCCTTGATCTCGAAAAGATTGTAACTGATTGCCTTGTTCTTTTAAAATTTGTATGTCATTAATTTTGTCATAAATACTATCAATATTACCCGTCTTATCATTGATATCAACTCGGACATAATCATTTTCCAAAATAGTTTTATTTTCTGTCAATTGTTCCTGATATTCTAGCTCATTGTGATTCGGAATTAACCAAAAAATACGATAGCCGATAGATGGAATATTTTTGGCTAAAAAGAGCAACTTATTATCATGAGAAATTTGACTTTTTAATTCCTTACCATCTAAATCATAAACCTTATATTTATGAGCAATAATATCAACTTCTACTACTTGAGAACGCTCCCAGTTTAAATGATTAAAAACAACAATGGGTTTGGCTTGAAGATCAGGATTAGGAGGAAATTTAATACAACTAACAATGGTTTTTAAAGCAGATTCTAAAAGTTCATTGCCTATGGTTTGAACTTCTTTCCAGTCTTGATTTGCTTCTACAAATACATCGGTAATAGCTGTCCCTGGTAAGATATCATGAAATTGATTAAATAAGACTTTTTTCCAAGCATTTTCTATCTGATTTTTAACATTAATGTCAATCGATCTCCCTTCAATAATAGCTGCTAAAGAGGACCACAATTCCGCCTTATATAATAATTCTTCGCTACGACGATTAAACCATTTTTGATCAGCATGAGTCGTATAACAACCGCGATGTAAATCTAAATAAAGTTCATCATCCCACACAGGAATAGCTAATCCATTATCGATATTAGTTTTAACCTTATCTAAGTAATTTTTAGCAGTAGAAAACTCAATTTTTGGGAAAAAAGGTGACTTTTGCCAACGCTTACTCACGTCTAACATATCACGGGTTGGACCACCTCCATGATCTCCCACTCCTGGAATCCATAATATCTCTTTTAACCCAGTTTGTTGTTCCCATTGAACACTATAATTGGTCATAGAAATCGGATTAGTTGTCATCACTCCTTCCACATTTGGAGGAGACATAACAGTTAATAATTTGGTTCCGTCTAAAGATTGCCACCAAAAGGCACCATGAGGAAATTTAAAGCTATTATTCCAGTGAAGTTTGCCTGTAACAAAATAATTAATGCCACTTTCTTTAAAAATTTGTGGTAACTGTAAACAAAAGCCAAAACTATCAGGTAACCAAGCAACTTCTGTTATTTTACCGAACCTTTCTTTAATATATTTTTGTCCATATAAAAGTTGTCTAACAAGAGATTCTCCTGATACTAAATTAACTTCTGGTTCAACCCACATTCCTCCTAAAACTTCCCATTTACCTGCTTTATATGAAGCTTGAATGTTTTTAAAAAGCTCAGGACGATTTTTTTCTATCCATTCATAAATAACAGGGGTTGTATGGCAAAATGTGAGGTCATTAAATTCTTTTTGTAAATTAATAACCGAGGAAAAAGTCCGCTCTGCAACCTCCCAAGTTTCATCTACGGTCCATAACCAAGCCATATCTAAATGAGCATGACCTACAATATTAAAATGACGTTTTTTGAGCTTACTAATCAAAGGTTGTAACTGCTCACGAATCTTATTTAATTCTGAATTAAACTTATGAAAATTATCAATATAATTCCAATTAATTTCATTAATAGTGACTTCTAAAAATTCTAAATTATTAGCTTCAAATGCCGATATATATTTATATACAACATTAATTTCATCAGCCACAAAACCAGGATCAATGGCATGATAATCACTTTCATAAAGTAATTGAGAACGCATTAAAGCTCCAATATCATGACCTGGACTAACTAACCGTAAACAAACGATAATTTCTTGACCTATTTGAGCAGAAGATGTTAACAAAATTCTAGCTGAAGAATCAAATAAATCTCCCTCTTGAACTAAATTTCCATCGACAAAAATTTCTGCTTTTTCTGCCCACCAAGCTAAGGATAATCTCAAAAAAAGTCCTTGTAAGGGATAACCTTTTAAATGTTGAGGAATAACAAATTTTTGTACCAACCATTTAACTTGTCTTCCTGCTTCCCAAGATAAATATCCTTGTTCATTGGCTACCATCAACTCTAATGCTTCAAAATTAATTTGATTAACATCTATTTCTTGGGAAGTTCCTAACCAATTATTTTGGACATCAAGTTGAGTTAATTGACGTAGGTAATTAATTGTTTCAGAAATGTTCATTTTTTTGTAATAATTAAAACAAATAAAATAGTGATTAAAAAAAGTTCAGTTACCAGTAATCCGTTTAAAGTCTTTACATCTTCTGGATTGTCAATAAAAAATTGTCTAAAAACGGTATAAGGAATGACTTGTAAACTAAAAATACCAACCAGAAAAGCAATGATAGTCTTAAAAGATGGATTCCATAAATGAATAGCGATAAGAATATCAAAAATTAGTAAAACTATATCCATGACTCGCCAATGAAGCGGCGTTTCTAGCCAGACAACTCCTCCAAAACCGACAATATTGCCCAGATGAACAAATGCACCATACAGTAAACAAATTGCAAGAAACCTTAAATAAATTCTTGTCCAATATTGAGGACAAGAACTTTTTAAACCTGTTAAGCTTTTCATCTTCCACTCCCTCGCAACTCTTGGCTAAGATGATGCTAAAAAAACACATAGATTATACTTTATGTTAACTTAGTTAGGTCGCTGTTATGTGATTGATGTGATAGAAGAATTCACCAGTAAGACTTGTACTAAATGTGGGTTATATTCATCAAAAGCTAGGTGGCTCAAAAGTTTTTAAATGTCCTTAATATGGATATAATCCCCACCTTGTAGAAGGATGGGGTATTATGACCTAAATCAGAACAAGTGTATTATTTAAGCCCATAAGTAATGGAAAAGGGGATCAAGAATTATGGTATGTTTGATAATGCCGTAATGCGCGCAAAGCATAATATACTGACAAATTCATAATTCGTAGGAGAACCATGGTAAAACGATTCATTCTGATGGCGATCGCTGCTATCTTCTTCTTTTTACAATTTCCCATCCATGATGCCAATGCTATAGAATTAGATGAGGAGACTCGTACTATTGCGTTAAATGAAGTTGGAGACACTGTAACATTAAGCGATCAACAGATTGCTAATGGTCAAAGATTCTTCATCCTTCAATGTACCAAGTGTCATTTACAAGGAAAAACCAAGACTAATAATAATGTTAGTTTAGGACTTGATGATTTAGCTAAAGCTGAACCTCCTCGCGATAATCTTTTAGCTATTGTTGACTACTTGAAATATCCTACCAGCTACGATGGGGAAGATGACTATACTGAACTCCATGTTAACGTCACCCGTACTGATCTTTATCCAGAATTGAAAAACTTCACAGAAGATGATGTTTATGACGTATCTGGTTATATTCTCGTGGCACCCAAATTAGATTCTTACTGGGGTGGCTCAATTTACTTCTAAACCCTGCAATAGAGGCAATTTAAGTTCAGTTTCAAAATTATCTCTCTAGAGTACCTAGAGAGTTTTTTTATCATCATAAAAATTGAGGTAATTGAAATGTTAAGCTAAATTTGCCTACTCTAAATTCTCGATTCTAAATTCTCAAAAATGGTTCCTTTAAACGATAATAATCCCACAGAAACCACTGCTTATATTACCTATGGACTTATTGTTATCAACATTTTAGTCTTCTTTCACGAAATAAATTTAAGTTCTGAAGAACTTGCTCAATTTTTTCAATATTATGCCATTGTCCCCAAACAATTAACCACAAGTTTTCAGGGAGTTAATTTTTATCATCCTATTCCCGAATGGATGACCTTGATAACCTCACAATTTTTACACGCCGGTTTTTTACACATTGCTGGCAATATGTTGTTTCTCTGGATTTTTGGCAATAATGTGGAGGATAAATTAGGACATATTAAATACTTATTTTTCTATCTCACCTGTGGGGTGTTAGCAGGGCTAAGTCAATGGTATTTTTCCCCTTATTCTGAAATACCTTCTCTGGGGGCCAGTGGAGCGATTGCTGGGGTAATGGGGGCTTATATTTTACGCTTTCCTAAAGCCCAAGTGTTAACCTTAATTCCCTTGGGAATTTTTATTACAACCGTGAGGATACCGGCGGTTTTCTTTTTAGGTTTCTGGTTTCTACAACAAGCAGTATACAGTTTACTCAGTCTCCATGTTCAAACCAATGTCGGCATGGAAAGCGGTGGAGTTGCTTATTGGGCCCATGCAGGAGGGTTTGTGTTTGGCTTTATCTTAGGTCCATTGTTAGGGCTGTTTAAAAATTGACCTTTCCATGACTAAAAGTGTGTGGGATTCTTGGTTTAAACACCTACTTTTTTCTTCACAACCTGTAAAATTAATTTAT
>JAAUYJ010110129.1_pt1 | contig 17674 bp, 12 predicted proteins | sample 7278031 | NCBI WGS metagenome assembly JAAUYJ01 (sample SAMN14350222, study PRJNA611818) | marine sediment metagenome | isolation source: surface marine sediment (1.8m) | place: French Polynesia: Moorea | collected 2018-08 | reverse complement strand
TCTGGCAGTCATTTTTCAGAATTTTTCGGTCTCCTGAACTCTTATAGTTGTTAGGCTCCTAAAAACGGCTTTCCTGAAGGCTTTGTATCTTAAGAAAAGATACCAAATTGCTTCTATAGAACCCATTTGAGATGATCTATTTAACACAGGGGGAGGGCATCACCTCTGTCAAAACTGCGGTTAGGGCTTCCCTGACTGAAGAATCCCGTGTTGTCAGCGAATATAGCAACGTCGGGAGTATGTCAAAAATAAAGAGGGGAGTGTGGGAGGGGTGGAAAGTGTAGGATGGATATTTGGTCTTTATTTTTCAACCTGCTTGGCGCGCATTTCCTATTTTGGTCAGCATTCCCTCTCTTGGTGCGCATTCCCTTGCGACTATCGTCGTCAAGGGGTAACACCGCTTGCGTCTTACTCCGACCAGGGGTCTGACAGCTTGCGCCTTGCAATGGTGAATGCACTGCTTTGGACGGGTTTCCTGACAGTTACGCAACTGCAGTTCGCGCATCGTCTGGTGGAAAAGATACCCGAAGAGCGTGGAGTCGCATCCACTTTTTCCCATATTCCTTTCCTTCATCTTCTGACTCGTCGAAAAAAACGGACATCGTGGAAAAATATACCAAATGGGTTCTATACTATTTTTGGCAGATGAACAAAATTAAACCGTTTCTGAAGTTTCTATCTCTAGGGTTTACTATTGGCATTCTGATTATCTTTTCTTCGATTCAGTTTCCTACTACTGCCGTTACTTCAGAAAAGTTACCTCCTCTGAAAGTTCATCCCCTTCCAACTACTCTGATGGAATGGCAAGATTCTCATAATAGTGGGGATTATTTTGAGCAAGTTGAAATTCAGAATGTTGGTTATTTGGTTTGGTGGCGGTTTCCCATTCGGGTTTATGTAGAAGACTCAAAGCATAATGATGCGGTTGGAACTGCTGCAAAATCTCGCTCCAGAGATTGGGTGAAAACTGTATTAGATGCTGTGTGGGAATGGAATGATTATTTACCTTTAGAAATAGTAGATAATTCCGAAGTTGCTGACATCAAAATTTTTAATAAGCAGCCTCCTTTAGAACCTGGAAATTTAAGAGCTCGTTCTGCGGAGACTCATTATCAGTTATATTGGGATGAAAGTGGGGTGTTATATCATCGGTTTGTAATTTGGTTAAGTCCGACACAAGTAGGTAAATATCTTCCTGCTGCTGCTAGGCATGAATTTGGTCATGCTTTGGGTATTTGGGGGCACAGTCCGGTGGCAACTGATGTTATGTATTTTTCCCAGGTGGGGGAACCTCCTCCTATTTCGGCTAGGGATATTAATACTCTCAAGCAGATTTATCTACAGCCTACAAGGTTAGGATGGTAGTGTTTAGTTAGTTGCAAATTAAGGAATTAGTAGATGGCCAAGGACATGAAGTTATATTTCTCCCTAAATACTCTCCAGATTTAAATGATATAGAACACGACTTTGGTGCATTAAAGAAGAAAAGAATGTACGAAGGAAAAGATAAATCCATTGATGATATTATTCGAGATTATTGCGTCTCTTAATGTCCCATTCTTATTCATAATAACTATAAATAGTATTGACCCATGTTAGTTGGAACAACCGAAGCAGCATTTCTCTTAAATATTTCTACCGCTAGACTCAGACTGCTATTAAAGCAAGGCCGGGTTAGTGGAGCTGAGAAAAAAGGCAGATTTTGGACAATACCCCTAAACAGTCGGGGAATGCCAGAAATAACTCCCGGTCTTAGGGGTCCCCAAGGCACTTGGAATAAAGGAAAACGCACAGGCAATACCTTTATCCATATTGTCCGACAAGTGATTGATGCGAATCGAGATCATGGTACAAGTGATCCAGCGATATCTGTGAAACTTGGCGATCGCAATGATCGATGCCACGAAGTTGAGATAGCAGGGCCTTGCAAAATAGTCTATAGACCTCATAAGCCAAATCGCAGTCAGGCTGGTGGAGCAAGGCTTTGGATTGAGGTTGAGCCTCAAGTTCAAGTTATCCGTAAGCTTTTCCCAGATTGGGAGCTGGAATTGTCCCCATTTGAATCGCCTGAAACAAGGGCGAAAGATAGCACTACATCTATTACTTTTGCCTAGCTTCAAAATCCAATACTTTTATTGGTACTGCCCAGCTAACTTTTGCTCAAGGGCTGAGTCTTTCTGTGCTTACTATCTGATCAATTCTCGGAAAAGAAGGAAAAAAACTAATTTTTCCAGACTGGAGGATTAGAATTTCTGAAATTTCTACTATATTTGCTTTCAAAGTTTAACTAAAGAGCAGTGGAATTTTAAATAAAAACCAAAAACCAACTACTGCTCCGCAATAATTTTGGCCTTTTTTAGCAGAAATCGCAAAACTCAGGTTTTAAATTTTATTCCATAATAGTTTCCACAGCCTTTTTCTCAAACATAGACAGGTAAAGGTTTTGCCTCAAAAAGGCATAAATTCTTCAATTACCAAAGATTTTAACCATTTTTACTCTTGTCTATGCTGACTTTTCCTACGGAATGCTACGCAAACAGGAACTTTATAGCCAGGAAAATGCCTAACTACTACTATTTTGCTTTCAAAGGTTAACTAAAGAGCAGTGAAATTTTTAAATAAAAACTAAAAACCAACTACTGCTCCGCAATAATTTTGGCCTTTTTTTTTAAAACAAGTCGCAAAACTCCGGTTTTAAATCCCGTTCCATAAGAGTTTCTACCGCCTTTTCAGGAGTAATCTTGCCATTTAATAATCGATAAACTTGACGAGAAATTGGTACAGGAATTTCCTCTCGATTAGCAATATCAATCAAAACATTAGTAGTATTCACACCCTCGGCAGTGCTTTGCAACTCCTCTAAAATTTCCTCTAAACTTTTACCCTGAGCTAGACCATAACCAACCCGATAATTTCTACTCAAAGAACTACTACAAGTTGCCAACATATCGCCCAAACCAGACAAGCCAAAAAATGTTTCTGTTTGTCCCCCCAAATGAGTACCGATACGAATCATTTCTGTTAAAGCGCGAGTTAATAAAGCAGATTTAGCATTAGTACCAAGTTCCAAACCATCACAAACTCCAGTAGCAATAGCAATCACATTTTTCAGTGTTCCACCTAACTCCGTACCTATTGGGTCAGGACTACTATAAACCCGAAATAAACCAGAAGCAAAAATCTTTTGTACCACTGTTGCTGCTGCCATATTTTTACTAGCAACTACGGTAGCTGCTGGTAACTCATCATCAATTTCTTTTGATAAATTAGGACCCGATAAAACTACTACTGGATTATTAGGAAAATCCGCTTCCCAAATTTGAGAAGGAGTCCGAGTTGTTTCTGGGTCTAATCCTTTCGTTGCAGTAACAATAATTGTTTTTTCTGGTAAGCCAATTTTTTGAATTTTCTGTGCAGTTTCGTTTACTCCTTTCATAGAAATTGCAGATACAATAATATCAACATTTTGAAGCACTTCTGCCAAACTAATATTTAGCCTACGAGACCACATCCGTACTTGATGTTGATTGTGACCTGCTAACTTTGCTAAAGCAGAACCCCAAGCACCTGCACCGAGAAATGCTAGAGTGGCTTTTTCTGTTGAGATTGGGTAAGAGGCATCAAGAGTTTGAATAACTTCTCTTCTTTTGTCGGCTTGAGATATTTTGTCTACCATGATTTCTAAATTTTAGGTCTATATAATTATTCAATAAATTTTCTGGTTATTTTTGTTTAGAAGTATAGAGTTCTTCTTTAGTTTATAACATCTAAACATATACTAAGTAGTCTTGCAAAATAAATTTCCTACTTGAGATAGAAAACAGGGAATCAGGAATAGGAAATAGGGATAAATAATTGATAATTTCTGGATAGGATTGGAGATATATCATAATAATTAATAAGTAATAGTTAAGATTTAATAGTTAATAGTTAATATTTAATAATTGGACGATTCAGGTTTGAAGCCGACTCTTTTAAGGGGATAAATCAAAACAATTCCTTTTCGTCAATTATATCCGTTTGAAGAAGCGGTAATTAGGGCTGGCTGATTAAACATAAAAGCATTTAAAAGTCTAGGTTATAGCCCTTTTTTATAGTCAAAAAAGGTACCTGCTTTTAGGAGCTAACTGGTGAAGCAGGTGAGCATTTTGAACAAATAAAGGCAGAAAAATTGAGCGACAATTTTTTTCCTCCTGACTACTGGCTACTAACTACTAAACTTCACCAAAAAATTTTTGTCAGCAAACCCTAATTATTAATTATTAATTGTTGAACCTATCTCCCCATCATACCAAATTGATAAATGTTTGCTACAAATATTATCAATCTTGGTTGTTGGTTGTTGGGTGTTGGGTGTAGTGAAATAATAGGAAAAACAAAGAAAAAAGCTAGTTATAAAAGGGATAAAGTGGAAAAACTTTATGAACTAGTTAATAGTTGAAGTTTTCTCAAGCATAAGATTCTCCTGCCGGATACCCGCTGGAGTTTATCCCCGCCCCGACCTTCGTGAGGGTAAACCTTGTGCCCGTGTAGACGGGTATACGACGGGGGCGGGGCATGGCTTTTTTCAAAATGTATCACACCGTCTATTGAAAAATAGACCCCAAATCAGTTCTATAAATCTAAATCTGTGTTATATCATGTCCGGTAGCATCGGTATTGTATAGCAAAGCTAGGGAACAGGGAACAGGGAACAGGGAACAGGGAACAGGGAACAGGGAACAGGGAGGAAGGCTTACTCGCTGTGAAAAAAACTTAAATTTCCTGTAGATACCTACCATTGGCTTTACACAAACGATATTAACGGACATGATATTATAGGGGTTTTCATTAACATAGACCATAGCTATTAAGTAAGTCTGTCACTTATCAAAATTCAAGTATACTTATCTTATTTCTGTAGTCTACCTTTTTGAAAACCGCTATGACTTAATACCTAAAGCGCTTTTCGATGTTATGAAGTACAACTTATCGCGGGCAAGATGCCCGCACTGTAAAACATTCAATACTGTAAAACATTCAATTCACGCCTTGTACATCATCAGTCCGAAATCTGCTGTAATAGCTGAAATCTCATAACATCAATTTATCATCTAAGCAGTAACTTCTTTTCTTTGAGCATATTCCCCAGATTCCATCACATAATCTGGAATACAATTTTCCTCCATAAACTTGCGATAGAATTCTACTTGCTGATTACATTTTTCTTGACTCCAACCACAATAGCGGGTCAAACTTTCAGTCAGTACAGGTAACAAATCTAAACCATAATTTACCTTCATTCCCAAACTGGTACGACGACGAGTAATATCAACCAAAGTTTGAGCATATTCTGACTTCACAGCATAAACGATTTGCGCCTTAATATCCCGTGTTTTAGGTGTAATTTGTTGTGCTAATTCCGGTTCTTCATCTACCAGAGCTAAAACTGCCAAAGCTTTAGCACCATAAATTTCAAATAAGTGATGAATTGTAGGAAGTGGTAGTTGAGCGCGATAATCTTGAATTGCCTTTTCAATAGGAGAGTCGCAAGGTAATATTGCACCTGGTAATGGCTTATTTAATGTTGGGCAAGGAGGTGCTTTTCGCCCTTGTTTTTTGTATACTTTATCCACCATTTCTTCACCAACTTGACGATAGGTAGTGATTTTACCGCCAATCAGAGAAATTAAATTTGTGGCTCCTTCTTGGGAGTGGTCAAATAGAATGTGGCTGCGAGTAATACTTCCTGGTTTTTTACCTTCTGTATAAGGTAGAGGACGTACACCAGAATAGGTAAATTTAACATCGCTCCGAGACAATTTAGCAGTGGGAATAATTAGGTTAGTTTCTCTCAATAAATAATCTATCTCACTGTCGTCTGCTTTTACTTTATCTAGGGAACCGTTATAGGGTAAATCTGTTGTACCAATTAAGAACATTCCTAACCAAGGCACAATAAAGAACGGACGACCATCAGATTTTGCTTCTACATATAAACTAGTGGGAGGTGCGCCTGGGAATGGATCGACGATAATATGGCTACCTTTTGTTCCACCAATTTTTCTCGTTTTACCAATAGGAGTTGTCGCACCATTATTCATAGCTGAATTTAAGATGCGGTCTACCCAAGGACCAGATGTGTTAACAATTACTGTTTTTTCATTGCATTTAATCTCAAATTCTTCTCCAGTCAAAACATCTTTACACTTGAGTGCAGAAATTCGGTTATTTTCTCTGTGTAAATTGGTAACTTCTACATAATTAAGAACAGTTCCCCCTGCTTCTTCAGTAGAGATAATATTTTCTAATGCCAAACGTTCTGCATAGGCGACTTGGCCGTCATAATATTGAGCAGCTCCAGATAAATCTTCTGGGTCAATGTAACGAAATAGCTGTCGAAATTTCTTCCTGCCAAGCATTTGATGGGAAGGTACAGTTTTGTCGTAACTAAAGATATCATAGAGAATCATTCCCGCTTGAACTTTCCAGTAGGGACGAGAGCGATCGCCATATATAGGAATAGTTAAAAGTAGGGGCTTCACCAAATGAGGTGCAGCATTTAGAAGGATTTCTCTTTCTCGTAAAGATTCTCTAACCAGGGCAAATTCAAAATATTCGAGATAACGTAAACCACCATGAATTAGACGAGTAGACCAACTTGTAGTACCGCCACAAAAATCTGCTTTATCAAGAATAATAGTTTTGAGACCTCTTAATGCTGCATCTCTAGCGACACCAGCACCATTAATTCCTCCACCTACAATAATTACATCGTAGTTTTCATTTTTAACTTTTTGAAAATCTCTCATATCTTCCTTACCTTTTATTTAATTTTTTTGCTGTTAATCTGCTGTTGATTTTATTTATCTATATTCCGAAGTAGAAGCCAGAATTTATAAAATATAAATAATTCTGACTTCTAACTTCCTTCTAAATTATCACAAGTTTAAAAAATCTGCCTTTGAAGTAGCACTTAGCACTTCAGCAAGTCTCTGGCAGAGGAACTGCTTGATCAGCTTCTCAAGGTGTATAATACCATTTTGAAAAAAGAATGTTACGAATAGTAAGGGCGATAAAAAGATTTGATCAGAGATGTCTTTTTGACAAAAAAGATGATTTCAGGCATAAAAAATGGTATTAAAGCAATTCATTCTGACTCCTGACTCCCGAATCCTGAATCCTAAAAATTTCCCTAGATATTTGTAGCAAACATTTATCAAATTGGTATAATGGGCAGGGCTATTTCATTCTTAACTTTGCTATTTTATATATTTACGAGAATACCTTATTGCCAGCTTTAGACAACGCATCTCTAGCTATCTGTAAAGCCAGTAAATTCATTGCCAAAATCTAGAATGAAATGACCCTGGTATAATGGGGTATTCATACCCCCATAAAAGTTAGACTACACGCTTTTTAAAATAAGCGTGGGGACTTAAACCCTTGAAGTTTTAGCTGACAGCTAAATGCTGGCAAGCGGAGCATTCCAGACCGAAAAGTTGATAGCTATTTAAAAGAAACCTTTTCGTGATCTTAAGTTACCTCATGGGTAGTATTTTTGAACAATTCAAACAGATGATCTGCCCAATATTTAACATCATACTTCCAGACAGTTTCATACATTTTTTTCATTCGTTGTTTCTGCTCTTCAACAGACATATCTAAAGCCTGTTCAATAGCATCATCCATCCGTTTCACCGAATAAGTATTAGTTAAGATAGCTTCAGGTAATTCCACTGCCGCACCGACAAATTCAGACAGAACTAAAACTCCATCTTGATTTTGACGAGTGACAATATATTCCTTTGCCACCAAATTCAAACCATCTCGCAATGGAGTCGTCCAACATATATCAGAGGCTGCAAAATAACCTAACAGACATTGATAAGATAAAGCCTCTGTAGACAATAAAACTGGAATCCAATCAGAGGAAAACTTAGTAAACCGTCCGTTAATTTTTCCTACTAACTGCTCAATTTCCTGTTTAGCCGTGTCGTAAATTTGCATTCCTTTAGCAGGAGCAACGCAGCTAACAATAAAGTTAACCTTGCCGTGCAAATCTGGGCGATTTTCTAACAGTCGTTCAAAAGACTCCAGCATTTGACGGTTGCCTTTAACATAGTCGATACGACCTGCAGCAATAATCAACTTGCGCCCTTCGTACTTCTGTTTAATAGATGCAATTAATTCTTGAGTTTCTGGTTTTTCTACCAAACTCTTGATATATTCGGGAGAAGTTCCCACAGGGAAAGAGTCAATTCTGACCAATTGACCTTGATGACGAATCTGAGTAGTTACCTCCGGTTCTGCCAAAGCTGTACCTACTGTAGTAATATGTTCTGGTACCGGACCAGTTTTAACAACTTCGATTTCCCGCAGACTCCGAGCGACATTAACAAAATTTTCCGCATAGCGAGGAATATGGAATCCCACAATATCGCAGCAAAGCAAACTATCTACAATTTCCCCGCGCCAAGGTAAGACATTGAAAATATCTACAGATGGGAATGGGGTGTGATGGAAAAAGGCGATACGAGCATTTGGTTTTAGCTCCCGAATATATTTAGGTGCTAACCATAGGTTGTAGTCATGTACCCAAATTAGAGCATCATCGGCTGCTTCCTCACAAGCCGCTTCGGCAAATTTCCGATTAATCAGTTGGAAATTATCCCAGTCTGTACTTTCAGATGTGAAGTACCAAGGGAAGGAGTGAAGAATCGGCCAGAAGGCTTCTTTACTGGTGATGTGGTAAAAATCTTTTACCTGTTGCTCAGTTAAAGGGATACGCTGAACCGCATAGTTACCTTCGTCTTCGACAGTAACTCGTTGTTGGAAGTCAGTTTTTTGTGCTTCAGTTACTTGTTTCCAAGCAATCCATGTACCCTGGTTAACGTTTTTAAAGAAGCTTTTGAGAGTTGGAACAATACCATTAGGGCTTTTTTTAGGTCGATAATGAACCTTGCCATCTTCGATTACTTCGTCGTAGGGTTCCCGATGATAAAGAATAACAAGTGAAGATTTCAATTTCTTATGCCTCCAAAAGTTTATTATAATGCTTTAAGCCATCCCAAATTCCTGCCGCACCGGGATGGGGACTTTGATAAACGTTGTCCATTGTTTTGATTTTTTCGACTAGTTTCGGTTCTGCGTTGCCAACTGCTATACCTTTAAGTCCCGTTTTGAAGAGAGATAAGTCGTTGAGAGTATCTCCTGCTGGAATTACATTGTCTGCATTTAAACCTAACAGTTCAATAAATTTCAGAAGTGTTGGTCCTTTAGAAACACCTTTGGGCATAACGTCCAGATAAACATCAGCAGATAGAATACAATCAAATCCAGCGTCAATAACTTTTTGTACTGTACTTTGCTGAAGTTCTTCGGGTTTGTAATAGTAGGATACACGCCTTGGACCAGTACCTGATTGTAATTCTATGCCTGGTTCGTTTGCCATCATCTCTTTGACTCGCTCATTGGCATTTCCCCAAATTTCTTCGACCCAACCTTGTACTGATGCGAGGGGTTCGAGGGTGTTGCCTTGAACTATGGTTGTGCCCACATCGCCAATAATATAATCGGGATTTGGGAATTTCGGGTCTTTACATAAGCTTTGGACAAATTCTAGGTCTCGTCCAGTCACAAATACTAATAGTAGGCGATCGCGATATTTTTGTAGATATTCATAGAACTCTGCTCGTTGTTGGTCTGAGCCGCCTAAGAATGTGCCATCTAGGTCAGTGGCTAATACTAGGGAATAATCTGAACTCATTTTTTTATTATTAGACAGGTGTTCTATCGACTACTACAAGTTACACCAAATACTTACAAAATACTAGCTAACAGAAACAGGATATTTTTTGCCTTAGCTTTTATTCATTAACTAACATCATGATTTTTTAAGTAATTTTTTTCTGGTTTGCCTATACCATTTTGTTTGGTAATTCATCGCTATTTTATTTCTTAATCAATTTATTGTTTATAATTTTGTTTCCTCTACACTATTGGTTAACTTTAGCAATCCAACTTGTGATTTGATTTTGATTAAGTTGTTTATGGAAAGTATATACTATTTTTCTCTATTTATTTTCAACTTATTAGAGATTTCTGCTGTTATATTAATTTTTTTTAACAATTAATATAACAGTTTAATCAACGTTATGTCAATCTCCGAAGAGAATTACTTCAACCATTTATATCAAATTTTTAGAGTCTATTAGCAGTAGAACCAAAAGCTAAATTATAACCATTTTATATTTTTTAGTCAAATCTAACCTTAGATAGTTACAGGAACTGACTTTAATATTTTATGATTATAGGTTATTTCTAAAGTAGCAGTTTACCTAATTGGTAAAAAAATAAGTTTTTTTGTAAGTATTCCAGAGGAAATATAGCAATCAGGAATGAGATGTGACAATTTTTATGATAGTTAGTTTGAGCTGAAAACCTTAAAAATTCTGAATCGTGAATCCTGACTCCTGACTCCTAACTGCCACTAAAATCTTACAACTAAAATAGGATTGCTATAGTTACCGAATAATGAATAATTAAGTAAAGCAAGCAAAAAAAGGTGTTGGATATTTAGTGATAAAAGCCTTTAAAGCACTCATATAATACCAATTACCAAAAGTAATGCTATACTTCAGCTATACTTCAACAGCTCATAATTTACCAAGATTCAAAGGCTGTTTTTGACAATTATTAGTCGTTTAGTATAGATTTTTCCTACTTTTAACCTCTCCCCACACCTCTCACACTTCCACACCCAATCAGATATAGGATTCTTTTTGATATATGGTATAACTTACTTTTGAACTAGTTTACAATTTGATAGATAAAGTACAATATTTATAACTCTCTACTTAAGAGGCAGGGCTATTTCGTTCTAATTTCTGACTTTTTGTGCAAACCACGAAAATATGCCTTTTCAAGGATTGAAGTTTAGAGCAACTAATATCTAAAAGCTAGTAAAATTGTCACTTTATTCTAGAATGAAATAGCCCTGACTTAAGAGGTGATAATTAATAATTATTCATTCAACAATTCAGGTTTAAAGCCTCCCCTTTGAAGCAGGTACACAAAATTAATTACATATTGGCTAAGGTTGAAACCTTTTGAATGCAAGCGTTACAGAGAATTAGGGTAGGCAATTATTCTGTGTAGGTGCTTAAGGGGATAAAATAAAAAAATTCCTTTTAGTCAATCCTCTTGTTTTAAGAAGAGGTAATTATTAATTAGTTAATTGTTAATTGCTGAAATGATTGCTAAAATTTTGACTAAAAATTTTATCTTTATCCTCTTCCCTCTTAGATTAAAATTTTCCCTCAAAGTCTAGAATATCTCACAAGTAAAATAGAATTATTATCTCTATTTGATTGATTAACTGATTTCTTAAAAATCAAAGTAGAGGGCAAAGCTAGCACACAGAGGTTTTTAACTTCAGCTCAAGCTTTTTTAGTATGGCAATATCTGAGATGAACCTCTGCCAATATTTTTGAAATCCTGAATATTGAGGTAATAGAAAAATAGTCAAATTCTCCAAAAAAAATTGTATTAGTGGGATAGACTTATCAATATCCTGCTATTTACAAAAAATAAAAACTATGAAGCGTTAACAGCTTGAAAATTTGATATAGCTAAAATGCAAAAATAGATATTCTCACCATTATTATGCAGGACTACCTAAACCTTAAAACAAAATATCTGAAAATCAAACTAGAAGTCTATTTTTAACCATGTTTTCACTATTTTGAATTCCCATCTCTATGTTACAGATAGTTACATTCACCTACTTAAACTGCTGTGATTAAATTTTAATTTATGACAGAAATAGTCACATAGGAAATTTATCAGTGAAGAGTTTGAAACTCAAAATTTGTCACAAATAATTTCAATTATCTGGTGTTTCATAAATTAAGTTTATTTATGGTTAACAAATTTGATATGTCTAACAAAATAGCAATAAAAATTTCAAATCAAAATTAGTGCTAAATATTTCAAACATATGTATAAATATGGTGGGAATTAAAAATTCACAACTGTTTTAGAAGAGTTTCAGGTTAGACATATCCAATCATAAAAAATACAATCAATTATCGCGCATAAATCATCAATTATTTATCCTCTACTCCCTACTCCCAGTTTTCTAGATATGTCTGTTTATCGGAGATGTTTAGTAATTCCTATACTAGTCAAGTACAAAATTATACGTTTTAGGGAAGAAGCAAAAGGTAAGAAGAATATAACTTTACACACACATACCTGAGAAAAACTAGAAATATTATAAATTAATATTGTTTGAATTTTCTTGAGAAGTTCAAGCATATACTCAATAGTAATTATTGGTGTATTTTGTAATAGTATAGATGTAAATATAGGTAAATTGTATGGTTGCACTTAAAAGTACATTGTTGGCCTCAAAAACCAAATCGCCCAAATCGAATTTTTCTACCATTTCAACTCCATCTCCTCATCGACAGACACAAAAACGAGAACAGCTATCGAATCATAATAATTCCTTAAAACAAACGAGGAACCCCAAAACAACCGAACAAGAAGATGTTGCCCAAATATTATCCCTACCCCATTCCAAACCTTTATGGTTACGATCTTTAATGGGAGTACAAATGGCTTCATCTATTATGACAATTTTATTGGCCGGCAGTAGTTTAACAATTTATGGCTGGACAATTTATAGCCAATCAAAATGGACAGAAGAATATCAACAATTACAACAACTGCGACGTCAAGAACAACAAATCAGTGTTGCTAACGAACTATTGAAAAATCAAATAGCTGAACAAGCATCAACTCCTGATACTGGTCTAGTTTCCCAAGATTCTGTCAAGCGGATATTCTTACAACCAGCACCTCCGCGTCCTGCATCTATTCCTCCTAAACCCTATCTGGAAGCAGGTTATGGCCATAAGTATTTGATTAAAACACCAGTGGGATATTAACTGAACATACCTCTGGTTTTCCGGTAGGTGGTTCAACCTAATTTTGGACAGTATTTTTCCAATAACTAATGGGACTTAGAAAAAAAGAAGCCAAAAACAGGCTCGAAGATAGACAGGTAAAAGTTTTTACTTGAAAAAGGCATAAATCTTTAATTACCAAGGGTTTTAATTATTTTTGGGGCATCAAACTAATTATCTTGTCTATACTGAAATTTCAGGTTTTTAAAGTACGGAAGGTAGATTGTAACTTGAATTTTAGGGTAATGCTTTTTGACATCGCATACCCTTAGAGCTGATTTGTAAACTTAGCCGTTTGCGCAGCATTCAGCAGGAAAAGTCTTACATTACCTAGCTTTCAGGAATTAGGGGCATACTAGACGATAACTCGCCAAACCCAAGTCTAGCTAAGAACTCAGCCTCTGAAATATTTACTTTAGAGTTGTTGGGGATTAAGCTAAAAACATGGCTAAAACCCTTATTATTCATAGCTTATAGCATTTTTCAATTAGAAAATCCTGAAAACCTTATAGAATCAGCTTTTGAGCATTGTTCAACTTTTATTTCCCAACAACTCTTTTATAAATCAGCTCTTCAAAACAAAGCTGATGACCTTATAGAAGCTATTTGGGGTCTATTGAAAAATAGAGGGTGTGATGGGGAGATAGGGAGATAGGGTATATTAGAATATTTTTCCATCTTTTGGTTGTATTTCCAAGATCTACAGACGACTAGTGCCTCAAAAATTTACTTCCCGGTAAAGATACACTTAGGACTTCTATAGAAATTATTAATAGGACGTAAATATTAGCTTTCAACAATTAATCATCAATCATCAATAATTAATTATTGATTATTACCTATCCTTGAAAATAAGAGGATTGACTAAAAGGCAATTTTGTTCTGATTTCTCCTTAAAAGGGAGAGGCTTTAGACGAGAAATTTTCGTTAAATCAAGAGAAATAAGTTTAAATATTTAGATGTATTTCATCGGACTAAAATTTATTTTTCAGATATTTCGCGTCAGTATATCAAATAATTATTCTGTAGATTAAACTTTATATAGCATTTCTCAAGCTCGTAAGGTATAGTTATCTTTTTGTGTTTTATTCCCTGTTCCCTGTTCCCCGTTCCCTGTTCCCTCAAACAAACAAATTAGCATACCTCACCAATATGGGAATTGCTATATACACTATATCAAATATACAACAATGGCAGCTTCCGACTATCCTTCAAAATCACGATTTCGTCGCCGTAAATCCTTACAACTAAAACCAAAAGAACTCTCCAGTTCTCAATTTAAAAATAAAAAGCCTGTGATTACCACAGATACTCTTAAAAGTCAATCGCCAAAAGAAACCCAAAAATCATCACTACCATCCTTCGAGCAAAAAATCAAAAAATGTCAAACATCAAGACTATATCTAGTCTGGATACTTTTAATGCTAAGTTTAGTCGGCCTAGTAGCTAACCTATTTTATCTGCAAGTATTACGAGGAGAAGCATTACAAAAACGAGCTCAACAGCAACAAACCATAGAATCCAATCCTTTTGTCCCCAGACGGCCAATAGTTGATAAAAATGGCAATTTTTTGGCAATTGACAAAGTAGCATATACCCTGTATGCTCATCCCAAAATTTTCAATCAATCACTTGAAGAAGTTGCTTATCAACTATCAACTATCTTAGAAGGAGCAAACTTGGAGAAAGTCATCACCCCAAATGACTTACTCCAAATATTCAACCAGAGAGAAACAGGCATCAAAGTCGCCGAATTTATACCCCAAGAAACAGCAGACAAAATTACCAATTTATACATTGATGGCTTAGAGCTAACTCAAAATTCCCAACGTCTATATCCTCAACAGGGACTAGCTGCTGAAATAGTAGGTTATGTAGATGGAGAAGGCCAAGGTCAAGCGGGACTAGAATACAGTCAACAAAACCTATTAGAGCGCTCTATGTCAGAAATCCAATTTCGGCGCTTAATCAAAGGTGTCCTAGTACCAGACAAACTAACAACAGGTTTCCTACAATTAGATGACCTTGCTCTCCATTTAACTATTGACTCTCGCTTGCAAAGAGTGACACGAGATATCCTCAAAGAACAGTTAGAAAAATATGAAGCCAAGCGAGGAACTATCATAGTTATGGATGTCGCTGATGGTTCCTTACTGTCTTTAGTATCAGAACCTTCCTACGATCCTAATCAATACTATAACTATGACGTAAAACTGTTCAAAAATTGGGCAGTCACAGATGTCTATGAACCAGGTTCGACATTTAAACCAATTAATGTGGCATTAGCTTTAGAAGTTGGTGCAATTAAAGAAGATAGTATTTTTTACGACCCAGGTAGAATAGTTATTGGTGGGTGGCCTATATCTAATTATGGTGGTGGTGGTGGCACCCGCACTGTGGCTGATATTATTAAATATTCTAGTAATGTGGGTATGGTGAAGATTATCGAAGAAATGCCACGACCTGTTTTTTATGATGGTCTGAAGCGTCTGGGATTAGGTGATATTAGTGGTGTAGACCTTCCGTTTGAAACTTCCAGTGTTTTAAAAAGCAAAAATCAGTTTGTGATGGTCCCAATTGAAGCCGCTACTACTGGTTTTGGTCAAGGGTTTTCTCTGACCCCACTACAACTAGCACGACTTCATGCAAGTTTGGCAAATGGTGGTAAACTGGTTACGCCCCATGTAGTGCGTGGGTTATTTGATAGTAAGGGGCAAGCATATTGGGAGTCATCTTTACCTACTGCTAAACAGGTGTTTTCCCCTGATACGACTAAGAAAGTTTTGGCAATGATGGAAACTGTGGTTGAGGGTGGTACTGGGATGAGTGCCCGAATTCCTGGATATCGAATTGCTGGTAAGACTGGTACTGCTCAGAAGGCTTCTGAAATGGGTGGTTATTCTGAGGATGCTAGGATTACTAGTTTTGTGGGTATATTACCAGTGGAGTCTCCCCGTTATGTGGTTTTGGCTGTTATTGATGAGCCAGTTAGGGGTAGTGGGGGAAGTGTGGCTGGGCCTGTAGTGAAATCGGTGATGAAGTCTTTGATTACTATTGAGCGCATTCCTCCTTCGGAGGAGAAGTAGAATTTATAGGCTTTCCTGAATAGACTTCTCCAGAAAATAGGGAGTAGGGAGTAGGGGGAAATAATTGATGTTTTCTTGACGATAATTGATTTGATTTTTTGGTGTTGGTCAATCAAGGTATAAAAATAAAAAAAAATTGAACAATCTCAAATATTTGTTATTCAATAGTTTAGCAATTACCAAAAAATACAAATCATACCCTAATTTACCAACGCGGCATTGTCAGAAAAGAAGATGATTGAGAGAGTGATAAGCGTGTAAAGTTCAAGGAAAAATGCAATGGAATGTCCAGAATGCCACAGTCACCACATCCATAAAAATGGTCCTAGAAAATGTGAATGGTATAGCAGTGAGCTAATAATAGCAGATAGATTTTATCCAAGTTCTCAAATATGTTCTCATTGTGGGCATCAACAGAAAATGCCGTTGGATGTGAGACTATACGAGTGTGAGAACTGCGGGTTCAAGGCAGACAGAGATTTTAACGCTGCTGTGAACTTAGAAAATTATGCACGTCAGTAGGTGGAGTTCCCACCGATTTCAAGCCTGTGGAGAAGATAAGTTGCAGACTGCGGTCAGTGGTCTTCTGTGAAACAGGAAGCTAGACTCCAAAACTCAAATTTTCATTTGGGTAAGTTTGGGTAAGTTCAGTAGAACGGAGTCAGGAATTTCATCCCTAAAATCAACAACGCCAATCTATATTTTAATTTTGGTAATGGCAATATTGCCAGAAAAGCAAACATCTACATCTGTTCCAGGAGCGCGATCGCGTGCTTCATATTTTCCTACATAATAAAAGTCTTCTCCCTCTATTTGATAACTTACAGGCAACGGTTGGGTTGATGGTTGGCAAAATACCATTTTTGGCTCCGGGTCTTCCGGTTCTAAATAGGGGAAATTTACATTCCAAAAAGCTCCAGGTTCTAATGGACGGTTAAGCAAATCTGCTAATACTATGGTTGCCAAGCGAGTTACTCTTTCCCAGTTTACCGGCTTCTTGCCTTTGCGATATTGAGAAAGGGCAATTCCTGGAATTTTGTGAATGGCTCCCTCTCTGACTGCTGCGACTGTACCGGATATATATACGTCTACACCCATGTTACCACCAGAGTTAATTCCTGAAAGTACCCATTTGACATCTTGACAAATATGCGTTATGGCAATTCGAGTACAATCTGCTGGTGTACCAGCGATCGCATATTCAGTATTAGATAGACGTTGAACATTTATCGGGCCTTTAGTTGTTACTTGATGGCCACAACCGGATAATTGTGATTGAGGGGCAACAAAAATGCTTCTTTCAAAAGATGCTAGAGGTAAATCGAGATTATTTACTGCTTCCCAAAGTGCCTTAATGCCAGGAGCATTAATTCCATCATCATTTGTAATAATAAATGTCATACCTTTTGATCATCCTGACCTAATTAGTTGAAAGTCTATAAATTTAGAAAGAGATATTTTTGTACTTTAGATTATATCTTGACATAAGTCAAAAGTCTGATATAGCAATCCTATTTTATTCGCGGCAAAAATCTTACTGCTTTTTAGGGAACAGGGAACAACGGTGCGACCCCGTGTCGGCGACAGAGGCATTCGCGGAGCGTGACGTTAGTCGTAGGGAACGCGCACTCCTGT
>JAAUYJ010055955.1_pt1 | contig 17736 bp, 16 predicted proteins | sample 7278031 | NCBI WGS metagenome assembly JAAUYJ01 (sample SAMN14350222, study PRJNA611818) | marine sediment metagenome | isolation source: surface marine sediment (1.8m) | place: French Polynesia: Moorea | collected 2018-08 | reverse complement strand
TGCAGGATTGCTCCAACAAAAGTAGAGGACAAATCTCTTGAAGCGTTCGGATCTAAGATCCAGGTTCCTGTATGCCCTACAGTACCCAAGGCTCGATTAAGAATATTTATTGCTGCGTTTTCGTCTCTATCTAATCGACATCCACAAGCACAAACATGAGTCCTTGTAGATAAGGATTTTTTAACGACAGCACCACAATTAGAACAAATTTGAGAAGTATAAGCAGGATTAACCGCAACAGTTACTCTGCCTATTTTTTTCCCAAAATATTCTAACCATTTTCTAAATTGATACCAACCAGCATCATTAATTGACTTGGCTAAACAATGGTTCTTAACTAAGTTTTTAATTCTCAAATCTTCATAGGCTACCAAATCGTTAGATTGAATTACGCAACGGGCTAGTCTCTTAGCGTGTTCTTCACGTTGCCTACTTATTTTGAGATGTTTACGACCAAGCTTATTAATAGCTTTTTTACGGTTGGTTGAGCCTTTCTGTTTACGAGAAACCCGCCGTTGATGAAACTTTAATCGCTTTTCTCCTTGACGATAAAATCTAGGGTTAGGTTCAGTTTGTCCCCTTGAATCAGTATAGAATTCCTTTAAACCAACGTCTAACCCAATAGTTTGATGAGTCGGGGATAATTCTTCTTTGATCTCAAAAGAGATACAAAATTGACAGTAATAACCGTCTGCCCTGCGTACTAATCTAACCCGTTTTATTTTATCTTCAGAGTAAAAAGCTAAATCATAAGTCCCGATTAACTTGAGTTTACCAATTCCTTTTTTATCAGTAAACGCTATATGTTTAGGATCTAAAAGTTTCCATCCACTGGTTTTATACTCAACTGAACGAGTATTTTTCTTAAAGCGTGGATATCCTTTTTTCCCTTTGATTTGCTTCTTACAATTATCCAAGAATCTAGCTATCGATGACCAGCATCTTTCTACAGAAGCTTGACTTGCATGAGAGTTTAGATCTTTAACAAAGGAAAACTCACAACGCAGTTTAGTGTTGTAACGATAAAGTTCAGCACGATTAACCTTTTGACCATCCATCCAATAACGCAAGCACTTATTGCGAACAAATTGGGATGTTCTGATGGCTTCGTCGATGGCTTGATACTGCTTGGTTTTTCCTTTAACCTTAAACTCGTGAACTATCATTTGACGCTAGATTGTTTGGAGTAAGATTAGTGTAACACAACAATCTCTGGACTGTGCGCCCTAAAGCGATGCAGCGCGGTCTTGGTGGTTCCCATCAAGGAGCGACTGCATCAAGACAGGCGGGGAACCTGCACCCCTACTTTCTCGGTCAATCCAGATGGAAACATTGATGTTATTATAAGAATTAGTAAGGTAATATGGCCATATTATAAACATTTTTTAGGCTTAGTATTATTAAACCCTTATCAAGTTGCTAGAAATTAGGGCGAATATTAATAAATTTTCTTATCCTAAACTCAGGTTAAACTACTATAAGTATTTGAAATAAGCTGCGATGAATAAGTTTGCTATTGAAGGAAGCGATGTCCTTACTCCTGACGGTTGGCTCAAAAATGCTACAGTTATTATTGAAAATGGAAAATTTTTGTCCATAGAAACATCTTCTATCCATCAATTAACAACCATTGAAGCCAAAGGCTTATTAATGCTCCCTGGAATTGTAGATATACATGGAGATGCCTTTGAGAGAGCCATTGCCCCGCGCCCTGGCTCACATTTTCCTTTAAAGATGGGAATACTAGAAAATGATCGTCATTTAATTGCTTCGGGAATCACAACTTTTTTTTATTCTATTACTGATTCTTATGAACCGGGTTTACGCAGTCGAGAAACAGCAAGAGAAATTATTTATTTTGTCTTAGGAGAAGGCAAAAATAGTTTAAAAGCAGATAGTAGAATTCACATCCGTCATGAACAAGCAAATACAGATGAATACGAAGAATTATCTGATTGGTTGAAACAGGGAAAAATTGATTTATTATCACTCAATGATCATCTTCCTCCTGTTGGAGATGATTACAAATTGAACCGTCATCTTAACTCTTTGCGACGCAGACATAAAATGAGTGATGAGGAATTACAGAAGCTAATAAAAACAGCTTTGAACAATCAAGAAAAAGGGTTAAAACAGGTTGAAGAATTAGTCACTTTAGCTCATAATAATAATATTCCCCTTGCGTCTCACGACGATGATACAGAAGCTAAAGTCCAATTAAGTGCAAAATGGGGAGTTTCTATCGCTGAATTTCCTGCTAACGTCGATATTGCTGCTAAATCCAGGGATTATGGAGCCTCAGTGTTAATGGGTGCCCCTAATCTCATCAGAGGGGGTTCTCATGTGGGTTGGATGAGTGTTGAAATAGCAGCAAAGAAAGGTGTTGTCGATTGTTTATGTTCTGATTATCATTATCCTTCTCTATTTTATGCCCCTTTTAAATTAGCTGAAATGGGAATTATTTCCTTTGAAGAAGCCTGGAAATTAGTTTCTACTTACCCAGCAAAAGCAGCCGCAATAGGAGATAGTAAAGGTCAGATTTCGACTGGTTTTGATGCTGATTTTCTATTATTTCAAAGCGATAATAGTCATCTTAATAGTATTAAATCTGTTTATATCAAAGGAAAAGAAGTAGCACGTTATTAATTAATCTACAGCAAATTGCAACTTAGTGAAATAGGATGTAGGGTGGGCAATGCCCACCTACGAGGTTTAAGGTAAACTAGATATAGTTAAGTCACTTATTGTCTATGAATCAACTTTCCCCCACTCGTGCTACTAATTTAAAAGAAGCTTATCGTATTTGTAACCCCCAAGCTTTAATGGGGGAAGATATTGATAGATATTATGTGGATTTATCTTCGGTTCGTAAGACAGAAACCATACAAAATATCACCCAACAATTAACGTTTCTTGAACCAGCAAAATTTTGTACAATTTTATTTACAGGACATCGGGGTTGTGGAAAAAGTACCGAGTTAAGAAGACTTGAGAAAAAGTTAGAATCAGACTATTATATTGTTTATTTAGAAGCAGATGTTGAATTAGATATTAACGACGCAGAATACACTGATTTGTATTTACTAATTATCAAAAAAGTCGCAGATGAATTATATAAATTAGGAGCAAAGTTTGATGATAAACTTTTAAGTCAATTTGAATCTTGGTTTAAAGATATTACCCAAGAAACGGAAGAAAGTGTGGAAAAATCAATCAGTATGCAAGTTGAGACTGAAGCAGGGTTTAAAATACCATTTATTTCTAAATTATTAACAAAATTGTTAGCACAAATTAGAGGATCTCAAAAACAAAAACAAACCATTAGAAAAACCTTACAAAAAGATATTAGTCGCTTACAAGCAGACATTAATCTGTTGTTAGCTGATGCTTTTAAGAAATTAAAAGAAAAAAAACCGCAATACGAAAAAGGATTTTTAATTATCTTAGATAATTTAGATCGTATTCCTCCTAATGTTGGTAAACATCTGTTTTTTGATTATGCTGCTCAATTACAAGCATTACAGACAACAATTATTTATACGGTTCCTATTTCTGCCGTTTATTCTGATGAGAATTTGAATAAAACCTTTGGTAGTCCCAATATTATGCCGATGGTTAATATTTATGAATTTAATGCTGATCAATGGGACTTATATTATAAGGAAGATAAGTTAGAAAGTTTAGCAAATTTAATCAAACAACGGGTTAATATTGATGCAGTTTTTGAGTCCCGTCAGCAATTATTAGAGTTAGTAAAAGCTAGTGGAGGTCATGTTCGTCAGTTAATGCAAATGACGGCAAATGCTTGTTTAACGGCTGCTGGTCGTAAGCATGATAAAGTAATGGCTGAAGATGTTATTTATGTGGTTAATCAAGAACAATTTAACTTTGAAAGAATTAACTTAAATGAGTATTATCCTGTGTTAGCGAAAGTTTGTTTAACTAAAGATATTAATAAGGATGAAGTTGGACAAAAATTACTCTTTAATTTATCAGTTTTAGAATACAATGGTGTTAATCGATGGAATTATATTAATCCTGTTTTAAAACAAAGTTCTCTTTTTCAGGAAGCATTAAAAAATGAACATAAAACCTCAGAAAATATCTAATGTAAATAGTGAAAAAGAGTCGTTTTTAAACATTAATCAGCAGGCTTTTATTGAACTGTTGACTTTTATTGATTTTGCTGATGAGCGATTAAATATTGGCTTTGTAGAAATCAAGTTTTCCCAAGATAGAGATATTTTAATTAATGAACTTCTTGAACATCCTAACTGTAACAATATTCAATTTGAGGTTTTAGATTTTTCTGATCCTAATCTCCGTTTTTTTAGAGATGAATTAGTTACTGCATTAAAACAGATTTACATTGAACCTAATAAAAAATTAATTTTACTAATTACTGGTTTAGAAAAATCGATTGGTATCGTCGAAGAATATCCTTCTGTATTAACGAATCTTAATTTTATAAGAGATGATTTACGAAAGAGTACACCTCATCCCATGCTGTTATTTTTACCAGACTATGCCTTAACTCGTTTAGCAAAATATGCCCCTGACTTTTGGGCATGGGGTAGAAAAGTTTTTACTTTTAAAACCAATCGTAGTAATTTAATGAATAATAGTAATAATATTATTTATTCTGATGATTATATTGATAGCTTAAATTTGCAAAAAAAACAAACAAGAATTGAACAATTACTAAATCTCTTAAATGAATATAATACCTCTGGTGAAGAAAAAACGAACAATGATTTATTCATTATTAGTAGCATTTACGATCAATTAGGAAATGCTTATGATGCTTTAGGGCAATATCAAAAAGCGATTATTTTTTATCAGCAAGGTTTAGAAATATCTATAGAAATTAGGGATAAACAGGGAGAAGGTAATTCTTTAAGAGGTTTAGGCAATGTTTACTATTCTTTAGGACAATACCAAAAAGCGATCACCTTTCATCAACAATCTTTAGACATATCAAGGGAAATTAGTGATAGACAAAGACAAGGTATTTCTTTAGGCAATTTAGGCAATGCTTACTATTCTTTAAGAGAATACCAAAAAGCGATCGCCTTTCATCAACAATCTTTAGACATATCAAGGGAAATTAGAAATAAACGAGAGGAAGTTGCTTCTTTAGCCAATTTAGGACTTGTTTACTACTCTTTGGGACAATACCGAAAAGCGATAAACTATCATCAACAATCTTTGAAAATCTCTAGAGAAATCGGGAATAGACTAGGGGAAACTGCCTCTTTAGGTAATTTAGGACTTGCCTACTACTCTTTAGAACAATATGAACAAGCAATGTTATTTGATCAACAAGCTTTAGAAATTTCAAAAGAAATTGGAGATAAACGAGGAGAAGGAATTGTTTTAGGTAATTTAGGCAATGTTTATCAATCTTTAGGACAAGACGACGAAGCAATTACCTATTATCAAAAATCTTTAGAAATCAGACAAAAAATTGGGCATAAACGAGGAGAAGCTATTACTTGGTTTAATTTAGGCGTAACTTTTGACAACATTCAACGTTATGATGAGGCAATAGAGGCTTTTTGGAATGCACGCAAATTGTATCAAGACATGGGATTAAACAAATATGTTGAAGATTGCGACAATGAAATTACTATTTTAGAGAGTAATGTTTAAGTCGTCATTGTTGGGGGTAATATAAACAGTCAGTCTTGATTTTCATTAAAAATACCCCTAATATAGTCATTTAAAATAAGTTTGAGACAGAGGAGTGTGAGCAGGATGCTCACTATATTAATAATAAATAACGTAGCTTTTATCTCTTTGTTAAGAATAAATCATATAATTTTTGTCTCATTATTAATTCTCATTCTTAATAATAAATAACGTAGGTTTTGTCTCATTTTATTTGAATTGACTATAACTTTTGAGAATTGGTATAAATAAAGAATTGCAAGAGAAGATATTAACGCTTACATTCCTAATCTTATACTTCTGCTACTACACCTTGTGAGCGAGATGCTCACACTCCTAATCTTATACTTCTGCTACTATATCTTGTGAGCGAGATGCTCACACTCCTAATCTTATACTTCTGCTACTATATCTTGTGAGCAAGATGCTCACACTCCTAATCTTATACTTCTGCTACTATATCTTGTGAGCAAGATGCTTACATTCCTAATCTTATACCTCTACTACTATAGCTAGTGAGCGAGATGCTTACATTCCTAATCTTATACTTCTGCTACTATAGCTAGTGAGCGAGACGCTCACATTCCTACTATTTTCTCTTTATCTCATCTCTCTAGTTATTTTTGAGAACTATAGAAAACTAAAAAACTTCCCATAAGAAGGGATAGTTTTCTGGGGTATCAGCGTATTTTTCTTTAACTGGGTTTTGTCTAATATACTCCCAAGTATTGAGAAATTGCTGACGGTTTTTAATTAAAATATCATAGCCTCCATCTTGCCAAACTTTACCGATATGTTTCATTACTTTAGGAATTTGTTTAGAACTATAGCCTTTTATACTGTGTAAAATACTACCAATTGACCAATATTCATCGGTTGATTTGGGATAGGGTTTAATTAACAAATGAACATGATCTGACATAATAACAAAAATATATAAATAATAGCGTTTCTCATGAAAATATAGACAAGAATCTAACACAACTCTTCGGGCTTCATTATTCAATTCTAATCGTTCATAAGTGTTAAAAGTAATGAAATAAATCCCTCCTTTAATTTCCAATTTTGATAGTTGCTTTTTATACGGCATACGAATTAATGTTAATCAAGAAATAATAGCATTTTTTCAGGAGTGCGAGCATCCTGCTCCCTAACTTAAATAAATTCTGCTCCCTAACTTAAAACTTAAATATTGGTTGGTTGGCTACTACTATCCCTAGCTACTACTACACCTAGCGAGCAAGATGCTTACATTCCTAATCTTATACCTCTGCTACTACACCTAGTGAGCAAGATGCTCACACTCCTAATCTTATAGCTCTGCTATCAAACCTAGTGAGCGAGATGCTCACACTCCTAATCTTATAGCTCTGCTACTACACCTAGTGAGCAAGATGGTTACATTCCTAATCTTATACCTCTGCTATAAAACCTAGTGAGCGAGATGGTTACATTCCTAATCTTATATCTCTGCTATAAAACCCAGTGAGCAAGATGGTTACACTCCTAATCTTATACCTCTGCTATAAAACCTAGTGAGCGAGACGCTCACACTCCTACTATTTCCTCTTTATCTCATCTCTGTAATTATTTTCCATAACTCCTATTACATAATACTTTTCCTAATAACGGCTGATATTTGTTCCACCAATAAAACCACAACAAAAATTACAATAATGGTCATTAAAGCTTCATCGTAACGGAATAACTGCATGGAAGTGGATAACTCTACCCCGATACCTCCTGCACCCACTAAACCCAAAACTACTGCAGAACGAATGGATGCTTCTAAAGAGTATAAAGTAGAAGCCACAAAAGAAGGCATAGTTACAGGAAGAATGGCCCCAACAATAATAGCCAATTGAGATGCACCTAAAGCCCGTAACGCTTCCACCGGTTTGGGATCGATTTCTTCGATACGTTCAGCAAAAAATTTTCCACAAAAACCCATTACATCAACCATAATAGCTAAAATACCCGCACCTGCACCCAAACCTACTACAACAATAAATAATAAACCCCAAACGAGATCGGGAATGACTCGCAACAGAGTAATAAAACCCCGACTTAAGCGATATATTAACCCATTAGGACTGGTATTTTTAGCAGCCAGAAAAGATAAAGGTAAACTAAATAAAGCTCCGAAAACTGTTCCCACTAAAGCCATTTCAAAAGTTTCAATGGTGGCTTTAATAATATTGATTAATCGATCGGGTTTCGGGGGAAATGCCTCTGCTAGAAATACTCCCAAGCGAAAAAAACCTTTATAAATTCTCTCAGGTGTGAGGTTACTGATATATAAACCATGTAGGAAAAAAGCTAAGAGAATACCTACTCCTAACCAAACGGTAAAAGAGGGTTTACGGAAACGGGGAGGGGGCGCAGTTTTCGATCGCTTATGAGAACTATTCAATGTCATTAACTTGCAATTCAGGTTGATAAAGAAGGGTTAAATCTTGATCATCAAGAGCTTTGATGGTGGTATCGATGTGAATTTTGCCATCCCGTAAACCAATAATACGATCGCCGTATTCTTTGGCCAATTCCAGTTGATGCAGGGTACAAATAACGGTTAATCCTTGTTCTTTGACAATGGACCACAATAAATCCATCACCTCTCTACCGGCTTGAGGATCGAGACTAGCAACCGGTTCATCCACTAAGATCAATTTGGGGTGTTGCATCAAAGTTCGGGCAATGGCGACTCTTTGCTGTTGTCCACCAGATAGGGTATCCGCTCTTTGTGGGGCGATATGGCTTAAATTAACCCGATCTAAACATTCCATAGCTTTTTTTCGCTCTGTTTCCGGGGCCGTTGCCGGAAACCAATAACGAGGGCTCCTACTGCGCCCTAATGAACCGTGTAAGACGTTATGGAAAGCCGACAAACTACCCACGAGGTGGAATTTTTGGAACACCATGCCAACTTGCGATCGCATTTGTCGTAATTGTTGAGCATTAAGCTTAGATAATTGCCAATCGCCAATGGAAATATCCCCAGAATTAGCAGTTTCTAGGCCCAAAATACAACGTAATAAGGTCGATTTTCCCGAACCATTTGCCCCTAATAATATAATTCCTTCTCCTGGTTGGGCCGAGAAACTAACTCGATCTAAGGCAACTGTTCCATTGAGATAAACTTTGGTAAGGTCGCTAATTTTCAGCGATAACATGGTTTCAATTAAGTACCTAGATAAAAATCAACGTTACAGTGCAGACTAGACAGGAGGCAGGAGGAAGGAGAAACGAAAGTTAAAATAAACCCTTGCATCCCTATTCCCGAAACTCCGAACTCCGAACCCGCAACCCATATCAATCCCCCACAAATTCGGTAAAATCGTCAATACCAATGGCTTGATATGCTTGACGAATGGGATCATAATCGGAGTCTTTGGCTTCGACTAAAGTTGACCCTTGATACTTTTCGTTAGCATCAACTGAGACAATAGCCCCAATCAATTGCTCTTGATTTTCCAGCATACCCTTTTTAATTTCTTCTACATATTCAGGCTTTAGTTTGTTACTGGCAATGAACACATCACTGGGTAATAGATCCCCTTTTTTCACAATGGGATAATTGTCTGATTTGAGGTTTTTGGCTTCCATAAAGCGATCGTAGTCCAATGCTGCCCCACCCCAAGCTTCTACATCTTCATTTTGAAACGCTTGTAAATCTGCATCTCCTAACATCTTAATCTCAATATCTTGTTCCGGTTGTAACCCGGCATCGACTAAGATTTTAGTGGGGCCTAGTTGTCCGCTAGTGGAGCCAAGATCAGACATGGCGATGGTTTTGCCTTTGAGATCCTCTAAGGAGTTAATACCACTGTTTTTATGAACCGCAATAACGGAGCGATAATTGGGACGAGTAATGGCAATAAGGGGTACAGCCTCGGTTTTAGCTTGCATTACCACGTATTCCGCAGGACCGGTTAAGACAATATCAACCTGCTCTGCTTTTAAAGCAACTGCTGCGGCAGTTCGATCAGCTACTGGGAATAATTCGATGTCTTTACCTAATGTTTCGGCTAATGCGTCACGAAACGGCTCATAATCCCGTTGCAACTCTTCTAAGCCTTGTACATCAGTGACGGCAAAACGTAATGTATCTGGTTCTCCATTCGGGTTGATAGAAGAATTAGAAGAATTACTATTACAAGCTACTAGAAACAGTAAAGAATATACTAATAAATTACGACGTTTCATTAATTAATAACCTAGGATTTTTTACCTCACAATATTCTATTAGCAAATAATCTCCTTGAAGTTAAGAATAAATTATGATTAAGTTAAATTTATGATTTTTATCATCTTAATTAACTGATAATCGTTATATATTTTGTCGAATTTTTATTTTAATTAACCAAAGAAATTACAGTGGTGCGTGGCAAGGCTAACATTTGCTCACTATCGACTAAAATTAAATCTACCCCCAGGGGGAAATGCCTATTCCATTGATTTCTTCGAGTAAACCAATGGGAATTAAATCCTTGTAAAAAGATAGTGTTACTATTGGCAATACCTGGACCAGTTAAGTGTAATTGTAAATCTCCTTTACTAATATTTTCTCCTTTTAAAATAAGAGTGGCTCCCGTTTCTGGGTTTAATAAATCTCCTAGATTAATCTCGAATTTTTCTGAAGGAGGATTAAGAGCCTTTTTGATAATATATTGAGCATTTTTAGCACTGTCTAAATGGCTTTGTAGTAACAGGCGATCGCTTTTTACAACTAAATCATCTTCATCACTCCAAGTAACACTTTGGTCTAAAATTGTAGCCAGAATTGCTACTAAAATTGAATCAGTTCCTAGATATTCTTTTAAACTAACAACTTCTCCTGGAAAACTAAAACAATATAGCAGTTGACGAAAAATATTTTGTTGAGTTTTAGGTTGCCAAATTGAATTAATCTTCAGCATTATTTTCTTCCTGACTTAATAAAGAAAAATTTACTTTGGTTTTAGCTAAGATTGTACCCCGAATACGATTTTCTTCTTCTCTTTTTTTCATACCTAATTCAATGTAATGTGCCACTTTTTCCCAACCTTTTAATTCATGGGCCATAACTGCATCACAAATAGCTAAAGCCACCGCTAAATCCTCAGAATCTACCATGACTTGTGCTGCCCCATCATAACTCTCTCCCTGTTCATTAATTAGACTTAAATAAGCATGGGCAACAGGAATTTCTCCGAGATAATATGATTCACGAAAAACCCCATCTTGTATGGTTAAAAGACTTAAGCTATTTTGGGGCAAACTTCGATATTTAACTTGCCAATTTTTGGCGATTTCTTCAGCTAAATTACAGATAGTTTCTAGGGAATGAGCCGTTAAAGCTTTAACCCATAAAGAACGTTTATAAGTTATCATAAAACTTTTTTCCTTAAGTAAGTCGATAAATAGTCAATAGCAATAATTGTCACAAGAATAATTAACATTAAAGTAGCTGCTTTTTCATAGTTAAAAAATCTCAGATTCGTATTCAATTCAACCCCGATACCGCCAGCACCCACTAAACCTAATACAGTTGCCATACGAACATTACGATCAAAAATATAAAGAGTATAACCAATAGCCTCTTGTAAAATAGAAGGCCAAGCTGCATACATAATTAACTGTAAACTGTTGCTTCCAGTGGCACTTACTCCCTCATAAACACCTTTATCAACCCGCTCCATACTTTCAGCAAAGAATTTGCCTAAAAACCCTGAAGTATGAACCCCCAAAGCCAACAAACCAGGGAGGGGACCTAACCCCAATGCTGCTACAAAAACGAGGGCTAAAACTAAATCTGGCATGGCACGAAAAAAGTTAAGAATTTCTCTTACTATTCGATAAATAAACGGGTGAGGAGAGAGATTTTTCGCAGCTAAAGGAGCTAAGAAAAAACTCAAAGTTAAAGAGAAAAACGTACCCCAAAGAGCGATAGCCACAGTTCCCACCATCAACCAGAGATATGTAAGCAACTCACTAAAATCTGGGCGAGTATAACGACTTAAATATTCCCCAATATTGTCACCGCTACGGAGTAATTCCCCAAAGGGTAACTGTAAATAAACTAAACAAATAATCGTTAAAAATAAAACGATTCCCAATATCAACAGTGGCCAGTTAAACGGTTTGGGTGGTAACTTGGACATCATAGGGTTTCCCTCAAATAATATAGGAGCGTAGTTGAGTGGATAGATAATCTAAAATAGTCACCATCAGATAAATTGCTAAAACAATTAAGATCAAACGATCATAATTGAATAAGCGAATTGAGGAAATCAACTCATAACCAATACCTCCCGCACCGACAAAACCCAGTACAGTTGCTGAACGAATATTGTTATCGAGAATATAAAGGGTTGTGCCGATAAAATCCGGTATGGCTTGGGGCAGCATCGAAAAATGAACCTTTTGTAACCAATTTGCCCCCGTTGCTTGTACCCCTTCAACCATTCCTACATCAACCACTTCAATGCTTTCGGCAAAGAATTTACCCATAAATCCCGTTGTCACAAAGGTAAGGGCTAAAATACCAGGAAATGGACCTAATCCCAAAGCCGAAACAAACAGTAACGCCCACACAATCTCAGGTAACGCTCTCATAAAACTGAGTAAGTTTTTTGTCAGATGAAAGACAATGGGCAAAGGGCTACTATTTTTTGCAGCTAATATTCCCAGAGGTAAACTAAAACAAAAAGAAAACACCGTACTTAAAAATCCCATAGCAAGGGTTTCGAGCATTTTCTGGCTCAGGGTTGGCAGATAACTCCATTGAGGAATTGTCAGCAGATTAGATAAAAAACTGAAGAAGTTACCTGTAGATTTAATAATGGTGATAGGGTTAAATTCAACTAACGGGGCAGTTACCAATAAAATGATGGCCGCGAACAAAATAAACAGAATTATCCCCAAAGACGGCCAACCATTTTCAGTCGGCCAACGTCTAGCCCAGAGCAAGATTTTCATGATTTTCTTGATGATAAATTGTCTCTAGAAGACTGTTATTGAGCAGATTAACGGGCTTATCATCAAAGACGACTTTTCCTTGTTTAATGCCAATAATGCGATCAGCAAACTGCATGGCCAAATTAACTTGATGTAAACTGGCTAATACGGTTACTCCATCTTCTTTACAGATGTTAAAAATAAGTTCCATAATCTCTAAGCTTGTGGCAGGATCTAAACTGGCCACAGGCTCATCAGCAATAATAATCTGAGGTTTTTGTACTAAAACACGGGCAATGGCTACCCTTTGTTGTTGCCCTCCAGACAAATTATCGGCTCTCTGCCAAACTTTGTCCGTTAAATTAACCCTCTCTAACGCCCAATGAGCTAACTCATAATCTTGTTTGCTAAAAAGATAAAAAAGACTCTCCCACCAACGACGATAATAAGAACGCCCAATTAGTATATTTGTCATGACATTGAGACGATTCACCAAATTAAACTGTTGAAAAATCATCCCTACCTTGGCTCGAATATGACGCTGGTTTTGTGGAGTTAACTTCCGTTTCTCAATGAAAACTTCGCCTTCGGATGGCTTTTCTAGGCCATTCACCATGCGCAACAGCGTTGATTTTCCTGCCCCCGAAGATCCCAGGATAACCGTAAACTCCCCTGGATGAATGGTTAAATCGGTTCTCTGGATGGCCTGAAAACCATTGTTAAAGGTTTTTGTCACCCCTTTAAATTTAATCGTAGTCATGAAAAAATACTTATTTGAGAATTTCCTCTTTTTGTAACCCTAACTGTTGCACAATGTCCCGAATCACTTGATAGTCTTGGGCGCTTACTTCTTCATAACGGGCTAAGGTCCCATAACCTGTGACTTCAATTTCATTATGAGCATTAAGAATAACTGTTTTTATCTTAGTTTTAATTTCGGGCTCTAAGTCAGCACGATAGGTTAGAGGGGAACCGGGAATGGGATCAGATGTTTCTAAAATGCGTAGATCATTCGCTTTAATTAAGCCCTTTTCAAGCATCTTTTCGTGGGTGATATCGTTACTCCCTGCTGCTGCTACTGTCTTATTTTTCACCGCCAACTGTGCCGCATCATGAGAACCGGCATAACTCACTTTGCCAAAAAACTCTTCAGGCATTTCTCCTGTACTTTTCTTGACCATATAACTAGGCACTAAGGAGCCTGATGTGGAGGCTGGATCAACAAAAGCCACATCAGCCCCCTTTAAATCAGCAATGGATTTAGCAGGAGAATCCCCTGGCACAAAAATCATGCTTTGATAAGTAGAAACGCCACCCTCTTTAACTCCCACGGCAAATGCCTCCGCATCAGCTTCTTGTTCCGCTAAAACGTAAGAAAGAGGACCAAACCAAGCAATATCAACTCGATCCCGTTTCATTGCTTCAATAACACCAGCATAGTCAGTGGCTTGAAAGACTTTAACTGGCATTCCGATTTTTTCCTCTAAATGAGCCCGCATGGGCTCAAATTTAGCCAACATTTCTTCGTTGTCTTCTGCGGGAATTAAGCCCATGATAATTTCGGACTTGGCCAGTGAAGATGTTCCCTGAGCAGAATTTTCAGAGGTTTGGGAATTGTTAGTACATCCCCCGAATAAAGGCAACAAAACGAGTGCCCCCAACAACAATTGACGACGTAACATAAATTTTCCTAGATTAAGATTGAATTAAGGACTAAAGTGGGCTTTTCAATAGCTTATCCATAGTTTAACCGATTCCTAGCAAGAAATCCCCGCTTGAGGTTTGAAAATCGAGTTATCAAAGCCAGCAAAGCACTTTAGTCACAAAACCATCATCCGATGGTGTACCTTATCAGTGTTTAATAGGAGAAGTCAAAGAGCAGCAAATACCATTAGCCAAGGCCTTTGATTCTTAAAATATGACGCTATTTTGTTAAATACATTATCATTAATTTAAGGAATTATCTCATCCGTAACCCAACGACGACATTTTGACTGTCGTTATTTTATTTATTCCACTTATTGATCCTTAATTTTTGAATGTTAGACCAGATTCTTGACTCTTCTCTTGCGCTTAGTCTCAAAACCCCCATCTTGCTACTCATTTTGATTGTGCTAGAAGCAGTATTATCAGCAGATAATGCTATTGCTTTAGCAGCCATTGCTCAAGGGCTAAAAAACCCCAAATTACAACGCTCAGCCCTGAACTTAGGTTTAGTGGTAGCTTATATCTTACGAATGTCCTTAATTCTAACAGCAACCTGGGTGGTGCAATTTTGGCAATTTGAACTGTTGGGGGCGATGTATCTTTTATGGTTAGTATTCAATTATTTTACCTCTGATGAAGATGAAAAAAATCATCATCATGGTCCTGAGTTTGCCTCCCTATGGCAAGCCATTCCTTTAATTGCCGTGACAGATTTGGCTTTTTCTCTCGATAGCGTCACCACAGCCATCGCCCTTGCCGATGAAATTTGGTTAATCCTCGCAGGGGGAACCATTGGAGTGATTACCTTAAGATTTTTGGCAGAATTATTTATCAGTTGGTTACAAGAATATACTTATCTCGAAGATGCAGGGTTTATTACAGTTGGCTTTGTGGGGTTAAGATTATTGGCTCGGGTGATTAATCCTGACTGGGTTCCCCCAGAATGGCTGATGATAGTAGCGATAGCCACTGTCTTTGCTTGGGGCTTTTCCAAACGGAACCCTGAGAAAGTTGATGATCTTCAAGTGTCTGTAGAATCTCTGGAAACTAAGATAAATAAAGAACCTGAAAAAATTTCATCCTAGGATAAAAGCCCACATCAGAGTATTAGAAGTATGGCTAAAACTTCAGACTTCTAATATTGTGGGCTTAATAATCACTTATTCTTCGTACAACCAGGGCTTAAGAGTTGGTTCCCAACCACTTAATTCTTTGTCATTAAACCAGAGACCAATTTCTTTGATGGCTGTTTCAATGGCATCAGAGCCATGAATTAGATTCCGTCCCACACTGACCCCAAAATCGCCACGAATGGTTCCAGGCTCGGCTGATAAAGGATTGGTGGCCCCGATTAATTTTCGAGCCGAAGTCACAACTCCATCTCCCTCCCACACCATAGCTACCACAGGAGAAGAACAGATAAATTCCACTAAACCAGCAAAAAAAGGACGTTCTTTATGAACTGCGTAATGCTCTTCGGCTAATTCCTTGGAAACTGACATTAACTTCAGCCCCACTAAGGTAAATCCTTTGGCTTCAAAACGACCAATAATGTTACCAACCAATCCCCGTTGTACTCCATCGGGTTTAATCATAATAAATGTGCGTTCCACGTGCCAACTCCGTCCAATTCTCGTAAAGTGTTCACTACAAGGAACATAATATCGTTTTTTGGAGCATCCCAAAATTCAAGCATCAGGTATGACTGTGGGGAGTTATGATGATCAGAAGTGTAAGTTAGATAGATCCTTGGGAATCGATATGGATATTCGTGGAACAGATACCCCGTTACTGAACTGGACCGGGGATGCGCTCGCAATTGGCTTTTTTGAAAAGGAAACAGACCTAACAGGGGACTTAAGCCAGTTAGATGAGAACATAGGCGGCGTTTTACAAGAACTCATCGCTGAGACTGAGTTTGAGGGAAAATCAGGCAGCAGTGCGGTGACTCGCATTGGGGGAAATAGTCCTATCCGTAAATTGATGATCGTTGGTTTAGGCAAAAAGGAGGACTTCACCCTCGATACAGTTAGGTTAGGCACCGCAGGAGTTGCTCGTATCGGCAAGAAAGAAAAGGTCAAAACTCTAGCACTACAGTTTCCGGTGGTCAATAACGACGCAACAGCTACCACAGCAGCAATAACCGAGGGCATTCTCTTATCCTTACATGAGGATAACCGTTTTAAATCAGAACCTGAAGACAAACCCTGTTTATTAGAAACTATCCATATCTTAGGGGTAGGGGAGCAAAGCGAACCCATTAATCGGGCCCAAATTGTCGCTGATGGGGTGATTTTAGCACGGGAATTGGTAGCGGCTCCCGCTAATAGCGTCACCCCTGTTACCTTTGCCGAAACGGCTCAAACCTTAGCCAATGACTACGGCTTAGACCTTGAAATTTTAGAACAGGATGATTGTGAAAAGCGCAACATGGGTGCTTTTCTAGGGGTGGCTAAAGCCTCGGATCTGCCGCCCAAATTCATCCATCTCACCTATAAACCTTCGGCAACCCCGAAACGAAAACTGGCCATTGTAGGAAAAAGTTTAACTTTTGATTCTGGCGGCCTTAACCTTAAAGGCTCAGGCAGTGGTATTGAAACGATGAAAATGGATATGGGAGGCGGTGCAGCCACCCTCGGCGCAGCTAAAGCGATCGCTCAACTTAAACCCGATGTGGAAGTTCACTTTGTCTGTGCTGCCACGGAAAATATGATCAGTGGTCGTGCCATGCACCCTGGAGACATTTTGACGGCCTCTAATGGCAAAACCATTGAGGTAAATAATACCGATGCTGAAGGACGTTTAACCCTGGCTGATGCCTTAGTATTTGCCGAACAACTCGAAGTGGATGCGATCGTCGATCTGGCCACTTTGACGGGGGCTTGTATTGTGGCTTTGGGGAACAATATTTCTGGGTTGTGGAGTACAGATGAAACCTTAGCTAAAGAAATTAAAGCGGCTTCTGAAGTAGCTGGAGAAAAATTCTGGCAAATGCCCATGGAAGATAAGTATTTTGAGGGGTTAAAGTCTCCTATTGCAGATATGAAAAATACAGGACCGAGGGCCGGCGGCTCGATCACCGCAGCCTTATTCTTGAAGCAGTTTATCAAGGAAACTCCTTGGGCTCATTTGGATGTGGCAGGTCCTGTATGGGCAGATAAGGAAAATGGCGTTAATAATGCAGGAGCAACGGGTTTTCCTGTGAGAACTTTGGTCAATTGGGTTTTAACCTAAAACCCCGCCTTTGAGGGAACCCATCGTTTTTGAGACGGAGTATATCTCTTGGTCTCAAAAACAACTTCTGTAAGATTTGACGTTCGCCCCTGCCTAAAGGCGAGGGGATTCTTCATTCAACGAGTTTCCGTTAGCCAGCAGGATTTCTCCAACCAACCAAGAGGGAATCTCTCCTGAAGCGTATGT
>JAAUYJ010075073.1_pt1 | contig 17755 bp, 19 predicted proteins | sample 7278031 | NCBI WGS metagenome assembly JAAUYJ01 (sample SAMN14350222, study PRJNA611818) | marine sediment metagenome | isolation source: surface marine sediment (1.8m) | place: French Polynesia: Moorea | collected 2018-08 | reverse complement strand
GGATGGAATCCATCCTGTAGTTTGGCCTTCAAATCCGAACAAACAAACAAACAGTCAGAAAGACATCTTATATATATATAGACTTTTGTGCGAATTTGGATGTTCATTTTAGGGTGTTTCAACTAGGGCCGGTAACGAGACGGTCTCGTCTCGAAAAAACGCGAGACGAGACGAGACGAGACTGTCTCGATCTCGTCTCGTCTCGTGACTTCGTCTCGCGAGACCATCTCGAAATAAAATTTCGGTCTCGGAAAGAAAAATGGGCCAAAATTTCAACATTTGGATCAACATTTTAGGTGAAAATTTGCTTCTTATTAACTTGGTCTCGTATCTCGTCTCGTCTCGGGAGTTTTGGTCTCGAGACAAACTAGACGAGATCGTCTCGTGTCTCGTCTCGTCTCGTGACCTCACGTCTCGATCTCGTCTCGTCTCGTGACTTTCGTCTCGTTACCGGCCCTAGTTAGAAGAGAAATGGCTGCAAAGTGTTGAGATACCGGGGAAGCAAGTCGAGTCGAGGAGGAGGAGGTAGAGCAAGCAAGTAACGATTGCTTGAGTGCGCGTGTGTGGGAAGAGACTCTCCGCCGTCCGCCGTATGCCCTTTTGCAGCAGCCCAGTCTCCTCCCAATTCCTGTGGTGGAGCCGCCGCTACAGCAACAGCAACGAACGGACGCCGCTTTCCTGCCTCCCTCTCTATCGTCGTCGTCGTCCTCCGCCTCCGCACTCTCTTCTGTTCTCTCCTGAGTCCTTACTCTGGCCTCACTCCTCATTGTCGACGTCGTTGCGACCTCCACTACCTCGCTGGCTGGCTGTTCCAAGAGAGGCTCCCTGGAACACCTCAATTTTGCCTTGGCAGTGTCACGCTACAGTTCCTACAAGAGGCAGAGAGCTGGGAGGAACAAAAAAACTCAGCTCCACCTAGCTGCAACCTTCGTCGCCCTACTGTAGCGGCGAATCCTTTGCCAACGTCTCCTACGCCGCTGTCATCATGTTGAAGGAGGGCTTCTACCGCGTGGAGCTGAACAAGACTGGGTGGGAGGTGCCGCAGAGGTACCAAAATCTCTCTCCTGTCGGCTCGGGAGCGTACGGTCAGGTGAGAAAAGGGGGAACATTTCTGAGTAAGTGTGGCGGAAATGCCTGGAATGTCTTTTCTTTTCTCTTGGTGCACCTGTTCTTAATTTGTTGTTGCTACGAAGATGACCAACGAATGAGTTTTTATCCTATTAGGTGTGCAGCGCCTCCGACAGCGCCACCGTGCTGAAGGACGGCCAGCCGCTCAAGGTGGCCATCAAGAAGCTGGCCAGGCCCTTCCAGAGCGCCATACACGCCAAGAGGACCTACAGGGAGCTTAGGATGCTCAAGCACATGAACCACGAGAACGTGAGAGAGAAGCAGCAGCAGCAAACAGCTAGAATTTGAGTACATTTTTTTTCTCGTTTAGATCATCGGCCTCCTGGACGTGTTCACGCCGTCGGCGTCGCTTGGCGAGTTTTCTGACGTCTACCTGGTCACCCACCTGATGGGCGCCGACCTCAACAACATCGTCAAGACTCAGAAGCTGAGCGACGACCACGTCCAGTTCCTCGTCTACCAGATACTCAGGGGAATGAAGTACGTGCACTCGGCAGGCATCATTCACAGGGTGAGTTGAGGAAGCAGCAACAAAATGAGAACTTATTTGAACAGCATTGTCTGGTTGTGTTTAGGATTTGAAGCCGTCCAACATCGCTGTGAATGAGGACTGCGAGCTCAAGATCCTGGACTTTGGCCTGGCCCGGCCGACGGAGAACGAGATGACGGGATACGTCGCCACAAGGTGGGAATCAAATAAATTAGTGATGCCCCCGATCGATAGAAACCCTTGTCTTGTTCAGGTGGTACCGCGCGCCAGAGATCATGCTAAACTGGATGCACTACCACCAGACGGTGGACATGTGGTCGGTCGGCTGCATCATGGCGGAGATGCTCACGGGAAAGACGCTGTTCCCGGGCACTGACCGTGAGTGGAGAAGATAAATTATTCAAACAAGAATAGGACTTTCCACTTTGACCGCTTTGGGGAGAAAAGAAATTCCAAAACTTCAAAGTCAGTGAGTGGGTTTCTTTCAAATATGCCGAAATCCCCCCTCCTTCAGATATTGACCAGTTGACCAGGATTATGAGCCTGGTCGGCACCCCGGACGATTTGCTCCTGGAAAAGTTGCTGTCAGACGAGGTACTTTTGCCGTTTTCCGCATCCTAGAGGCATCTTTTGTCTCTCGGTCCCTTGTGCCCTCAATTATTAACCAATGCAGTAGCCGTGTTTTCCCCTCACTTCGAGGCCTGTTATGCAGTGCTACGTAGCTGTGAAAAAAATCAATATAACCAATCTTCCCCTTCCCTTTACTACACACATAGAAATTGTTGTATGTACGTATTTTGAGACGACTAACCTCTTAAATGTGTTTTTGTCTTGTTCGTTCCCCAACCCTTCTCAACCAACTGTAGACCTTGACCAGCTAACCCGAATCCTCGTTCTCTGCGGCACGCCGAGCCAGGAGACCGTGGGCAAGATCACCAGCGAGGATGTGAGTTTCATGTTTGTCGATAACCTATGTAGAGTTTTCAATGTCTAACTTGCGATTTCTAATTTCGTTGTCTGACCGTTCTGAAACCTGTTCCACAGGCTCGGAACTACATCCGCTCCCTGCAGAAGATGGAGAAGAAGAACTTCCACGAGGTGTTCAAGGGCGCCAACCCGCTGGCCATCGACCTCCTTGAGAAGACCCTCGAGCTGGACTCTGACAAGCGGATCACCGCCGAGGCCGCCCTCGGGCACCCCTACCTCGCGCAGTACGCGGACCCGACGGACGAGCCCGCCTCGCAGCCGTACGACCAGACATTCGAGGACCTGGACCTCTCCGTCGACCAGTGGAAAGGTGAGTGATACCAAGTTTTCCGAAGCATTCAAAATTGCTTTGCAACGACTCTTTTCCTCTATTTCCAGAGTACGTCTGGAACGAGGTCCAGAACTTCCGCCCTCCGTCCCAACAGCAAGCCGTCGGCATGCAATGAGTCTTTGCGCCCAGGAAAAAAAGTGTCGTCATTGCAACACAACATAATTATTGCGCGCTCGTCGGAGGCACGGCAATCGCGACGGGCGAATTAATTAATCAAGGAGCTGATCTCGCTTTAGGGTGCAAAAGAAGAAAGGGCTCAGCAGCAGCAGCACAAGAAGAAGATTACACACATGAACAGCGAGAGATGAGAGTCCTTGTTATCATCATCAAACGTCCCTCCATTGTTTCGCATTCGGGGCCCCCTTACTCTAGACGTACTATCACGGATTTTTTGTCGCGTCAAAAGCGATCGCCGACGTACTATGGATCCCCCCTTTTCTCTCTCCCCTCCGTAAACCTTTTAAAAACAAGTAAACAAAATTGCGCAGTTTACCTCCATTCTACCTACCCAAGAAGAGTGATTAAGAAGACAGGAACAAAAACAAACGGACGTTATACCTAGAACCAAGAAGGAACTGCAGAGAGAGGCCCATATTGTCGTAGCATGGAATTAGGACGAAAACGAGCAGGAATTATTATTGATGCCTTTCAGAGACAAGAGGGAAAAATATACTCGTACATGATATACCTATCCAGCGTACGTCACGCACAATTTTTTTGACATTTCTCTTTCATTTTTGGGTGGGAATCTAGTCTCTCGTCCGTTCTTCTTCCCCGTTCCGGCCGCATCAGGTCTTCACAATCTCCTCCGTCCATCGACGAACTGGTTCAGCGAGAAAATGATCGCGGCGCCTGTTTCCAACGCGCCATTTCAGTCAGGGGTGGCGAACTTGCACTTTTCCTGCATTGTCCTTATCTGGGCATCTAAATTAACACCCACGGATTGCAAAACGCTGGTAAAAGGTTACCTGGTGAAGTTACGACCTGAATGAAGACGTAAATTTTGCCCGAGCATTGATTAGGTCTTCCAGCTCCGGAAGAACTGGGGGGAAACACCTGTCTTTTTCCTTTTTCAGAGTCCAGATTCTGGTCTCGTGATTGGTAGAGTACATGCAGTTTTCGATAGACGGGCGGTAGGAGCTGACCTCAGACCAACCTCGCCATGTCCGCCGGCCGCCACTTCATGTCCGCCTCCGTCTCTCTGAGGGCTCTTCTCCTGACGGGCCCCTCCAGGAGAAGTGGATTCATCCTCCGCCGTCCATTCACCTCCTCTAGCCTAAGGGCGGCGGCGGCGGGAGGACAGAGGCTGGACGAGATACTCCCGCCCCTGTCGGACTTTCCCGGAAGGCATGACAATTCTGTTTCTGCGAAAAAATAACAACTCCAAAATACGATTGAAAATATAGGCACATTGGGCCGAGGAAAGACGAGGCCAGGGAGATGCTCAAAACTCTCGGCTACAAAGTGAGCAAGCTTGCTTAAATTTTGGAATGATTAGCAAGGAAATGAATGTATTTATTTTTTAAGACCTTGGACGAGCTGTCCGAGTCGGCCGTCCCTTCCGACATCGCCCTCGGCCGCAATCTCGACATCGAGCAGCCCTACTCCGAGGCCGGTCTGGTGGAGAGGATACAGGAGATCGCATCCAAGAACTCCGCCTGGAGGACTTACATCGGGATGGGCTACTACAACACGACTACGCCGCACACCATACTCAGGAACATCTTCGAGAATCCGGGATGGTGAGGACTCTGACACGATCTTCCCTGAGGCTACGTCTGCTTCTGTACAGTTGCCTGTTGTTGTTGTTGCTGCTGCAGATGCAGATGCTGTTGTTGTTGCTGCTTCTGCTGTTGCTGATTCTGGGGCTGTTTGTGCTGTCTTGTAAAAAAATACTTCTTCGTCCTTCCACTCCTATATCCGCTTCCATAACACTCTTCAACTGTGATCCTTTGCTACAAAATTCCTCAGGACCACCCAGTACACGCCCTACCAGCCGGAGATCGCCCAGGGCCGCCTGGAGAGCCTGCTCAACTACCAGACGATGGTCTCTGACCTCACCGGCCTCCCCATCGCCAACGCCTCCCTCCTCGACGAGGGCACGGCGGCGGCGGAGGCCCTGGGGCTGTGCTTCAGGCAGAACAAAAGGAAAAGATTCGTCCTCTCTCACAAGCTCCACCCTCAGACCATCAGCTGCGTGGAGACTAGGGCCAGGCCCTTCGGCATAGACATCGAGGTGGGGGACGTCTTCCAGGTCGACTTCTCAGCGAAGGACATATCGGGGGTGCTGTTTCAGGTAGGACCAAGTTAAATATTTTTCTTTCTAGTTCTCCAAACAATGTTTATATTTCAGTATCCCGACACGGAGGGAACCGTGATGGACTTCACCGAGGTGGTGCGCAGAGCAAAGGAGAGCGGAGTGAGTGTCTTTAATCAATAAATACTGTACCGTACACTGAATGAGCACATTTTTACTCCATCGTCAGACCCTGACCATCTGCGCCACCGACCTCCTTGCCCTGAGCCTGCTGACTCCTCCCGGCGAGCTTGGAGTGGACGTGGCGGTGGGGACCAGCCAGCGGTTCGGGGTCCCGCTCTTCTTCGGCGGTCCGCACGCGGGCTTCTTCTCGGCAAGGAAGGAGTTCGCCAGGCACATGCCCGGAAGGATGGTCGGGGTCACAAAGTAGGCCAATTCCCCAAGATAATGAGAACATTGTTTTACTCGAAATTTTAATTTTCAATTAGGGACGTTGACGGCAAGGACTGCTACCGCCTGGCCCTGCAGACGAGGGAGCAGCACATCCGAAGGGACAAGGCCACCTCAAACATCTGCACCGCGCAGGCGCTGCTGGCAAACATTTCGGCCATGTACGCGGTCTACCACGGGCCGGAGGGAATCAAGGAGATTGCAAATAGGTGATTGAAGCCATCAATTTCGGCACTTAGTTAATTCATCAATTTCTTTTTCCCTGTACCAGGGTTCATTCCTCCGCCCTCCTCTTGGCCAAGGGACTCAAGGAGTCAGGAAACGAAGTAGACAACAAGCTCTTCTTCGATACCATAAAGGCAAAACACTACCTTTTTTGCACATCATCCGAAGCTATTGTGACTTCTAAATAATATTTCCATAGGTTTACCCCCGGCTGGACCAGCCTGAGATCCGCCACCGCGCCGCCGAGATGAAGATGAACCTCCGCTTCTACCCCGACGACGACGGCGCCGTGGGCGTATCTCTCGACGAGACAACGACGAGGAAGGACGTGGCCGACCTGCTATGGGTGTTCGCCTCGCCCAAGACGCTGGCGCAGGTGGCGGACTCAATGTCCGTACAGGGGTCCTCGGCGCTGGAGGGAAGCATCCAGGGGTCGCCGTTCAGCAGGGCGTCGGAGTTCATGACCCACCCCATCTTCAACACCCACCATTCAGAGACCGAGATCGTCAGGTTTGGAATTTTTTTGGTCCACCATTTCCCCGACGTAATTTCATATTTTTTAAAATTTAAAAAGATATATGAAGAAGCTTGAGAACAAGGACGTTTCTCTGGTGCATTCCATGATCCCCCTTGGCTCGTGCACCATGAAGCTGAACAGCACGACCGAGATGATGGCTTGCAGCAACCCGCTTATCGCAAACATCCACCCGTTTGCGCCCTCCGAGCAAACGTTCGGATACAGGTTGGCTGTTGAAAAAAATTTAAAACCGTACGTGTTGCAACATCAGCAGCAGCAGCAGCAACAACATCGTAACAATGAATAGCAGGAACAGCAAAAAATCACATTCGCGCCATGCGGCAACAAATTGCAAGAAAAACAATGTTGAGAATTAAAAAAGAAAGAAAAATCATTTTTTCCCAGGCAACTATTTGAGGAACTGGAGAGGGACTTGTGCGAGATCACCGGCTACGACCACGTTTCCTTCCAGCCCAACAGCGGCGCCCAGGGGGAGTACGCTGGACTCCGCGCCATCCGGTCCTACCTGTCCTCCCGCGGCGACCCCCACCGCGACGCCTGCCTCATCCCGCTCTCGGCGCACGGGACGAACCCGGCCTCGGCGCAGATGGCAGGGATGAGGGTCGTCCCGGTCAAGGTCACGGAGGACGGGGCCATCGACATGGAAGACCTCAAGGGAAAGGTGAGGAAGAACGAACAATTTTTTGGTTTGGTACTGCTATTGTTGTTCTTGTCGCTTCTGATAATGCCGCTGCTGCTGTTACTGCAGTTGTTGGTATTTAATTTTCGCTTTTATTGTTTTTTTCTCCGTCCTTCCCTTTCAGATCGCCAAGCACGCCTCGGCCCTTGCCTGCATCATGATCACCTACCCTTCCACCAACGGCGTCTTCGAGTCGACCATCGCCGAGATCTGCGACTTGGTCCACGCCGCGGGCGGGCAGGTCTACCTCGACGGGGCCAACATGAACGCCATGGTCGGGCTCTGCAGGCCGGGGGACTTCGGATCGGACGTCTCACATCTCAACCTGCACAAGACATTTGCCATTCCTCACGGAGGAGGAGGACCTGGTATATTTTTGAAAAGTTGTACTTAATTAGCCCATTCGCCTTTCAAAAATTTAAATTTTAAAGGTGTTGGCCCAATCGCCGTCAAGAGCCACCTTGCTCCGTTCCTGCCCTCTCATCCCGTCATTCGCACCGGATCACATTCCAGGTACTTAAAATTTAAAGTTTTTCCCTGCAGTAACTAAATCGCTTTTGAAAACTTGAAAAGGATGGGCAAGAGCGCCCGCCCCTTCGGCGTGGTGAGCGCGGCCCCCTACGGCTCCGCCGCCATCCTCCCCATCTCCTGGGGCTACATCAAGATGATGGGCCCGCGCGGCCTGCGCAGAGCCACCCAGATGGCCATTCTCAACGCAAACTACATGGCGCGCCGCCTGGAGCAGGAGTTCACCGTTCTCCACCGAGGGGAGGAGAGCGGTCTGGTGGCGCACGAGTTCATCCTGGACGCCCGCCCGTTCAAGAGGAGCGCCGGGGTGGAGGCGGTGGACGTGGCAAAGAGGCTCATGGACTACGGCTTCCACGCTCCGACAATGTCCTGGCCCGTCAACGGGGCGCTCATGATCGAGCCGACAGAGTCCGAGCCAAAGCAGGAGCTGGACAGGTTCTGCGACGCGCTCCTATGCATCAGGAGGGAGATCAGGTATCGGAAAATAGTGATTTTACAAAAGAAACATATTTTTGCACATTGCGAGCATCCTTCGTTCAGGGACATCGAGGAGGGAAGGATCGACAAGGACAACAATCCGATCAAACGAGCACCTCACACCTTGGCTCAGGTGCGTTTGGTGCACGCTGCACGGCCATTGATGGGAAAAAGTTTTGAAACAATTTTACATTTCAGGTCTTTTCGTCTAACTGGGACCGCCCCTACACCAGGGAGGAAGCAGCTTTCCCGGCGGTAAAAACTTTTTATAAGCTGATTTGGTTTTCTTTCTATCAATTTTTGCCCGGTTTTTTTCAGCCGTTCGTGCAGTCTGACACGAAGCTTTGGCCCTCCGTCGGCCGCATCGACGACGTCCACGGCGACAAGAACCTCGTCTGCTCCTGCCCGCCCATGGAGTCCTACGTCTCGCCCAATATTGTCAACGTATCGGCGTCTTCGGCCAACTGATCGCTTCCTATGCAACCATCAAAAGCCCAAATAGAAAAATCATTCTGAGTTATTGATTGACAATGATTGTCTTCGTGCATAATCGCTGTATGTACTGAGAACCTCAAGCTTTCAATCCTTTTTTGCGCCAATATACGCTATCATGGGGGAGCAATTGTCCTCGTGGATGCCGCAAAGAACCTTTTATACGTATTATTCAATTTCAACCAAACGGCTGTTAATTTCAGTTTCCCATTTTCATGCAATAATTAGTCAAAAAATAACTTTAATTCAAATTTGAAATTCAAATTCAAATGTGAAATTTAAATTCATTTTTAATTACACTTTTTTCTTGGGGATAGTTATTGCTTTACTTTTGAAAATTCTTGTCACGTCGTGTTAAATTATCTCCATGGGAAATTCTCACAAAAAAGACGGAGCAAGGGATTCCACGGGTAGATGCGCCATTGATGGTCAACCAACTGAACTGCTGACTGAAAATGAAGTCATTGCCCACACAAACTTGAGGCCTGCTCCGGAACAAACGTATGGAATGTCTTCTGATTATTATGGGTCGCCGGTGCCGCTGATAGCCGCCACACTGCCAAGCGGGGAACCGTACGACTACCCATTCCAGCCAGAACCGTTCCTGTCGTCAGCGACAAGCCGGCGTGAACACGGCACATACGACTTCCAGGCAGCTTCAGTTGACTACGCCCAACAGGGATCCAGTCCTGGGCCTTTCGTGGTTACGGACGCAGCACAAGCCCCTCATTACAAGCCAGGCACATGTGACAGCTCCGTCGTCACTGGGACAACAGGCATGGCACCTCTGTCTTTGGTTGGAACCAAGAAAGGAGAAAGATGTTCTACACATAAGGCTTCGATGAAAGCGGCGGCTGCAGCCCGCGCCCGTGGAGGCCCATCAAAAAAGCCCACCAGCGCGAAAGTCATAGGTGGGCAAAAACCTCCAGCTGGCGGAGTTGCGAAAAAGGACGCCCCTCCCCCTCCTGCAAAGGACGGTAAAGCTGGCGCAGCCGCACAAGCTGGAAGTCCACCTGATGCAAAAGCTGGCGGTCCTGCTGCCGGAGCTACCAAAGCTCCTCCCGCACCAAGTGAAAAACCCGCCCCTGCAGGTGCTACGCCCGGTGCAAAGGGAGGTCCAGCAGCGCCAGCGCCAGGTGCCAAGCTTCCACCAGGAGAAAAGCCTACTGCTCCAGGTGCTGCAGGAGGTGCAAAGACCGGAGGAGCTCCACCAAGTGCAGCACCAAGTGCAGCACCAAATGCAAAGACCGGAGGAGCTCCACCAAGTGCAGCACCAAGTGCAGCACCAGCTGCAAAAGATGAGGGTCCAAGTGACAAGGCCGACAGTGCTCCACCTGGACCTCCTCCAGGTGCGAAAGACAGCGGACCTCCTCCAGCAACAGGAGCAACTAAAGGACCAGCACCAAGTTCTGCACCTCCTCCAAAAGGTGGTCCACCATCTCCTGGAGCACCAGCGACTGGAGAAACAAAAACAGCTCCAGCTGCTCCTTCGGCGGCAGAACCTCCGCCGCCTGCTGGTGAGACAAAGGCAAATCCTCCTACGGCAAAAGCAGAAGCACCTCCTCCCAGTGGGGCCCCAACGGACTCTCAACTTCCTGCAGGGGGAGCAAAGGCAGGCGCTCCATCAGACAAGACAACAGCAGGTGCAGCACCTCCAAGTCAAGCACCAGTGCCGGCTGCCTCACCAGCAACGACTACGACAACGGATAAGGCCGATACAAGTTCCGATAAAGGCACCAGTGACAAAACCTCTGAAAAGCCAACAACGGCGGGATCACCAGCATTTGGATCGCCGACTAGTACGACTACTCCGAGTGTTCCATCCGTAACTGATACTTCTGACGCACCTGGAAAACCCCCTGCTCAGACACTACCTTCTCCAGGAGGCCCTCCTGCGGCCGGTCTTTCAGACACAAGTACAACTGCCGTTACTACGAGCGACTTGGAAGGAAAACGTGGTATACCGGCAAGTAAAAAGTTGTGCATTGATGGTGAGAAAAGTTCTGCTCGGATCAGTGGAAAAGCATCGGGAAAAGATCAGGGAACGTACATAGCAGAAAGAAGCAGACAAAAAATAGGGCAGCCTGCTCAGTCAGTTAACTTCATCAAAGACCTAACAACCCCTGAAACCCAGGCTGCCATAGATCAGACAAATGTGGCATATGAAGAGCAAGTTATTACGGGCACGTACAGGCTTGTAAATAAGTACATTCCAGGTATGCCGGGACAAGGCCCCATTCCCCTGGCATCTGCTGCCGGGGCTTTTGTTCCAGCTACCGGAGTCCTTCAAGGCTCAACTGGTGGTACTGTTGCTGCTCAAGGAAACTATTTCTGTCCTGAAGGAGTTCAGCAGATGTGTTTGGATGGAAATGTAGCTATGGCGGAACCACAGCAACTTTCCATTTCTGGACAGCAACTTTCTGTTTCTGGAGGAGCCACTATATCTCAAGTGGAGGAGCGAGAGAGCCTGCATGAAATGTCGCACGAAGTAAGAACTGGATCAATGCCTGCAGGAGGGTCACTGGCGACCTTGTCTCTGCCAGAAAATCCAACCATGTCACCTTCAGCTCAAAGATTGTCGGTGGAATGTGAGTCTGGGAAAAATGAGTCACCCCTAGGAGGAGTGAGACTTAAGGCTGGTCAATATTTCAGCAGAGCTATGGAAATGCTCAGTGGCAAAAAACAGGGGGGAAGTGCTGAACATGAATGTTTGGATACCAGTGAAGGGTCCGTCCTTTATGTCCCAGTCAAAAGTGGCACCAGAGGCACTGGCGGTACTATCCAATACATGCCAGTAAACAAGTCACCCATGTCTCCAGATACAAACAATCCACCCCAGAACCAAAAGCCAGCTGTGGACAGAGTACCCCCACAGCCTACACAATTCTATCAAGAAGGTGCGCCCTCGTTTCACACGCGGCGAAGTGCCACTGACAGGGGAAGCTACATTCTACCAAGTTTTCCCAGAAAATCTACTATTCCAAAGCAAAACCGAGCTTTATCAAGACATTCGAAAATGCAAGGCCAAAAGACCACTGAGATGTGTCAGGAGACACTCCCATCAAACCCGACATTCTACCACCAAGCGTTTCAAGCCGGAGGGGCAAGCGGTCCTAGAACTCAGACAACGATTGTTCAAATTTGTGACAATTGTGGAAAAACTGGAGAATACAGGTGCTCGTAATATGCGTTTGAGAAATAAAAAATACCCCTCTTAGTCCGATTACTTTTGCTCTCGCTATATTGCACGAAGTATTATTTTCTGAAAACCCGTTAGAAACCGGCATTTTTTATTTCTAGCTAACGAAAAAGAAACAATACGCGAAAATGTGTTTGGACATCTCATGCGCAGGCTGAAGGACTATTTTCTTCACGCAAGGAAGAAGTTTTCCCACGAGTCTCCCCTCCACCGTGTCTCTCAGTTTCCCCTTCATTTGGGAAGTTTCTCTCCTTCTCTCCTGCTTTGCAGAGTCCAACTCGATCCCACACTCCACGCTTGGATACCCTTGCTTGATTCTTCCCTTCATCTTTTTCCCCAGAGGAAGCTTGGACCTCCAACATACTGTATACATCTTTCTTCTCCCTCCTCCCCTTCTTTTTCCAAATCGTCATTTCTGCTCCCACCTCTACCCCTTCCTACTTTTTGGCAAGAATTTTCCTGCGATGTTTTGTTCCACTTCTCCGCCGTCATCGTGACTAACTCCGCCCGTCCGGACTGGGGCTGGACCGTAGTCGCCGGCTCCAAAAGCCGACGGCGAAACAAACGGACGAGCGGATGCAAGACGTGGGAGAATCATAAAGCGGGAGGAAGAGCCTCCTCCTGTGAAGCCTACGTAGGCGCGCCTTTGGAAGAGGGAAAGAGGGAGGGACCGCACCCGCCAGCACCTAGAGCTCTAAACTAAGGAAGATTCTCTTTTTCCAGTGCAATTTTCGATCATCGCCCCTCCCACCACTCCTCCTCCCCCGACGACAGTCAGTCTGTTCTGCGCTTCCCTCAAGGGTCCGAAATATTGGAGGAAGAAAACGTAGGGATCGAGGCAAAAAGGGAAAACGGAGGAATGTTTCTTTCTCCCCCGTGAGAAAAGAGGAGCGAAGTTGGAAGTGGAAAGGGTAGGAGAGGGGGTCTGTCCGTCCGTCTGTGTGCCAAACAGGTAGGCAGGGGAGGGCGGGGAGTGAATGGGTGAAACATATCCGGAACGATCCCGTCCGAAAAAAAGTATTGAGCCCCAATCGTCTGGCCCATCCTCCTCGCTTTTGGGCGGCCGAGGGACGGGACCTCTCCGATCCCCTCCACCGTTGTAAACGTTGAGGAGCCGTTGCAGTCCATAGGATAGGTGAAACAGACGAAAACAGACGAAGAAGGGACGTTGACGTTGACTTGTAAACAGTGACAACAGTTCCAGTCCAGGGTCTTCATCGTCCAGTGCTCTTTGGCAAACCGCGAAAAATTAAATGACTAATTGATCGTGGAAAAAAGTGCAGCATAAACCAAGATTCGAAAAAGCAACACAATGTCTCCCCCGTCCGACTCGGCTCAGAAGCGTCAGCTCCGCAGCGCCACCAAGTGCTTCCTCTTCTCCATCAACCTCATCACCTTCATCTTCGGCCTCGTCCTATTCTTCCTCGGACTCGTACTCCAGACGCGGCACGGACAGGTAAAAAATCATGCATTTTTTTATTGATCCGCCTTTATTTTTAGCTACGCTTAAATTCCAGTACTTCTTCTCCGACTCCGACGACGATGGAAATGAGGGCGGAGAGCAAGGCTCAACTCCCCCGTCTACGTCGTCGACCTCCTCCGCCTTCTATGACCTCTCCGCTTGGTGCACGGCCATGGGGGTCATCGTTTGTATCGTTTCATTCTTAGGTGAGACGGTGAGAAAAGTATCCGGAAAAAAGTCTCCAAAAAACAAAAGATATCGAAAATTGCAACGCGTCTGTTCAGCCTGCGGTTACCGCGGGACATTATCGCAGGCGCCTCATAAAAAAGTGCTGCGGAGCGGAGCTACCATTTCTTTCTTCTGTCTGATTTTGACTCTTTTTCCCACGGTGACTTTTGGGATGGGGAGGAGACGGCGGCTACAAATCGCGGTAATCTTGCCTTCTTGCCCCTCCCTCTTCCGTTCGTTGCGGCCAGACGCATTACACAATGGTGCGCACTGAGGAATACCCGCGAATCCTGCCACTATCTTTACGAATGGTGCCATGAAAAACGAAACTTTTCTCGGGGTCCCCCCCCCACAGGGGGGGGGACGAAAAGCACCCAGAACGAATTATTGTGGCATTCGCTGCGTCCGCCGCTACCATCAAAAACTGCTGGCTTTGCTTTTATACCTCGCTTGCAAGGTGAGCGCCGACAGTGTATCATAGGTACATGTTGCACTGGGGGAGTGTGGAAGGGTGTGCTGGTGTAGTAGCATGTACTCTAGGTTCGTTATGGAAACGCAAAGGGGAGGAAATGTAAACTGTAAATGTGTAAACTGCATTCACACGCATGGGCGATTGGCGCGAGAGGGGGAGGGGGAAAAGAGGCAATTCGCCCCCTAGTCCTCTTTCCTTTTTAATTCCGAACTTGCCTGCATGCAGAAATGGAGTTATATCCCACATCTAAAAGAAGCGTCAGTGAAATGCCGAATACACATGTCAGCAAACTATTCGACTGTACGACTCCAGTCAAGGCTTTTCGTTGTTTTAAAACGTCAAAAATCTCCCCGGCTCTATTTTGATCTCTCGAGCTACATCGAGCGGGGAATGGTATCAAAACGTCCCATATTTTTTCGGCCGCTCTTTTGGCGAAAATTTGCATGCGTTTCGAGCAATTCATTTCCAAGTCAGGCAGCTACTACGATGTATACACACGCCATCGCCACTGGGCGATACAGTTCCATTTTATTGCCTGCGCGGCGGTGGCGGCGGCCTGCTTCAAACAGGCAAACCGACAAAAAAGACGGATAAATAATAAAACGATCTTTTTCTCTCTGCCGTAGGCCTGTACGGGTCCGTTCGCGAGAGCCACTGCGCCCTGCTCTCCTTCTCTGTGCTGCTGGGCCTGGCCATCCTGCTGGAGTGCTCCCTGGCCGTGTCCGCCTTCGCCCTGGCCTCGGAGGAGAGGCTGGGGGCCTCCGTCGCCAGGGGCATGAGGGCGGCGGCCGAGCGCTACGGAGTGGAGGGGGAGGAGGACGTCACCAGAGGTTGGGAAATCGAGTTTGTCTCAATTTATATGTATGCATGTGTGGGGACGAGAAGGAGGGGGAACAATTCAATTTTTCTCTTCGGAGCTACGGCCCCCTGGGGGGGAGCGGAAGGATGTGTGTAAGGAGAACAGCGGAAGGCTTGAAAGGGTTGTGGAGAGAGGAAGAGTGAATTTGATAAAAAGTTTTCTTTTCTTCTCCCCCCTTCTTTGTTGCTAGCGGCTTTTGCTCCCTCTCCTCCGCCGATCCGCGCATTTAATTTTCTTTTCGGGGTCTCTCCTCCTCCGTCTTACTTTTCCTATTTACGAACGAAAAAGTCTTTGGTGGGGGAAAGAAGGAGGAAAACGAAAAGAACCCCAAGCACATTAGGAATAGGGAGGAGAAGGAAAGGGGCTTACTCACAGGAAGAGAGAGAAGTTGATCGGGGGAGGAGAGGAAGGCGAAAAGACGCAACTTTTTCCCTTCTCTCCATTTTTGAAGTTTTCGGGAGCAGCGCAGGAAGGGCCTCCCCCCCCTCCCCCTCCTTCTTTCTTGGCACAACTCTCGGGGGAAAAGTTGCTGCCTCTTACTTTTTTCCTTTCTTGCACTTTCCCGTACGAAACTACTGACGCTCCCTAAACGGAGGAAGCGGCTCTGACGTTGTTGAGTGTATGCCTTCGGCTTGGCAAGAAGAGGTTCGAGCTCCTTTTTTTGTCTCCACCTTTTCTTGCTTCACATCAACCTTGTCTCCTTGGCTTGGCCTGAAAGTCAGATATGTTCGAAGGAGGCGAGAATTGCAAGCGCAGGCACATGTGGCAAAAAGTGCTGAATTCGCCAGGGATGAGTGGTCGGAAAACTCTTGCTCTCTTTTTAGTATTTCTCTCTCCTCTCCTCTCCCTACGTCGTCTGTTCTGTCACAGACAGCGAAGGAAGGAGGAGAAGGAGAAGGAGGAGGAGGACCTCTGATTCCTAATTGAAATTTTTCTGGGAGGGAGAGAGGACGGAGGGAGAGGAGAGGCTTATTTGGAGGAAGCAAGAGGAGGAGGAGGAGGAGGAATAGAAAATGAGAAATGTTCTTTTTGGTCCGAAACATTCATAAAAGACATACTAATCTCTCCCTCACGGAGGAAATCCGAGCTGCAACCTTTTCTTCTTCCTTTCTGTGTTTGAGGTGCTGAGTGAGCAAGACTAAGAAGGAGTCTGTCTTCCTCAAACAAGGTTGAGGGAGAGAAGTCTCGGCCTTGGACTAGTAGTAGTAGTAGAAGGAAATTTCATCAACTTTCCGCCCGCCCCTACTCTGTCTTCTTGTTGCTTCTCTCCCTCTCCCTCTCCCGGGCAACCTGGTACAACTACGAAGCCCAATTTTAAGAGCCACGGGGAAAAAGAAGGGAGAGAGGTAAAAAGGGAAGGAAGCAATTTTGCGCATGAAATACTACGGCGGAGGGAGAGATGGGGCCAGCGAATGAACAAAATAGGAGGGAGCGCGACAAGGGGTTTCTTCTCAAATGTTGCTCCATACAATTCATGATTTCAATATTTCCCCAGTTTGGGATATCCTCCAGACCGACTTCTCCTGCTGCGGCGTCGACTTCCCCGGGAACTGGGCCCAGACGCCCTGGGGGAGGCAGCAGAACCTCCCGGTATTGTATTAGTACAACACGACATTTCCCACACTTGGAAGAAGCGATGGCCTAATTAATTCAAATTTCCTCCTCCTCATTAATATAGGACCGCCTGCCCGACTCTTGCTGCTCCCGGGTGCCCATGACTTCGGCGTCTCGTCCCCAAGTAAGTGAGGGACAGACTGATTGCTCTGAGGCGGAGACGCAATTATGCCATCACTTGATTTCCCTGCTATCTCCGCAGGTGTGCCGGCTGACGCCAGACTCCACGGCGCACCGCGACGGATGCCTGCCGGCGCTGGAGGCGAGCGCCAGGAGGAACGCAGGCGCACTCGGCGCAATCGCCGCTGTGGTGGCGCTGGGACAGGTATACTCTACTATAAAAAACCTAAAATGTCAAATTTATATTTGTTTTCTTTATTTTTTTCCAGATCGTTCTCGTTGTGGCCGCCTGCCACCTTTTGCGCCAACTGGAGAGGCCAAAGTCGTGCACCCCTTGCTACTGAGGCAAAATCATCGCACTGTACCATCCATAAACGCTGTTTCAGAAAATGTAACACTCACACTCACAGTATTTCAACCAAATAAGCTTGAAAGTCGGAAAAAATGCTGTTAAAATTTTTTGTCGGAATATCCTTAAACAGCGTAGGTAGCATGGTCCATCTCTTATGTTAATCTGCTCCTCTCCCGGCCCAGCCTTCAATAGTAGTACTACTTCGCTCAACATAATATCCCGTCTCTCACCCCTGTCTGACTCATCACTAAACACATCCTGTGGGAAAGGGAGCCGGGATACGATGAATTACGAAACGCTCCGTGCAGCAACTAGTGGCTGGCTGGCCGCCTCCAAGTCTCAAGGGATTCGAAGGGAAAGCTATCTCTTTCGACGGCGCTCGCCACTTGGTAACGTTATGAGTGGACTCTCTCTCGCGAAAACGCGTTTCCGTCTTATGGCTGGAAGCTATGAGGCATAAAAGTGCCAAAGTGGAGTGGCCTCCTCCTTCATCGCTCCAGTCGTCTCGTCTTGTGTTTTAGGAGCCTCCTCCTCAACCGCAATGGCGGCGCGCACCCGCGTCTCTCCTCTCCTCAACAGCCAGCCAGCCACACCCAACCAACGAAACCATTCATGTTCGCTGTATACTATGGTACTACCGAACGAACACCCGACCAAGTCGCGTGCCGTACTTTCCTCTCCTATGGCACGAAACAGAGGGGCCGATGTCACACGTGGAACGGAGACCAAGACGGAAGACCTACCTACCACGCCCTCCCACATATTTCCTTTTCTTTTTTCAGGCGAGCATTCCTTTCCCTTTTCTTCTTGCTTTGGCCGCATTCTCCACTAATTTGTCATGTACCGTTCGTATGCATAAGCGTACTG
>JAAUYJ010182114.1_pt1 | contig 17756 bp, 15 predicted proteins | sample 7278031 | NCBI WGS metagenome assembly JAAUYJ01 (sample SAMN14350222, study PRJNA611818) | marine sediment metagenome | isolation source: surface marine sediment (1.8m) | place: French Polynesia: Moorea | collected 2018-08 | reverse complement strand
GTCCGCGATCGCCGCCCCGTTGCGCGCGACCGTCAGGCCGATCAGCGTGGCCATCGAAGTGCCGCTGACCAGCAGCCCGCTGGCCGCCTCGGGAAAGCCGAAAAGCCCGCGCATCCATTCGATCACCTGGCGTTCGACGTAGATCGGCGCGTGATCGCGCCCGCCCAGGTTGGCGTTGACGGCGCCGGCCAGGAGCTCGGCCAGCATGCCGCCCGGCGTGCCGCCGCCGTGCACCCAGCCGAAGAAACGCGGATGCAGGTTGCCGACGCCGTAGGGCAGCACGTGGCGCCGGAAATCGTCACATACCGCGGCGGCGCCTTGGGGCTCGAGCGGCAGCGGCTCGGTGAGCGCGCTCTTGGCCGCCTCGGGCAGCGGCACCCAGACCGGCCGCTCGCGCACCCGGCGCACGTGGTCCAAGGCCTCGTCGAGCATCTCGTGGCAGAGCGCACGGAACTGCGTCCAGTCCGCCGGGTCGAGGCTCGCTTCCGCGTCGCCCGGCCCGGCAGGTTCGGCGGCCCCGGCGGGCGGCATATCGGCCGCGTCGCTTTCGTCGTGCTCGGAATCAGTGGCGGACGGGCGATCGATTGGATTGCTCAACTTTGATCTCCCCGACAAGGCTGAATCGCTTCGTCTTGATCGGGGGGCGAGCCGGGCTCCGGCTCCGCCCTCCTGGCGTGCCGCCGATATAGCGTCAAACCACAACCATGTCACGAACCCGGCGGGCGCGGCGTCGGCCGCCAGTCGGGCGGGGCCAACTCGAAGCCGGCGAACTCGAAGGCCGGCGACACGGTGCAGCCGACCAGGGTCCAGGCGCCGAGGCTCTCGGCCGTCTGCCAGGCGCCGGCCGGCACCACCGCCTGGGGCTGCTGCCGCGCCTGCAGGTTCGGGCCGAGGTGGACCGCCCGGGCATCGTGTCCGTTTTCGGAGATGCTCAGCGCCAGCGGCCCACCGGCGTACCAGTGCCAGATCTCGACCGCGTCGATGCGGTGCCAGTGGCTGACCTCGCCGGCCTTGAGCAGGTAGTAGATCGCCGTCGTCGCGCCGCGGCCGCCGGCCTCTGGCACGTGCCGGTAGGTCTCGCGGTAGTGCCCGCCCTCGGGGTGCGGCTGCAGGCCGAGGCGGGCGATGACCTGGTCGGCGTCCATCGCGCGCTCAGGCCTCGGGCGGCAGGGTCGCCTGCATCGAGGGACGCCGGGCGAACTCGGCGTGCCAGGCGGCGAGCTTCGGGTGGCCGTCGCGCCAGCCCAGGTCGGGGACCCGGTAGTCGACGTAATCGAGCGCGATCGCCACGGTAACCGAGCCAATGGTAAGCGCGCCGCCCAGCGCCTCCACCTCCCGCTCGAGCAGGTCGAGAGTGCGGGTGATCTTGCCGGTCTGGCGCTCGACCCAGACGGGCCAGCGCGCCTCGTCGGGGCGCCGGGCGGTCTCGATGAAAGTCAGCACGGCCGCCTCCAGGATGCCGTTGCCCAGGGCGTGCTGGCGCAGAGCCGTCCAACGCTCGGGCCCGTCGGTAGGAAAGAGCTTGGTGCCGCCGTGCAGGCTGTCGAGGTATTCGCAGATCAGCGCCGAGTCGAACAGCACGCGCCCGTCTTCTGTGGTGAGCGCCGGCACCTTGCCCAGCGGGTTGACGTTCGGCAGGTCGTCCTTGGCGTCCCAGGGGTTGGCCGGGACCCGCTCGATCTGCTCTTCCAGGCCGGTCTCCAAGGCCAGCACGAGGACCTTGCGGACGTAGGGCGAGGTGGGCGAGAAGCGAAGTTTCATGGGGCGGGTGTCCTTTTATTCGTTGCCGGGGGAGCCTAGCACCGCCATCTGGATGTACGAAGCCCGGGCGCGACGTTAACCGCCGCGCGGCCTGTTTTGTGATAGAGTCGAAAGACCATGTGGACGGACGTCGTCGATCTTCGTGACTTCTACGAGTCGCGGCTGGGCCAGGTGGCGCGGCACATGATCCGCAGCCGGGTCCGCTCGATGTGGCCCAGCCTGAGCGGTCAGCGGGTGCTCGGCCTGGGCTACGCGACGCCCTACCTGCGCCAGTTCCGCACCGAGGCCGAGCGCGTCATCGCCGTCATGCCGGCGGGGCAGGGCGTGCTGCACTGGCCGCCAGAGGGCCCCGGGGCGGTCGCGTTGGCCGACGAGACAGAGTTGCCCTTGCCCGACAACTCCGTCGACCGGGTGATCGTGGTCCACGGCCTGGAGAGCAGCGAACACCTGCGCGCGATGCTGCGCGAGGTCTGGCGTGTGCTCACCGGCGAAGGCCGGATGCTGGCCGTCGTGCCGAACCGCCGCGGCATTTGGGCCAGGCTCGACCGCACGCCCTTCGGCTGGGGCCATCCTTACAGCCAGGCCCAGCTGTCGCGCCTGCTGCGCGACCACATGTTCACGCCGGCGCGCAGCGAGCAGGCGCTCTTCGTGCCGCCGACCCGCTCGCGCACCCTGCTGCGCTCGGCCGCCGCGCTGGAGCGCATGGGGCGCAGCTGGTTTCCCCACTTCGCCGGCGTGGTGGTCGTCGAGGCCGGCAAGCAGCTCTACGCCACCACCGCCGTGCGCGAGCGCCGCAGCCTGCGCCGCCCCGCCGTGGTGCGCTTTCCGCAGGTCGCCGGCCGCAGCCGCCCGCCCGACGAGCCGGCCTGACGGCGGCCGTGCCGCGCGCTTAGCGCTCTGCCCCCATGAAGCTCTCGCGCATGATCCAGGCTGTCGACCTGCACGCCTGCGGCGAGCCGGGGCGGGTCATCGTCGGCGGCGTGCTCGATGTGCCGGGCGCCAGCATGTTCGATAAGATGCGCTATCTCGCGACCGAGGCCGACGGCCTGCGCAAGCTCATGTTGCGCGAGCCGCGCGGCTACCCGGCCAGCTGCTGCAACCTGATCCTGCCGCCGACCCGGCCCGAGGCCGATGCCGGCTTCGTGATCATGGAGCAGGTCGAGTACCCGCCCATGTCGGGCAGCAACACCATTTGCGTGGTGACCGCGCTGATCGAGACCGGCATGGTCGCGGCGCGCGAGCCGGTGACCGAGCTGACGCTGGAGAGCCCGGCCGGCCTGATCCGGGTCCAGGCCGAGGTCGCCGGCGGCAAGGTCAAGAATGTGACCTTCGAGAACGTGCCGGCCTTCGCCGTGCATCTCGACCGCACTATCGAGGTGCCCAACGTCGGGCCGGTCACGGTCGACGTCGCCTACGGCGGCATGTTCTACGTGATCGTCGAGGCCGCGGCGCTGGGGCTCACGGTCGCGCCCGAGCGGGGCGGCGAGATCGTGCGCCTGGGCGAGATGGTCAAGGCGGCCGCGCGCGAGCAGCTCCCCGTCGCGCATCCGGAAAACCCGGAGATCGCGGGCGTCACCATCGCGGTGATCTCGGGGCCGCCGACCCACCCCGAGGCCGCGCTGAAGAACGCGGTGGTGGTCTCCAGCGGCGAGCTCGACTGGGAGCGTCCCGCCACCTGGACCGGCGCCATCGACCGCTCGCCCTGCGGCACCGGCACCTGCGCCAAGATGGCGGTGCTCCACGCCAAGGGCCAACTGGGCCTGAACCAGGACTTCGTGCACGAGGGCATCCTCGGCACCACCTTCACCGGCCGCCTGATCCGCGAGACCCGCGTCGGCGACTACAAGGCCGTGGTGCCGACCTTGAGCGGCCGGGCTTGGATCACCGGCTTCGCGCAGTACGTCGTCGATGCCGAGGATCCCTTTCCCGAGGGCTTCACCGTCGGCGACATTTGGGGTGGGCTGTCGGACTGAAGTGCGCGAGCCGCGGGTTAGGCGAGAAACGCCGGCAAGCGACGCAGAAAGATCTCGACGTCCTCCGCCGTCGTGAAGAGATGCGCCGAGGCGCGGACGCGCGCGTTGTCGCCCCAAACGAAGACGTTCTCCGCGGCCGCATTGCGCACCACCCGCTCGCAGTCCGGCCAGGCGAAGGCCGCGTTGCCCGCGCGCTCCGACGCCGACGAAGGCGTCATGACGTCGAGGCCGAGGTCGTGCATGCCGGCGACCATGCGGCCGCTGAGGGCGCGGGTGTGGGCGGCGATGGCTTCAATGCCGAAGCGCTCGAGGTAGGCCAGCGATTCGCGCAGCAGATAGGCGCCCAAATGGCCGACGTTGCCGTACTCGACGCGCTTGGCGTCGGGCTTCAGGTTGAACTGCCCGGCATGGGCGCCACGATCGGCGGACCACCAGCCGACGCCCGAAGGAACGAAGTCGGGCCGGCGCTGCCGGTTCCAGGTGAGGACGCCCTCGTGGACGCCGAGCAGGAACTTGTAGCAACAGCTCACGAGGAAATCGCAGAGCGTGCCGTTCACCGGCACCACGCCCATCGCGTGGCTCGCATCGACCAGGAACACCGTCGGCCGCGGCGCCAGCGCGTGCGACAGGCTTTCGATGTCCAGGTGCTGACCGGTCAGCGCGTTGACCTGACTGACATAGAGCAGGCGCGTGTCGTCGTCGCAGGCATCGAGCAGCGCGTCCGTGCAGATATGCCAGCCGTCGGCCGGCACCAGGCGCAGCTCGATGCCGTGCCGCTGCAGGTTGGCCAGGGCGTAGCGCCCGGAAGCGAAGTCGAGCTCGGGCGCGACCACGTTGCCGCCGCGGCGCCAGTCGAGGCTGGAGATCACCTTCTCGATCCCCTCCGAGGCGTTGCCGACGAGGGCGATATCGCCGCCGTCGATTCCCGTCAGCCCGGCGAGCTGATGGCGGACCTCGTCGATCACCCGCCAATGGGTGTGATAGCCCTCGAAGCCGTTGGCCTTGTCGGCGGCAAAGCGCTCGAAGGCCTGCCGGTGCGCCACGAGCAGCGGCGGCTCGCCGCCGGTCGCCAAGTGGACCTTGCCGTCCAGGCCGATGAAGTCGCTTTTCGGCGCGGGCAGGGTTTCGCTGCTCATCCGATTTCTGCTCCGACGGCGGTCAATCGATCCGGAGCGTGACCGGCGACAGGCCTTGGAAGCGCGCCTCGATCGAGGAGTCGGCCTGCGGATAGATCGTCTTCACCACGCTGCCCAATGTCACCACCTCGCCGGCCTTCAGGCGGTTGCCGCGCGAGGCCAAGTGATCGGCCAGCCAAGCGAGCGCGTTGAGCGGATGGCCGAGGATGGCCGCGCCCTGGCCCTCTTGCTCCGGTGCTGCGCCATCGATCCTGAAGCCGCCGGAGAGCGCCGCCAGGTCGCCCAGCGCCTCGAGCGGCCGGGCGGCGCCGATCACGCAGCCGACGGAGAAGAAATCGTCGGCCACCAGGCTCGGCGTCGACGCGGTCTCGAAGTCGCGAAAGCGGTGGTCGACGATCTCGACCGAGGCCATGACGCCGCCGACGGCCGGGGCGACGCTGTCCGCGTCGTGACCATCGGGTCGTGCGTCGATGTCGGCCGATAGCCTGACCGCGATCTCGCACTCCAGCCCGAGCTGGAAGAAGTCCGCCGCCCGGAGCACAGCTTGGCCGTCGTGGAGTGTTGCGCGGTAGAGCGTCCCGGCGCAGGGATGGGGGATGTTCAGATAGCTCTGCATGACCGGCGTGGTGCAGCCGATCTTCCAGCCGACCGGCCCCCCGAGCCCGCGCTCGGCCAGCAGCCTGCGCAGCGAGTCTTGTATCGCGTAGGCCTCGTCCAGCGTCCGCGGCCGGCAGTCTTCCGGCAGCTCGTCGAGCTGCGCGTCGCGGCAGTTAGCCCGGAGACGCAGGTCGGCGAGGATGTCGGCGGCGGCGATTATGGAATTAGGGTTCAAACTACTTGCTCTCGATCGAACTCTCGGAAGAGTCTTGGAGCGCTGTCGTGCGTCCTTCGAGACGCCGCCTTCGGCGGCTCCTCAGGATGAGGATCATACTTTATGCCATTCAAGACATTCCTCATCCTGAGGAGCCCGCGTCAGCGGGCGTCTCGAAGGACGCACCGCTGGAATTGCAGCCTTCGTCACCCCCGCCTCAGCAAGAACATCCCGTGCTGGCCCAGGAGATTGGCGAGCCAGGGCGACGTGATCGACTTGGGACAGCCGCGGTCGTCGAGGGCCATGAACTTCTCGACCGTGATCCCGGTTTCCCGGCACAGCATCAGAAAATCGCGGATCGTGCAGAGGTGGATGTTCGGTGTCTCGTACCACTGGTCCGGCAGCGAGTCGGTGACCGGCATGCGCCCGCCGAGCAGCAGCTCGAGGCGTACGCGCCAGTGGCCGAAGTTGGGGAAGGACACGATGGCCCGCTTGCCGATGCGCACCAGCTGCTCGACCACGTGGCGCGGGTCGCGCGTCGCCTGCAGCGTCTGGCTCAGGATCACGAAGTCGAAGGCTCGGTCGGGATAGTCGTAAAGATCGGTATCGGCGTCGCCCTGGATCACGCTCAAGCCGTGGGTGACGCAGCTGTTCACGCCGGCCTGGCTCAGCTCGATCCCGCGCCCCTTCACCTGCTTGAAGTTGACGAGGTAGTCGAGCAGCGCGCCGTCGCTGCAGCCGATGTCCAGCACACGTGCGCCGGGCTCGACCATATCGGCGATGATCTGCAGGTCGGCGCGGATCTTGGCCCGCTGCCGCGCCAGCGCGGTGTCCAGCGGGCTCATCGGAAGCGCAGGCCCCGGAGATCCGCCGAGCCGGTCAGAAAGCCGGTCAGGGTGGCGCGGAACTCCGGCTCGTCCAGCAGGAAGGCGTCATGCCCCTTGTCGCTTTCGATCTCGACGAAGCTGACGTCGGCGGCCACGGCGTTGAGCGCGCGCACGATCTCACGGCTCTCCGAGGTCGGGAACAGCCAGTCGCTGGTGAAGGAGACCACGCAGAAGCGCACACTGCAGTCGGCGAAGGCTTTGGCCAGCACGCCATCGTGCTCCGCCGCCAGATCGAAATAGTCCATGGCGCGGGTGATGTAGAGATAGGAGTTGGCGTCGAAACGCTCGACAAAGCTGATGCCCTGGTGGCGCAGATAGCTCTCGACCTCGAAGTCGGCGTCGAAGCCGTAGGTCACCCGTTCGCGGTCCTGCAGGCGCCGACCGAACTTGCGGTGCAGCGCGGCCTCGGAGAGGTAGGTGATGTGCGCGGCCATGCGCGCCACGGCGAGTCCGCGGTGTGGGTTCTTGCCCCTTTTCTGGTAGTTGCCGCCGCACCAGTCGGGGTCGGCCATGATCGCTTGGCGGCCGACCTCGTGGAAGGCGATGTTCTGCGCCGTATGGTGCGCGGCGGCGGCGATCGGAATGGCGCTGAACACCCGCTCGGGATAGCTGGCCACGAGCTGCAGCACCTGCATGCCGCCCATGGAGCCGCCGGTCACGCAGAACAGCTGCTCGATGCCCAGGTGGTCGAGCAGGCGCACCTGCGCGCGCACCATGTCGGCGATGGTGATGACCGGGAACGACAGGCCCCAGGGCTCGCCGGTTCCAGGGTTGATCTCCTTGGGCCCGATGGTGCCCATGCAGCCGCCGAGAACGTTGGCGCAGATCACGAAATAGCGCTCGGTGTCGATCGTCAGGCCGGGCCCGATCATGGCCTGCCACCAGCCCTCCTTGCCCGTGACCGGATGGGTCCCGGCCAGGAACTGGTCGCCGGTCAGGGCGTGGCAGACCAGGATGGCGTTGGAGCGATCGGCGTTGAGCTCGCCATAGGTCTGGTAGGCGATGCCGAAGGGCCCGAGCTCGACGCCGCAATCCAGCCCCAGCGGCCGGTCCTGACCGAGCTCGACGAACTGGCCCGGAAGCTTGGTCGATCCGGTGGCAAGGCTGGTTGAGGACCCGCTGCTGGACATCTGCGGTCAGGGCTTCTTGGCTTTTTTGTGCGCTGGGGAGAGGATAGCTAGGGACCTGGCGCCGCGGCTGTCAACGCTTTCGTTCGTAAGGTATTCTTTGATTTTGGCCCGCTCTGAGACTATCTCTTACCGCCCGCGAGCCAGCCGATGCCGAACCGCATGTCCGCCGACACAGCCCCCCTCGACGATCTGCGCCGGGAAATCGACGAGATCGACAGCGCGATCCATGACCTGATCATGCGCCGGGCCGAGGTCGCCCTGGCGATCGGTGCGATCAAGGGCAGCGACGGCATCGCGATCCGCCCGGGGCGCGAGGCGCGGATCCTGCGCCGCCTGGTGGCCCGACACCGGGGTCCCTTGCCGCGCGCCGTGGTGGCGCGCATCTGGCGCGAGATCATCGCCGCCTTCACCGCCCTGCAGGGGCCCTTCTCGGTCGCCCTGAGCGCCGTCGAGGGCGGGCCGGACCTGCGCGAGCTGGCGCGCGATCACTACGGCTCCCAGACGCCGTTGCGCAGCCTGGAGTCCGACCAGAGCGTGCTGCGCGCGGTGAGCGAGGGCGAGGCCACGGTCGGTGTGCTGCCCCTGCCGCGCAGCGAGGAGCAAAGTCCCTGGTGGCGCAACCTGGCACGCGACGGGGACAGCGTCCCGCGGATTGTCGCGCGCCTGCCCTTCGCCGCGGGCGCCAACGACCGGCCGGACGGCGCCGATGGCTTCGCCGTCTCCCTGGCGGCGCCGGAAGCGAGCGGCGAGGACCGCGGCCTCCTGATCCTCGAAACGCCGGACCCCATGTCGCGCGACTCCCTCAAGGCGCTGATGGCCAAGGCCGGCTTCGCGGCCTTGGATATCCAGAACTGGGTGGAGGCGCCGGAGCGCCGCCTGCACTTGATCGAGGTCGAGGGCTTCCTGGACGATAACGACCTGCGCATCGGCGAGCTCCTGGAGGCCGGCGCGGACGTGCTCAGCCACTGCTGGTGGGTCGGCGGTTACGCCGTGCCGCTGTCGCGGGCGCAGCTCACCGACTCGACCGGCGAGGACGCGGCCTGATGGCGCTCACCCCCCGCCCCGGGATCCTCGAGATCACGCCCTACGTCGGCGGCGAGGCCGGCATCCCCGGCGTCAACCGGGTGATTCGCCTGGCCTCGAACGAGAACCCGCTCGGGCCCAGCGCCAAGGCGCAGGCGGCCTACGTGGCGCATCAAGGCGAGCTGCACCGCTACCCCGACGGCGGTGCGGTCTTGCTGCGCCGGACGCTCGCCGACGTCTACGGCATCGACGCCGAGCGCATCGTCTGCGGCGCCGGCTCGGACGAGCTGATCACGCTCCTCGTGCGCGCCTATGCCGGGCCCGGCGACGAGGTGATCTACTCGGCCCACGGTTTCCTGATGTACTCGATCGCCGCGCGCACCGCGGGCGCGCTTCCCGTGCCGGCGCCCGAGACCGCGCTGACCGCCGACGTCGACGCGCTGTTGGCACGGGTCAGCAGCAAGACGCGCTTGCTGTTTCTCGCCAACCCGAACAACCCGACCGGCAGCTATCTGCCGGCGGCCGAGCTGCAGCGCTTGCGCAAGGGCCTGCCCGACGACGTGCTGCTGGTGCTCGACGCGGCCTACGCCGAATACGTGGAGGCCGCCGATTACGAGCCGGGCGTGGCGCAAGTCGAGGCGTACGATAACGTCGTCATGCTGCGCACCTTCTCGAAGATCTACGGCCTGGCCTCGCTGCGCCTCGGCTGGGCCTACGGTCCGCCCGATGTGGTCGACGTGTTGAACCGGGTGCGCGGGCCCTTCAACGTGTCCGCGGCGGCGCAGGAGGCCGGCGTGGCCGCCCTGCTCGACCATGACCACGTCACGCGCTCCAGGGATCTCAATGCGGAGCAGCTCGCCTGGTTCACGGCAAAGGCCACCGAGCTCGGTATCGAGGCGCTGCCCTCCATCGGCAACTTCGTGCTGCTGCGCTTTCCAGGCGAGGCGGGCCGCGACGCGCCGGCGGCGAGTGCCCATCTGAAGCAACGCGGCATTCTGGTCCGTGCGATGGCGGCCTACGGCTTGCCGGACTGCCTGCGCATCACCATCGGCACCGAAGAGGACATGCGGGCCGTCGCCGAAGCGCTCGCCGAGTTCCGGGCATGACGTCCAAGTCCGGCAAGCAACCCTTGTTCCGGCGCGCTGCGATCATCGGGCCGGGGCTGATCGGCTCGTCGCTGGCCCGGCGCATGCTGCGCGACGGGCTCGCCGGCGGGATCGCCGCCTGCGCGCGCAGCGAGGCGACGCGGGCCAAGTGCCTCGAGCTCGGCTTCGTCGACAGCGCTCACGCCGATCCGGCCGAGGCGGTGCGCGGCGCCGACCTGATCGTGGTCGCGACGCCGCTGGGCACCTACGAGGCGGTCGCCCGCGCCATGCAGCCGGCGCTCGAAGCGGGCGCGATCGTCACCGACGTGGGCTCGGTCAAGCAGGCGGCGATCCGCGATCTCGGGCCTTTCATGCCGGAGGGCGTGCACCTCGTGCCCGGCCATCCGATCGCCGGGACCGAGCATTCCGGTCCGGAGGCGGGCTTCGCCGAGCTGTTCGAGGACCGCTGGTGCGTGCTGACGCCGCCGCCGGGCACGGCGCAGCAGGCGATCGACAAGATCACCGCGCTATGGCAGGCCTGCGGTTCGACGGTCGAGATCCTGGATGCCGGCGAGCACGACAAGATCCTCGCCGTGACCTCGCACCTGCCGCATCTCATCGCTTACACGATCGTCGGCACGGCGACCGATTTGGAGGAGCACGTCCGCAGCGAGGTGATCAAGCTCTCCGCGAGCGGCTTTCGCGACTTCACCCGCATCGCCGCCTCCGACCCGATCATGTGGCGCGACGTCTTCCTCAACAACCGCGAGGCCGTGCTCGATGTCCTGCAGCGCTTCTCGGAGGATCTGACGGCGCTGCAGCGCGCCATCCGCTGGGGCGAGGGCGAGGTCCTGGAGAGCCTGTTCCGCCGCACGCGCGAGATCCGCCGCGGCGTCGTCGAGGCGCACCAGGCCGGCAGCTTCGATCCTAGAGAACCGGAGAAAGCCGGAACAGCGCTACCGGACCCAGATAAAGCCGGCCGTTCTGAAGCGTGATCGGCAGCTCCACGTCGGGCGCGTTCGGATCGTTCGATTTGCCGCCGAGCGCCAGGAAGGCGAGCCGAATGGCGAGCGCCTGACCGCTTTCGATCGTCCCGGCGCGCGCCAGCGCGTCGATCGTCTCCAACAGCCCCTTGACCCGCGCCGTGAGCGCGCCCAGCGGCCGCAACTCCTGGTCCAGGCTGAGGCTGCCGTCGCCCTCCAGGCTCAGGGGCCCCCAGACCAGGACCAAGCGGTGCAAGTCGACCTTGCCGCCGGCATCGCGCCAGCGGGCCAAGGCCTGGCGCGGCTCGCCCCCCGGGATCTCCTGGTGCAGGGTCGCCTCCAGCTCGAGCTGCTCGACTTTGCGGCCGAGCGGGTTCGCCGCCTCCTCGGGCAGGGTGACGTTCGTGGCCTGGCCGCTCACCTCCATGCGCGGCCCCCGGTCGCGCGTCGGCGCCAGCCAGGGGCCGAAGCTGGCGGCGAGCCGCTCCAGTTGCAGGGGGCCCAAGGCCGGCGACTCGACCTCGATGCGGCCGAGCTCGGCGCTGGCCCGCTCGAGCCGGCCGCCGCCGAAGGCGACCAGGGCCGTCGCGCTCTCCGCCGTGATCTCGGCCTCCGCCGCCTCGGCAGTCGCGTTCGAGACGAAGTGGCGGCCGGGGAAGCTGGCCTCGATGGTGGTCGGGTCCCAGACTTGGGCCTGGCCGGACAGGGTCGGCCCGCGCCAGCGCCAGCCGTCCGGCGAGGCCATTTCCGGCGTTTCGAAGACCGCCTGCAGGCCGAGCGGGAAGCCGCCGATCTCCGGTCCCGCATAGACGATCTCGTAGCCCCGCTGCCGCTGCTCGTCGGCCCAGCGGGCGACCGCGGACTCGAGGCGGCCGGCCGACCAGAACCAGAAGCCGCTGAAGGCGGCGGCGGCCAACACGAGGACGAGGAAGATGACGGTGCGGCGTGACGGCATGGCGCGGGATCATAGGGGCCACGGCCCGGTTTTGCTGCTGCTAATTCCGGGCGGACGGGCGCTTTGCCCCCTGCGTCGGGCTCACTATGATGTCTCGCAAGGGAGGCGCGAAGCGCGTCGATGGCGAAGACGAATGGCGGGAGGCCGGCGCGCCGGCCGCTCGAGATCACCTACAAGGAACGCGAGCGGCTCGAGCTGCCGCCGTTCGACGACTTCTGGGTCTTCGGCTACGGCTCGCTCATGTGGCACCCGGGCTTTCCGCACGTGGAGGTGCGCAAGGCCTACCTGCACGGCTATCACCGCAGCTTCTGCGTCTACTCGCATCGTTACCGCGGCACGCCGGAACGGCCCGGTCTGGTGCTCGGGCTCGACCGCGGCGGCTGTTGCGTCGGCTTGGCCTATCGGGTGCCGGCGGCGGAAGGCGATGATGTGCTGGATTACCTCTACGACCGGGAAATGATCACCGGGGTCTACTTCCCGCGCTGGCTACACGTGATCACCGATGAGGGCGCGGTCAACGCGGCGGGCTTCGTGGTCGACCGCAGCCACGGTCAATACGCCGGGCGCCTCAGCCTGGAGGAGACCGCCGAGCTGATCGCCCAGGGCCAAGGTCAGCGCGGTTCGGGCCGCGAGTACCTGACCCGCACCGTGCACCACCTCGAGGCGCTCGGCCTCGGCGCCGGCCAGCTCAGGTCTCTGCTGCGCCTGGTCGAGCTCGAGCTCCGCAGCCCGCCGCGGCGCAAGGCGCGCGGGTGAGGTAAGGCTTGAGTTAGCATTCCGTTGAGGGACCGCTGATGGCCAATAAGCTAGCTGGTCAACGTGCCAAATTCAGCCGGGCAAGGGCGATCTACTACACCTCCGCAGACGACGATCAGCGAGATCGCGCGATGAAGCTCATGGCCGAGGTGTTGGCTGAGGCGCCCGGAAGCGGGTTCACCGAAGAAGAGGTCACCCAGGGCGAGGAGGTGCCCCACGAAGCGCGTCAGCTTGCTCCGACCTTGAAGTCCATCCCAGAGGCTGCAAACGAAGATCCAGAGGTCTTGGTCCGAGAGTTACAGACCACGGTGGACATCAGCGGTCTTCGTGAGTTCGGTCATGGCGAGCAGTCGGTCTACGCCTACGGCTATGCTTGCGCTCCGGACCGCTTGAAAATTGGAAGCGCCACCGGCGACGCCGTCGCGCGGGTCGCAGCGCAAATCAGCACGGGGACCCCGGACCGGCCTCGGCTCCTTTTGAGGATCAAGACGCACGATTGCCGGGCTCTCGAGCGAGCTTTGCACGGCATCCTTCGGCACAAAGGCAAGCAAGTCGAGGGCGCGGGCGCCGAGTGGTTCGTGACCTCCCCCGACGAGGTTATCGCTATCTATGAGAAGGTGCTTGGCTGACCTGAGTGGCCGGTGAGGGACTGACGATCCGGCCCACGGCCAACAGTCCGGCGCCGACCGCGACCGTGATCGCGGCCGCGATCAGGGCCAATTCGAAATCGCCGCTGCGCTCCGCCATGGCGCCGGCGACCACGGGGCCGATGATCTGGCCCAGCCCGAAGGCGGCGGTCACGTAGCCGACCACGCGGCCGCGGTTGGCCGGCGCGATCTGGCCGCCAAAGCTGACCGCCAGCGTGGTGATGCCCATGAAGGTGCCGCCGAACAGCAGGGCCGCGCCCAAAACGGTGAATTGATCGGCCGACAGCAGCGGCAGCACGATGCCCGCGGCCTGCACCAGGTGCGCCGCGATCAGCGCGGCGACGAAGCCCGTGCGCTGCGCGATCCAGGCCCAGAGCAGGCACGACGGCGCGGCGGCCAGACCGACCGCGACCCAGGCCAGCTCGCCGTAGGCGGCCATGCCCGGCAGGCCCTGCACGATGGCGACCAGGAAGGTGCCGCTGACGATGTAGCCGGCGCCCTCGCAGAAGTAGGCCAGGATCAGGAAGATCAGGGGATAGGCCAGCGCCGCCTGCGCGGGCGACGCGGCCGTCTCGTGCGCGGGCCCCCGGTCGCCGAGCCAGAGCCAGGCGGGCAGGGCCAGGGCGGCCGAGGCACAGGCGAGGCCGAGCCAGTCGCCGCGCCAGCCGACGAAGGGATCGAGCAGCAGCACGGCGAGGCCGGAGAGCACGATGCCCAGGCCGACGCCGCTGAACAGCACGCCCGAGAGCTGCGGCCGGCCCTGCCGGGTCAGGGCGTCCAGGATGGTCCCGGCGGCCAGCACGAAGATGCCGGCGCTGGCCAGCCCGGAGACGAAGCGGAACAGGCCCCAGGGCACCAGGGTCTCGGCCAGCGCCATGGCGGCGGTCGTGATCATGCTCGCCAGCAGGCAGGCGCGGAGGGCCAGGGTCCGCGCCCGGCCGCGCGGGATGGCGCCGGCGGCGAAGGCGCCGAGGAAATAGCCCAGATGGTTGAGCGAGGCGAGCAGGCCGGCCATGTCGCTGCCGAAGCCGGCCGACTGCTGCATCGACGGTAGGATCGGCGTGTAGGCGAAGCGCCCGACGCCCATGGCGAGCGCCAGCGCTGCGATGCTGCCAATCAAGGCCCGGTTCAGGGAGGGCTGTTCCGCTGTGTCCACCTCTGGCTCCAGACGCGACGCAGGCCGCGGCCCGACCACCGCGGCCGAGCCCAGGGCATCTGGCCAGGTCTGGGCGTCATTTCAAACGATTTGTTTCGATCGAAGCCATCACTGAGAATGATGGCGGGATCGCCGCGGGGCGGCGGAGCGCGGTGCCGGCCTCAAATGCACTTGGAATAGCCGCAGGCGGTGCAGAGGTCGCAGCCTTCCTGATACACCAGCGCGGCGGCGCCGCACTTGGGGCACTGCCGGATCGCTCCGCCCGGCCGATCGGTCGGCGACAGGTTGACCACGCGGCTTTCCGAGCCCGCTTCGGCGCCCGTCTCTTCGGTGCGCGGCAGGAAGCCGGTGTCGATCATGTGCCGCTCGATCACCTCGCCGATGGCGGCGAGCAGCGAGGGCACGTAGCGCCCGTCGTGCCAGGCGCCGCCCTGGGGGTCGAACACCGCCTTCATCTCCTCGACCACGAAGGAGACGTCGCCGCCGCGCCGGAACACCGCGCTGATCATGCGCGTCAGCGCCAGGGTCCAGGCGTAGTGCTCCATGTTCTTGGAGTTGATGAAGATCTCGAAGGGCCGGCGGCGGCCGTCCTGCATGACGTCGTTGATGGTGATGTAGATGGCGTGGTCGCTGCCCGGCCAGCGCAGCTTGTAGGTGCGCCCGGGCAGCGCCTCGGGCCGCTCCAACGGCTGGCTCATGTAGACCACCCCGGCCTCCTCGACGGGGTCGGCGCGCGGCGTTGTCAGCGCCGGCAGAGGCTCGACCATGGCCGGGGCCGGCGGCGGCGGGCGGCGCATCTCCTCGTCTTGCGCGCTCGGCTCCAGCACGGCGCCGGTGATCGGATTCGGCCGATAGGTGGTGCAGCCCTTGCAGCCGGTTTCGAAGGCCTGCAGGTAGACGTCCTTGAAGGCCTCGAAGGGCATGTTCTCCGGCACGTTGATGGTCTTCGATACCGATGCGTCGATGTATTCCTGAACCGCGGCTTGCATGGCGACGTGATCCGCCGCGCTCAGGTCCTCGACCGCGACGAAGGATTCGGGCAGCGGCGCGGCCTCGCCCTTGAGCCGGCGGAACTCCCGGTAGGCGTAGTCGCTCACCTCCTGCCGGCGGCGCGTGCCGTCGGGCATCAGGATCGCGCGCTTGGTGTGGAAGCTGAACACCGGCTCGAGGCCGGAGGAGATGTTGCCGGCCAGGAGCGAGATGGTGCCGGTCGGCGCCACCGAGGTCACCAGCGCGTTGCGCATGCCGTCGCGCGCGATGGCGTCGCGGATTTCGGGCTCCAGAGTCCGGATCGACTCGCCGGCGAGGTAGCGTTCGCGGTCGAACAGCGGGAAGGCGCCCTTCTCGCGCGCGAGTTCGCAGGAAGCGAGATAGGCGGCGCGGCGGAACGCCCGCATCCACGCGCGGGTCTGCGCCACCGCCTCGGGGCTGCCGTAGCGCAGGCCGCACATGATCAAGGCGTCGGCGAGTCCGGTGACGCCGAGGCCGATGCGCCGCTTGGCCTGCGCCTCACGCCGCTGCTGCCGCAGCGGAAAGCGCGAGGAATCGATCGCGTCGTCGAGCATCCTGACCGCGACCGGAATCAACTGCTCCAGCGCATCGAGGTCGAGCGCCGCGTCCGCCTCGAAGGGCCGCGCGACCAGCCGCGCCAAGTTCACCGAGCCGAGCAGGCAGGCCCCGTAGGCGGGCAGGGGCTGTTCGCCACAATTGTGGACGTAGAAGCCGTTTGCGTCGAAGGCGCGGGCGTTCTCGACTTGGCAATCATAGACTTCTTCGGCAGCTTCCTCGGTGATCGAGTCGACGTCCGCGAAGAATCGCTCGCGGTTCAAACTGCGCTTATAGCGTCCGAGTTGGGTCGCCACGCGGGCCTGCTTGTCGCTATCAGCAAAACCGATCCGGCGTGCGAACCTCGCCATGTTCGCCTTGCTCACCACCAACTCGTGATCGGCAGCGCAGTCGTAAAGCTTGGTGCCGCCGCGGCCGTCCGGCAGTGCTCGAGTGCCAGCCATCCGGCGATCCTGGTAGAGGCGCGAGGCGATACCCAGGCGGAGCAGCATTCTTTGCACTGCTTTCAGGAAGTCAGCATCGCTCTGGGCCAGCCGGATGCTCACGCCTTTGCGATGGTTTCCTTGTATTGAGCCATCAGCGTCGAAGAGTCCGCGCAAGAACCCGATATAGAAGTCGCTCGAGGCGGTTTCGATCTCGGCGGTGATGCACTTCTGTCCTGGGGCGAGGCCGAGATCTTCGGCAATCCGCTTCACGGCGGCTAACGCCAAACGCATCTCGCCACGTTCAGGAAGGGAGATCCAACCGCGGAAATCCGACCGATGCGGCAGGCCGGAGGCCGCCTCCAGCGCCGCATCCATGACGCCGAGAACGCCTGGCCGCTCGACCTCGCCTCCGACCACCTTGCGGCCGGGCCAAACCGAGATCACGGCCTTATCGGATTTCAAGGTTCCGTCGCCGATCAGCAAACCGACTAGGTAGCCTTCGGCTTCACCGTAAGAGCCAGGCCAGGTGACGTGGTCGCCGTGGTCGTGGACGACCACCGAGTCGCCGGGGCTCAAGTCGCCGGCGGGCTTCCACTGTGTCGCCTGCGACCAACGGCTCTTCGCCGACACGGAAAGGACGGGGTGATCGGCCGTCAGGCGCAGCTCGTAGCCCTCACGTGTCCTAACTCGCAGGACCGGTTTCCTGCCGGTGGCAAAGAAACCCTCACGGCCAGAGGTGTGACACCGGCCGTTGACGGTCGCCTCGAAGCGCCGTCCGATCAACCGGCGCACTTGGCGCGGGCCAGCCGCCGTCTGAACCCAGGTATCGCCGGTGACACAGGGGTTCGTCGCGTGGATCTCCTCGCAGTAGTGCAGGTTGTTCAGCCGGTTGATTCGGTCGATGAAGATCACGCCCGGCTCGGCGTAGTCGTAGGTCGCGCGCATGATCTTGTCCCACAGCGCGCGGGCGCGCACCTCGCGCCAGGGCTTGCCCTCGAACTGCAGCGTCCAGCTCCGGTCTTCGCGCAGCGCCTGCATGAAGGCGTCGGTGACGAGCACCGAGAGGTTGAACATGCGCAGCCGGTCGGGCTCGCGCTTGGCCTCGACGAAGGCTTCGATGTCCGGGTGGTCGCAGCGTAGCGTCGCCATCATAGCGCCGCGGCGCGAGCCGGCGGACATGATGGTGCGGCACATGGCGTCCCAGACGTCCATAAAGCTGATCGGGCCGGAGGCGTCGGCGCCGACGCCTTTGACTTCGGCGCCCTCGGGGCGCAGCGTCGAGAAGTCGTAGCCGATCCCGCCGCCCTGCTGCAGGGTCAGAGCGGCCTCCTTGAGATGGGCGAAGATCCCCGCCATGTCGTCCGGGATGTCGCCCATGACGAAGCAATTGAACAGGGTGACCCGGCGCCCGCTGCCGGCACCGGCCAGGATCCGGCCGGCGGGGATGAACTTGAAATCGGCG
>JAAUYJ010063841.1_pt1 | contig 17798 bp, 13 predicted proteins | sample 7278031 | NCBI WGS metagenome assembly JAAUYJ01 (sample SAMN14350222, study PRJNA611818) | marine sediment metagenome | isolation source: surface marine sediment (1.8m) | place: French Polynesia: Moorea | collected 2018-08 | reverse complement strand
GTTGGCGGCCGCATAGATGATCTCGGCCTGCCTGCCCCCGGACTCGAAGAGCGCGTATTCCTCGACCTGGTACATGCTGGTGTAGCGCAGAGCGAGCGCCTCGCCGCCGAACCCTGAGGCCTCGACGGCGATGCTGCGGTCCGGCGGCGCCACCCGGCTGACCCGGCCCGCGTCACTGTCCGACACGCTGCAGGCGGCGAGTCCGGTTGCTAGGGCCAAGGCGGCCGGGAACGGAGACAAGCCAGCCCGACGTCTCGTGGTGATCATGTCGAACCTATCAGCGCTCCGAAGCCTTTCGAGCCGGGACCGGCGCCGCGAAGAAGTTCGCGCCGGTCAGTTGCCACCGTAGCTTTGCTCACGCCAAATCCGTTCGGCGAAAGTGTCCTCCATCTCTTGCAGCTGTTGGATCACGTTTCCCTCTCCGGGCCGGACCAAAGGGTCGTCCGCCGCCGCCCGCCGGCTTTCGCGCGTTGCGAGCCGCTCTTCGAGCTCTCGAACACGCCGCTCCAGATCCGCAAGTCGGGCGGCCGTGTCTTGCGGGCTCGATTGAGCCAAGAGGTCCGGTGTCGTCGAGGCCGTCGGCTGAGCCAGCGCCGGCGTCGCCAGGATCGGGGTGAGTGCGAGAAGCCCGGCTGCGACAATGAAAGCGCGAGGGAGCGAGCTATTGTTCCTCTTCATTGTTCGTCTCCTAATGTATCGGGTCAGCTGCTGACCCTCCTGGCTAGCAGATGGGCAGGGGCGCACCGATTCGGAAGCCTCCCATGCACATGAAGCGGTCAAACGAGCACACATGTCCGTGACCTGGAGTGCCATCTCGGCCGTGGCAATACCGGCCGAACCGACGCGGGCTCACTTGCCGGAGATGCTCTCCAGATAAGCGATCAAGTCGCTGATCTCCTGCGGCGTCAGCACGAACTCCGGCATGGGGGGGTCGCTGTGGCCGACCAGAATGCCCTCGGCCAGCGCCTCCTGCAGGTCGCTGACCGGCCACTCCTGGCCAAAGCTGGCGAAGGGCGGCGCGTTCTCGGTCGGACTCGCCATGTCCGGGGCAACGGCGTGGCATCGCGCGCAGAGCCGCAGGGCGATTTCCTCGCCGGCGGCCGGATCCTGGGCCGCGACCGGCGACGCGGTGAGGAGGCCGAGTGCAAGCCCCCAGGCCGAGCCGCGCAGGTGCCGAGCCGTCGCGCCTGCAAAGCCCTTGGTCCGCCCGCCGCCGGGCACTGGACCGGCGGGGATGCGGCCGCTCGGCGGCAGGGTTTCGCGATATGCGTGTATGGCCTTAACCCCTTGGCAACCCAATCAATCGACTGTGCCCGGAAGCGAACCGGACTCACCCCGGTAAGCTTCAGTTTCTAATGGATTTATGCCGGGTTCCAAGACCGAGTGTCAATGCAGCTCATAAGGATTTCCTAAACCGCCTGTGAGCTAAAATCTCAATGGAATCCGGCGATTCCGAGGCTTTCCGGACAGGGTGAGCCGACCGTTCCGAGGCCTGGGTTCGGCGACCTCGGACCGGGTCCCTGAGCCCCCGCGCCCGACGCCTCGGCAGCCGGAAGAGACCGCTAAAGACCTCAGCTTCTTCACCAACTTTGGTCGGCGCTAGATGGGTCGGGACCAGGTGACAGGGATGACAGCATCGCTCGGCCGGCGCCTGGGCTGGGCCTGGTTGCCAGGCGCCGTTCCTGCCAAAGTCTCGTCGCGGCGCCTGCGGCTCGGGGCCCAGCTTTTTCTCGGCATGTTCGTCATCGCCATCGCCGTCGCGCTGGCCGCGGGCCTGATCGTCAACACGGTCGAACGCCGATATCTGACGGCGGCCACGGAGCAGGAGAAGCAGAAAGTCTTCGACATACTGATCTCCTCCTTGCTCGAAGACCTGATCTCCGAGGACGTGCCGCATATCGAGACCACGATGTCCTTGTTGACCAAGCGCGATCGGTGGCTGTTCTCGGCAGAGATCACCAACGAGGCCGGGCAGGCGCTGTACGCCTGGCAGCGTGAGGCGCCGCCGCAGGGCGAGGTCTTGGCGACGCACGAAGCGCTGGCGCCTTACGAGCCGCCGACGCCGCAGCACACGCTCAGCTTCACGCGACAGGTCATGTTCGAAGACATGCCCTTTGGCCGCGTTGCAATTGTGTGGGACGTGACCGACGCCTATGAGGAGATCACGGCACATGCCTACATGATCGCGCTCCTTGTGGGCGGCGTCTGTCTGGTGATGAGCCTCCTGGTCTGCCTTCTTTCGGCATCGCTCGCGATCCGGCCGATCAACCGGATCGCCAAGCAGGTGACCGATTTTCGCGGCGGGCACTACCACGACCGCTGGCCGCTTCCAGTTTTCGCATCGCAGGAACTGGCCGATCTCCACGGATCGGTGGAACTGCTCGGCGAGTTCCTGGTCCAGCGCAACGCCCGAGAGGCGGAGTTGAAAGAGGCCAAGGAGATGGCCGAAGCGGCCAATCGGGCCAAATCGTCCTTTCTGGCGAACATGAGCCACGAGTTGCGCACGCCGCTCAATGCCATCAACGGCTTCTCCGAGATCATGCAGATGGAAGTCTTCGGCCCGCTCGGCGATGCCCGGTACAAGGAGTACGCCGGACAGATCAACGCATCGGGCGGCCATCTGCTGGCTGTGATCAGCGACATCCTGGACCTTTCGAAGGTCGAGGCCGGCAAAGAGGAGCTGGACCTCGAGCCGCTCGACCTCGTCGAAGTCGTGAGCGGTTCGGTTGCTCTGATCGAAGAGCGGGCCAAGCAAGCGGACTTGCGTTTCGGCACCGAGGTCGCCGCCGACATGCCGCCGATCAACGCCGACCCGCGGCGGCTTCGGCAAGTATTGCTGAACCTGCTCTCCAACGCGGTCAAGTTTACGCCCGCCGGCGGTAGGGTCGATGTCAACGCCTCCTGGGACCGCTGCAAGGGGGTCACGATCATCGTCGCCGATACCGGTCTCGGGATGGACCAGGAGCAGGTCAAGACCGCCTTAGAAGCTTTCGGCCAGGTCGATAGCTCCTATGCCAAGAAGTTCGAGGGGACCGGCCTCGGGCTGCCTCTGGCCCGAGCTCTCACCGAGTTGCATGGCGGCAGCCTCGATATCCGCAGCGAACCCGACCGAGGCACCGAAGTGATCGTCACCTTGCCGGCGGAGCTGGCAATCAAGGAAGCGGAAACGACCGGAATCGTCGCGGCCTGACGGTTGGAAGGTCAGGCCGAGACCGGCTCAGGTTAACCGTTCATCGCGACGATCTTTGGCCTGGTGTGGGCGCGAGGCTCGGCCTGCGCGGCCTCGGCGGCGGCGCCCTGGCCCTCGTGCGCTTCGCTGCAGCCTTCGCGCTTCACGGTCTCGATCCTGCCGTCCGGGTGCAGCCGGACCAGGTCGCCGGTCTGGATCCGGCCGATCGCGCCGCGTGCGCCGACGACCGTGGCGATGTTGTATTCGCGCGCCAGGATCGCGGCGTGGCTGAGCCAGCCGCCGACCTCGGTGACGACACCCGCGGCCCTGGGGAACGCCGGCGTCCAGTCGGGGTGCGTGTAGCGGGCGACCAGGATCTCGCCGGGCTCCAGGGCATCGATGTCGTCATCGGTGACGACGCGCGCCGGGCCTTCGACCGGTGCATTGCCGGCGACCAGGGTGCCCTGCAGCTCGCCGCTGCAATCCTGAGAGCGCGGCCTGGCGCCGGAGATCGTGAGCGTCTCCAGATCGGCCAGGCTCAGGTCGCTCGGCAGGTTCTCGATCTGCCGGAAGGCGACGTCGCGGGAGCGGCGCTCGGCGATCCGCTGCCGGGCGGTGCGCAGGAAGGCGTTCTCGCGGAGCCGCAAGACCTCCTCCAGTGCGAGATGGAAGATCCCGCCGCCGAGCGAGAAGCGCCGGTCGAGCTCGAGCAGGATCTGCCGGATAACGGCCACTTCGCGCAGGCAGTGGTGCTTGGCCTCTTCCTTGAGCGCCTGGAAGCGCCGGGCCCGCTCGACCGCGACCTGCAGCGAGGGATTATCCAAGACGTCGGGCTCGTCCGAAGCGGTCGAGGCATGCAGCGGCAGGGTTGAAGCGTGCTGGACCAGCTGCTCCACGGCGTCCTCGCTTTCGCCGTAGCGCGGCTGCGCGAATTCGTAGTCGAGCACCGCGCGATGGCCGAAGAGCTCGAGGAAATCACCGACGGGCCTTTGGCCTGTCCGTACCTCGGGGAGCATGGCCATGGCCTTGTGCACCACGGTCTCCGGAAGGTGCGCGAGGTGCTGCGCGGGCGCGTATCCGCGGCGCTTGAGCTCGCGCTCCGCCAGCTTGAAGTAGAAGTCGGCGGCGATGTTGATGGTGTCGGCCTCGACGTAGTGCAGCTTGATAAAGCGGTCGCAGGTGCCGTCGAGCAGGTCGACGATCTCGCCGGTCGTCTGCTTCGAAAGGTTGAGGGTCTCGAGCAGACGCATCTCCGACTGGAAAGCCGGCAGGAAGCGTTCGCGGAAGTCCGTTTCCAGGTCGTCGGCCGCGCGGGACAGGCGGAACGAGGCGACGAGGCCCGGACCCCGGCCGACCCGACGGCGCTCTTCCTGACGGTTGACGTAGAGGTTGCCGAAGACCGTCTCGACCATCGAAGGGGAGTCCTCGGTCACGTCGTAGGGGATGCCGAGCGCGCGGCAGGCCAGATCCGTGCTGCCGCCGGGCGCAAAGAGCGCGGCCATGAAGGAGCGGCTGAAAGGCGTCGGCCGGGGCAGCAGCTCCGAGAGCTCGTTCTGGGCCAGCACGATGTCGTCGGCCGGCGTCTCGGCCGCGATTTCCAGCAGCCGGGTCCGCTCGGTCTCGAAGGCGGCGCGCATGCGGTTCTTCGCGGCCGAGCGCGAGGTCACGACGATGTCGCGCGACTGCAGGAGGAAGAAACGGCCGCCGTGGTAGGCCCACTCGATGTCCTGCGGGGCGCCGAACAGGGCCTCGGCCTGGCGACCCAGGGCCAGCAGGGGCTCGAGGTCGATCGGCGGCGTCGCGTCATCCAGGTTCCGGCCGCTGTAGCGTCCGCATGTGTAGGTCTCAGGCGTCACGGCGCCGTCCGTCACCGTGTTACCCAGACCCGGCACCATCTCGATCAGCATGCTGCCGGACTCCGCGGGATGCTCGGTGAACATGACGCCGGCGTAGTCGGCCGGGACCATCTTCTGCACCACCACGCCGCCGCGCTCGTCGCTCTCGCCGGCATAGGCGGCGGCCCGATCGGCGGCCAGCGACCCGCGCACCGACGCGATCGCCTCGGGCAGCTCGTCGCGCGTCACGTTCAGCAGGGACTCGAAGACGCCGGCGTAGCTCTTGTCGGCGCCGTCTTCATTCAGGCCGGAGCTGCGCACAGCAACCCGCTCCGCGTCCATGCCCGCCCACATCGCGTCCAGGATGCGCGCGTTTTCATGGGCCGGCAGGCGCTCGTCGGCATCGCCGGTCAGGGCGCCGTCGGAAAGGACGTAGCCCTCGGGCACCGGCAGGCCGGCTTCGATCATGCGGCCGAGGCGCGCGGCCTTGTTGCCGCAGTCCTGGTCCTGGCCGGCCAGCGCCAGGGGAACGATCCCATCGGCCAATGCGCTCGGCTTGGGGGACAGGGAGAGACCCAGCCGCCGGCCGTCCAGCAGGTGCTTCACGGCCTGGCTCTGCAGCATCATCAGCACGAAGCTCGAGACCAGGTAGAGGTTCGCGCCGGCGCTCAGGTTCCAGGTGATCGCGGTCAGCGCCAGGGCCGCGGCGAGGCGCAGGGCGAAGAACAGCTTGGTCTTGCGAACCGCGTTCAGCTGGAGGTGTAAAAGAACGGCGACGCCGAGTAGAGCCGGCAGGATGTAGAGCGCATCCGGCTGGCCGAGAGTGGGTAACCAGAGGAAGGCGCCGCCGCGTGAAACACTGACCTGGTCGATGGCGAAGAACAGGACCAGGAAGAGAGGAACTTGGACACAGATCCCGAGCACGTTCAGACCGGGGTTCAGGCGATGCTTCTTGTGGATCGCCTTCATGGCCCTGGAGAACCGCGTGGGATCGTCCTTGAGGCGTTGCTTCTGCTCGTCGATCTGCGCCGCGAGCTGCCGCATCACGAACTGGTCGCGCTCGGCCTTGGCGGTTAGCGGCATGATCGCCACGCGCATCAGGACCACCAGCAGCAGGATCGCGAGCCAGAGCGTGCCGACCTGATCTTCAATCCAGATCAAGAGCTGCTGCAGGGGCGCGCTCGCGGTCGCGATCAAGCCGCTGTCCTGGGCTGCGAGCAAGCCGGTCTCGTAGGCCTTCGGCGTCGCCGGCACGAAGTACTCGTGCGGCACCGTGTAGCGGCCACGGAAGTCGTGACCGAGGCGGTGCAGGCGCAGGCCGAGGATCTGGGAGTAGAAGCAGCTGCGCTTGTCGTAACAGGGCGCCACGACGGGACGGTTCGGGATCGACCCGAGCTGCGCCCACATCGGACCGGTCTGCAGCTTGCGTAGGGGGATGTTGATGGCGCCGGGCAGATGCCCTTGCTCGAATTCCTTCGGATAACGGACGTCGATAAAGATCGCATTCTCGTCGGCGACCAGCTCTTCGACGTCGGCCGTGTCGAGCAGGGTGCCCTTGTTGGGGAAGTCTGCCACATCGCGCATGGCGGCCGCCGCTTGCCCGCCGCTGCGGCTGGCTGCACGGCCCTCGGCGCGCCACTTACCGAAACCGCCGACCAGGAAACTGCAATCGATGCCCATGGCGGCCAGCTTGACGCAGAGCTCAGAGCTGCGGTTCCCGGACTCGCAGAGCAGGACAACGCTGCCCTTGGTCAGTCCGAGCTCTCCCCGCATCGCGATGACGTCCGGATAGCGCACCCGATTGAAGCCCTCGAGCGCGCCCATTTCCTGCTCTTCCGGCTCGCGGACGTCGATGAAATGGACCGGCGCTTGGCCGTCTTGCCCGGCGGTCTCGAGCAGCTCGGCCAGACGGTCGGTGCCGATGCCGAGCGGGTGGTCGATCTGCTTGCTGTAGGACAGCGTCTTCAGCGAGACGTCGCCGACCCGCTTGCCGGCCTCGACGGAGGGCCGCACCAGATTGGCTTGCAGGCGGTCGTTGCGCTCGTCGACGCCGTGGCTCCACTGCAGCACGTTGCTGGCGACGGAGGCCACGAGCAGGACGGCCAGCGCGGGAAGCAGCCAGCGCAGCCAGCCGCTCTTGGCCGTGTCCGCGCTCTGGCCCCTGGCGAAACCGGCCTTGCGTCGCCCGGCGAAGGCGCCGCCGAGCACGACGGTCGCCAGACCGAAGAGCTGGGCCGCGTTGGACAGGAAGCTGGTCGCCAGATCGGGCGAGGGGATGGCAAATGCCGGCGCCGAGAAGGCGGCGGTGAAAGACGCTACCAGCAGAAGTCCGAAGCCGGTGCCACCGCGATGGGTTTGCCAGTTCCGTCCAGATTGGACGTCATGCCCGGTCTTCTGCCAATTCCTCTGGCTCTTGGATTCCATGACCCACTCTCCGTTCCTTGCCGCCATCTCCGGTAACCCATTGTTTTTCCGTTGTTTTCGGCTTGGGCTACGGTTTTTCTTGTTGTCTCGGGGTTCAAGACCCCGGCCGCTTTATTAACGCTACCGAATGATAAGCATGGCCCTCGCGCTGGGGACCCCGAAACGCCGTATAGGGGTCATACAGACCCAAAAAATCTATATATAACATATAGTTAGCGGGGTTTGGGCGGTGGTCGACAACCCCCGATCTCGGGCCTTGAAGGCCGAGTCGATGCCCGATTAGGGTTAATCGGGAGGGGGCGATCAGCCCCGGAAAAAAGAACGGCGGCGCGAGTTAAGCCGGCCGGACACGGAAAACCAGGCTGGCCGAGAGTGGGTACCAGAGACGAGCGCCGCCGTGTTTAAATCTCCTCCATCCGATCGCGCTGAACAGGCCGCGGCCGTCTCGGATCTGACATACGACCCCAGACGACAGCCGGGCGCAGCGACGAAGCGCTGCAGCCGCCCTTCCACGCCTTGTCTCGTGTGGCTCTGTTCCCCTTGGTTCGCATTTAACTTCGATGTCTGGGATAATAGGGACGGGATGGTTAAGTCGGACCCCGGCAACCACGTATAGGGGGCATGCGCAAACCATGTGTGACCCGCAATCACCCGGCGCCCCGCCGGGCTGGGACCGCCAGCTTTTTGGCTCAGGTCGGCGACATGGCCGAATGCCCCGCGAATTCGACGCGCGCCGTGCCGGTCCGCGTTGTCCCTCGCATCTCTGGTCTTCGCGCCGTCACACGCGTTAATGCCGGGGGATCATAGGCGTGGTATGTATTTTCTAGACCCCGAGCCAAGGCATATGGGGGTATAGGCAGGTCATGAGCGACCAAATGACACCGGGACCGTTCCCGAGCTGGGACGATTTCCGGTTCTTCCTGGCCACAACCAAGGCCGGCAGTTTCTCGAAAGCCGCGCACGATCTGGGCGTGACGCAGCCGACCATGAGCCGGCGCATCGAGAACCTGGAACACACGCTGGGCGTTCGTCTCTTCGATCGCCTGCCGAACGGCGTCATGCTGACCTCGGAAGGCGAACGGATCCTCGATTCGGCGCGGCAGATCGAAGACATGGTCTTCGAGATCCAGCGCAACGTCTACGGCTCCGATCGGCGCATGGAGGGCAATGTCCGGATTTCCGTGCCGGACGGGATTGCCACCTACTGGCTGACGCCGCATCTGCGGGAATTCCAAGAGGAACACCCGAGCATTTCAATCGAGCTGCTTTGCTCGGTCGAGCCCGCCAACGCGCTCAAGATGGAGACCGATCTGGCGTTCCGCTTCCAGAGCCCGCAGGAGCCGGACCTGATCGCGGTGAAGTTGGCCACCCTGCATTTCCTGCCCTGGGCGTCTCCGGAGTACCTCGAACGACATGGCACGCCGCGCACGACGGATGAGCTGCTCCGGCACCGTTGGCTGGATCATTCCGCCTACTACGACGACGAAGGGGAGTGGAGCGAGTGGTTCGCTCTGGCGCGTGTCCTGGAGGTCTTCAACTATCGCACCAGCTCGACGCCGGCCCTGGTCGCGGCGGTGCAGAGGGGCCTCGGCATCGCGCTCTTGCCGAATTACGCCTGCGAAGTCGTCGAGGGGATCGTGCCGCTGGATCTGGGCCTGCGATCCTATTCAAAAGTCTGGCTGGTCTATCATCCCGGCATTCAAAGCGTGACGCGGGTGCAGGCCGCCATTGCCTGGGTCAGGCGGATCTTCAGCGACAGCGTTTCGCCCTGGTTCGGCGACGAGTATTGCCCGCCCACAGTCGGCCTGAGGCGCAACGCCGACAGAGCCGTGCCCGAAGAAGGTGACGCGGCCGCGTCGCCGACACCCTAGACTCAGCTTGCAGCGTGTTTCTTGCCGCCCGCTGCGCCGGATGTGTCATGGGTTGCGGCGGCGGTCCCGGAGCGCTCCTTCGTGCTTTCCAACGGGCCAGGCCGGTCCCAGTTGCCCTCCGGCCGGTGCAGAACGACCGGATCGTTCTCCAGGCTGAGCCGCTCGGGATGCGGATCCAGCTCGCAGACCACCTCGAAGAAGCGGTGATCCGTTAGGGTGAACTCCGGCTTCGGCCTTCTCATAAAGCCGAACTTCTCCCAGAACGGAACGAGACTCGCATCGGCTCGCCCGTAGATCTTGCTGTAGCCCTTCCGGCGGCAGATCTCGATGACCTCGTTGATCATGGTGGCGGCGATGCCCGAGCTTCTGAACTCCTTGCGCACCGCGACGCGCTCCAGCGTCGCGAAGTCGCCGAAGTAGCGGATGCGCGCGGCGCCCGCAGGCTCGTCGCCGACAAGTCCCAAGATGTGGGTCGAGGTGAAGTCGTTGCCGTCGAATTCCTCGGCATAGGGACAGTGATTCTCATTCAGGAACACGGCCGCGCGGACGGCGAAAGCCTGCATCATCTCCTCGAGGGTCCGGGCGATCTTGACGCGCGAGCGCGGACTGTCCGTCGCGTCGGGCCAGTCTTCCTTCGCAGTGCGCTCGCGCAGGCTCCGGAGCTGTGAAAAGATGTTCATAACGATTGCTCTTGGGTGTCGAATGCGCTCGATGTTCGCGGCATTGGAGGGCCGGGTTCACGTCCGGCTAGCCAACGAAATGCCGGACCCGCGGGCCCGGTGCTTGACGTGCAGTCACGCCGACCATCGCGTTGCATTTGCGCTGATCTGCAACACCGCCGCTCCTCATGCAGTTGAGCAAAGACAAAATCTCCTCAAGTGCCTGGTAGTGTCGTCTATTTTCCGTATGACTTAGGAATCCTATCGTGTATTGCTTAAGTTTTGATGAGCGAATGCTAATATTTTAGTCATTTTTTAATTGAAATAGGCGGCAGAACGCGCCCGCTCAAGGCGATTATCTCTCATTGTGGCTCGCGCGAGAGCCGAACTACTTCACATTTGTGAAACTCCTAGGTCATTAACCAATTCCACATGTTTCGGGGTCAAACCGATACGTGCGTAAAAGCGTCTTGAGCAAAATCCTGGAGGGAATCGTGCCGCGCGGAGACAGCTGCTGCATGACGATCGTAAGCTCCGCGAGCCGCACGGTGCAGCTGGCCTCGCTGGCCTTGGTCGCAATCTCGACCGTCCTGGCGGCGCCCGTCCAGGCCAAGGTGTCTCTGACCTTCGGCGCGTACACGGCGGACAAGCCGACGGCGGTTGTCCGGCAGTTCCGCCCGCTGCTCGACGAGCTCGAAAAGCTCATCGCCGCGCGCATCGGCGAACCGGTCGAGATCCAGATGAAGGTCGCGGCCTCTTATGAGAGGGGGCTGAAGGATTTGGTCGACGGGACCGTCGACTTCGTCCGTTTCGGACCCGCCTCGTACATTTTCGCGAAACGCGAGGCGCCCGGCCTATCCGTGCTCGCGATGGAGAGCAACAAGGGAAAGAAGCGGTTCAACGGCGTGGTCAGCGTCCACCGGGATAGCGAGATCCAGGAAGTGGCCGAGCTCAGAGGACGCAGCTTCGCGTTCGGCGACGAGAGCTCGACAATCGGCCGCTACCTCTCGCAGCTGCACCTGATGCAGCATGGAATCATGGCCTCCGACCTCGGTTCCTACGACTATCTCGGTCGGCACGACATCGTCGGAACCTCGGTTGGCCTCGGCCGCTTCGATGCCGGCGCCCTGAAGGAGAGCACCTTCAAGAAGCTGGTCAAGAAGGGAACGCCTATTCGAGCCATCGCGACCTTCGAGAACGTCACCAAGCCGTGGATAGCCCGCGCCGGCTTGTCCCCCAGCCTGGCCGACGCCATGCGTGCCGCACTGCTCGAACTGAGCGAACCGAAAGCCCTAGAGGCGCTCGGCAAGGACGGCTTCCTCGAGGGCGACGATTCGGACTACCAAGTGATCAGGGAAGCGATCACCCAGAATCCCCGATTCTTCGGCCGCCCTTCGCTCACCAGCGTCGAATAGAGCGACCTCTCAAGACCGTTGGCGGCGGAAGTCTCGCCGGTCCCTCTAGCGGACTTTGCGGTCTTCCAGGATCATATCCGAGGCCTTCTCGGCGATCATGATCGTGGGCGCGTTGGTGTTGCCCGAGGTGATCGTCGGCATGACCGAGGCGTCCACCACCCGTAGACCGGCCATGCCGCGCAACCGCAGGCGGTCGTCGACCACGGCGGCCTCGTCCCGGCCCATCTTGCAGGTGCCGACGGGGTGGAAAATCGTAGCGCCGAGCCGGCCGGCGGCGTCGGCGAGGGCCTCGTCGCTGTCGACCTCGAGGCCCGGCCTCAATTCCTGGGGCTCATGGGGGGCGAAGGCTCGAGTCTCGAGCACGATGCGCCGGGTTAGGCGCAGGGCGTCGGCCGCCACCCTCCGGTCCGCCGGATCGGAGAGGTAGTTGGTGACGATCGCCGGCGCCGCCCGCGGATCCGGGCTCTTGATCGCGACGTGGCCGCGGCTTTCCGGCCTGACGTTGCAAACCGAGGGCGTGAAAGCGGGAAAGGGGTGCAGGCCCTCGCCCAGGCGCTCGGTGCTCAAGGGCTGCACGTGATACTCGAGGTTCGGCGTCTCCTTCGAGGGGTCGCTCCTCGTGAAGCAGCCGAGCATGCTGGCGCCCATGGTCATGGGGCCGGTGCGGAACAGCAGGTACTCGAGCCCGATCATCGCCTTGGTGATGGGGTTGTTGACCCGCTCGTTCAACGTGCGGATGTTCTCGACCTTGTAGATCGGACGCACCTGCAGGTGATCCTGCAGGTTGCCGCCGACCCCGGGCAGCTCATGTGCGACCGGGATGCCGTGCTCTTGGAGCAACGCGCCCGGCCCGATGCCAGAGAGCTGCAAGAGCTGCGGCGAGCCGATCGAGCCGGTCGCCAGGATGACCTCGCGGCGCGCTTCGGCGGTGACCGGCGCGCCCTCATGCCAGAAATCGAGCCCCAATGCGCGCTTGCCGTCCAGGCGCAGCCGCGCCGCGTGGGCATGGATCAGGAGAGTCAGGTTGGCGCGCCGCTTGACCGGATTGAGGAAGCCGCGCGCCGTGCTCCAGCGGAAGCCGTTCTTCTGGGTCACCTGGAAATAGCCGCAGCCCTCGTTGTCGCCGCGGTTGAAATCTTCGGTGCGCGGGATGCCGACCTCCTCGGCGGCGTCGATGAAGCGGTCGAGGATCTCCATGCGGATCCTTTGTTCGGTCACGGCCTGCGGTCCGCCCGCGCCGTGCATCTCGTCGGCGCCACGTTCTTGGTCTTCCGAGCGCTTGAAGTAGGGCAGCACGTCGTTCCAGCCCCAGCCGCTGTTGCCGAGCTGGCGCCACTGGTCGTAGTCGCGCGCCTGGCCGCGCATGTAGACGTGGCCGTTGATCGAGCTGCAGCCGCCCAGGGTCTTGCCGCGCGGGTAGTTGATCGCGCGGCCGCCCAGGCCCGCGTCCGGCTCGATCGTGAAGCACCAATCCGTCTTGGGATTGTTCATGGTCTTGAAATAGCCGACCGGGATGTGGATCCAGGGGTAGGTGTCCTTGCCGCCGGCTTCGAGCAGCAGCACGCTGACGTTCGGGTCGGCGGTCAGACGGTTGGCCAGGACACAGCCGGCCGAGCCGGCGCCGACGACGATGTAGTCGAAGGTGCCGCGGCTTTCGCTGTGGGACTGGTCTCCGGTCATGCGCCCCTCCTGCTTGACCCCTGCCGGTCTCGATCTTAGAGGCGAAGGCGGGCTGAGGGCTAGCGGAGGGGGCGCGGTGTCACTTCACCGATACGCAAGTGCAGGGTGCGAGCTGGCTCACCTTGTGGGAGACGCTGCCGACCAGCAGGCCCTTGAGGTCGCTCAAGCCCCGGCTGCCCATCACGATGAGGTTCGCCCCCTCCTTATCGGCGGTGCTGAGGATCTGCTCGGCCGGGTCGCCGGAGCCGATCGACGAGCTGACCTGGATGACGCCCTTCTCCTTGGCGATCTTCTCAGCGGCCTCGGTGATCCAATCACCGAGCCTTTGGGCGAGAACGGCGGAGGAATCGCCGTGCCCGGCGTAATGCAGGGCATCCGCGGAACCGGCGGGGATGTTGGCGGCGAAGGGCCCGCTTTCGGCCCTGGGCTCGACCAGGTGTTCGGTCTCCGCCATGCGCCTCAGGCCCGGTGGGATAGGTCCGTCGGTCAGGACGTGGAGCAGGATCACGCGCGCGTCGTACTTCTCGGCGATGTCGCTCGCCAGCATCACCGCCTTGCGGGCGTGCTCCGAGCCGTCGATCGGCACCAATATGGTCTCAATCATATGTGCCTTCCTCCCTAACCTGGGTGCCTGTGGCCGGTTATGCCTCGGGCGCTGCGAGGTGCGGCGCCCGTTACGATTCGGCCTTGCCGTCTACTTCTTCGAGACGGAGATCTTCTTCTTCTTGGCCTTCGATTCGGGGTGCTTCGGCAGCGCGACATGCAGCACGCCTTTGTCGAAGGTCGCCTTGATCTTGTCCTGGTCGACCGTGCCCGGGACACGGAACGAGCGGGTGAATGAGCCGTAGCGCCGCTCCGTCAGGTGATAGTCCTTCTTCTTCTCCTCGGTCTCGGCCTTCTTCTCGCCCTTGATGGTCAGGACGCCGTCCGACAGGGTGACGTCGATGTCTTTCTCCTCTATTCCCGGGAGCTCTGCCGTGACATCCAAGCCCTGCTCGCTCTCGCTGATGTCGAAGCGCACGTCGAGCACGCCGTGCCGCATGCCGGCAATGGGCTCGGCCTCCCAAAGGTCGCGCGCCAACGAGGGGAAACGCGGCCAGCCGCGCATGTAGTCGTCAAACAACTGATCCATGCGCTTGCGCAGGTCCATGAAGGGCGCGAAGGGCCACTCCTCGTGGCTCGGGACGGGCGGCGCCGCCTTCTTGTTTCCGCCGTTCTTTGAGACTTGTTTGGTCGCCATGGCGAACCCTCCTTACTTTACGGATTACAGCCACACTGGAAGTTTATGGATTGAGCTAGGAGTTACGCCCGAAAGCCCGCTGTGCCCATGATCTAGGTCAAGCAAACAGGGGCCTCGCCCGCGCGATCTTGCAGATCAGCTCGGCCGGGTCCCGGCAGGGCCCCGGACGGGAGCGAGATGACGAACGGCCATCCCTTCGCGCCCATCGATTGGCAGGTTCGCCGCCGCCGCAAGCTGCGCAATCTGCTGCAGTCGACCCTGCTGATCGCGGGTATGGCCGGGCTGTTGGCGACTTGCGGCTGGCTGATCGCGGGCCTCGGAGGGCTGCTGATCATCGGCGTCTTCGGCGGCATCTCGATGTGGGGCAGCGCCACGCTCTCGCCGCGCTTCGTCCTGCGCATCTTCGACGCCCGGCCCCTGCCGGAGCAAGACTTCGCTGCGCTCTATCGCGTCGTCGCCGAGCTCGCCCGGCGGGCTGAACTGGACCGGCCGCCCCGGCTCTACTACGTGTCGAGCCCGACCATGAACTCCTTCTCGGTCGGCCGCCGCGAGGACGCCGGCATCGCGATGACCACGGGTCTCTTGCGTGCGCTCGATCTGCGCGAGCTGGTCGGCGTGCTCGCCCACGAGATCAGCCATATCAGCCACAACGACATGTGGGTCATGGGGCTGGCCGACATCGTGACGCGCATGACCCGCAGCATGTCCTTCCTGGGCGTGCTGCTGTTCGCGCTCAACGTGCCCTTGATGATGACCGGCGCGGGGGCCGTGCCCTGGCTGCTGGTGCTGCTGCTGGTCTTCGCTCCGGCCATCGGGACTCTGCTGCAGCTCGCGCTGTCGCGCACCCGCGAGTTCGAGGCCGATTTGGACGCGGCGGCGCTAACGGGCGACCCCGCCGGACTCGCGGCCGCGCTGCAGCGCATGGAACGCCATCAGTCGCGCTTCTGGGAGGACATCCTGCTGCCGGGCCGGCGTGCGCCCGACCCCTCGGTCTTGCGCACCCATCCGCATACCGAAGAGCGAGTTCGACGGCTGCTCGAGCTGAAGCCCGCAGCGCGGCCGGTCCCGATCGAGATCTCGGGGGACGTCCGGCGCCATCACTCGGTCGTGCCGGACTCGCCGCGCCGTCCGCGTTGGCGCCGCTGGGGCCAGTGGTATTGAGGCCTTATCTCGGCGCCTCGGGCAGCACGATGGGGCAGACGGACTCGAAGGCCCTGGCAGCACGCAGCACCAGGTCGTCGCGGTGCTGCGGGCCGACGATCTGGAGCCCCACGGGCAGGCCCGCCCCGGTGAATCCGCAAGGGATCGAGCAGGCCGGCTGCTGGGTCAAGTTGAAGGGATAGCTGAAGGTGGCCCAGTCGAGCCAGCGCCGCTGGCGCGACGGATCCGGGCACTCCAAGCCCGCCTCGAAAGCTGGAATCGCCACCGCCGGCGTGACCAAGAGATCGACCTCGTCGTGGAACTGGCGCATCTGCCGGCCGAGCTCGCCGCGCGCGGCGACCGCGGCCATGTAGTCGAGCAGCGCATAGGTTTCGGCCTCGGCGGCGATCTCCTGCATCCCCGGGTCGACCGTGGCGCGCTGCTCCGGTGTCAGCCCGGCGAGGCGGTTGGCGGCGCCGCTGTACCAATGCTTGTCGAAGATTTCGCGCGGGCTCTCGAAGGGCGGGGCGATCTCTTCGACGATGGCGCCCAGATCGGCCAGCCGGTCGACCGCCTCGCGGACCCGCGCGGCGACCTCGAGGTCGAGCTCGGCGAAACCCAGGTCGGGGCTGTAGGCCACCTTGAGCCCGGCGATGCCGTCTTCGAGCCCGGCCCGGTAGTCGCGGCCGTCGTAGGGCAGGGCGAACCAGTCGCGGGAGTCCGGCATGGCCAGGACGTTCAGCATGAGCGCCGCATCGGCGACGCTGCGCGTCATGGGCCCGAGATGCGCAACCGTGCCGAAGGGGCTCAGAGGAAAGGCCGGCACGCGGCCGAAGCTTGGCTTGAGCCCGAAGATGCCGGTAAAGCTCGCCGGGATGCGGATCGAGCCGCCGCCGTCGGTGCCGATGTGCAGGGCGCCCATGCCGAGCGCGGCGGCCGCCGCGGCGCCGCCGCTGCTGCCGCCCGGCGTCAGGCGCGTGTTCCAGGGATTGCAGGTGACGCCGAGGCGCGCGCTGTCAGTAACCGCCTTCCAGCCGAACTCGGGCGTCGTCGTCAGGCCGATCAGGACCGCGCCCTGCTCGCGCAGGCGCGCCACGACTGGGGCGTCGAACTCACAGGGCGAGTTCGCCTCCGTCGTGCGGCTGCCGAAGCTGACACGCCAGCCACGCGCGAACAGGAGGTCCTTGACCGTGGCCGGAACGCCGTCGAGCGCACCGACGGGCTCACCCTTCGCCCAGCGCGCCTCCGAGGCGGCGGCCGCCGCCAGGGCGCCGGAGCGGTCGACGAAGGAGAAGGCGTTGACCGCGTCCTGATGCCGGTCGATCCGCGCCAGAACCGCCTCGGTCACCTCGACCGGCGACAGGCTCTTGCGCCGGTAGCGCATGAGCAGGTCGCTCGCCGACAGGAGCGCGATGTCGCTGTCCCGTCCCATGGGGCCGCCCCCTAGCACAGCCCTTCCCGACGCCTTGTGTAGCAGCCGAAGCGCTCTGGGGAAACCTCAAGCGCCCCCTGGCGAACGGCCATCGATTTGCGGCATCTCGATCCAAAAGGCCGAGCCCCGATCGACCTGCGACCGCAGGCCGATGGGGTGATCGAGCAGCTTGGCGATCCGTTCGACAATCGCCAGTCCGAGGCCACGGCCTTGCCTGTGCGCCGCGCCGGCGGCCTGGCGATAGGGCTCGAAGATGTCGCGCTGCTGAGCCTCGTCGATCCCGATCCCCGTATCGATCACTTCGACACGCGCGCGACCGGCACGGCTGCGGCAGCCGACGAGGACGTCCCCTCTCGGCGTGTAGTTGATCGCGTTCGATACCAGGTTGCGCAGCATCGTCTCCAGCAGCGGCTGATCGCTGTACACGACGCGGGCGGTCGGCACGACTCGCAGGCGGATCCCTTTCGCGGCCGCCTGGGGTGTGAACTCGCGTTGCAGACGCTCGAGCAGTGGCCCGAGGTGCACCGCTGCGATCCTGGGGCGAATGACGCCTTTGTCGGATTCGGCTGTATCGAGCAAGCGATCGACCTGCTCTTCGACCGAGTCCAGACAGGACGCCATGGTCTTGATCTGTTGCCGGGCCTTGCTGCCCGTTGTCTCGTGGTCGAGCGCCGCCAGAAGATATCGCAGCGCCCTGAGAGGCTGCCGCACGTCGTGATCGGCGGCGGCGATACCGTCGGTGAGTGCCCGATTTACTTGTTCCGCGTCCGTGAGCCGGGCGCGGAGCTCCGCGATCTCTCGCTCCAGATCGGCGGTTTCTCGAGGCGCGGCGTTGGGCGCTGCCTCGGCAGCTGTGCGGTTCGGCATGGATCCCCTTATCGGATCGGCGGCGACAGCTGATGCGAGCATACACGAAGGCCCCTGGCAACGGCG
>JAAUYJ010049824.1_pt1 | contig 17806 bp, 12 predicted proteins | sample 7278031 | NCBI WGS metagenome assembly JAAUYJ01 (sample SAMN14350222, study PRJNA611818) | marine sediment metagenome | isolation source: surface marine sediment (1.8m) | place: French Polynesia: Moorea | collected 2018-08 | reverse complement strand
GAACAAAACTCATGGCAATCCAATGTTCTAGGTCAGGAATTTCCACTTTATTTAAAGATGCAATTTGAAATCATTTTGTGGCGATTCAGATTTTCTTTGGTTCTAAAACCGAGATAGTTTCTCTTCCGAACGGTTGGATTAACAGGTCTCTTTTCCCTTGGCGAGTATTGCCCATGACCTACGTCCTACAGTACAGTACATCTACCTGAAAAGATATGCGTAAGGAAGCTCCCCTGATATTCATTCGTTCTGGGAAAGAGTACAAAAAGGGAAGGAAAGGAGAACCAGCGAGAAAAATGCCTGACATGTCCACTTGACACTACGTACATAATGGCCTTTTTCCTTCAATGAATGTTCCCATTTTTATCCCCATAGGAGAAGGGAGTCTTCGGTGGCGTCCTTGGCGTGGGTAAGGCCGTCTCCGCCTCGGCCGCCGCGGGGGCCTTCGGTGCAGTGGCCGCCGCGGCCGCCGCCGCCGCCAAGGAGGAGGAGCACACTGTAAGCCGCAGCGAGTTCGAGATGTCCGAGGTGATCGAGCGTCGACACTGCGTCGTGGCCTCAACGCCGTCGGGCGGGCGGGAGGAGTCCAGCGGAGACTCAGGAGGAGGCGCTGGGAGCAGAGGCGGCAGCAGTAGGGGCGCAAGGGCCATGATGCTGTTGAAGGTCAGGAGGGCAATTTTTACATATCTCTTAAGCCGTCTTAACAGTACTTCTCTTCTTTTTTTCACAGAAGACCACTGCCACTTCGTTCCTCGGCTCCCGCTTTTCCAAGAGAAAGAAGCTTGGAAATGGGAGCTGCGGAAGGGCGGGAGAAGGACGAGATGGCAAAGGCGTCGCCACCGGAAATGGAAGAGCCATCCCGGTTGTCGAGTCTTCGGCCGAGAAGAAACACCTCCCGACTTCGAACGGGCAAGTTCCCTTCGCCTCAATGGCGGTTTCTCCCAAAGACGACGAGAAGTCTTCTTTCATTGGCTCGGCATGCAGCAACGGAGGAAACGGAGTCAACTGGCACTTCATAGATCTGTCTTCTGTCCTCCCACAGCCGCAGCAACACCAGCAGCAACAGATGCCCCCTGTGGAAGAAAAGGCAGATAAGAAATCCCCCGTTCCTTCAATCAAAGGCGAGAAAACCTCCGACACCGGTATCACTAAAAAGTGCCCTGTCTGTCCCGTCTGCGGCAACGCCGGTGGTGACAACACGGCTTTGCACGTCTCTTACGTGGAAGAAGGCTCCATAGATAGCAGTGGCGGCGGAGGCACTGTAGCGGCGGGTGGCCATGCCACCAACAGCCGTCGGTGCAGCAGCAGCAACAGCAACAACAGTGACGCCAGCAGTGGTAGGGCAGTCCTGCGCATGGAGCGGGAGAGATCCGAGGAAGACGAGGAGGAGGAGGACCTCGAAGAAGACAACAACAGCAAGAGGAGGAGGAAGAGGAGGCGAATGCTTCGGCGAAAGGGTGAGGCAGCGGACGACGACGACGGAGCCTCTTCGTCCTCCGGCCCCGCCTCCCTCATCCGTCCCTTCCTCTTCCTCCCCTTGGTGGCGACGGCCAACAAGAGGAGGAGCGAGAAGAGGAGGAGGAAGGCGGAGGAGGAGGCGAGGGCGTCCAGGTGGCCGCATCGGAGGAGGAGGAGGAGCAGCCTCATATCGGAGGACAGCCAACGCCACCAGGTCCGCCTCCACCTCAGGGGATTCACCACCAACTCGTCCGGCACCCCTGCCACACCCGGAGGAGGAGGAGGAGGAGGAGGCGGGTCCCTAACCGCGGCCGGCGCCTCCTCCTCCCGCCTCTCCACCTCCCACCGCCGAATGCACCAGCGCGAGACCCGCACCGCCATGAGGCTGGCCGTCGTAGTCTGCTTCTTCATCACATGCTGGCTACCGTTCTTCCTCCTATACATCCTCAAGCCGGTGCTGCCGGAGGAGAGCTTCCCATACGTCGCCTACTCATTCCTCACTTGGCTAGGTGAGTGCCAAAAACAAGACTGGGATTCCCCCCCTTTTTTTCTCTTTGCTTCTTTGGCTTTCAAATCTTTTTCCTTTTTCGTTTTTGTTGGAAAGAGGCCTTTTCCCCATTTCGTCGACGCCGTTTTGCTTGTTTTGCTCCTTTCCGCCAGAATGGGGCGGAGACGTTTTATGGCACCAAAGAGGAAAGTGGGCAATGGCTAAAAAAACTGCGGCGCGCGCTTTTCCTTCCGCGTTCTTTACTCTTTCGTCCGACCCCCCGCCAACATTTCCCCCTCTCTCCACGAGTGCCTGCTATATTCTGCTCGCTTGGATGCCCAACCCTTACCCACAACGGCGAAAAGAAAGAACCGGGAAGGGTAAAACCGGGTCTAATTTTAGAATGCTACGTTCGACATTTTTGTCGAAATTCCCCCTTTTTTGTCTCTTCTTGCCTGACTGCCAAAGGGAGCGCAAAATTCTACTTTTTCCTTTTTACTCAGCTCAGTCCTTTTTCTTCCACCGCCGAAAAAGGAAACTTTTCTCTTGTTCTGTGACCTAGAGTGCGTGGGAAAAAGAGCCACCAGCCCAGGCTTAAAATCCCTCACTCCCACCAACCAACAGACTCTGTCCTTCTTCTTCAAACGGGAGAGTCCTCTTTTTTTCTTTCCCTTTCGTACTTCTTTTTCCAGCCTCGCATCTGTTCTTTCTGTCCTTTCTTCCGGCAAGTATATCCTTTTTTGTGTCTGGAAGATTTACTTAAGTACACATACTATACATGTGTAATCCCTTTAGAGTACGTTCAACACATGAGGTAGATTGTCTCAGCTCTGACATCCTGGCACCAAGGAGGAAGGAAATTTTTTCAAAACCCTTCCTTCATTTTTTATTAAAAGGAAGATAATTTCGTCGATGCCAATGTGTGGCCTTTCGCCACCCCATGGGAGGCACAAAACGTAGAGAGATAAATCTCTTGAACTGAGTGCGCCACAAATTTTTGAGCACTTTTAAATTTGCCGCTATTTCTTTTATTTCTTCAGGCTGGATCAACTCCGCTGTGAACCCCTTCCTGTACGCTTCCTACAGCCCAAAGTTCCGCGAGGCCTTCTACCGAATCACCCTGGGGAAGGGCCGACCCCTATGCTGCGCAAGGGGAGGGGGGAGTGGCGGACAAGGTCAAAAGAAGTCGAGGAGGAGAAAGAGGAACGAGAACAACGTATCCGGGAGGGGAGGGACCACGGTCCAAGCGGAGAAGAGGGCCGCGCTGTGAATGTTGATGAGGTCAAAAGTGCAGTACAAACCCATCGGACGTAGCCTATGGAACAAGGCTCGTTACAGTATCAATGGAGACATCCAAACAAGTCGATGGTATGGTGATGTCTCTTTCCGCTTCAAAAAAGGAAGAAGCAAAGTTGTACTACGGCGAAACGGTGTATTAACGAACAATAAATAGGGTGATTACCGACCCATTCTTTGACTTTTTGTACGGTACTATGTAGACAAGCGCTTTACTTGCACTGTAATTGTCACACCCCGAGTCAGTGAATGTGCAACAGTTTCTCGGTCCCTGCACGGGGAGCCTTTATTACAGTACAGTATAGTTGTAGTATGTAGAATGCCCATAGAAGCCCTCTCTCCTCAGCGGGAGGGAGGGAAAGAGGGCGCGACGGCATCATTAATGTAGTACTTGTACCACGTACATACGCGCGGGTACGTTTTTCATCATCTCATCATGCATTTCTCTTGCTGGGTTTTCGGGTAGGGAGGGCGAGGGGAAAAGTGGGAGAAACCTGTGAGTCCTCACGTGTGCGGCGTTCCCGACTGTTGCCGCCGCTGCCGCGTCACTGTAACACCGGGGGGGAAATCGAGAGGACGATGACACTGCGTCGAAAACACGATAAGCGCCGGCGCACACATGAATGATCTCCCCTCTTTTCCTTCTTCACAGACGGGTTTTCTTCTTTTTTCCATTCTCCATCCTCCCAAGGTGGCGAAACGAAGGTGGAGGGATGGCGCCTAGACACATTCCACTTTGGCCTTGGTCTTCTTGTAGCTCGGTCGAAAGGCCAGCTTGCGTCTCTCTGCTTGCTTGTTCCGTCACCGCGGGAGAGGCACCGCCGCCGTCGTCGTCGGGGGAGGAGGAGGAGGGGCTATTTGGTCGTCTCCTGGGGGGAAGAGAAAGGGAGATTTCGTTGAGAAAAGGAGCGAACAATGCTGCATCCAGAGGAAAGAATCGAGGGAGGGAGAAATGCTGGCTTTTCAACGCCTCTCTTTCTCCTTCCTTTCCTCTTCACTTTTCGCCCAAGGCAACAAGTAAGTGGCTTACGCTGCACCCTCCCTCCCGCCGTCGTAGGACAAAGAGGCCTCCCATAAGACTAAAAGGCAATTTCAAATTTTCCCATTTTCAAAGCTCCCGACACACACAATAATTCAGGTGCATGTACTCTAAAGAGCGCAGACTTGAGATAATTTTACATCATTGGTCTCCGCCGCTGCCGTCTCCTGGGAGAAAGTAGAAAAAAGGGAAATGCCGTTCACGGCATGTCGAGACAGACACAGGTACATTTCTTGCACAAATAACGTGAAGCAAACATTTTCTCACTGCAGCGAGGGAGGAATAAAAGAGAGAGAGCTTTCGCCAAAGCAATCTGGAATAGCAAGAACCGCCTCCATCACCTCATTATCAGAGCCCCCTCTCCTCCAGTTGGCCTGGGGGCATCGTAACAAGCAGATTGCGAGGAACATCCACGGGGAAAAAGGATCGTCGTCTTCGTCTAGCAAGGAAGCGAGGAAGCAGGCCCTCGGGGTGGAAAGAGACGACACTCGATCCCCCTTCAACCAAAGAAGGTAAAGGGGGCGGAAAAAGGTGAGCACATGTAAGGAAGGAGCGAGGGAAAAAGCAGATACACACGCAAGGAAGCAACGTACACACTGTATGTCCGCAATCCACATGCAGCGTTGGACAAGTAAGATAAAGAAGGAACAGAAAATGTACTGTACAGAATGCCATGATGCGACGTCTCCCGAAACCAAAGAAGGAAGAGGAAACGTACGGAAGGGATAAAGAAAAGAAGAACCGTCGTGCACTGGAAGTACCGAGGACAGAGATGGAGGAGACAAGGGCTTTTCACCACATTAAATCAAGGGGTTTTCCGCCTGCCGCCGCCGCCGCCGGGAGTTGGGGGCAGCGCCGCGGTGGAGGAGGCCGCGGAGGAGGACCAGGAAGAGGCTGCGGCGGAGGGCAAGTCCAGTCTGAGGTTGTCCTGCCTTCGCCTTCCGCCGCCGCCGCGGGGAAGTAGGGATGGCGGCGGAGGGGGAGGGGGGAGGCGGTTAGTGTTGTGTTTGGCAGAGGAAGTCGGGTTTGATGCCGCGGCTGCGGGTGGGGTGGCAGTACCTTGCTGTTGTTGCGGTTGCTGCTGAGGGTGACAGAAGCACGGATCCCGACTGGATGTGGATGTTGCGGCCGCGGTTGCGAATCTTGGCATCTCGCACTCTTCGCACCGATCGAGGGCGGGGTGGTTCAGGAAGGTGCACTCAGAGCACGCCCACTGGGGTCCCTCCGCTCCGGGGTCCGCCGTCGTCGAAGGATTGGCCATTCCCGTCGGCTGCGGCCGCGGAGGCGGAGGCGGGGCTGGGCGGGAGGGGCGAGAGAGCCGCCCGCCGCCTGAGGAGGAGGAGGCAGCGGAGGAGGCGCTGGTCGTTCGCATTGGCACCGGCGGCGGAGGGGAGGAAGGGGAGGTAGGGCCTGTGCACAGAACAACAGAAAAGGATACTTCCATCCCGGCCTTTTCCCTCATTTGCCCACTCACCGGAGGATGGCGCAACGGGGCCCACTCCTCCTCCTCCAATGGACGCCGCCAGAGCCGCCTCCTTCCGCAATGACTCGTAAAATTCGATGCTCGTCTCTCCCAAGGGAACTGAAAAAAGAGGGGAGAAGGGTTGTCTTATGATGAGAATGGCATAGATGAGCGCTGGGTATGACGGGTGGAAAGCGGGGGACTCTTTCTCCGGAGTGGCGGAGTCCATCTAAATTCTAAACTCACGAGCCCACCTATGATGGGCCGGTCGCTCACCAATGGTAATGGCTCGTGAATGACGTGGCATAAGAGATATGCATGACTCCGGAAGAAAAAGAAGAAGAAAAGGGGTGGGGCCCCTACTAAAGCCAGCCACGGTTTGTTTTTTTTTGGCTCTACAAAAATTACAATTACGCACAACCGTTATTTCTGGACGGAAGAATACTCGTGGGACATGTAAATGTCAGTTTCTGCATTGAGAAAACTATCATAATGCAACGTCTCACAGTGTCACCGAAAAAAAAAAGAAATGTGCACATAAGACAAAGCTTCTGTGTAAGTACACAAGCTGTTGAGGTATAATGACTGTTTCTAGTGAACATACCTGCTCCTCCGGTGAGCTTGGTAACCTCGTCAGCCATCTTGTCGCACGAGTGCCTCAAATGGTTGATGTCCTTCTCCAGCTTGAGCAGGGATTCCTTGGCCTGGGAAACGGATATATGGTAAATAAGAGACTTGATGAATGTTTCAAACGGGCATTAAAAGCAGTTCCGGCAAGAAAAGATGGGGAACCAAGAAAGAACAACCAAAAGAACAAAAGAGTTTTCTGCCTCCTCGCCCTCTGCCTTCGTTAATCAGAAAATACATTTCCGCGGGGAAAGAAAAAAGTAGTTGTTTGTTTGTTTGTGGTCGGCCCAGGTGCTTGCCTTCTGTGTGCACCATTCCCCTCTTTAAACCCATATGGCTGGGGAGGGGGGCCCTTGAGGCTCATGCGACTTATAGGTGGGGTGTTATAGGTGGTGTGGCTAAGGTGATGGTGTGCTCTTTGCCAGGATTCGAACTCACGATCTTCTGATCAGAGAGTCGCGCCCTAGCATGCACATTGCACAGCTATTGTGGCCGCCTTTAAGTAAAAAGTAAAAACGAGCTTAGGAAAGTTTTGTCATCGTCAATTCCCCTCATCCTCGCAAATACCTTCAATCCATCCTAGTCCATACTACCAAAAAGTATTATGATTTTCCTCCTCTTCCTCCAACTTTTTTACTAACGTACTTCCATGTTGCATAGGCAGAACCACGACAAACTTGAATTGACTTTCCGCCCTCACCATTTCGTTCTCCTTGTTTCCCCCTCCTCCGGCGGCTCTGTTTCCCGCCATGTGTGTGTTCGCCGCCAGCCTGAGCATGTCCTTCTGCCTGACCCTGCCCTGCAGCCTGGCCACCTCCTCCTCCACGGCCTCCATCGCTTCACGCTCCCGCTGGAGCTCGGACTCCAGGCGCAGCCTCTGCTTCATCTGGTGGGACAGCAGCTCTGGGGGGAAAATGGAAAGAACAAAGAAAGGTTATTGCAAGAAGTTGAATGGTACTAAACACGAGCTTCACACACAAGCAAAGCTGTTGGGCGCAGCAGTTATGGTTATTGTACTAATTGTAAATCCATCTGGTCATCTTGATCAAGTGGTCTCTCTCCACGCTTAATGTAGTGAAATCGTCTCTTTGTCAACAATGCGTTAGTTCGGCAATTCGAGGATAAATCGGTATGCGGCATTAATTGGAAACTAGAGGGATCGGGGAACAACAATCCTCCGCAAACTGCAAACCCATCCTTCCTACCCCTGGTGAAGGCCAGCCTCTTCTCTTCGTCCGCCGGGTGCGTCGTGTAACTGGCTCCAAATTGTTGTTGTTGTTGCTGCTCTTCCATCAGCCCCACGTTCTCAATGAGTGGGAATCCGTCGCCGTCGAAGGCTGAGATGATTGGCGGCGCGAGCGGCGGACGGCGGCCCTCCATGTTGGGGAGGGAGCTGTAGCGAGGCTGGGAAAAGAGATGCTGCTGCAGCCCGTGCTGCTGCAAGAGGGGCGGCTGCCGCTGCTCCCTGGTGGTCATCCAAGGCGAGTTGGACCCCATCGCCGGAGACACCTGGGTACAGTGGGCTGAGCTTGGGCGCTGGCGACAACCTCCCCCTACCCCCTCCACCAGAGAGCCTCCCCCTCCCCCTCCTGCCGCCAGATCAAGCAACAATCCCGGAGGCAGCAGTAGACCAGAGAAAAGGGACCCTGCGCTGGCGGAGGTGGCCAAGGCCGCCGGCTGCTGCTGCTGCTTCAGGGCCACCGTCTTCTTCTGCAGCGAGTGCTGTATCTTGACTACTTTCCCCCCGTCCTCGTCCACCTGCACCTGAACCACAGAGTTGTTTGCGATCTCCGACGGCGAGCCGAATCGCTTCCTCCTTGTGGTGATGACGCTGCTCCCGTCAGTGGCCACGGATACCTCCAGTCTCGACTCGACGCCGTCCTCGGAGTTGATGGCGCTGGCAGCGTAGTGGAGGCTACCGTCGGCGTCGACGGAAAGTCCCTCTCCTCCGCCTCCTACAGAAGGTTGCTGTTGCTGAAGGAGCCTGGCTAGGTCGGACGAGGACGAGGGAGACCGTATTAGCCCCGCCGACCCGTCTCCAAGGGCGATCTCCGATCCCGGGCCTCCTCCCCCGCGGATGGTGAAGGGAAGGAATGGCTGGATGTCTGCGTCGAGGGTGAGCCGCCCGCTCAGGTCCTCCTTCTTTTCCTCCGGGACGGGGACGGGGACTTCCTCGCTCTGAGTGGCGGCGTTGGCGCAATCCTGCTTCTTACCGTGCGCCGGGCAGGTTCTGCTCTCTGCGCAACACACGGCGCAATGGCGCTTCCGGAGCAGGAGGCGGTTGACGGAGGAGACCTTGGACTCCCTGGAGGCGAGGCTCTGGTAGAACTCCTTCCTCCGAGCAAAGACCTTCCTGAATGGGTTCTCCGGACAAAGGTTGGAGTTGTAATGACTGCTGCCGCTGTTCGAGGAAGAGACGCTGTTGTTGTTGCTATTCCAGAATATGGTGGACGAGGTGGTTGTCTTGGTGACGATGACCTTGTCGCTCTCGTCTCCTCCTTCGCTGCTGGGAGGAGGCGATGTGACGGAGACTGTGTTCTGGCTTAGGGTGCTAAATGCTGTGGTGGTCACGCTGAGCGGAGATGATCGGGCGCCGCTGTCGTGATCATGATCGTCTTGGCGAGGTTGGACGAGTCTTAGTTCTCCGCGGGAAAGAGTGGTGGTGCTAAGGCTGCACCGGCTGCCGCCGTCCCCGGCAGAGGATGAAGAGCAGGAGGAGGATGAAGAGACGAGAGAAGACGGTCCAGAGCCGTAGGGGTCTTCTCTTCCGGCGTTGTTGTTCAGGAGATCCTCCTCCCTCTCCTTGTCCACCGGTTCAACGTCAAGGGTCACGGCAGTTATGCTGGAAGTCTTTCCCAAGATCAAGAAATTGTTGTCGTCGGTCTTAGAATCTTCTTGCTCTACCTGGCGCTGGGATGGCACTAAAAATTTGATATCTTTTTCACTGGAATGTGGGCTCTCACTGCTCGTAACTATCACTGTCGGGGGCGAGGCTCTTCTTGCATTAGTAGTTGAACAGAGCGATATGCCGAGGTCAGAGAACCTCCTCCTCTTCTTTGCCCTGGTTCTAGCCCAAGACCCTTCCTCCGAGGGCGAGGGAGAGCCCGTGGCAGTCACCGGGAAGGAGTTACAGACCGAGTCTCGCCTGCGCCAGTCGCGATCGCGCCTATGCCTACCTTGTAACTGTACGCCCTGCAGCGAGAACCTCCTGTTGATGCCCTGCCCGCCCTGGGCCGCACGAGCAGACTCCTCCTCCAAAAGGGCCAGGCAGCGGGAGCGGTCCTTGCCGTGCTGAAAAAGAAAAGAGTACGAGTCGAAGGTAATTTATTTGCTGCAAATGTTGTTTGTTTCTGATGAAGTACCTGGAGAACGCAGCTCTTGACGAGTTCGTCCGGCACAGCTGGGAACGCGGCCTTGAGCTCATGCACCAGCTTCATGAACTGGATGTTCTCCGTGAGCTCGAAGGCGGAGCCGGCGTCAGAGTTGTTGCCGGCTGCTGCCGCTGCTGGCGCAGCTGCTGTGCCGCTCCCTTCCGCCGCCGGCGCAGGAGTCGACATTGCGGCCACGGCAAGGATGGATATTCAGGGTGGTGGAGACGGAAAACGACGATCTGTCCGTCATAGCACCGTCATCTTCACCAAGGCGCACACTGCAATTGAAAAAGATGCACACCAAGCTGAAGCCCTATGAATTGAAGACGAAACGAAACCGTTCTGCACTTTTCTTGAGTCTTTGCAGTCTTTGGGTGGGAAAGCAATAAGGATGCTCCGTTGGTCTTCACAAAGGAGAGTGCCCAGAAAATTTGACGGTCAGTTTCCGCCAGCTCTTCCTCCCTCCGAATCGCCCAGGAAAGTTATTCATTCTAGAACAAGTCTCTTCGCTTGGACAAGGAAGGAGGAAGCAGGAGGCATCATTGCTTGGCCTCTTGCCTCCAGCCTAGAAAGCCCAGGCAGGAGTGCTGCCCGAGGCCCAGCACAAGCAGCATCACATATCCTCGAACAGCAGCAGCAGCAAAAGTTTGTCCGGAGATGTGGAGAGGAAAGGAGCAGAAGGACAATTAGAAAGAAAGTCTGCCCCATCTCCACCTCTGCACACACTAACTGTACAAGGAACAGTACCGTACCGTATATGTACGTCTTAGCGGTCAGAAGGAAGGAAAGACTTGGGCGGAGGGAGGGGGGAAGAAGGAGGAAAAGAAGGGGAAAAGCTTTCAAAGCCACATTCCGTCCTCGGCCCATCGTCCGCTGTGCCTTGGGTGCACCAGGGGGGCAAAAGCTGCATCCCGGTCCTTTTTCCTCCAGAGGAAAGAGTCTTCTTGACTGACAAACGACAGCCGTCCTCCTTAAAGCCCATGGGAGCAAGAAGAGGATAGGAAAAAGCAGAAGGGAAAGCAGCAGTTTCTGGATGCAGTCTCATCCTCCAAGAGAAGGCGGCGGAGTGTCCTACTCCCTGCCAGAAGCATCCTCTTCGTGCATAGGTGGGGAACGAAGGAGGATGAGGTCGGAGAAAGCATACGTCACACAGCACAGAAGAAGAGGAGGGGGGCGCTGTGTACGAACAAATGTACAAGGAGGAGGAGGATTTCAGTCTGTTCGTCACTCTCTCGCCCGACCCAGCTCCCTCCCTTTCTCACAGGTCAAAAGTAGAAGACAGTGAGTGAATGGGTCTTTCTTTCTCTCAGGAGACCGCTTTCTCCCCTTATCCCGTCTGCTTTGAATAGTCGTCATCGTTCCGGCCCATACTCCCTCCTCCTCCCCAACTTCGAAAAATCCCGACTCCATTTTTCTCCAGGTTCAAGTGGTCGCTCCTTCCTCTAGCCTAAACATCGAAGCTGCTTTCCTTTTTTCGACTCTCGCACTTTTTTTCCTCACTTGGCCTTTCCCGCTTCTTCGCCTCGATCCTCCCCCTCTTTACACATCCCCGCTTATCTTTCGGGCGAAGGCGAAGTTGGGGCCACTTGTCTCAATCTCCACCTATGTGTTGTGCAAGAATAGCGCTCGCCATCGTGGAAAGAGATACGGCGGATACTCTGCAAAATAGTGGAAATTCGACCCAAAGTTTTTTAGGGAGGGTTCTTGGCCTTCTGAAACTAAAGGACCGATCTATCCTCCGCAAATTGTAGTGGCAAAGCGGCCGCTCTTCCTTCCCTTCCCCCTACACATCCAATTAGTCCGCCGCAAAGAAGCTTTCATGCCTGCCTATATACCGGTAGGCGCAATAAACGAGCACCCTTCTCCTCCTCAATCCCTCGCTTTTGCCAACGAAAACCCTAGGAATACATCCCTCCCTCGAAAAAATGAAGAGAGAGACGGTTGGACCCCAAAGGTACACTGCAGACCTGAAAATGAGTGAGGAAATGAAAGACAGGGAAAAAAGAACACTCCACGTTCCTTCCCCGATCTTGGGAGGAGGAAAGAGGAGTCTGCAAAAGGGCGGGAATGGAATGTTCCGTCTCTCGCCCGCGAGCCATTCATGATCCCGGAAAAGAGGTGCGGCGGGGGGAAAGATAAAATTCCCTACCCAGTCTCGACAGATTGCAGCAACACAAGATGGAACGAAAGATGGGCGGAGGGGAAAGGAGGTGAAATAGACCGGATAAAAATTCCTGAGTCGCGTTCGCACCTCCCTTGAAAGAGCGGGAGGAAAAGAAAAAGAAAAACTTGCTCGGGGGGGGCATTCAGCAAATCGAATTTGCAAAAAAGGATGGGATAGCTAAGTTTGCTATCGAAGGGAAAGACAAACACTAAGTTTGAGAAATATGCAGGAAATAGGTACTTCGGGCTTAAAATCGAGTTAAGGAACTGTCCTTTAGAATTTCACAATGATATGCTATTGCTTTTTAGCTGCCAAATGAAATACAAGTTTCAAGGTTCTGCTTGCAACACTAAAAGCCATGCTTTCCACTATCCCTCTAAAGCTTCGGCGGGCAGTTTGCCCCAATCGCACTTTGGGGTGTTGAGGATGAGACGCTCCTACTACTGTAGGCCTTCTTCCCCTCGCCTCACACCCACGGCAAGAAGAGAAGAAAGTCTGAGACTGACTCGGGCGTATGCTTTCTTACACCGTACAACATGGGCAAACAAGTGGAGCGGAGGGGAGGGGTTTTTCCCGGTGGGGAAAAAAAGAGTCCTGAATCCCCTGCGACTTTAAAAACTCCGCCGTGGGAGGCCGCCGCCGAAGAGGAAAGAAAGGGAAGGGTCGGCGGTGGGGGGAAAACTTTTATTGCCGGCTTTTCTTTTGGGGTGAGGATAACGACACCGCAGGTGACACCGTACGGGATCATTCTTCAAACAAAGTACATAGCACATTTGGGCCTACAAGATCTCGCTGCAAAAGGAGTTCGTCAATTTTGCGACACATCAAACAAGGAGGATGGAAAATGGACTTGATCAAGGAACAATCAATTATTTCACAAGTTCTGTGTAGTGTGCACAAGGAAAGCAATTTTAGAACATGTCTGAGAGGTAGAAACCATCCGCGGCTTGTCCTCCTTGATCCGGACGGCATCGGCGGCGATCCTGGCGCTGGAATGACTCCTCCCTCAGCCTGAACTGCTCCGGAGACCTGACCACTCCCGCGTCCTCTTCGAACAGATCAGTCAGGTTCATCGAGTGGCGACGGAACGAAGACGAAGCCTCCACGAGATCTTCTTTTACTACGGGACAGACCTCCTGGCGAGAATGTTCCTCCAGCTTGTGCGCGTCTCCTCCGATGCCAAAGCTGTCAACATCTTGAAGATGGCGCTGGAGTCTTTGTCTTCCATCGTGGACGTCTCCCCTTGCCGGGTGTTGCTGGCAGTTGGTGGTCATGACTTCTTCTTCCAGAGCCGAGCAGTGCACCCTCCATGACGAGGGGAAGAGCCTGCCGACCTCCCTCCTGGCCTCCTCCGCCGGGTCCATCTGTTGTTCCCCTCGGATCCTGCCCCTGATCTGCCTGAGCGCCTCCTCCACCTCCGCCACCGCGGACTCGGACGCATCTTGAGAGGAGCAGGAGCGGAAGGAGCGGGAGCGATCGTCGGACAGGTAGGAAGGGGCGGAGGGGTCCACAGGGGGAGGCTGTTTCCAGGGCAAGGGCAGGGTGGAGGCCGCTCCTGACGTGCCGCCGCCGCCGCCCTCCAGCATTGCCTCCAGGTCCGCCCTCAGCCTGGCCCTCTCTAGCCCATGCAGCTCCTCCGCGGCGAAGCCCCTCCTTGAGACCCTCCCTGAGGTCCTCCCGCCAGAGAAGAGCCCGGAAGCGGAGTCGACGCTCCTCCTGGGCGGCAGGGTCAGCCTCCTCCCGTCTGTGGCCGCGGCGGCGGAGACTCCCTCTGCCCTCCTGCGCCTGTGCAGCATTCCCGCGGCCTTTGACCTCGACCTCTTTGTCCTGCTTGGCCTGTTTGGCGTGGACGCCGCCAACGGGTCCCTCACCAGCGGGGACTCTCTGGCACTGAAGGTGGGCATCGGACGAGAGGAGACGGCCTCATCCTTGTCCCTCTTGCAGCTCCTCCTGTTGGGCAGCCTTTTCCAGCTTCTGCTGGGGTTCCTCCCCTTCAACGGGGACAGATTCATGGCCTCAAACCCGGAGGAAGAGTGGAAGACCGGAGGGGGGAGGGGCCGGAGGGCGACACGGACCGGAACAAGAACAACCGAAGGATTCTCGGGGCTTCGGGCTTTTTAGCTTCGTAAAATTAAATTTGAACTTGCTTTTCGCTTTGTTTCAACTTCAACTTTCAAGCAAAAAAAAAAAGAAAGAAAGAAAGAAAGAAAAGAAAATCGTGCAAAAATAGAAACCGAACCTTGATTGACTTTCCCGCAATTTAGCAAAGTAATCATTGCCAAGTGAGATGTACGACATAACATGGCCACCCAAATAATGACGTATCCTCACCTTTGCAGCGCTCGACGCTTTCGTCCACCACACTATTGCAAAATCCACAGAAATACGGGGTTCTGGGACACTTGTCTTGATCTAATTATCAGTATTTATTACTATTTTTTAATTCGTTCTCTCCGTACCGTACGTTTTGTACCGTTTCTGTACCCCTGCCAAGTGCCAATCATAAAGAAACGCAAAGGAACGAAAAACCTGAGCAGATGTTTTTGATTTTTTCCAAGCTCCATTCAGTTTCAGCTGTCTCTAATCTCTCGCGCCCCTCGCCACGGGAGCGAATTGCCCCTCCACACCACTGTGTCCATCAGCAGCTGGCGGGGCGGACGTTCGCCTTTATGGGGCGGCGAGCAAAGACACCACTCTGGCTTATTTAATTTCCAAAACGGTGACAAAAAAGTGATTATTAAGTAAATATCATCGTTACAATGTCGTCCAAGTACATCATCGTATGTTGGTGTTTGCGTTATTTTCCTCTTAAAGTAGACATTCATCATGGTACAAGAGTGACCTTGGGTTGAACGTTTAGCCACTTCCCGGGGAAGGCAATTTTAAGATATTTCCAATCTGGCCACCCTTCACTCCGCAGTCAGCAGTCACCACGTCAAGGACAAAGACGTCTCCTCCCGTTCCAAGGACCCCGTCGCCCTCCATTCCGCCTCCTCGTCTTCCACCATGGAGGTCCCCCTGGACTTCAGCGCCCTGCTGGGCCTTGCGGACAAGACCCACTCCAGCAACAAGCAGTCAAACTCAAAGTTCATCTCGCTACAGGTGAGAGGAAGGAAACAACCAGAACATTTAGCGGTTTGTGATACAGTATACGTACAGAGTCGTAAATTGCCCTCTGCCCCACTTTTGCTAGCTTTTTGGACCAAAGAAAGCGGAAAAAAGCCATTGGTAGATGGTGTATAGCGGACTTAGGGAACTTAAAAGGTGCATTTCGGGGCCACGGGCTCTTTTCAAGCAGCAGCAATGAGGGCGAGAATATCCCTTTTTGGAAGTTATATGAAGGGAATATATATAACTTAGAAGCCATCTTTGTTTAGCGGGTGTTTTCAGTACGTGCTACTGAGGATATCGGTGCTGGCTGCTGGGGCTACTTGGTTCCTCCGTTTCTTTCCACTTAGCCTGCTGCTTGCCCGTCCCTCAGGTGCAGTCGAACAAGAAGGCCCCCAAGGACAAGAAGCTGTCTGAGGGCGTGCGTCGATTCAAGGAGAAGCAGGCGGAGGAGGAGAGGAGGAAGCGGACGCAGGAGAAGCAGAAGATGAACAACCTGCTGGAGATGCGGAGGGGAGACAAGAAGTCAACGCGCGCCGCCAACTCCATGCTGCAGCGGACCAAGTCGGCCAACCGTTCCGTCCTGGCCGAGGCCTCCTCCAGCAGGGACACGGCCCACACGCTGGCCGGGAGGAACCAGTGCGACGAGGACGACTACGGGTATGAGTCCGCAGCGGGGATGGCTATGTACGAGAGGCTCATGTCCAGGTACGAGAAATCGGCGGCTGTTGCACCGCGAATTATCCTTGTTGTCTTGAAAGACTGTTAAATTTTTCACTGCAACCTCCGATTTCATACACCCACGCTTCTTTCCAGGTACGAGTCCGGCCCGCAGGAGGACCCTATGGACAAGTTCACCCGCTCCGGTACTCCCAGGAAGAAGAAGGACCTGGCGGCCACGGTGGCCAGGGTGAAGGGCGCGTTGGATTCGGGTGCGGACGAGGACGAGAAGCCCATGACGTTCGCAAAGGCGGAAAAGAAGGCCCGACTGGAGGAGGAGGCGCGAAGGAGGGAGGAGGAGAGGGAGAGGGAGCGCAGGCAGAGGGAGGAGGACGCAAAGAAGTCAAGCAAGGAGAAGAGGGAGGAGGAGGCCAGGAGGAAGAGGCTCAAGCTGGCAAAAAAGGCGCCGCCGCCAATGTCGTTCGAGGAGCTGACCAAAATGGCGCAGAAGAAGCACAAGGAGCCGGTCAGGTTGGAGAAGGCGCTGAACAAACAACCGATCAGGGAGAGCGAGTTCGACCGGCCAATGACAAAGAAGGAGAAGGAGGAGTACCTTAGAGAGAAGGAGAGCGAGAGGAGGAAGTTTGCCAAGGGGTCAAACAAGGGGCCGTCGTCGTCGTCAGAGGCCAAGGGGAAGCAAAAGCAGACTGACAAGCAAAGCAGCGGTACTTTCAAGAAGCCGCTGGGAGTTCCGGGGCCTTCTAGGAGCTCGGATAAGAACAGTAGGGATGCCGATAAGTCAGGAGAGAAGGAGCGGCCGTCGTTCAAGACAGAGGCTCACAAAAAGGAGGAGCCTCTGCCCCCTCCCAAGCCGAAGCCCAGGCCGATCATAGGACCAGAGTTCCACCCAGCAGTGGTCAAGTCAAAGAAGGAGTCCTCCAGAGATCCGGACAGGAGGTCCGGCAGCGGAAGCTCTTCTAGTCAGTCGCGACCCAAATCGTCTTCTTCGTCCCACAACTCATCATCGACTTCTCGTCGAAAACACGAGGAGGAAGAGGAGGAGGACGAAGACGAGGAAGAGGATTACCCCCGCCGTCGGGGAAAGAAACGGCCCCGGTCCCGCACTCCCTCTCCCGTCCGCGGCGGGGGAAACCGCAACAGCAGTAGAGTAATTGACTCCGAGGAGGAGGAGGAAGAGGACGACGAGGAGATGGACGACTTCATCGATGACTCGGACGCCACCGTGGATATCTCCGCACAGATAAGGAACATCTTCGGCTATGACCGGAGGCGGTACAGGGACGAGAGGGACTTTGACGACCGCTCCATGGAGTGCAACAGGTTCTCCGAGGTGATGAAGGAGGAGGCGAGAAGCGCCAGGATTGGCATGCAGGAGGACCTGGAGGACATGCGAAGGGAGGAGGAGGAGAAGAAGAGGAAGAGGGCAAAGGCAAAGAACAAGAGAAGATGAACTGTTCAAGAATCGTGAGGATGATCTTTCCGATCTTTGGTGATCTTTAACTTCCCATCGGCTGTTATGTCTTGATAATTCTACATACATGGCTTAAAACTACAATTATGCATAAGAGGAAGACTTTCTGATGATCCACCACCGTCACCGTTCCTGTTAAAGGAGTCTTCTTTTTTCACGTCCGTTTGTAAATTTATACATCGTACTTTACTGGAAAAAATACACTTACGTACACAAACTGATGCAACGTAACGAAGAGTTTATTCCTTTTCCAGTGCCAGATTTATTTTGTTGCCGTCCAAGCAAGGGAAATTATCGCCCGCGAAAAGAGGGGAACGCGGGGTCTTTTCATAGGCGAAGAAGCTTTCTTTCTTTATGGTCTATTATTCTCCAGCAGCGAAATTATGACGAAAGAAACGGGACGTCATCAAATTAGGGATGCGCGACTGACCGGTAAAGTTGCACTTTAAGGGGATCCGTTCGTTCCCTATAAATAGTGTTCTTCGGTCTCGAGCTCGGGCCAATTGTGATTGCATCCCTAGGTTCTTTTCGTCACGGAAAAAATGTGAAGTGAAAAAATTGCGACAAATTAGTGCTGTATCGAGTCCAGGTTTTTCGAGTACGAGTCAAGTACGAGTCTGTGGGTGTCGAGTACGAGTCGAG
>JAAUYJ010008681.1_pt1 | contig 17810 bp, 17 predicted proteins | sample 7278031 | NCBI WGS metagenome assembly JAAUYJ01 (sample SAMN14350222, study PRJNA611818) | marine sediment metagenome | isolation source: surface marine sediment (1.8m) | place: French Polynesia: Moorea | collected 2018-08 | reverse complement strand
CTCCCAGTCCCAACTAACAGGTGCTCCAAGTTGCAACAATGCATCAAGCCGTGGACAGCAGAATCCCAAGTCAAGCAAGCCGTCAGGAGATACAAACTCTGAACAAGACATTTGCATTTCAAATAAAAAAGAAAATTATGTAAAATTTCAAAAGAAAAATAAAGAAAAAATACAAGTTTCCACATAATTTCAATCATTGCACGTACTTGTCTGCCAAAAAATATTTTGCTGATTTGGGACAGAGAAATTCTCGAAAAAAAATGATTGAATTTTGGAACCTTCAAAATATCCTAGAGGCTTAGCTCGATTTAGGCTCGATCTCGAAAGCTCTAGGCTCGAGCTCAGCTCGAGATCGAAAATTTCAAGCTCATTCCACCCCTAAAACAAATCTTATTTTTTCAAATGTTCTCCGCTAATTTGAGTTTTATAAGTCTGAGCTACATGAGTGTAAATGATAGTTCTAAACTATTTTAATGTTTCTTTTCATCGTTGCGACATCCTCAAGAACTTCTCTCCAACAAAATAACCATCTCAGTCAGACTACCTATATTGCATGGCTGGTAACTTTTTGGTATCCGTATGGGCGAAGGAGAGACAAGAGGAGTAGAGATTTGAGCAGCAGCAGCAGCACACAGGTCCATAAAATGCGCAGAGGGGAAGGGAGGCACCCCCGTACCTCCCCAATCCAACTGCCAAAAGGAAGAAAAGGAGCATAGCGGCTGTAGCAAGCAGCATGTGGTGTCCGTTTTTTTCTTCACCTGCTCGTTCCCTCCTGAGTCCTGTAGCACAATTTCTTGGAGTGTCTTTTCCTCTTCCTCCTCCTCCTCCTCCTTTCTGGTTCCTGCCCTTTCTGCCCCCTCTTCCTCTCTTCTTTATACCCACCGCAGTGAGCCTGGCGAGGGAGGAAGAAGCGGCAAAAACGGAATCCCCCCGTCCCTCCCTTCAAATCATTCGAAGGATGAAAAGGCGGCGGAAGCGAGAACACAAGGGGGAAATTTCCTTCTCGTTTCTTGCACAGGGAGAGGAGGAGGAGGAGGAGGAGGAGGAGTTGATTTCTCAAATAATTAACTTTCCCCTCTGTTCGGCGGGAGGATATGATTCAAACGCTAAACGTGTTTTGGAGAATATACCGTAGCTAAGCTGCTCTACAGTACCGTAGGTATAAATCTCCGACAATAGACGTGAAATTAATGTGATCAGCAACGCAAAACAGCTACAATGCAATAAAACGAACGTTAAACTATTACATTTGACTTTTTCCACATGCGAAAACTTCAAAAGAGTCTTTCTTTCGCATGTCAAATATTATCAATTCATTCTGTTGTCAAAGGAAAACGCAATACGATTATGTACGACATATCGTTCTATTTTTTTGTCCAACATCGTTTTATACGGTAATGTGTGTTTCGTTCCCTTGGGAGAGCCCTGCTATGCTTTCAGTTCTTCTCTCTCCCTTCCCTCCCGGATCCCCCCTCTATTTTCTCTATTTCCTGCGGCGCTTTCTCCTCCTCCTCCTCTGTATCTCCATCGGCCAACCAACCTACCAGTCGCCCTCAGAGATGAGGGCTGTGGAAATATGGGGCGGAAACTCCAGGAAACTATTTCCCGCAAAAAGCGACGTTATCTGAGGCAGGAGGGAACGAAATGCATTTTCCCCTCCCCCCGGTGCAAAATGGGATCAGTGCAAGAAAAAAGTGACGTGAAAAAGTGTCGCTAGAATCGGGGCGGTGAAGATATGGGGAACGAGAGTGTCTTGCTATTTCCAGGGGTACTAAAGGTGGAGGAAGAAAGGGACAACAGCACCAGGATGTTGTTATTCTCCAACAGCAGCAACAATGACGAAAACTTTGGCAACAGCTCTCAGTCAACGACGACGCCTCTTCCTCCCCCGCCCTCTTCTCCCTCCGAGCTCCCGCCAGATATGGTTTTCGGAGAGGCACAGGTGTGTAGCTGGGAATGCCTTCTATGAGGCATGTTTTCCTTTTGAATATTTGCTTTTGTCCTGGCAAAGTGCTTGGTGCTTGGTGGTTGCAATGATTGGTACAATTCAATCTTTGTATTGCTCATCTGTGAAAACTCTCCATCTGTGGTTCCACGTTCCTTTCTCTACCTTATTGCAAAGAAACTCTAACCCACTCTCCTGGCGTGTGGCGTACGGAAAGGAAATAGATGGGTAGAAAGGGATTTTTATCCAAAGTTTTTTTTTGTTTTGGGAGCCTGCATCTTAAGTAGAAAAGAACTCACAACTCTTAGTCTGAGACCTAGACACCTCTCTTTGCCCTCAGGTTATCTCCATCACCGTCTATTCCGTGCTGTTCGTCTTCTCGACCGCTCTAAACCTGAACGTCTTGGCGAACCTGTTAAGGGCGAGGCGACAGGTCGGGTTATCAAGGCTCAACCACCTGCTGCTGCAACTGGTTCTTGCAGACCTGCTGGTGAGATATACCGGTCGTTGGATATGTTTTGCACAACCCTACGTTTCATATCATATTTTTTTCTCCCGATTCAGATGCTGTGATTGGGAGCGTACGTACAGCGGAGTAGAGTTCGGTTGGATCAAGTGGGATTTGACGCAGATACTTGGGGAGCGAAGGAGGGGGATTTGAGACCAAAGAGATTTTTAATTTTACATACCTCTTTGTTCCGCTCGAAGTTTTTTCGGAAAAGTGTTTCAAATCCATCTTACAAACGTAGTTGAAAGGAGAGGACAATGTTTTTTTTCGTAAAAAACATTATGGTGGACTATTTTTTCAGGTGACCTTTCTTATGATGCCCCTTGAGATCATCTGGGCTGCGACCGTGTCTTGGTGGGCGGGGGACTTTCTCTGCAGGATCTGCTCATTCTTCAGAATCTTCGGCCTCTTCCTCTCGAGCAACATCGTCATTTGCATATCCATCGACAGGTGCGAGGAACATTTATTTTTTAACAAAATTCCGTCGCACACAAAACAGCTTTCGAATATGTAGTGCATTTCATTATTTTGTAAGATAGGATTATTACCGTGTTGATAATGACATATATTGGAGGAAATAGCGGCCAGATCCTTGTTACGCTCTCTTTCTTCCCGTTTCATGGGAGCAGTGTTGCTTTAATTGCCTGTCATCATAGCTCCGTACGATATACCTGTACAGGGCGGTTCGTATACAGTAGTACATACAGTTAATTCAGCTGCCCTAGATATGGGATAATTTCTTATACTGTAGAACCTTTTTGTCCAGCGTTTCTTTTCCCATTTACTACTTCAAGTTTGCCTGTTTCGGGCACGAAAGTAATGGCAAAGTATGAAATACAGAACATTTTGCTGCCAACCATCCCCTCCCCGCCCGATCGTAATGAGGTCTTTTCCTTTGCGCATACACGTGTATCACCATTGAAGAGGGTTGCTCGCTCTGTGATGTGCTTACTTTGCACGCAAACGAGGAGGGGGGAACTAGGAAATTAGGGATCGATGACGCAAGGGATCGAGTTGCCCACACTAATTGTGGTCACAACTTGCGACTTGCAAGACGATGACGACGTACGTCGGTCGGAGGGCTAGCTTTACTTGGTTACCTAGGTGGACTGGTTTTAGGCTTGGACGGAGAGAGAGAAAAGAAAATGCTGTCGAAATTTATTCGCCTGCACCATCCTACTTTCTAGGTTCCTTGCCATCCTGAAGCCCTTCTCCGTGCGCAGTTCGTCCAGCCGCACCCGCCACATGCTATCCGTGGCCTGGGCCACCGCCGTCGCCCTATCGCTGCCGCAGTGCTTCGTCTTCAGCCTGCAGTACCATCCTAAGTTCCCGTGGTAAGATAGACTGCCTCGCTTGGCCTAGCTGTTGATTTTGCATTTTCAAGAGTACACAGAATATCCCTTCTCTTCTGACATATTTGTACTCGTCGCTTTTTTCAGGTACGGCCAATGCGTGACCTACGGGAGCTTCACCACCCGTCGCGGCGAGTTCCTCTACTTCCTCCTCGGGATGGTCTTCCTCTACATCCTCCCCCTGGTCGTCATCACCTTCACCTACGGCGGAATCATTCTACACCTGCACAAGAAGAAGGTCGTATCCGTCGTGGGAGGGGGGCTATTCAGGAGGGGAGGGGGAGGCGGCGGCGATCTCAACAGAGGCCAGAATTCCAACTCGGCCGCTTCCGTCAGACACCGGCTGGGCAGGAGGAGGACGGTGCTAGCGCTGAGGGCAGCGGCCGTCGCGGGAAGAGGAGGAGGAGGAGAGATGGGGACAGAGAGGGTAAAAAGCTCTTTGTCTCTTTAAAAGCTCAAAATACACCCATTTTGTCCTTGGTGTTTCTAGTTGTCCTCCTCCCCCCTGTCGGGTCCTGGCCGCCGCTCTACGACGGTCGCGGGTGGGCTGGACGCCGCAGCATACACCCTGCCCAACCTCTCCAGGAGAAACAGCGTGTTGGCCAACAACAATTCGGTCGACGACGATGTCCTCACCGGAGGAAGAGGCACCACCCCCTCGGCCACCCTCCGCAAGTCCGCCCCCGGCATGGTCGGGAAGGCCAAGCTCAACACTATCAAGATCACCCTGACGCTGGTGGGGGCCTTTCTCGCATGCTGGACTCCTTACTACGTCATGTGTATGTGGTGAGTGAGAAAAAGGCCGCATCTACTTGCGTTTGTTTGCACTCTGTGTAAAAAGATACGACGAAAACCGTAAAGGTACGCGCTAAAAAAAGTAGTTTTTAGGAATGTTTGTCGGAGATCCCGGATCTGAAAAAGGCCTCGCCGCTCGCCAGTCACTTGCACTTCTTTTCCCTCTCTGTTTGCTTGGGCTTTTTCTCGGAATGATTCGAATGAATTAATGCGGACTGGCGGCAGGCAGGGAATCCGTACTTAGCATGTGGCAAATGGTGTAGTGCGGAAGTGATGCGTCCACCGTCCAGACAGCCGCTAATGAGGAAAGGAGGAGGAGGAGGAGGATAGGACGCTTCCTTTCTTGCTTTCATCGGAATGACGGCGTTGACAGCAACCAAGGTGGCGGTCGGCCCCCGGGGGCTCCTCGGGGGAAGAAGAACATACTTCCTTCAAAGGGCTGTGGCCGTGGAAATGGTACAAAAGAACAAACAAATCAGGCTTTGCATACAAGGGAGATTGTTATCTAACGTCAAGCAGTTGTTGACGACAGGTTCCTAAAAAATGGCGATCACAACTAAAAGTACATACACAACTTTTGCCGTACCTTAGTAGATCAATGGTAGACTCCTACTAATTGGGATATGACAGTAAAGAAGAAGTACTCTCTTACTTGTTTTAATTGCCATGATTTAAGACTAATTCTGCGAAAACACCGAGCCCACACCATGGAATTTGCTGTTCTTTGCGTTGCTACTTTGATTTTCGTAAAATTGTATTATTTTTTTTACTTTCCCTCAGGTATTGGCTTGATCCCGACTCCTATGACAAGGTTGACTTCCGCGTGAAGAAGTTCCTGTACCTCTTCGCCTGCACAAACTCTTGCGCGAACCCGCTCATCTATGGGGTATTCAGGGTCAAACAGGTAATGAAGGATCAAAGCTGTAATGCTTAGTTCACGTTGAAATTGGGCCGTCTTTAATGCTGGGCATTTGTGAAAAAAACATGTACTGTATTGTTTGAAATTCCTTTGTGACGGGGATTTAAGGCTCAAATTTGTCCTTTTTTTTCTTCAGGGCGGCGTGGGCGGTCCCCTCGGCGGCGCCACCGGAGGCGGCTTCGGTGGCGGCGGGGGCGGCGGAGTGGGGGGAATCGTGGGGGGGGGAGGGGGATGGACGGGACTGGGAGGAGGAGGAGGAAGAGGAGGAGGAGGGGCGCACAGCAGAGGGGAGATGAGGGAACCCACCAGCGATCACCGAAGGAGGAGCCTGGTAATGATCGAATGGAAAGCAGTCATTCAGTGTTTTTATAATTATTTTTTACATCTTTTTCTTTAGAATCATTCGAGCCGTCGCCACTTTCGCTTCCTTTCTCCTTCCGGCGTGGTCACTGACTCCAGACTCGAAAACGGGGGAGGAAACAACTCCAGCGCCAGGAGAAACAACATCAACAACACCTCCAACAGCTACTCCAACGGATCGGCCATCACAGTGGCAGCAACCGCTGCAAGGTAGGGCGCGATAAAATCATTCGCCAAATGCCATTGAGTGTTGGTGTGGTGAGTGTACTGCAAAATATGTCAAAATTTCGGATATTCCAACCACTAGTAGCAAAACAGACATCATTTTTGCTACAGGTTGGGCCTCCCCCGCATCCGCCGCCTCCTCTCCTTCTCTTCCTCCGACGGCGGCGGCGGGAGAAGATCCAACAACAACTCTTTGGCCGCCAGCGAGGCGAGGAACACAGCCACCGAGCAAGGCAACAACGGGAACGGAGGGGCAGCCATGGCATCCGCGTCGCTATCGTCAGCGTCGTCGCAACATAAACTGGTGGGTGGGGATTAAGGAAACAAAAGGCATGTTCACTATAGACCGTACACATAAATCTAAAGGTAAGGTGGCAAAATCACCCAGAGACAAAGACAAAATCACCCACTCCAAGGCAAAAAGACCTGTAAGTAAATCACCCAGGGACAAAATCACCCAAAAGACAAAATCACCCAGAAGACCAAAGCACCCAAAAGGCAAAATAACTTTTTTTCATGTATGAAGACAAAATCACTCACCCTGAAATCCCTTATCCCTCTTTTGTATGGAAAAATTTGTTTTGTCCCCTCCTGTGATAGAAGGAGTGGGGGCATTGGGGTATACCGGTATTCTGATTGGAGAAATGGCCAAGAGAAACAATATCCAGTCATATAGAAGCTAAATTGTTTCAACCTGTTCCTATAAGTGAAAACACATCACCCACCTGGAATAAGCCAAGTTACATTTTGCCCACTGAAAAAACCTAAAAATGATTAGTGCTGTAAGCACAGGTGCTCAAGTTGGTCTCCGATTTTGGGTTAGTAAATAAAGTTTGTACGTTACTACAATGGGATCCGGAGGCTAGGAGGGGGGTCTTTTTAGTTGGACCCCCTACTTGAGCTGCTATATAGCTGGAGGAGTTTATATGGGCAATTGGGCATCCTGGACAGGAAGGGACACTACCTCCAAGTGACATAGTATAGTGAAAGCAAGGGCAAAAATTGTCGGAGTTGGGACACGATGGGCTGACAGCCTTTAGTTCTTGTAAAGCTGGGTTGGCCAAAAACAATTTCAGGCTCAACTTGAGGGCTGAGCCTGAGACATTTTCCCCAGAGAGCTGACCTGAGTCGGGGATGGTTGGACCTTTTTGGGTGATTTTGCTCCTTGGGTGATTTTGGGGTGGGTGATTTTGGAGTGGGTGATTTTGTCTTTTGGGTAATTTCAGGGCGGGTGATTTTGTACCGGGTGATTTGAAGTGGGTGCTTTGTCTTGGGTGACTTTGTACCTCCACCATCTAAACTATCAACGAAAGAAAAACTCACATTTTCGAACAAATAAATAATTAGTGAAGCTTTTTGCATGTTTTCTTATCAACCAGGTTTCCTCCGTGTCTGCCCTCCGTATGGCCGCCTCCAACAAGCGCCGCCTGAACCCCCGCGCCGTTGCCGCTGCCCTCCTGGCCAACACGCCGCCGCCGCCGCCGCCGCACTCAGCCGCGGGCGGGTGCTGCAAGGCGCCCTCCTCGCTCGGCTCCTCCGCCTCCTCCCCGGCCTCCCCCAAGCGGGCCAGGGCGGCAGCAGCCGTCGTAGCCAAGGGAACCAGGGCAGGGGGGATCAAATTCACCAGGTGTGTTTTTATAAAGTCCTTTGTTGGTGTGGGAGATCGTCTTTTGAGTTTTGAACGACTTTTTCGCCTCCATACAGGTCAGAGGAGTTTATGTGGAAGAGCACTCTGCTTTAGAAGCGTCTTCGACAAAATAAGAGGCGCTGGATCTTGAAAACAATATCAAACTCTGGCTTAAAACAGTGAAATCTTCCTTCCCTGTAACTCCCGTTTTCTCCCAGAGGAGCCAAAGCAAGAAAAAAATCAACGGCGTAATAGGAAAGTCGAAAAAAAGCAATTGTTACTGTGTTACGTTCGGACATATTGTACTTGGAAATTTGTGATATGCATACACCTATTCTTCTGTCCCAAAGTCGAAAATATAACTTAAACTGCACGCCGCAGAAACAATATATATTTTTCGGGCGCGCGCCTGGTACTTTGAATGTAAAGTAAAGATCCACCTCACTCATCACTATCACGACTTTTGAGGTGAAAAGGAGAAATGTAAAAAAAATCCTTTCCAAGGTCGTGCCAAGATTTCCATTGGCGTGCGGTGAAGTCAAGAGAGGAGGGGTAAGTGTACTGCCGTAGTACCAGCGTAAGCAGTTTTCCCTCCTCCTTCTCTCCCTCTTATGCCATCTCACGTAACCACACAGGTGAACGCGATGGAGTTAGTAGTGGCGGTGGTGGTCGAGGGAGGAATGAGCGTGCGTACAGTGGAGTATGTGAAGGGCGGCTGACACGGCTTACACCAGGGAGAGGGCAGGTGAAGGAGAAGGAACATTTAATGAACGAAGGAAAGGTCCCAGTGGCCGGTGCCTGAAAAGGGACTCGATAGGTAAGAGGCTCTTCTCAAAGGAGTTGTTTCATTCTGCAGTGCAGGCAAAAGCAGGAAATTCCATGAGTGAGTTCACTGAGAAAAACATTATTAAGACAAGACGGCATTTTTCAAAGAGACACTTGTTTTCTTGAAGAGCCTATAATTGGAGACACCCTTTGTGCATGCAGCATCGAGAAAGTGACACAGGACATACCGGTATGCCTAAGTCTCAAGAGAGCTGGAGCGAGGAGGAAGCGCTGTTGGCGAAACTGCTGAGGCAGTTCTGGAAGAACTTTGCTGGAATCGCCGCCGACCAAAGGATACAAGAGGAGAGGGAGCAAGACGAAGATGAAGGAGTAAAAAAAGTTTCAAAACTATGTCTTTGTTTTCTAAAACATACCCTTTCCTCCTAACAGGATCCTTCCAGCAACAACGATGACAAGAGGAGTGTCCACTTCCACAACCGCACTGACTTGTGGCTTAGACTCAAAGGGACGCTGGGGGGAAAAAAGCAATACGGCACGATTGGGAGAACTACTATAGTGAGAAAATTAAACGCGATAAATTAATTCTCTTTCGCACTTGCAGGTTATTCCTCCTCCTCCAGCAAGGTTCTGGCGCCAGGCCAGAGTTACACGTGGAATTTCATGGGTAAGAAAAAGAACACCCTCCGGACTTTCGTTCGCATTTTGAGGGAAAATACATGTCAATCATATCTATCCATTTCCCCAGGCGAGTCTTGCCTTTCGTGGCTGTCCTCCCTTCCCCTGGAGGTCTCTGGCCTCCTCCCGGATTCTTACGTGGCCGCAATCAACGAGGAATTCTCCTGGAGGGTCTCAATTCTGGCGCTGGAGGGAGGAGGAGAGGAGGAGGAGGGAGACGGAATGCTTAGCATAGGAGGGAAGGGACTAAAGAGAGGCGCGGCACAGTTGGAACTGGCCAACCTGGGAGAGATGGGTCCGGGGGAGGAGAAGGCGATCGACATACGGAGGTAATCGACAAAACATCTCAAGGGTGTTTGTCCATATTTTAATCTTTTTGTTCTTTGATGCCAGGCGAGCGACTTCACCCCTGCGGCTCCTGTGCGTAACTGCCATCCTCAGATCCACGCGAAACTGTCGGAAGGACGAACGTACTATGGAAGAGCTCTTCGCACAGGTTCCAGGGATCCCGCCCATCATACGGAAAGAACTGAGGGAAGGCCACAGGAGACTGACAAGACTGTAGTGACGGAAATCAAGGAAAAGAGTGCCACGTTTGGAAAGAAATCTTTTATTATTCTCTAGTGTCTTTTGCAGAGCCAGGATAAGTCGGGCCTGTCTGTACAATACGAATTCACTGATGCAAGGAGGGAAAACAAATCAACTTCTTTCACATTGATTTGTACAAGTTTTGAGACGTGTCATAACAACATAAAAAGCAATAACTATATAAGGTTTATATATAAAAATCTTTACACACATATAGTGTTGTTTGTATGGTCAATTGTCAAAGCTATATGTGTACCTATTTGGCTTGATTGGGGTTTTGTGGAGACAATTCTGTTCTTGAATTAAGCGAGGCTCAACAACCTCCCTTTTTACATCAATAAGTCGGTATATACCAACCGCTTCATCAAACTTGCATAAAATCTTCTTCATCCTCCCAACAACAATCAACTGCTCTCCTTCTTCCTCCTCCTCTATCCTTTTTGGTGCCTTGGAATCTTCTTACTTTTTGATCGCAGTAGGTTTCTCCGTCTTTAACATCCCTCCCTTAGAGACAGCCTCATCTTGACGGGCTCCTGCGGCAGCCCGAGCAGCCCTGCTGGGAGGCGGTTCCTCTTTTCCCCGTGGTCCAGCCTGAAGTGCGAGACGACGGCCACGGTGAGGACGGTGCATACGTTCTCCACCAGCTTGTATCCCATGCAGGAGCGCTTGCCGTGCGAGAAGGGCTTGAAGTGAGGGGGGCGGGAGAAGCGGAGGGAAGGAGAAGCGGAGGCGAAGGATTCGGGCTTAGAGGCCTTCTTGCAGCTGAAAGAGGAAAAGACGATTTTAAGCAGGAATCTTCTTTTGCTTCTGTATATTTTTTTGGGCAGAGAATATTTCTTCTCTGTGCTACTGATTGCAAGGGCTCCATAACAGTTGTGTTGAAACTACTGCACGATAAAAGGCGGGAAAGCATCGAAAACGAAACAAAACAATTTCTCTTTTTACCTCCTTAGTGCGGCCTCCTTTAGGAACCTCCTGGGCCTGTACTGCTTGTTGTCTTGGTCTCCGTCCTCGTCCTTCCCCCAGTATTCCTCTGCGAATGAGAGCCTGTGGTTGTTGACGAAAACGACCGTGTCCTTCTTGACGGCGAACCCGTCGATGTCTGTGTCCCTGTTTGCGCGGTGCGGCACGATGGGCGAGCAGGTGAGGCGGACGGTTTCGAAGAGGGCGGCGCGGGACCAGTGCAGATCGGCGGCGTTCACCAGGGAGTGCGCGGGGGCGGAGGACGACGACGACAGAGAAAGGGCCTCCAAGTGGACGGAGGATTGGGAGTCGGGGTTGTCGCACAGGTCCTGAAAGTAGGGCAAACGAAATCATGAAAAATAATATCCAGACCACCAGACCATATGTTTCTATAATCAAGCTAAAAATACTTTCTTGCTTAGTTTTAACAACACAGTAATAAAATGGCGACTTTTTCTCGACAAGGGACAGTATCGTCGTCGGCTTGAAATCACTGTTTGCCTACCTGCAAAATCCTGACGACCATGCATCCGACAGCCTCGAACCCTCCTAGGATGTCCTCCAGGGCATACATGGCGCTCTCGCTGTCCTCAAGGCGGCTGTTGTTCTTGAACGAATTGTTGCTGTAAACGCCGTTGTTGTTGTCGGGAGTGCTGGGGCCAAAGCTGCAAGGGAAACAAAAACAGAGGGTAAAGCAATTCGTGCGACGATTTTCAGAAATAAACTTTTAAATTTGAAGTAACAGGTGAGCGATAGCCCGAATTATGTAAAGTTTATAATTCTCCCTCCGTGCTGTATACATAAACTTTGCTTGCTTAGGGTGGGTGGGACTGGAAACAGGCTACCAGTCTTTGGTTTATATGAGGGCCGCCGGTGGCAACGGGCAAGATTGCCCCCTAGAATAATGATTAGGTATGCGAACGATCCCTATTCCCGTCCTCCCTCTGACCGGGCTCTCGCTATCGCTGCCTCCTTTTGAAATATCTTTCTTTCCAAATTTTGTGTAAGAGGGGGGAGGGACAGGAAAGCGGGCGATAAGACAAAAAAAGTCGCTTTGCATAACGATTGCGGGAATGTTTGGTAGCAGTATCTCCCCCGTACCTTTTTGTTCCGTCCAGGTAAGGGAGCATTGCGTCCAGGAATATGTGCGCCGTTCCCGCGGTGTCTGCGGCGGCATCGGAGAAGGACTCCTCCTGAAGCTCCTCCTGGCGAGGGGTGATGAGTTGGTCCTGAACGAAGCTGCGGACAATTTTGGCGCTTTGCTGAAAAGGAAACAAAACAATGCCAAATGAAGGATTTCAAATTGCTATATAAAGCGAAAAGTACTACGTATTTCGTACACAGGACCAACCTTTTGCTCGTCACTGAACGTTTAACAACGTGCATACCTGAGACTGGTAGATAGGCAGGAATGCGAATGGCGTGAGCGAGGGGATGAAATCGGCCAGCCTGCCTGTGTTGACCTCCCAGAAGATTCGGTCAAAGTTGTCCACGTATCTGCACAGCTCCGGGTCGGAGTAGTCCATCCTGCGCCCGGCGCAAAAGTATCGGTTGAAGATGTTTGCGCAGGCCTTCATGACGACGGGTCTGATGTCCACCTCCGCGGAATCCTCTCCTCCGTCCACGATAACCCTGCTGACGTGGTCCACCAGTTCCCTGCACTCCTCCAGACAGACGTCGTCGAGCTGCATCCAGTTGGCGGAGTGGGAGTGGGGGAAGGTGAAGTGCTGAAGCATCTCTCGGCGCCGGGCCTGGGCAACGCTCCAGTCGCAAAAGGCAAGGGCTGCAAAGAGAGAAAAGATGGTAAGAACTAGCAACAGTTAATTTTAAGAACTACAGTAGAATTGTACTTATACGTAGTATGCTTGAATACGAAGGTATAAATTTCGAGGAAATAACAATCGAACCCTTAGATGAGTTGAATTCTTCTCCCCCTGACATCTATGGTACAATAAATCATTCCACCTGGCTATATTATTTCTACCCTAACGAATAAAATTAAAAATCACGGATAGCTAATACATTAGTCCACTTACAGTGCTGCTTCTCCCCTCCGAAGAGAATCCTGAACCTCTCGAAGTCCGGTCTCCCGTCGAAGTCGTTGGCCTTGTTGATGAGGACCTCGTCCCTCGTGCGAACATCGTTGACGACCACGCAGTCGGTAGAGCCAAGGCGGATCCCGAACACAGGGCCGAAAGAGGAAGACAGTTCGGTGAAAGCCTGGGAATTGGCAATGAAAAAAGTTATATTTAAGACAAAGAGAAAAAATGTTTAGTTACCTGGAATGGAATCTCGTGCTGTCCCAAGAGGTGTAGGGAGCCGAGGAGAGGGATCGGCTTCGGACCCTTTAGCGGCTTCAGGACACGAGAGTCGGAGGAGCGCCCTGGCAATGAAATCAACGAGGATGAAGTCTGTGTGAACAATTTGCTACCAAAACATTCTCTGTACCTTCTCCGCCCGAGATGTCCGTGATTCCGGCGTCGGCGTCGGCGTTGGTGTTGTCCTCGCGGATGATTTCCTGCTTTTCTCCTCCTCCCGCTGTGCATGCCTTGATGACTGCAGCGATGTCCCTCTTGCAGGCGTAGACGACGAGGAGGAGGAAGGCGACGAGGGCCAGGCAGAAGGTGGCCACGGAGGAGGAGTTGGAGTCACCAGCGGCGAAGGCGGAGGAGGAGTCAGAGTCGGAGCCGGGAAGGCGGAGGTAGTTGGCCACGTCGATCATGGTGTGTGTGTGTGTGTATGTACAATAGTAGGTATGGAACAACCACCGTTTGGTCCTCTTCCGTGGCCTCTCTCACTCTCCACTCTCTCTCTCCTCTCCGATCGACGGCGCACCGATGACTGACCAAACCAAACCGACGGAGGGAGGGAGGGACGAAGCCGCCGCCGTTTGGAAGCTAGACGGACGGGGGAGAGCGAAGAAGGTTGGTGCTTGGTGGTTGGTCGGTTGGGAGGAGGAGTGGGAGGAGCCTCTTTTGTTTTAGACGCGGCAGGAGAGGGGGAACGAGATTCGGAAAACTCAGAGAGTGAGAGATCCTCCTCCTCCCTTTGGCTGGATTCCCTCCTGACTGCGGCTTTGGCTTTCGTCTGCAAGCCACATTTATCTGCGAAATAGAGCTGCGATCTTCATGTTGAAGCCGCCATCTTATTTTCCCTTTTTTGCAGCGATGTTCTATGTTCATCTTCGTGCACATTCTCATGTACATGCAATTTTCTGCTCTGGAAAGGTCTCTTTAAAAAATCAGGAACTATGTACGGATGTACAGTATGTATAGGCTATTTCCGCCCTACGTTTGTACCGTTTGACAGATGCACAACAAGGAAAAGTACTTGAGTGGGAAGGGAAACGGGGTTGAACAAGGAAAATGTACCGTATAACCATGGAACACACATACGGTACTCTTGTTCTTTGCAACATTTTGTCCTTCTTCTAACATGCGTACAGAAGAAGAGATTCGCCTGCTAAAAAGCAAACAACTTTTGTAAAAATGCATAAATGTTTATCATTTTTTGGGAAATGTGCTTTGACCCTTCGCCTCCATGCCTATAATTTTTGGATTGAATCCAGTAGTAAAACAGAAGAATTTTTTAAAAAATGACCATATGAAATACTCGAGCAAATATCGGTGAAATATTTTTTTTATTGACAATGAGTGAAAATGCTCGTCGGACGATAGAAAAGAGATGAGATGAGAGAAAGCCTCAGCAAAGGGCATCTCTATTATAGACAGTTTTAGTCACAGAGTGCCCCATATGTTTCATGTCACAGAAACCATCCTTGGGCCATGTCCTTTCAGAATATACGGTATATGGTTTGTGGCATACGTGGGCGAAGGTCAAACCTTATGTAGTAAAGTGCGAATTCCAAAATTCTCTTATGTACCGGTACAGTGTCCCCCCCACCCCCGAAGCCCAAAATCGGACTTTTGCTCGCGCACGTATGGTTTGTGGGGTCTATCTCTCATAGTTTTGGAGAAAACTTAGGTCATACGTACATACGTACATACTACATACATTACATACATACATACATACATATACATACATGCCAAATATATGTTTATGAACTATCTCGTTTGTATATAAAATCCTTCTTCTTTTTCAAGAATAATATCATTTGGGACCTTACGGTATGCTATCATTCCGGCGAATATGCTACGAAAAAGATTGCGAGCATTCCACTCATTCTGGTTTCCACGAAAAAGAGGAAGAAAGCGTCTCGTAAAAGAAGGCCCGAAATATTTGTAAAACTCTTCGATTCATCTTTGACTTTTCGGTGCTTCTGATTATTTTCCGAAACCCCTATGGGACTTTGGTCTGAAAAGGGATGGATAGATGGCGACCGGCCGCCGCCGCCGCCGATCTGGACCAAACAATTTCGAAGTCGGCGTTTCCTTTGGAGGAGTGAAGAAGCCGCGGCGGTATTCGCAAAAGAACGGTTTTTTTTGAGATGCTACGGCGGCGTTTGGCCAATTGTTTCGGAACGATCCAACGGCCCTGCCCGGGTATCCTGCCAATCTCTCTCTTTTTCCTTTTCTTTCGCTGGGTCTTGTCACAGGAGGCGGCAACTGCGGCGGCTTCTTTGTGAGGGGGAGGAGGAGAAAGAGGAAGAAGGAAAAAGATAGAAGAGGCGGAAGACCAGTTCGAAAAAATCGCGACAGAATAATTTTGGGGCGAGGAATAATTGGAAGCGTCCCTGCCCTGTCATCTCGTCCCTAGTGACAAAAAAAAGAAAAAAGAAAAATCTTTGCGGTTTCCGCAAATATTTCGAAGAAATTATATTGATCCTCAAATCAAGCGTTTCCAATCAGTAATTGTCTCTTTGCTTTATTCACTTGTGCATAGGAGAGGATCTTCCCCTGCTTGTCTGAAAGGCAAAATCTCTGGGGCAGCTGCAGAATAGTTGCATGTTTTGGAATCAAAAGCAAACATCTCAGCTCAGCTCTGAAACATTCTTGCTACCTGCGGCGATAGCCGTCATTTTTCCCTTTCCTTCATCCTCCTCCTATGGCAAAGCCGTCGCCGATGACCAAGACAACCCTGATTCTTGGACCGATTTCCTCCTCCTCCTCCTCCTCCGTGACAATTCCTTCCTCTCCGAGCTTCAAAAGTCTGTAAAGGGGGCGGTGCGTCGAAGCGGCGGCGGCAGTGGCAACATAATCTGGGAATTGTATCGGAATTAGAAATGAGGAGAAGGGCCACGATGAAGACCAAGACCAAACCAACAGTCGAAATCAGTCGAGAAAGGAGCCACTGCCATAGTTTCAATGTTTTGGCGCCACCAAAACAGAAGCACTCATGTACTTCGTCCCCCACCGTCCCCCACCCCCGACCGACCCACCGAAGATCGAGCTTCTGAATTCTCCTTCTGCCTCACTTTTTCTTCCTCGTACAAAACCGCCGCCCGAGGGCTCAGCATACATGGGCCTTGTATGTTACATTGATGCATTCTTGAACAGCATGGAAGTATTTATAGAGATACGCACTATTTGTGAGTGCATTTGGGAAACTGTAATGTGTTCAACTTGAATTTGGGAAACTGTCATGTGCGTAACCGCTTGCCCGCACGTGTATTCTGGCTGTGTAGCCCTCTTTGTGGCCAGGCAACACCAACTACACATACGTGACCCAACTACGCACTTAAAGTAGCCTCGCCTCGCCTTGCTCCTGCGCTAAAACAGGCAACACTGCAGATTACGTCTACTGATTCCTGGAGGAAAAGGAAATTCACCCGCGCTGCGACAAAACATTAAGAAATCCTTTATTTCCTGTTGGACATTGACTGGCGAATCCCGCTCCGTGCAGGTTTCGTTTTCCAGTCCGTAGTAACCTAAAAAGTTGTCTGCGGGCAGGAAGAGGCGGGAAAAGGAGGGCCCATTCCGTTCCGTCTATATACGTAGCGGCGTCGGGTGTGGGCAGTAGTTCCGTTCGACAACGACAGTTTGTCGAAGATTGCCAGCGCAAAAACTCGATATGTGGCTTTTTTATTGGCACATTGTCCTTCGACGAACCGTTTCCTTCGCGGAACAGTGTAAGAGAGCAAACAGCAATGGCGCCGACGGTCGCATTGCGTGATTGTGACACGTGCGCCAATAAATTATTATTATTCCTTTGCCTTGAGGACATAGAACCCCTGTGGAATTACCTTTTTTTGTCTCATGGTCGGTTGGTCTTGCCTCCCGTTACGTTTGGGCGAAACAACCAGCATATTGGGCACCACAGTGGGAAGGGGAAATCAAGCCAACTTCCAATTGTTTGTCTGCACCCTCATAAAAACAGGCATGCTTGGTTCTAATCTATCTCTCCTCCGCGATGAGGCACGCACGCACACGCGGGCGGTGGAGAAGGACTTTCTCTTCTTATTATTCCAGGGCCACAGATCGTCTATCAATGATGATCAGAGGCCCTCCAACAAGGATTCACTCTTCTTCTTATTGTTGTTCTTCTCACTTGTATTTTAAGCATGCTGATCCCGTCTTCGTCTTCGTCTGCCGCCCGCCACACCGTTCATCTTCTCTTTGCCTTTCGGAGGAGGAGGACGAGGAGCAAGTCGTTGTTGCCTTGTTGCTTGGGGAGGCGAAGGAGGAGGAGGAGGAGGAGGAAAGCCTGGCCCAGTAGGAGAGAGATACAGTCTCGTTCACTATATGGCAGCACCTGAGCTGCGGTATAATAAGCAGGAGGAGAGAAGGAAAATATCTCAGAAGATAAACGTGCGAGAGACGAAGAAACTCATATGATAGGCATTGGAGTATTGGTCTCGCGACCGTCAATGCATTTGGTTTGGAAACCCACGCAAGAAATCACACTTCTCAGTCGTGAAAGAGAATCGCTTCTAATTCGGATACACAAACTGCCTGCTTGGTCAAGGCATGCCCAATGTTGTTCTTATTGTTGTTGTTGTTGGGGGGCCATTTTGGCTTACCCATGTGCTTTCAAAAGAGGTGTGTTCAGAAAGGTCTTTTACCTTGCCCATGTGCTTTCAAAAAAGGTGTGTTCAAAGAGGTGTGTTCAGAGAGGTGCATTCAGAAAGGTGCGTTAAACCTGAACGCACCTCCAAATTTGTTACT
>JAAUYJ010134069.1_pt1 | contig 17813 bp, 13 predicted proteins | sample 7278031 | NCBI WGS metagenome assembly JAAUYJ01 (sample SAMN14350222, study PRJNA611818) | marine sediment metagenome | isolation source: surface marine sediment (1.8m) | place: French Polynesia: Moorea | collected 2018-08 | reverse complement strand
GATAAGCGCGCTACTCGCTCTGCTACCGAGCCTATTAAAAAGCGACTCATCCCTTTGCGTCCGTGGGAAGGCATAACGATTAAATCTGCTTCGATCTCTTCAGCATAATCGACAATTTTGGTACTAGGGTTGCCAATTGTCACTTTAATTTGAACTCCCTCATATCCCATTTCACTGAGCTTAGTTTGCAGAAACTCTTGAACTTTGTGTTCGCGTTCCTCGTCATCTAGGGTATGCCACAGGGTTGCTGGATCCGCTGGATGCAAGGGGGTCAGAACATGAATAACAGACAGGGAAGAACAACTGTCAACATATTCTTTAGCAGTAGCGATCGCTTGATAGGACAATTCAGAAAAATCAAGGGGAATTAGGACGGATTTTTTTTTCAGCCTAGTCATACACAAAATCTAAGTAGTTCCACGCTCATTAAACATTCAATGGTCAAGGTGGGGTGTGGGGGGTGTGGGGAAAAGAAAAATTGTATTTCTAGTTCATTTTAAGTTTAATTAGGTTGACTTACTTAACTCTAGTGATTTCAGGAACTTCAAGGAGCGATCGCTTTCTTCTTTCAACCCTAAATCGGATTGCGATCGCCCAATTGCCAGTCATTTAAGCTATGGAAAACCCCGCAGTGCGGTCAGCTAAATCCTTAAACACATCTCTAACTACGGGATGCACCAGTTGATAATTGCTAACATTTAATCCCATAGCTAAAGCAGGGTCATTTTCTAGAGCCTTAATTCCTTCCTCAGCAAGTTTTACAACATAGGGTAAAGTACTGTTATTCAAGGCTTGGGTAGCCGTCCAGGGTACAGCACCAGGCATATTAGGTACGCCATAGTGTACCACTCCTTCTTCCACATAGGTAGGCTGACTGTGAGAAGTGGGACGTAGGGTTTCAATACATCCTCCTTGATCTACAGCTACATCCACAATAACCGAGCCTGGGTGCATCCGTGCAACCAACTGGCGTTCGACTAAAGTAGGTGCTTTTCTGCCTGGAATTAATACTGCGCCAATGAGCAAATCTGTATCGGGAATAGCAGCTTCAATTGCTGGAGCAGTGCTGTAAAGCAGTTCTACTCTAGAACCAAACAAAGTTTCTAAATAGGATAAGCGATCAAGGTTGATATCAAAAATCTGTACTTTTGCCCCCATACCGACAGCAATTTTAGCAGCTTCCGTACCAACCACACCGCCACCCAAAATGGTAACTTTACCTGGGGATACTCCTGGGATACCACCTAATAATACTCCTCTACCCCCCTGTTGCCGTTCTAAAAAACGTGCGCCAAACTGCACTGATAGCCTACCAGCAATGATGCTCATAGGCACAAGTAGGGGTAAAGTGCCATTGAGTTCCACTGTTTCATAGGCGATCGCAGTTATACCACAATCAATTAGATGATCAGTAAGGGAGCGACTAGCTGCTAAATGTAAATAGGTAAATAGTATCTGTCCTTTGTGCATATACTGGTATTCACTAGCTAAAGGCTCTTTAACTTTAATTACCAGTTCTCGATTCCAGGCATCTTTGGCTTCAGATACAATGGTTGCACCAGCTTGTTGATAATCTTCATCAGTAAATCCCGAACCGACTCCAGCAGTAGTTTCGACAAATACACTATGTCCTCTATTGATTAAGACTTGAACGCTAGCAGGAGATAATCCCACCCTAAATTCGAGATCTTTAGTTTCTTTTGGTACTCCAATTTCCATAATTAACCTCTATAAGCAATTAACATTGAGCGGGTGATAGGGAACAGGTTACAGGTTACTAGCAGATAAGCCAGTAATACTTATTACTTTTTCCTGCTTCGGAGTTCCTTATTTCTCCTATGCCAATATCCTTCATTCCTCTTTCCTTATGAATCTGACTCTATAAGGCTTCTTTTAGTATCGTAACTAATGAACTGCCCCAACTTACTGCGTTTTGGTATTCTAAGTTAGAGCTAGAACCAAATTTAGTAGGAGTACCCCACATCGTCAAAGATTAAAATCGGGAAATTGCGATCGCAAATATTCCGCAGTATTGGTAAGTATTCATCGGAAGGGACAATTTCCAAAATTATCCCTAAATCTGCATTATTCAGTAGCCAAGGATTCTATGACTAGTTCTTGAAACTGCTCTCGAAGCTCTTTTAGCTCTTCCTCTGTCCTAACAGACTCTAGCTTTTCTTTCAACAGCGAGCCTTGTCCTGTTAAAATTTCATATCCTGCAAGACTTTTTTCCAGAATGAATATATTAATATTTAGTTGAATGAAAATTATCGCAACTCCCAGAGCCAAAATAACCAAACTTTTATAAGGAATATCAAATAATCCAGACCCCAAGAATGTTATAACAACCGTTATAATGATGATGAAAATCCCAGAGATGCTGTGGAAAACTTCGCTGCTAGTTTTTTGGGATTCCCATTCTTCATATTTCTCATCAATTGCCTCTTCTAGAGATTTCTTGGCTTCTTCAAAAGGTAATTCTTCTGCTCCTGCTTCTTCTCCCGCCGATTCTTCTGCTCCTGCTTCTTCTGTAGCTTCTTCTCTTGGGGACTCTTCTTCTGTAGCTTCTTCTCTTGGGGACTCTTCTTCTGTAGCTTCTTCTCTTGGGGACTCTTCTTCTCTGGCTTCTTCTTCTTCTTCCTGAGCTAAAATCAATATCTCATTTGTTTCTTGAGCTAAAGGATGAGACGCAACAGACTGTCCTGTAGGCAACCATGCTGGACTTAGGAAAGTTACAATAACAGTGAAAATAAATGCTACTAATGTAAGAGAGCCAAATCTATTCCATCCGCCCAATCTTAACTCGTGTAATGGTTTATAGTTCCCATTGGTTGTTTCTTTTAATCGTTTTTTCTTTTTGAGAGAAAAATATTGTTGATTCTTGTTGTGACTCATAATTGCTCCTCACACTTTAATTTCAGATTTTGGCATATCCCATAGTTAAAGGGATTCTGTTGCCAAAAATATAAGCAGACAGAATTTTTCTGTGATTATAATCATCTTTTAGTTAATTTTCCCAGACATTGTGGTTATAATCTATGTTATATAGCATGACAAGTAAATGAAACTTAGCTAAATGTTGATTCACTAAACAATTCCTGTAATCCAACAAACCCAACAAAAAAAGTGTAAATGCCATATTTAAGGGGATTTTCTTGGCGAAGATTAGCATTTAAAGCTGCAATTATACCTTCAATTACATGAGTTATTAAAACAATATTTACTACCAAGAAAACACTATTAAGCTGAGTTGGTAGAGAAGCATTTGTGAGGTGTAGATAAATATTCCAAGATTCTAGACCTAAAGCACTAGTAATCAGAATAGTAGAGATAACTTTAATTAGAAAAAATATTTTTGCTTTCATGGAATAAGTTAATCAAGAATAACCGATAATTTGTCACAAAGATGATATTATCTGCCCTGATAATTATGATAATTTTACTGTGATGATTCTTAAAAATTCTATCTTACTAGCTTGTTTAAGATTACTAGTCAGAATTTTTATTGGCAAAGACAACCTCAGATTATATGACACTGTTGATTGGAAACAAGGACGCGATCGCTTTATAGCTTCTAATTGTACTTATCCTGAATACTATAGCACCAAAGATTTTCATGGCATCAAAGGAGGTTATTTGAATGCCATCGCTCCTGTCACTTATGATGCTGTAACTCGCTTTGCTGCACCACCGAATGAAACAAAACTTCGTCAATATGCGATCGCCAAAATTCAAGGTCAACCGCAACGAATTCTGGATCTAGGATGTGGTACTGGTAGTTCTACACTAAAGTTAAAACAAGCATTTCCAGAAGCGGAAGTGATTGGGTTAGATGTATCGCCCTATATGTTATTAATGGCGGAATATAAAGGAAAAAAAGCTAATTTAGCAATTAAATGGCAACAAGGTTTAGCAGAAGCGACAAGTTTTAATGATGGAGAATTTGATTTAGTGACGGCTTCTTTTTTGTTTCATGAAACTCCTACTAAGATTTCTCAGGAAATTTTACACGAATGCTTGCGATTACTAAAGCCGAAAGGACAAATAATTATTCTGGATGGTAATCAAAAAAGATTGCGTCATACTGATTGGTTGATTAAGCTATTCAGAGAGCCTTATTCTAAGGCTTATGCTGGGGAAGATCTAGATGTTTGGCTAAAAATTGTGGGATTTAAAAACATTGAAACCCAGTATGTAGGCTGGATTTCTCAAATCACAACGGGCTTTAACTTTTAATGTTGATTATTTAATTGATTCGGGGGTATTTGCGAAGTTTCCTAGCAAATACCCCCTAAGATAAATGATAATTGACGAAGTCGGAGCTGGCTTCCGTTGTCAGAAGACGCAGTACCTTCGACTTAAGCGAGGGCATTCCCATCAATCTTGGTAATTGCCACAATAGCAGGTTTTGGTGGTTGATTAGCTCTCTTACTGGGCCAATTAGAGCCTAGAGGTACTTGGCGTTGCTGCATGAAAGGAGTACCATCGGTGGTGAATAATTCAAAATCACGCTGTTCTGTTGCCATATCTTGACGAATACTGTTTCTTTCCCCAGGATGTTGCACTGACAAGAATAGAGTTTTTTGATCTTTACTCAAAAACGGTCCTGTCATCTCACACTCCATTGGACCAATGGCAAAAGGATAAGTCTCTCCTGCAAGATTACCAGACATGGGGACATACCATAAAGAGTTGTTGCCAAAAACTCCTGTAAGACTGCTTCCAGATAAAGCTTTCCCATTTTCAGTCCGAGTTGGTACTGGTTGGTTTTGCTTGCTGGTTGACATATCTGTAACTATCCACAAGTTACCATTGCGATCTACCTCGATGTTGTCGGGGTTAGCAAAGCCAGCACCACCTTTAGCAGGTTCACCTCCAGTCTTCAAACTACTCCAACGGAAGGTCAAAGCAGCAGGATCACTGTTGGTTTCTTGTAACTTGAACAGCCAACCATATTCATAGGGTGTTTCTGCATCAGGACCTTTAAATACTGATAAGTCAGGTCCCCCATCACTACCAGGAGAGCCAGAAGTAAAAGCAATGAATAAAGTGCCATCTTCTGCCACAATAGTATCCTCAGGACGAGCGGTACAAGTAACTCCTACAGCACTAGCAGCATAATGAGCATCAATCAGAATTGCACCTTGTTTTTCTTCAGAGTTATTTCCCTGATATAAGTCTCCTAGAGTTTTAAATTGACTTTTATATTGTGCGATTTCCCGATCGCTAGTAAAATTAGTAACTCCTCCTGCATTACGGTCTGGATTGGGTAGTTTTACCAGGTTTCCTGCTACTTCCGTGGGTTTAACAGGATTTATCTCGGTAGCCAGAGTTAAAGGTATCCATTCCCCTGTACCATCAGGGTTTATTTTCGCTCCGTAAAGCATTCCTTTCTCAAATAGACGAGAATTGCGTTTACTATTGGGATTTTGAACTGCATCAGTACTGACGAACTTGTATAAATGCCCCCCACGGCGATCGCAACCAGAATAAACTGCTAATGGTTTGCCTTCTACAGCGCGAATACCAAAAGCCTCATGACGATATCTTCCCAACCAAGTGTGTTTTGTGCCGTAATCTCGGTGGTTACTAGGATTTACCTCTACCATCCAACCATATTTATTTCCTGCCAAACCAAAAACATTAGCTCTACCGTCAACATCTCGATCGTTAATAATTAAGGGTGTTGCGGAAGGAGACATAGAAGAGCCATCCGCCATGACTACTTCGGGAATCTGGTCTTGGACGTTTTCTTCCGCACTTAAGACAGTACCCCAAGGAGTAGTACCCCCGGCACAGTTTTGAAATGTGCCAATAATGCGATCGCCTAAACCATCTTCGTAACCAAGTTTATTCTTTTTGTTAAAAACTGTAGTAGCAGGACCTGTAGATTTGAGAGACTGGCGAGGATTATCTAGCCCAGAAATTCCCGTAATACGGCGATCTCTTTTACTATAGGTGCGTTCCCATTTTCCTGAAGAGTTACGACGCACCGAGATAATACCAATTCCCTGATCGATTAAGCCTTCTCTAGATATTTCTTTAATCTGGGTTTTTAAAGGATTATCATCGTCTAAAACAAAAGCATCAATCTCACCTTCATCATTAGCTTTTGCTTTCACTTCTGCAAAAGGTAACTGTTTACCCATGATGATCTGGTAAGATTCCATCCAAGCCTTACCGCTAATATATTCAAAATTGATTGTCAAAAAACCTTCATTGGGTACAGTTTCGACAAAGGAAATATAATCGTTATTGTAACCAAAGCGTGAATCTCCTACGGGGTCTCCCCAAGCAGCAATTACTTGATACTCAAAGCCTTCGGGTAACACAATATCGTCTAGGACTTCATAAGTTTTATAACGCGCCATTTGTTCTGTAGAGTCAATCCCCGCAATTTCTAGAGGCAGAGGAATTGTTACTGGCGAAAAAGGTAGCCCTTTATTTCTGGTGGCTGCTTGTGCAACTTGATTAAATTCTAGTGGTAAAGAATAATTCCCTTTATTTGTGGTCAAGGAACTTAAACTCAACGAACTAGCACTTGTTCCTAAAAATAACAAAAAATTTCTTCTACTAGTCATCACAAGAGATCTGTTCTGCCAATCTACTAAATATTTATTAACTTAAAGTAACTTGATTAAGAAATGGTAATCACAATATTAAGTTTCTAAGCAGGAGGGATGAGGGATAAGGAATGAAGGACTCAGAAGTAATAAGTAATAAGTAATAAGTAATAAGTAATAAGTATTACTTCCCCTAGTCCCCCAGTCCCCCAATACCTAATTACCCCAATAACTCATTCCCTGTTTTCCCATTCCCTGATTCCTCATGCCTAAGATAAAGTTAATCAAAAGAAAATTTTGGGAAAACTAAAACCATATCAGTTTATTTTGCTCACGCTTTTAATATATGGATTTTCTGCAAAAATCTTTTGTAATTACTGGGGTCACATTTTATTCTGTTTTGTCCCTTAATATTGCTCACGGACAAATTCTTCCTGATGGAACAACCCCTAACACCGACATTGCTGGTGATTGCTTAATTAGGTGTGATATTACTGGTGGAATTAAAGCAGATAGCAATCTTTTTCACAGTTTTAAAGAATTTAACATTGGTTTTGGGGAAAGTGTTTATTTTGCCGATCCTGGTGTGGCAAATATTTTTAGTCGAGTCACAGGGGGTAATATGTCCAAAATTTTTGGGACTTTGGGAGTAGTAGGTGATGCTAATCTGTGGTTACTCAATCCTAACGGGATTATTTTTGGTAGAGGTGCAGCATTAGATATTAATGGTTCATTTGTTGCCACTACGGCAGATGCTATTGAATTTGGCGATCGCGGTTTGTTTACTGCATCTGATAATATTGAGGAAAATTTACCCTTACTCACTCTTAATCCTTCGGCACTTTTTTATCATCAAATGGGACAAGGTAATCCTATTACAGTGGCTCAAGGTGCATTACTTACTGTCCCCAATCAAGAAAATGTAGTACTCCTGGGCGCACAACAGATAGAGACAAGAGAAGGGGTGGCAATTTCAGGGGGAATTATCCAAGCACCTCAAGGAAGAATAGAAATAGGTGCAGTAGGAGACAATGCAACCATTGGGATTAATTCTGAGTTTCAGTTACAGTTTTCCGAAGCCACAACCAGAGGCGATATTACTATTTCTCAAGGTAGCGCGATCGATGTTAGTGGTATTGGTGGTGGTAGTATTGCCATTCAAGGAAGAGAAGTAAGTGTTGTTGATGGCTCAAATATCACGTCTATAATTTTGGGGAATGTTGATGGAGGTAGTATTGACATTGCAGCGCAACAATTAAATATTAATCGTGGCTTTATTTCTTCTTTGAGTGTTGGAGAAGGAACAGGAAAAGGAGCAGATATCGCTATAACAGCCGAATCAATTGATCTTGTGGGTAGTGGGGTAGAAAATTATCAACAACTAATCTCTGAAGCACTTATAGGTAATTTGACACCGAGTAGTGCTACCTCTGGGATTATCACAGCTTCTGATAGTAAAGGTGCTGCTGGAAACATCACCATCGACAGTAGAAATATATCGGTGATTGATAGTGGATTTATTGCCAGTATTGCTTACAACCAAGGTAACGGGGGAAGTATAAATCTGAATGCTTCAGAAACTCTCGATCTTAGTAGTTCTGGTTTGTTATCTTTCTCTGCTGCAAATAGTTTGGGAGAGACGGGCAACTTAAATATTAATACGGGAAAACTAATTCTCAGAGATGGTTCTATTGTATCTGCTGCTACTTTCGGGAAAGGTACAGGAGGTAATATCTCGATTCAAGCTTCCGAATCTGTAGAGTTGTTAGAAACTCCTGAGAACTTTATTTTGCCAACAACTATTTTTACTAACAGTGTGTTTGAAGGTGCTGGAAATGCTGGAAATGTAACCATAGATACCCAAAGACTAGTTATTCATGATAGTACACAAATATCATCCGCTAGTGGCTTATTAACTGGTGATGGTATTATTCCTTCTGGCGGTGCAGGAGGTAATATTGAGATTCGTGCTTCTGAATCAATAACTATAAGTGGTAACTCAGCAGATGGAACAGTTCCCAGTGCCATCCTTAGCGAGACTAGAAGTAATAATCCTGCTGGTGATATTAATGTAACTACGGGACAATTATCGATCGCTGATGATGCCAAAATCTCAGTTAGGAGTGCAGGAAATGGTAGTGCAGGAAATTTGTCAATCACTGCTGATTCTTTGTATCTAGATAATGGAGGAAATCTCGACGCTACTACCCTTTCTGGTAGAGGAGGAAATATAGTTCTACATCTAGGCAATATCTTACAGCTAGAAAACCGCGCTGCAATTACTACTAATGCTTTTAATCAAGGGGATGGGGGAAATATCAACATAGATACTGGGTTTTTAGTTTCCTTTCCCCACAGTGAAATTACAGCTAAAGCGATCGCTGGTAAGGGTGGTAACATTACTATTTCCGCTAATGATTTATTTCTCTCTCCCAGTAGTGAAATTAGTGCTAGTTCTGAGTTAGGGTTGGATGGAGAGGTTAACATCAAAACTTTTACTGGCGACTTACGCAACAATTTGGTTGAGTTACCCAAAAAAATACTCCATGCTGAAAACAAGATAGCTTCTGGTTGTAGCAGAAACACTAATTCTGAAGCTAGTCATTTTGTCTATGTGGGTCAAGGTGGTTTACCCCCCAGTCCTTTAGAGAATAATCACTATAACGATCAGTTTCTTGTGGATTTGGGAACAACTCACAACCCTAATAATGCTACAGAATTTTCGCCTCAAACTCTCAATCAACCCCAAAACCCTGTGATTGTGGAAGCGACAGGATGGTTTATTAGCGATCGCGGTACTCTGGTTCTTACTACAGAAATCTCTCCCGATTCTACAAAATCAATGGCAGATAATAGTGTTTTATGTCCTTTCCACGAGCATTAGACTTCTTGTTAGACAAATTCACCAATTATGTATAAGTTTGTTTAAGAATATGACTACTAGAAGCTAACAGGATAACCCATTATGTTGGCAATTTGTTGATAGTAATCTGTTGCGACCACGAAGTGCCTCGCTATGCGAGATCTCATCTGCGCCATTAGCAACAACCTTTTCAAATTAAAAGTTTCAATTGCATTCTCGCGGAACAGCTAGGTAAGTTTAGGCTCTTCATCACCTGCAATCTTTGCTATATCAGAGTCGCTATTAACCCATGCCCTGATTAGTTCATAGCCAAGACTCAGTATAACTGGTCCGACAAATAGACCAATAATGCCATGGGCAAAAGTTCCACCGAGTACCCCCATAAAAATAACCAACATTGGTACAGGTAAACCTGATGCCATTAAAATCGGTCTCAATATATTATCAATCAGCGTGGCGGGGATCATCCAGATTGTAAAAAGTAAAGCAGCAGGAGTGCCCATTGTTGACCAGGCAAAGATTAGCGTCCCAATAACAATCAAACCAGGTCCAATCTGAATAATTGTTAAGAACAAACATAACAATGCCAATAAGCCAGCCCCAGGAATATCTGCAACGACTAAACCAATACCAATTACTAGACTCTGTACCAGGGAAATCCCAATAACGCCACGAGTTACATTGCGTACTGTGGAGGCAGCCAAGCTTAAAAAGGCTTGACCTTGGGTTGGTGTGAGCCTAGTCAAAACACGGGTTAGTCCAACTGTAATTGCTTCTGCGTTGAGCATCATCCCAGCGGAAATAATAATCGATAAGAGGAATTTAAGAATAGTCAAACCCGTATTAGCACTTAGTAAGAGCAAAGTTTTCATAAGCTCCTGAATCTGGGGTTCAAACCTACTTAAAACCTCCCCTAAGTTAGCTGCTGCTTCTTGCCAAATATTGTTTAAAGATTCGCCAATTAACGGCAATGTAGCGATACCTTCGGGGGGAGGTGGCACGACTAGTGTACCAGCAGCGACACTTTCGGCAAAACTTTGAACATTGCTAACTAAGACTGTTGCGATAAAGCTAACAGGACCAATAGTAATGCCAATACCAATCAAACTAATGATTATTACTGTCAATTTAGCTTTTCCTCCCAACCTTGCCTTGAGCCATAGGAAAATGGGAAACAAACCAATTGCTAAGACTGCTGCCCAAAGTATAATCGCTATAAATGGGCGAATTAAGACAAAGCACCAAGCAGCAATTAAGCCAAGGATAAAAAGTCTAATGGCCAGATCGATGACCTTAGTATTATTTTTAATCTTATTTTCCATAAATAATTTTCCTGGTCCCAAGGGCTATCAACTGGGTGAGACAAGATTTAGTTAAAATTATTTTATATTAATAGAGTTTGTCAGAAATCTTTGCTTAATATTTAGATTACAAATAACTTCTTTTATTACTGATCAACTTTATCGCTCAAATTTTTCGTAAGCAGCAACTATTTTCTGTACTAGGGGATGACGCACTACATCCGCTTGAGAGAAGTGACAAAAAGCAATACCTTCTACTGATTTCAGAATTCTAGTCGCCACAATTAAACCAGAATCTTGCTGTTTGGGTAAATCAGTTTGAGTAATGTCCCCTGTTACTACCATCTTTGAGCCAAAGCCGAGACGGGTTAAAACCATCTTTAATTGAGCAGGGGTGGTATTTTGGGCTTCATCTACGATGACAAAAGCATTTGATAAAGTGCGTCCTCGCATATAAGCTAGGGGAGCAACTTCAATTTTGCCTCTCTCCATCAAGTCTGGTATCTTTTCCGCATCAATAAATTCATACAACGCATCGTAAAGAGGACGTAAGAAAGGATTAACTTTTTGTTGTAAGTCTCCTGGGAGAAAGCCTAACTTTTCTCCTGCTTCTACTGCTGGACGAGTTAGAATAATGCGATCGCATTCATCATTGAGGAGGGTTTTTACGGCTAATACTGCTGCTAAAAATGTTTTACCTGTTCCAGCAGGACCTATACAGAAAGTTATATCGTGATTTTGAATCGCTTTGACGTATTGTTTTTGTTTAAAGGTTTTAGCTCTAATTAATTCTCCTTTTCTAGTGCGAGCCAAAACATCTTTTTGCAATTCCTGATATTCTTCGATTCTACCCGTATCTACAGCTTGAAATGCTGTCATCAAATCTGCTTCTGAGAGGGGTTTTCCTTCTTCCCACAAGTCATGGAGCGATCTTACTATACTCATTGTCCGCGCTACTGCTTTTTCTTGTCCCAAAATCAGTAATTGCTGTCCTCGCAACACCATTTTTACCCCCGTGTGACGAGAGATTATTGGTAAATTGGCTTCTCCTATTCCTGCTAAGGCGATCGCACTTTCGATGCTAGGTAATTGAATTGTTTGGGAAATTTCGGACATTTGGTAAAATTCTTGGGACTCATAAAAACCTTCTACCAATTCCAAGACTCTTAGTTTATGGTTTTCAGGCTCTATAATCCAATATTTTTAGTTAATGAAAACAATACTCACGAATGCCAATGGTAGCATATTCAGAGGATGTACGAACAGTATGCACTTCAATAGGTCGGGATAGTTGAGATAGCAACTAAGAAGAAGAGGTAAGCTAGTAATAGGTATTTATCCTTAAACAACAGGAATAATAATATAGTTTTAGATTATAGTTTTTAAGCGAGTTAATTTTAAAATTAAATCACTAATCAAAATTTTTATTGAGAATGGCTAATGTAGTTGCGACTTTCTAGAACTCATGATACTATATTAAGCGAAAGTTGTCTGTTAAGTGTTGGATTATTTTTAATTTTTTTCAGTTAATGATTCTTAAGAATAAAAATCTTTTTTCTACATGAATTATAGGAATTTTCAATTAGTATTAAACCTATAACTTAATGAAAACAACTGAGGAAACAGGAATGCTTATTGACTATGTATATTTACTGATTTGACAATAAAGAATGTTTCTGATATAGAATTTTGCACCTAAAAAATTAGACTAAAGCTCTACTTTTAAAAGAGACATGATGAATAGACTATAACTCTTTGTTATGAAAACCAGATAAAAGTCCTCTTGAGAGGACTTTTCTGTAAAGCACCAAGAATTTTATTTCTTGGTAATTAGACAAGAAGGATATTATCCATGATGCCAAGTTGTGCCTTCTTTGGTATCAATTAAACTAATACCTTTTGCTTTGAGTTCATCTCTAATGCGATCGCTTTCTGCCCAATTTTTAGCTTTTCTAGATTCAGTGCGCTGCTGTATTAAAGCTTCAATTTCAGCATCAGTTAAATCATCTTCACTATGATCTGTTTCTGCTTCTAGTTGTGCCGAAAAACCTAACACTCCAGCTAATTCCACTAAAGTACGCCATTGAGTTTCTAACTGTTTGGGGTTAGTTTCGGTTTTACCCTGATGGACTAGGATATTACCTTCTTTGCGTAATTCTTTAGCTACTTCAAACAACACTGCTAACCCACCACAAAAGTTAAAATCATCGTCTACTGCATCTTGGAACTTCTGGGTTAAGGTATCATCTTTTGCTGCATTAGTAAATCCTAACTCGTTGCCAAAGCGATCGCCAAATAGTAATCCTTCCTTCAAAGTTTCCCAACCATGAGTAGCAGATTCAATAGCTTCCTTAGTAAAGTCAACAGGTTTGCGGTAATGTGTCTGTAAAATAAACAAACGCACTGCCATTGGCTCAACAGATTTATCTAGTAAGTCTCGAATAGTAATAAAGTTTCCCAGAGATTTAGACATTTTTTCTCCGTCAACTTTTACCATCCCGTTGTGCATCCAATAGTTAGCGAGAGGTTTTCCGGTTGCTGCTTCTGACTGGGCGATTTCATTTTCGTGATGGGGAAAAGTTAGATCGCTGCCACCAACATGAATATCAATAGTTTCTCCCAGTCTATCTCTGACCATAGCAGAACATTCTATATGCCAACCTGGACGACCAGCACCCCAAGGAGACTCCCAGGAGGGTTCACCAGCTTTAGCTGCTTTCCACAAAGCAAAATCAAAGGGGTCTTTTTTCTTGGTTATTTCGGGGTTTTCTACCCTACCACTAGCCCCTGCTTGCAGATCTTCTAATTTTCTACCTGATAATTTACCGTATTCAGAAAACTGTCTGACGGAGTAATATACATCTCCTGCTGCTGGATATGCAAAGCCTTTTTGTTCCAATTCTGCAACTAATCGCTTAATACCATCTAGAGTATGAGTTGCACGGGGATAAGCATCAGCTTTATTGATTCCTAATCGTTCCATGTCTTCAAAATATGCCTTAATGAAGCGTTCCGCGACATTTTCCATAGATGAGCCTTCTTTTTTGGCACGATTCAAGATTTTATCGTCAATATCAGTAAAATTCTGGATATAGTTTACTGCGTAACCAGACCATTGCAGATAACTTCGCACTATATCCCATACTAAACAAGTCCGAGCATGACCTAAATGGCAATAGTCATATACAGTAATGCCACAGCAATACATCCGCACTTTATTGGATTCTATGGTTTTAAACGGTTCTTTGCGACGGGTAAGAGTGTTATAGACAGTTAAGGTCATGACAATTTTATTAAAGCTCGGATTTGATTGCAGACTAACCACATAACAATGTAGAGAATCGGGGTTGTAGAGTCAAGTAGGGACTTAGCTTGCTAGATCCTTACAGGTATCCGCAAATTCCCCGCTAATCGGAACAAAAGTTACTGGCTCTCGTCATTGTCCATCAGGGACTTGTAAGCGATCGCTTTTTCCCAGAAACTATCCCTGATTGAGTTATATAAATTTAGAATTTTTTTTAACAATGAAATTGTCTTTTAAAATTGCTCTAGTTACTGCAAGTTCTTTAATTAGTTTTACTTTATGGGGAGAATTACCCACTCAAGCAGCAACTTTTGCTCAATCTGAAGCTTTCATTCGTCTCTCTGATTTTAGCCTCACGCCACAAAATCCTGATGCTGATAGCATTCGCGATTCCATTGCCTTCACGGGGAGTGAAGATAGCACAGTTGATGCTAATGCGGATGGAACTTTATCTTTTATCATTGATGAAAATAATGACACTGTAATCGATTTAGACTTTCAGACTGACGTTACAGGGGATGGAGATAATTATTTTGGTGTGGGGGATGCTTTCTCTTTTACCAGTAGTAGCTTCTTGATTGCAGAAAATGAAACTTTAAGCTTTGACTTTGAGGTAGATTTATTCCTAGGCAATATCGTTGATAGTGTTGAGGATGGCTCAGTTTCTAACTTCAGTGGAGTCCGTTTTTCCCTACTAGATAACAGTGATGATAGTTTTTTAGGTGGTTTTCTGGCACAGGGGAATTTAACCACCAATCTGTTAGATTTTGATAATGATTTCCTCTTTGCTGATGCTACTGATAATGTCCGCTTTGATGGCTCTAGAAATGCTGGTTTTGGAGGTAATCAAGAGTTTGGTGTTATTAGCTTAACTGGTGATTTTTCCCAAACATTCACTACTGATACTGAAGTCAGACTCGAAGTTAGTAGTTTGAACCTTACTTGTTCTCAAGCACCACAAACTAACGATCCTTGTACTAAAGTTCCTGAACCCAACAGTGTCTTAACCCTCATTGTTGGTTTTATCGGATTAGGTCTATGGAAAGTTACAAAGTCAAAGCCTGTAGATAAGTTAGAGGTGAAAGCTAATAGGTAACAGAGAAGAAAAATGTAGGTATCAATAATTTTACCTGGGTATTTTTACAGATAAATTGTAGGGACGTAGAATGCTACGTCCCCACATAAATTGTATGTGTCGCAAACATTTTTGGATTTGGTATTGGGTTTATGACTTACGCCCCAGATACAGTCATCAATCAGAATTAATTAAGTTTTGTTGCGGAAGAGAAGGTATAGTTGCTTCTGGTAAAGCAGAGGGTGTTGCTATATTTCCTCTGACTTGTTGCATTAAGCTAGCCATTTCCAAGGCGTTTAAGGCATAATTCCAACCTAGATTAGCTTTAATTCCGGCTCTTTCTAGGGCTTGTTGCATTGTATCTACTGTTAGCACTCCAAAGATTACAGGAACACCAGTTTGAAAACTAGCAGCAGCGATTCCTTTAGCTGCTTCTGCGGATACATAATCAAAATGAGGTGTTTGTCCGCGAATAACCGCACCAAGGCAAATAACCGCATCATAACGACCAGAAATTGCCATTTGACGCGCCATCATAGATAACTCAAAGCTACCAGGAACCCAGATATAGTCTATTTGAGTTCCATGAGGATCCACATCAACACCGTGACGCTTGAGACAGTCTTGACAACCCGATAGTAGTTTATCAGTTACTAAATCATTGAAACGACCAATAATAATTGCAAAACGGAATTTCGATGAATCTTGGGCAAAAGTTCCCTCAAATACAGTCATAATTTAACAAATCTAGTGAATAAACAGCGATCGCGTTTAATTTTCAGGTTGAAGATTTAGAGGATGAGAAAAATCTTGTTTACTCTACCCCCTAGTCTCTTAGTTGCTCGGGTGGGTACACAACCAGCTTTACTTATAACATAGCGTTGCGGGTAAGCTCACCTGGCGATAAATCGGCGAAGCTTTCGCTCAACCAATAAATCTGGGTGTTGTGCTAGCCCTGAAACTAATATCCCTTCTCGTTTAGCGAGGGACTGATATTAATCTCGAACCTCTAAGGCAGGCTTACATACTTACTCTTTGACCTACTTTAGTTCAACTTATGCACAAGATAAATGGAACTTGTTCAACCAAATTTCATTGTCAGGATTTCCCTGTCCCTGGATGGTTTTATCTCCCACCCCTGCCCCACAAAGTCTTTTTTATCTAGACTTCTAGCTGGTTTGCGTATCTACTCGCCAGATACTAGCCTACTGGATAACCGTTTACTTCAGCTTAAAAAGTGCCTTTCCTTGATTCAGCTTGAGCTTATTATACAATGGCTAGAACTCTTGCTGTATAAATATTTTGTATTTTTTTTGTATATTTCACCCACGGTTAAAACCGTCTCAAGATTGTTCCTCCCCGACTTAAAAGATCGGGGCTTCCCAAGTACTTATACCTTGAGCTTTGATCCTCACCCACTAGGGGATGAGGATTTCTCGATCGCATTTATTAAAGAGTAATCAAGTTTTCTGTTTCTAGATTACAAAGAAGTTCAGCACAGCAACAGCAACTACTAAAATAGTCCAGATTCCAGAACCAAGATAGATCAGAGTTTTGGACTGCTCCCAATTTTGAGGGGAGGCGTAAGCAACAGGAACACCAACTACCATCACAAAAGAAAAGATTACCAGAAGGGTAAGTACCAACTGAAATAGAATAGTCATAGTTTGATTCTCCTTAAATAGCACACTAAATTCACGCTTGTCCTAAATAAAATTTTTATTTAGTTAAATTTTTCCTGACTATTAAGCTACCAAATATTGATACTTCTGAGAAGATATCTTGCGTTTTGTGACCAAAGATTACATTTTACTCCTCAAAAACAGCGATCGCCCTTTCAGTCATCAGTAACAATCAACCCCAATTCCCCAATTCCCCAATTCCCCCGGGAGGAGACTTAATATATCTAGGTATTGAACCCAAAATAGATCGGTTTTGTAATGAAGTCTCCTTCGGTGCCCCAATCCCTAATCACCAATCACCATTCCCTATTGATTATCCAAATTTAACAACAGATTGTAACGATATAACAGTTCAGCAATTTGATTACCATAAATTCTTCGTTGACCCACAGTAAAGAAAGGATTGCTAGCTCCTGGGGGTAAATTAATATTAAAAGGGTCATTAATATCTTGGGGATTCCGCAAAAAATCGGTGACAAAGACTACAGGGCGATCGCTAAACCAGTAAGATTGTAATTGTTGTTTATTAATTAAATAATAAGGTTCTTTCCCTGGAAATTTGGGGGGAATACGATTAGCACCACCATCAGCTAAAATTAATACAGTACGATAAACTTTATCTTCTTTTCCTTCTCTCCATCCCGCAGGAAGCTGACCAGAATTTTTGTCTAAAATTTGATTTTTAACATAGTCTTTTCCTTGATTAAGATAATAACTAATTCCTGCTGCTGTTCCCACTTCTCTCGAACCTTCAAAAATCCATAAAGTATCAGGATTAAGCCAAAGTTTTTCTTCTGCTATATATACAAGATTTTTACTAGAACGAATATTTTGATGGAAAACAAAGCCCATGATAGAAGTTAAGTAAATGATTGCTAAACTTACTACTAAAACTCTAATAGAATTTCTAGCATTGTGACGTAACATCTCAGTTCCAGCAATTAACCATCCGAGAGCCAAGATAATAGCTATTGTGATGATAAAACTTTTAATTGCTGGTTGCTGATTGATTGCTGGTAATGAAG
>JAAUYJ010152716.1_pt1 | contig 17816 bp, 9 predicted proteins | sample 7278031 | NCBI WGS metagenome assembly JAAUYJ01 (sample SAMN14350222, study PRJNA611818) | marine sediment metagenome | isolation source: surface marine sediment (1.8m) | place: French Polynesia: Moorea | collected 2018-08 | reverse complement strand
TTGAACTTTCTAACTTTGTCAAATGATCAAAACCCTGCCAAATCCCGCCACAGACCTTTTGAACAGAGCCTGTTCTTGTTTTTAAAAAATCCTTCCTCCAAAAAATAATTACTTTTGGTTTTTGTGTTTTTATAAAGACCAACACCTTGGGAATTCCGTTGTTGTGAGGTACCACTTGCTCCTTGGGTCCCTCTGAGGCGAGAGTTCTGATTGTACATAACCCAAGAGCCAGGGGCCGTCGCCCTCCTCCTCCTCCTCCTCCTCCTTCTCCAGTCTGTTAAGGATCTGGAAGAGGTCCACTGCGATGTCGTCGTCAGTCTTCACCACGAACCTACAGAAAAAAATATTGGGAAAATAAAAAAAACCGACAATTTTTTTTAAAGGGTTGGTTGTTTTTTTATACCTCGGACTATTGCAGTAGGTGGCCGCCCACTTGAGCCCCATGATGTGCTTGTAGGCGAGGTGCCTGTATGACTCGTCAAAGTTTCCCTGAACGATGTCTCCGAATTGGGCGGCCTCCTCCTCAACCCGGGACTGCACTCCAGGGCCATCGTCACTGTTGGATACAAAATCGAGAAATGTGTTGGTACACCAGCAATAAAAACAAAATACAATAATTTGGTTTATAAAACCATTTTCGTTTTTTTTGTCGAAAATGAAAAAATGCGCACCTGTGACAGTACCGTGGGTACTTAGCTTATTTCAATTTTCAGTTTTTCTGAAAAGTAAGTTACAATCGCCTTCCTCTCCCCTCACCTTGCCAGTAGGAAGACCCTCCTGATTCCCTCCTCCTCCTCCTCCGTCATTGCCTCCCTCTGAGCGCGGCGGAGTTCGAAGTCCCTGGCGGAGGAGGTGGTCACAACAACAGCCCGAAGAGGACTCAGGCTGAGGCGGCGGCTCTGCACGCAAGGGGTGTTGATCACGTACCTGGAATTTGAAGAGGGGGGAATGATGTTAAAAAATAACTAAAAAATACAGTTAGAAGAAAGTACGTCTTCTTTTTCGAATTATTTTATTGGGTGAAGTTCAAAAAAAGAATCCTTGATTTTTTTTAGTTTTATGGGCGGATTTTTTTTTTGAATTGTTCGTTTTTGAAATTTATTTTGGCCCGCCTGGTCAGACCGGGCCGGGCCGGGCTTGCAATTTTGCCGGCCCGCCCCCGGGTTAAGCGGGCCAGGCTCAGCCCGCGCCCACCTCTAGATTGTAGTGCCCCATAGTTACGAAAACTAATTGCTTCGGATCTAGATCTCAGATAATATTTTTTCTCCAACGAATTTATTTCTAGCCTATCGTAATTACGATACATCTCCGATAGAGATGTTCGCTGTGTTTTTCACCCAAATCGGAAATTCATCCATCAGATTTCATCATTCTATTTGATGTGACAAGTCTCTTTCACCCTTCGTCAAAGTTGGAAGCGGCGAAAAAGTAATTTTGGCGCAATTCCAGTTTTCCCCTCCTTCCCTTTCAGTACACACCACATATGCTGCGAACGGCTATGCCTCCTTCCAAGGAAAGATGTCTCTTGGGAACACATTGCATGCAGTACTACGTAAAACAGTTGCTTGAAAGAAGAAGCACATGTTTTCTTCTTCCTTCCCCTTTCTTATCCAACCCAACTGACCTCCGCAGTGATTGTTTGAGCTTTCGCCATTACTCTATGAAGAGAGCGTCTTAGACAAATTCGTTTGCTACTGAACATGGAGCGCCTGACTTTGAAGCAATTGCTGTCGTTCCTGTCCACCAGGTCCAACTGGACTCTGGAGCGGAGGGGAGGGGAGTTCGCGCTCAGGTTCAAGGAGCAGAGAAGGAGGAGGAAGAACAGCTCCAGGAAGACCATCAAGATAAAGAAGAAGACCATCTCAAAAAGGAAGAAGAGTTCCAAGGTTGACGCCAGAAAGCCCGTTCAAGAGACTGCCGAGAACGCCGAGGAGACCGAGGAGGACAAGAGCTCAGTCCCCGACAGCCTTAGGGCCAACGTCCCTCCCCCTTCCCTGCATAGGAGATCCCGGAGCAAGTTCGGAACATTGGACTCGTGCGACTCACTCGTGTGGGACGACTACGACGTAAAGGTGAACGAGGAAGAGGATGGAAAGAAGCACAAAAATGAAGGAAAGGCCGATTATGAGAACGACGAAGAAGCCGAGGGAGAGGAAGAGGAAGAAGAGGATGGAGATGAGGACAGTGACGAAGACACCGTGGACGCCTCCGAATTTTCCTATTTTGAGGCTCCTGCTGAACTGTCCGTTCCTCCGTTTGTCTCAAATGTTGCGAAGGACTCAGAATCAAGAAACTCCACGCTGGACAACGCCAAGGTGGGGAACAGGATCCTAAGAGAGATGCGGGAGCTGAGGAGCCAGATCAAGAAGGTGGCGGAGGAGGCCAGCGCAGACCTGAGGCAGCAGGAGAGGAGGAGGAGGAGCTCTGAGAGCAGGGCCAGGTCGTCCTCGTCGTCCGAGAGCGACAAACACGTTAAGAGCTTCTTGCTCTCCGTGGTGACAGGGCAGCAGCAGCAGCAACAACAACAGCAGCAGCAAGAGCAGCAAGAAAAGGCAGAGTTGAAAGAACAAGTTGTACAACCGAAAGCTCAAGATCAGCAGCTCCTGTTCCAACTACAAAAGCAGCAGCGCGAACTCCTGCTGCTGCAGCAAAAGCAACAACAAGTACAGCAGCAGCAGCAGGAGCTGCTTCTTCGGGAACAGGAGCGACAGCACCAGGACCCTCCAGCAGGGGAAGATAATTCCGAAGACGCGAGCCTGTCTTCTCCCAACACCATGTGGGACTCTGGCTACGTCGAACAGTCTTCTCCGGCAGCCAGCGAAAATGGGTCAAACGAAGGTGCTGGTCTTCAGGAAAAAGTTCAGGAGGTGATTGAAAATCCGAAACCCCTGTGCACTTCCACCCCAACGAAGGGACCAAGGGAAGAGCAGAAGGCCAAGCAGAAGGAGGAGGACCGTCAGCATCAAGAGGAAGATTCTCCTGCCAAGGAGTCCGCCTCCAAGTCCAAGAAGCGGAGGAACAGGAAGAAGAAGGAGAGAGAGTTCCGTCAGGACAAACTTGAGCCACCAAAGACGAGGATGCCAAAGCCAGTGGAAGCGACGGCAGACAACTTCGAGTTTGTCTTCCCCGCTGCCTTCCACGGTCAGGAGGAGAGGCTCAAGCTGCCTCAGAGCCTGTCCTCAGTGGCGCTCAACAGGATCTTCTACCGGGACCTGTTCGAGTGGGAGGTGCCATTCTGTCAGGACAGGTGAACGAGATCGCGGGGGAAATTGGATTTCAAATTAATTTTTGCTGTTACAGGGATCAACTGAGAAAACTCCTTGATCGTAAGTCGTCGTCGGCCATGGCACTGATCGAGGCCGCTACGGGATGGGAGAGGAGGAACAAGAAGGGGGCGACAAAGGAGAAGAATTTCTCCCAAGCCTCCGTGCCGACGCTCAGGAGTCCCTTCAGATCAGTCATGTTGCTGTGATCAGCAGAAGTCACAGTGTATGATTAAATATTCACTCAGTCAGAACAATTTTCCACCTTTGCGGAGCGTTCGATTGTGTACCCGCAAAGAAAAGGAAGAAAACGGTATTTCGGCCTGAATCTGTGAGAGGAACGAAAAGCATGATATTACTTTTTGGCGGCATTAAAAAGTTGACATCGAATACTTTGAATCTGACAATTGTTTTCGCATTATTTCACTTGTTCCTGGTCTTGATCTTGAGGTGTACCCCCTTCTCGTGCTGCCTCCGGTTGCTGTCGTTGGGGAACCCGGTCCCGCAGTACCTACACTTGTAGGGCTTGGCACCGGTGTGCACGTTGCTGTGGTCGAGCATCCTCTTCCGCGCCACGAATCCCTTCCCGCACACCTGGCAGCGGTAGGGCATCTCCCGGGCTGGAGTGTGGGCCTTGAGTCGGTGCCGGCGCAGGTATATCTCGCCCTTGAGGACCATCCCGCAGTCTGAGCACTGGGAGGGGGTGTGCATGTTGGCGATGTGCTTGCGTACGGTCGCGACGTTGGGGAACGCCTTGCCACAGTGCTCGCACGTAGAGGCGCCGCTTCCTCCTTCTCCTTCTCCTCCTCCGTGTAGGGCGTCCATGTGGGACTTGATGCACCTGACCATCTTCCCGCAGACGTCGCACGGAGTCATCTTGTCAGAGTTGAGCGTCGGCAGGTGCTCCCGCTCTCGGTGCATCCTTAGGTCTCCCCTGCTGAAGCAGGACAGCCCGCAGTGGCCGCACCTGAAGCGCCACTCTCCGCCGTGCGCCACCGCCACGTGGTCCTGGTGCTGGGACCAGGTGCTGAACGCGCCAGATTGGCACCCGTCGTAGGCGCACCTTCCCTCGTGGAGCGGGCCAAACGCTTCCCGGTGCACCTTGGCGGCGTTCCTGCTCTTGTGTTTCGCCCCGCACTCTGCGCAGGTGTTGATCGACTCGTCTTCGTGGAACCGGACGTGATCGTCAAAGTGAATCTTCCAGGAGGCGCAGTACTCCTTGGCGCAGTGCGGGCAGACCAGCTTGTCCGGGTGGTCCTCCTTGCGGTGCCGCTTCAGCTCCTCCTGATTGGCGAAACCCCTGTCGCAGATGACGCAGAAGAACTTGTGCATGGGGTCCTCGGCGCGGTGCCTCTTCATATGGGTGATGAACCCCTGCTTGGAGTTGATGGAATAAACGCACAGGTCGCATTGGTACTTCTTGCTCTCGTCCCTCTCTCCCTCAGTGTCGAAGACCACCGGCTTGGGGCCCTTCCTAGGCTGCTTTGCCGGCTTGGGATCCTTTTCCACTTTCTCCACTTCACCTTCAGCCTCCCCCTCCTTCGCCTCCCCCCTCTCCGCCTTCCTCCTCTTCCTCAACTCCTTCACGTACTCCCGCCTCTCTTTGAGCCCAGCTTTCTTGGTGATGAGCTGGTCCTCGGGCACATCCGGGTCCTCTCCCTTCGCGATTCGCTTCTGCCTCTCCATCCAGTTGACGAGAGCGAACCTACGCTTCAAGGGAACCTTGGACACACGGCTCCTCTTGCCGCCCCCTTCTTCCATCTCCTCTTCCTCTTCGTCCTCGTCTGGACGATTCTCCTCGTAGTAGTCAAAATCTTCGTCCCCTTCGTCTTCAGAGTCGTCGTCGCCGCCTCCTTCGGGTTCGGACACTTGTTCAGTGACGTCGTCTTCAGCGTACATCCTCTTGGTAACCTCCCTCTTCCTGGAGCTCCTCCTGGCCTCATCCGGGATTTGTATGGGACTGGGCGGCCTTCGCGGACGAGGAGGGGAGGGAGACCGAGGAGGCCTCTCGCTCCTCTTTTGCCTTCCCGTCTTCACAGCCTTTTTCGTCACCTTCTCTTGCAGCCGGACTACAGCAGCCTTATCAGGTACTTTGACGTCTGGGTCGATGAGAGATTCTCCTTCTTCTTCGTCCTCCATTGGCGGAGGTGACAAGTCGATATCGCCAAAATCTTCGGCGGAAAGACTCTGATGATCATTCGTCGCTGCTTCTGGCAAGTTTTCCACTTCCTCTTTTCCTCGAGGGTAGTAGTAGTGCGGCCTCTGGATGTGCCTGACGTCCACCATGAAGTTGAGCCCCTGCGCTGGCGGCGGTCCCTCCTCCACTTCCCAGTCCAGCTTGTCCAGCTCCACACCCAGGTAGGAGAAGCTCTCCTTGACCTCCGCCCTCAGGCCGAAGGGGACGTGTCCGGACACGGAAAAGTCAAGCGCAACCTGAAGGTGGCTCTTGCGTACGTCCAACAAAAGAAGGTTGCCACCGAGGTCCTGCTCGTCCGAGGAAGTTGACAAGACGCTTCCCACCTTGGGGAAGGCTGTGGAGAGGACGGCCCTGTTGACCTCCATTCTGAAACCGTCGGAGGTGGCGATCTGGAGATCAGGGTAGAGGCGCAAGACGTCCGTGTCGACGTAGGGAGGGCGATCCAGCACAGACTTGACGTTGATCAAGGTTTCTTTAACATCGTCCTCTTTGAGATACTTGACGAAAGGAGGGTTCTCTTCATCCAGGGCCTCTTCTGGCTCCGGGTCTCTTGGTGGTGGTGGTGGTGGCGGCCGGCGGCGGGGAGGTTTCCGCTTGGCCTTGACGTAAAAATATTTCTTCTTCACGCTGTCCAGGTCAATTGGCACAAAGTTGTCCGAGCCTCCCCTCAGCTTTGGCAGGACCCTGAACTGCTTCTTGACCTTCTTCTTAGTTCTAGGCTTCTTCTTCTTGGCGGCGTGGACGGGGACAGGCTTCGGAACAGTCCACAAGACCTCCTCTTCTACAATAGCTTCGTTCTCATCTGCATCCTCCACCTGAGTCCACCTGTGCACCTCCTCCTCCGACAGTCTCTGCAGCACTACGAACGAGATGGGCAGATCAAGAGAAGCTTCGTCGGCAGCACATTTGGTGGGAATTTCTTTTTCCTGCTCCTCTTCAGTTTCTGGTCTTCCCTCAACTTGTGCCTCTCCTTCCTTGATCTCTGCCAGGGGGTTTGCCTCAAGTGGACTAGCAGGGAGGTGTGCTGCATCTTCGTCTCTCTGGCCACTCTCCCCTGGAAAGAATCCCGGCTCCTCCGCAGGGAAGTCCAAACCTCCCACAGCCTCTTCCGACTTTTCTGGCGCTCCCACATCCACGCTTCCTCCTGCTCCATCCAAGGGATTGGCCAGGCGCTCTCCAGCCTCCTCCGGGGTGAGGAAGACCGGCAATGATTCCTGTGAAAGGGAGTAGTGGCCATGTCCTTGTCCCTCCGCCTCTGACGTTGATTCTGGAGGCACTCCATCCACTTCAGCCAATACTCTTGTCTCCTCCTGCAGGTGCGAATGTTCCACAGGTGCCAGGTCAAACACGTTCTGCGGAAGAGGAGGACAGACTTCCCGTTCGACCTGAGATTGTTGGTGGTCGACTTTCTCCTGCTGCTGCGGCGTGTCCATTCTCACCACTCCAGTTCCATCCGCCACGCTGTAGTTAGGGTCCATCGAGGACGCAGAAATCCGTGGTCAAGGGACCTTTAGTCCTTTACCACGACCAGGACCGGCAGGACAGGAAGGTCTCTTGGGCAAGATCACGTCACTCGTTCGTTCATTGCCTTTCTGTTCTGCTTTGCAAAGTGTTTTTTCCCAGCTGATTTTTCCTTTTCTGTTCCACGTCCGGCGGAAACAGCTGAAGGAGAAAAGGGAAAATTGCACGGTTGCACACGCACAGGCAGGGCCAATTTCATCAGGTCCGTCAGGTAGCAGGACTACTAGGACAGGACCACAGTTTCACTTGGTGAACTGTGCAGCCTTCGCCGTCACCATGAAGAACCGCTTCACCACCCTGGACCTGGTGTGCGAGCTTCGGGAGCTGCGCCGTCGCCTGGTGGGCATGAGGGTCAACCAGGTGTACGACGTGGACAGCAGGACGTACCTGCTGCGCCTGCACAAGTCCCTGGGGGCGGCGGGATCGGTCAAGAAGGAGGAGGAGGAGGGCACCAAGGCAGTGCTGCTCATCGAGTCCGGAGCCAGGATCCACGCCACGCAGTTCGAGTGGCCAAAGGTTATATTGTTAGAGCGCAAAGATTTTATTCCAGTGTACCTCATGACCTTTCTATTTCTATTTCAGAGCCCCGCCCCGTCCGGTTTCGCCATGAAGCTGAGGAAGCACCTCAACAACAAGCGGCTGGAGTCCGCCGAGCAGCTGGGCGCCGACCGAGTGGTGGACCTCCGCTTCGGCACGGGCGACGCCGCCCACCACCTCATCCTGGAGCTGTACGACCGAGGCAACCTGGTGCTCACCGACTGCGAATACAAGATCCTCAACATCCTGCGTCCGCGCGTGCAGGGAGAGGACAAGTTCCTGGTGCGCGAGACCTACCCGGTGGAGCTGGCCAGGGAGCACAACCCGGACATGACTCAGGAGAGGCTGGAGGAGATCTTCGCCAAGGCTAGGCCCAACGACACCGTCAAGAAGCTGTGCGCCCCGCATTTCGAATACGGCCCACCCTTCCTCGAGCACCTGCTGCTGAGAGAGGGGGTGAAACCCAACGCCAAAGCCGGAAAGGACTTTGACCTGTCACAGGACGGCAACGCTGACAAGGTGCTGAAGGCCTTCAACGGCGCCAAGGACTTTCTTGATTCCAACGCACCCGGCGGTTTCGTGGTACAGAAGCGGGAGACCCGCCCCGCCGCGCCTGGAGAGGGAGAGGGAGACGTTGAGTACCTCTCCTACGCCGAGTTCCACCCCTACCTGCTAGAACAGCACCGCGACCGGCCGGTCCTCGACCTCGTGACCTTCGACGCTGCGGTGGACGAGTTCTTCAGCAAGGTTGAGAGCCAGAAGATCGAGTCCCGCGCCGTGCAGCAGGAGAGGGCCGCGCTCAAGAAGCTGGACAACGTCAGGAAGGACCACGAGGAGCGGCTGGGGAGGCTAAGGTCTGAGCAGGCCAGCGACCGTCGAAGGGCGGAGCTCATAGAGCTGAACGAGGCGCTGGTGGACGCCGCCCTGACCGTCATGCGCTCAGCCATCGCCAACCAGGTGGACTGGAAGGAGATCGGACTACTGGTCAAGGAGGCGGCCGACGGGGGAGACCCGGTGGCCTCCAGGATCACAGGGCTCAAGCTGGACACAAACCACTTCTCCATGCTGCTCACCGACCCCTACTCCCACCTGAACCAAGGCGACGACGACGACGACAGCGACGAGGAGGAGAGTGACAAGGAACCCAATGAGCTGGAAGTGGACATCGACCTGGACCTGTCCGCCCAGGCCAACGCTCGGAAGTACTACTCTCACAAGAAGGCGGCCGGTGCCAAGGAGCAGAAGACGCTGGACTCTCACTCGGTGGCCATGAAGTCGGCCGAGAAGAAGACCAAGCAGACGCTCAAGGAGGTGGCGGCCATGACCAGCATCAACAAGGCCAGGAAGGTCTTCTGGTTCGAGAAGTTCTTCTGGTTCATCAGCTCCGAGAACTACCTCGTTGTGGCCGGGAGGGACGCGCAGCAGAACGAGCTCCTTGTCAAGCGGTACCTCCGCCCGGGCGACGTCTACGTGCACGCGGACCTGCACGGAGCCTCCTCCGTGGTGGTCAAGAACCCCCAGGGCCCGGAGCACCCGGTGCCGCCCAAGACGCTGAACGAGGCCGGGCAGATGGCCGTATGCTACTCCGCCGCCTGGGACTCCAAGGTGGTGACCTCGGCCTGGTGGGTGGAGGCGGCGCAGGTCAGCAAGACGGCGCCCTCAGGGGAGTACCTCACCGTCGGCAGCTTCATGATCAGGGGCAAGAAGAACTTCCTGCCCCCCGCCACGCTGGTGCTGGGCTTCGGGTTCCTGTTCAGGCTGGAGGAGGGCTCGATCGAGAGACACCGAGGGGAGAGGAAGGTGAGGGATGCCAACGACGACGCATTGTCGGTGGCCACCACTGCGGACACTGCGGCCGATTCGCTGGCGGATGAGTTGGCCGAGGTGGAGATTGCCCTGGATGATGGGGGCGACAGTAGCGGTGAAGAGGAGGACAAGAAGGGAGAGAAGGAGGAAGCCCTGGAGGAAATAAAGGAAGAAGGGGAGGCGGAGGAAAAGAAAGAAGAGGGAGATGCCTGTTCAGGAGATGGCGACGAGCAAAAGGATGTTCCGGAGGTGGAAGAGAAGGACAGTGACGACGAACCTTCCTCCGCCTTCCCCGATACCGCCATCGAAATCGACTACACGAAGCGCGGAGAGGCCAAAGTCCTGGCCAGGGGAATGTCGGAGAGCAGCGACAGGAACTCCGTCGCCAAAGACCAGGAGGAGGTGGACGTCATCAGGTTCGTCCAGAGGCCGAAAAAGGGGAAGCAGCAGCAGCAGCAGAAGGCCTCAGCCAAGAACAAGGTCAAGATTGTAAAAGAAGAGGAGGACAGCGACGACGGAAAAGGCAACAACAAGGGACAGCAGCAGCAGAACAAGAGGGGCAAGAAGGGCAAGATGAAAAAGATCAAGGAGAAGTACAAGGACCAGGACGAGGAGGAGAGGGAGCTGAGGATGCAGATCCTGCAGGGGTCCCAGAAGGAAGGGGGGAAGAAGAATAAGGGGAACAAGGACAAGAAGAAGGAGGAACATGGCGGAGGCAACAAGAAGGGACAGCAGCAGGGGCACAAGCCAAAGCAACAGAGACCTCAGCAGCAGCAGCAAAAGAAGGAGGAGGAGCTCCACATTGACGAGGAGGAGGAGGAGGAGGACCGCGAGGCTGCCGCCAAGTCCGAAACTGATATGCTGGACTCTCTGACCGGCATCCCAGTCCAGGAGGACGAGCTATTGTTCTCTGTTCCGGTGGTGGCGCCCTACAACGTGATGAACGCCTACAGATACAAGGTGAAGCTGACTCCCGGCACTGGCAAGCGAGGCAAGGCCACCAAGACGGCTCTGTCAATGTTCCTGGGCGACCGCGCTGCCGCTCAGAGGGAGAAGGACCTGCTGAGGGCAGTCAAGGACCAGGACCTGGCAAGGAACCTGCCGGGAAAGGTCAAGCTGTCCGCGCCTCATCTCCAAAAGGCCAAGCAAAAGGCCAAGGGAAAGGGAAAGAAATAGAGGTGTCGGTTTCCCCTACACTTACGTATGTGATTGGATTGGGAAAAGTGAGCATTCAAAACGCGCATGCAGTTGATCTGTATTTTTTTCTACGGCATAAAATACACACTCAAGGAACATGAAATCGTGTCTTACCTGAAGTCTGTCAGATTTAGCAGCCTGGATGCGGACGGGTAGAGAGGGTGGTCAGAAAGCGCCCTGGGCGCGGTCAGGGCATTGCTGTCAGCACCGAATCCCGGAGATGTCAACGCCAATAACAGATTCCACGCCAGCAGTGTCACAATCAGCACTGCCAACAAGGACGGGTTCGAGGGGGAAGGGGAAGACCGGAGTCTTGTCGCGCAAAGCTTTTTCAGCACGAACATGTTTTTTAAGCGGTTGCGTCAAGCCTTTTTCATTTTCGAGATTTTCGGGCACTGCATTTTCCCGCACCGCGCGCAATTTGGAGACTGACTCACACCTTTTCCCTTCTTTTTCGCAATATCTTTGTCCGCCCACCCGCTACGGACACCTTATGGTAACTAGCTATTGGAAGCCGGCCATTAAGGGGGGGGGACTTCACTTTTCCTTTCCCCGCACGCTTCTTTTTCCCGAGACGCCGTCCCCCGTCGTCTTCGCACCGTCATCTTTTCTTTTCCCGAACACGGACGGACCGGAGGGGAGGAAAAAAATACGAAAATTTGAAACCGCTCGAGGAAAGGGAAGGGAAGGTGGGGAAAATCTCTTTCTCCCTACCTAGGCGTTTCGCACTTTTCCTCCCCCTTTTTTCCCACACGCCGCGAAAGATTTTTTTGCGCTCTCTCCCCGGTCGGTCGGTCGGTCGGGAGACGTGCAATGGTTTCCCCGGCCCGTGAATTCTTTTCCCGAATTTTAATAAGCCCTCTCAGCGCGTTGCTGTGGGGGGAAAGTGTTGTGGGGAAAAAGGAAAGTCAAAATTTAAGGACCCTTTTCTTTCCGAAGTAGGGTGTGCGCGTGGGAACCAGAGCAGGGGAAAACAATGCAGCTAGGGCATCGAAGCTCACATCCCGAAAATACCAGAGTCGGAAACAGACAGAGCCCCCCTTTCAGGTTGTGACATTCCCAAATGGGAGGGACGAAGACAGGAGAGTCCTGTTTCCTGTTTTCCAGGACCCCTCCTCCCCTGCACACACTTTCACAGGCTGACGGAAGGAGGAGGGGACGAGAACCTCGTTTTAGACTTGCGTCAGGTATGCTCCCCTCCCCCCTTTTCTGCCTTTCCAACCGGTCCGAAGCTCCTAATTTCCCGTATTATCTTTCTGGAGGAAAAAAAGCGTGCGGAAATAGTTTCATTTACTACAACAAGAAAAGAAGCTATCTGCGCACTTGGTAGGCATGGCAGGTAGTGTCCCTTTCCTTTTGTACGAAGGAAGTGACTGTTTGTGGAGAGGGAAAAGGAAGTTTGCACAGTTTGAGGAGTTGAAATTCCTGTCCATTCGTTCCCTCTCCCGTTTCCCTCTTTGGGTCAAGAGGCTCCTTCCCTCTCCCCTCCCCTCCTCCGGTAGGCAAATAATAGTCCTGTTGTTGGAGGAAACCAGTCCTAGCCAGGACGCTTCTTTTCGAATTTTCACTTCTCCTTTTCTCCCCCCCGGAGGAAAATTTTTGATCGGACCCTGTGAGAAAATTTCCCTCCTCACAGCGGTTTCCCACCACGTGAATTTTTCTTTTCTCTTCTCCGACCGACGCTTTCCTATTGTTTTCCGAAAAATAATTCTTTCCTCTCGAGAAGGATGAAAAAAGATGTTTCAATCGCCTATTTCGAGTTTTCCCTTTTGTATGCGGGAAATCTTTTTTTTTCTTTTTTGTCCGCTTATTTCTCATTCTTTTCTCCATCTTGTGTCGATCGCTGCAGGCTCTGAAAGCTGGGGAATATTCGGAGAAAGAAATGAGAAAGAGGATAAAAGAGATTCTGCATCCAGATTAACGGTACGGGATTCAACACTGGATAACACAACAAAATAATCAGTAGCAACCAACAATCACTTACACCAATATGAGAAGCAAAGAATTATCTTAGAATTTTTTTTTAAAAAAATCAAAAATATGCATGATGAAACATTTGTGTGGGCCTTTTCCCTTCTTCTTAATTCTCTTTTGCATCTCCTCTTGCGTCATCCTGACGCCTCCCTCCCACCAAAAAAGTCTTATTACGCGGATCGTAGTGGAAGAAGGAAGATAGACGCTGTTATGTGGGAAGAAGAAGATCGAAGAATACTTTCTTCTCGTCAATCTAAAGACTCCTTCCTCCTCCTCCTCGTTTTCTCTTCTTAGCCTATTTATCACTTTTGCGCAAGATCAAACTTTTTCTTTAGTTGGAAGTGACAGATGTCCTGTGGAAGAAATGAGCCAAAGATGCTTGTGTTGTGCAGTTTCTTTAAAAGGAAATGCAGCTTTCTCACCAATTCATGTCAAGGCTAGTTTCTGTCTTTTTGCCACGAAATTGTGAGGAAAAAAGCAGCAACAGCAGTAGCAGCAGCAACAATGACAAAAAACATGAGCAACAACTTCCCAAGTACGTCAGAAGAAGGTGGCCCAAAAGGGAAAACGTCTTGAGCAGTGCCCCAAAAGAGGAGGGATTAGGAGTTTTATGCAAAGAAGAAAATGGAGCCAACTTAGATTTTTTCGTTTCAGCTTCAGCAAGGATTCTTTTTGGCGCGAATGAATGTCTTGTAGTTTTTCTCTGGAAGTATCCTTTTTTCGCTGCCCAAAATTCGCTTCTCTCCCCCCCTTCCCCCCCTCCCACGCGACGGAGACAAAAAAGTTTGCTTTGTCGGAATTGGCGAATGAACCGCGTTGCATTTTAGTTGCTAAGCAGGGATTTGGCGAACGTACCGTGGGCGGGGTGTTGGTTGCAACTTGCAAGCGAGGAGGGCGAAAAGTCAAGCCCGCTTCGAAATGCACTCGAAATGAATCCAAAAGTGCAGTGCTAGGTTTTTAAATTTAAAAATCTACCTTCTTTGGGGCCTTGTGTATATTTTTTCATGCGCTCTAGAGCGAAAAACGCTCAGCATAATTTGAGAACATTTTGCAAGATTCACATTGGCCAAAGTGTCTCGTTATAAACCAGGAAAATAGAAAAATATCTTATCTTTCGTCAGTATCTGCGAGGCAAAATATTGCTCAAACAGTACTTCAGTGAGAACAAATTGGACGCTTGCACAGCCGAATATAAAATGTAAGATTGCCATTTCCCGAAAATGTAATCTCCATATCGGAAAACCCCTTTTACAAACATGGGACGTGATGGAGAAAATTGGACGGGACAAACAATATTTGACAATCCAATGCCGCCTACAGACCAGACTACTTCAAAGGTACCAAATACAAAGCGGCCAATAGATTCTTAAAAAAAATATTACTGGACTGGTATCAAGTGGCATGACTTACCGTCCGAGACAATTTTTAAATTCCGTTTACCTGCTAAGAAAAGCGCGCGTGCGTTAATTACTTTGTCCTTTCTCCTGTTTGCACAACAGCAATATTACGATTTGTAACATTTTACACACTCTGTACAAGTGTGAACCGGGGCACGCCCATTGTGCGCCCTTGAGTATATGGGAAATAATAAAAGGAGTTCGTCCCACAACAGTGCTCGGGTATTATCCTCTACAATGACCTGGCGCTTGGAGCTCCGCTCCTTCCTCTCCTCCTCCACCATCCACGGACTCCCCTACCTCACCTCCAACGGAGAAGGAAGCCTCTTCCGCAGGTTCTTCTGGTCCTTGGTCGTCCTGACAGCCTTCGCCCTGGCGGCTGTGCTCATTCGCAAGACGCTGGCGGAGGGGGCGAGGAACCCAATCATGACATACACAGAGATAGTCCCTGTGCAGGTTCGGAATATAAGTTATACTGTAGTATGGTTTCGCACAAACTTTTGGTGGCCGATCACCCAGTAGGAGGACATATATTTTTGATGCTTCAAAAATACAGTTTTGCTGTCTTTCATGCTGTGTAGTACATAGATTCATCATTGCAAAACCAGGATGTGCCCTTCCCAGCTGTCACGGTGTCCGCCAGCCACCCCATCCGTCCTCAGGGCCTCATGGTCCACATGCTGGACCGGTTCTGCTTTGACCAGTCCTGGAGGGCGCCGTATGACAACCCCAGGAATGCCACCAACACCTGCAGCGGTGGTGACAGTGACATGCTGAGGAGGGACTTCAACGTTCTCATCCAGAGGGTATTGCAAAAAAGCACAGTATAAGTTTTTTGGCTGGCAGTGAGACTGATGTTCCTGTCTCCAGGCTGCCTTGAGCTCATACAATACTGCCGTAACAGAACTTGATGAGCCAGCCTATGTAAGAGACATTCTCTTGAAGACCTTGTTCTTTACTGATGTCAATGATACCCTCTTAAACCTGGCTGCGGACAAACACGGGGGTTCCTTGCTGCAGAAGCTGCATCAGAAAAACTTTGCAAACAACAACTTTGTGGAACAGGTACTACAGCCAAATTGATGACTTCACTTAAATTCTCTGAAGGGTTTCTAAACTACAGGTCCAGACAGAGTTCAGGACAAATATCTATGACATTTTTGAACAAGTGGAGAGAGTTTGGCTGCTTGAACAGGATGATGAGCAAAATGATGATGATTTCAAGCATCTCCGTGTCAACTTTGTTGATGTCTTTGAGATATCTCTGGCAAGTGCCCTCCATGTTGCTGCCTACTATGCTAGTCAGGGTGATCAGGTGACAAAAAGCACAAGTTTTTATTTTGAAGTAATTTTAAATAAAGTTTCTCCACAGTTGGAGCCCCTGCCGTTTGGAGTTTTCTTCAACTCATATTATGATGACTTCCTATACTATGGAACACACTATCACAATGATGTGGAAAAGACAAAGGAGGTCAAGCACATGTATTCCCATCTGGCCAATGTTAGCCATGTAGTCTTGAAAGACGAACAGTTGAATATAATGGACCTGCCTCAGTTTGTTGACTCCAGGTTCTTAGTGCTGGCAGAGCAAGTCAGTGATTTCTATGGATGCCCCTTGAAGCTCATTGAGGATCAAGCCTATCCTGAAGAGTGCAGGGAGTTATTCAAAATCCTTGACAACAAGCTGGAGGATGTTATGCAGGTGATGAAGTGGACTCTGTATCCCATGAGCTCCTCCATTCCCAACCTGGAGTTTGACTTGGACTATGGTGAAAGGCTAAAAGAACTGAGGTACACAACAATGAGCAACCCAGTACCACACCCCTTGCTCATTGCCTGTGAGCATGGGGCAAGCTTTTCCGGCATTACTAAACTTCCCTTCCACATAAGATATGACAATTCCTTTGAGGCATCTGAGTGCATAGGATTCTTCAAGTCCTTTACCACAGCAGGGATTGGATACTCATACAACACTGCACTGTTCTGGGACATGTACCAATCTAGTCCAAGACTGGAAACATTCTATGACATAATGTACCCAAAAGGCAACTTGAAATTGTATGACCACCTAAAAAAGAAGCTTGAACTGCCCAAGAGTGATATCCTGGATAGTCTTTGGAACGATGTGCTGTATCCCAAGGGGTCTGGTCCCAAGTATGGGCTGAAAATGTACATATCCAGTGATGACCTGTCTCTGGGACCAGCACAAGTCCTTCTGCACAGTCCCTTTGATCCTCCCAATGTGGAGGGCTCTGCCATTAAACTGGCTTATGGCCAGGAACACACAATATACATAACACCATCCAAGTACAGCACCTCCCCTGAGCTGGCGAGCATGCCATTGAAGGAGAGACACTGCCTGTTTTCCCACGAGAGTGAATCCCTGAAGCTTTTCAGGAACTACTCCCAGGCTGGTTGCCTCTTTGAGTGCTCCCTTGTCCAGGCCATGGAAAAGTGTGAGTGTGTCCCTTGGGATTTCCCCCACTTTGACCCAGAAGTGAGGCTATGCGAGAGGCGGGGAGATCAATGCTTCAGGGCCCAGGTGACCAACCCCCTGGTGCAGGAGGCCTGTGAATGCCCAAGGGACTGTAACTCCATCACCTACTCGTACTCAGTGGTGTCCACGCCAATTGACAGCCACGATGCCCAGATGTGCTTCTCCCTCAGCTCGGCCAGGTGGATGAGCAACAAGCTCTTTGTGGAGGATTTCTTTGATCCCCTGAAGAAACGGCATGGCCTGCAGATGCCCTGGATCCAACAGGACCCTACTGGCTCATGCCAGGTCATCATGTCGCAGGTGGCCGTGGTCCAGCTCCAGCTGGCATCGGACTCCGTGACGGAGGTCAGTCGCAGGAAGAGGGTCACCTTCACCGATCAGCTGGCAAACCTGGGTATACAGTACTTCATATCTGAATTAAATTGCAGTTGCTTAACTTAAATATAAATTTGCTCTTCAGGTGGGGTCATTGGTCTGTTCTGTGGCATGAGCATCCTCAGCCTGGTTGAGGTTGTCTTCTGGACTGCCAAGGTGGTCAGGGCAATCTTTGGGAGGAGGAAGAAACATTCTGGCCTTGGACAACAGAGGAACTCAAAGGTTGTCTGAAGACAAAGCAACCAATTTTACACATACAGCTCCAAACCATTCAGTGCACCAGCACCATATAAAGCTGCTTGTACCACACAATGTGATAAATATTTTAGCAAATACAGACTATCAATTTTTTTGTGCTTTCTCCAAGCTTTGTCTTTTATGGCAGTCCTTCGATGAGGTCATTTTCACTGTTACAATGTACTAGTACAAAAATATATTAGCATCATACAACAAAACAACTGCCTTTTCTCCAATTCATTGTACGTCCAGACACGCCATATTTCCTGTCCAAAGAAAATATATTGCCATATTCTTCTTCTATGCAATAAATACTATTACTCCTATCCCCATTCTTGGATATAGCGATATATTGCAAGATGACAGGGGAAGAAGCAAAGAACATTAGAGACAAGATCAAGGAGGAATTCGACGATTTCCCAAATTCCCAACAACTGAACAATACCAACCGGGAAGAGAATCTGAAGAGAATTCGTTGATTTCTTTACCCACTATTGCTTTTCTCAGTAGGAGTGGGTGGGAAGGTGACAAATGCGAACCACATACATACTGTGTATAAGTTTATTGGTCGGCTGCTTGCCTTGTTTCCCTTTTCTTTGGGAAATATGCGCCCCCCCCAGCTCCTATTGTTTGTCTCTTGACCCATAATTAATCCAAGTCTCCTCCTGTGACGTTCTGCCAATAGACGGCGCGGAGAGATTCACCAATCTTTTTTTATGATCCTAATAAATCAACTCCCACATGAATACTTGAAGGGCACAAACATAGGTGGGCGTGGGGTCGGCAACTGGGAGGGGGATCAGCCAAATTTTGGC
>JAAUYJ010191038.1_pt1 | contig 17866 bp, 11 predicted proteins | sample 7278031 | NCBI WGS metagenome assembly JAAUYJ01 (sample SAMN14350222, study PRJNA611818) | marine sediment metagenome | isolation source: surface marine sediment (1.8m) | place: French Polynesia: Moorea | collected 2018-08 | reverse complement strand
AGAGAGTATAAGCTGTTTCAAACTCTTTCATTTTATCCCAATCAAACCAGTGGTAATAAGGGGTGATATGTGCAGGTATTTCTGCACTAACAATATTACGAATTAGCTGTTGAAAGTTTTCATTTTTAAATCGATCTATCCAATTAGGAAAAACAAAACTGATTTGGAAAGAATAAGGATCTACAATTCGATTTACTTCTACCCATTGTCCTTCTTCTGATTCTACAAATCCTGTTTCTATTTCTATATCAAATGTGTCTTTTTCAACATTAGTAACCGAATAAGTTCCATTGTAATGATCTGTCTCAAATATTTGTATTAGCTCATTTTCTAGAATTCCATGTTCCGGAGAAACACAAGTTACTATTTTTTCAGAACCTGTTGCTCGAAATTCCGAAATTGGATTACCAAAATTTAAAAAATTAGGGTTTTCATGGGTGGGGTCATTACTATGACGAGGACGAAGTAAAATATGTTCTACAATATGGAATCCTTCTTTTTCATCAGATTGATTAGAGAGAGCTAAAGTTCTTCGATCGTAAGGAATTCCTAATAAACTGCAAATTCTTTGTTTTAATCCCGATACGTTATCTGTATCCCAAACTTCGCTAGAATTAATATAGTTAAAAGCTTGATTCCTGTTACTGCTAATTTGAGGATAATTTTGTAAAAAAGTTATTTTATTATCAATGAAACTCTCTTCAATAATTGAACTATATAAAAGTAAAGAATAATCAGTAAATATTTCAGCAAACTGTGCCATTAAATGGTTGAGAAAACGATTTTTTCTCTCTAAATTAATCTTCACCACATTATCCCCTCCTGGGAGGGGTAGGGGTGGGTTGTCTTCATCTCCTGGGAGCAGGTCTTGAATATCCCCTCCTGGGAGTAAGTCCTGATTATCCCCTCCTGGGAGGGGTAGGGGTGGGTCCTGATTATCCCCTCCTAGGAGGAGTAAGGGTGAGTTAATAATTTGACTCGCACCTGGAACCCCATCAAGTTCTTGGGAAAAGTAGGTAATTTTTTCCTTAGTTTGGTAATTAAATAAATCTTTCGTGTGTTCTAACTGAGCAAAATAATTCGCTAAAACTTGGTCGAAAAACATTAAATAAGCTTGCAGTTGCTTTGCTTGAGCTTTGCGTTGAGGAGATGCGGAAAGTGGTAAACCAATTTCCCCAATACCGTAAGTCGCAGGAAAGTCATTTTGGATTGATTCATAATCAGATAATTCCCGGTATTCCCCAACTGGAATAGAGATATCTTTGATTTGTGTCGTTGAGAGTAATTTTGTATTTTCCTGTTGTAAAGATTCTAGAAAACTTTGAACTTTATCTAATTCAGGAACACAAGGAATTTGTCTTTTATCAAAAGTAATATTAGCGATTAAACTGTCTATATCTTGGAGTTGAGGAGTCAAATTTGAACCTAACTTTAATACCCATTCTTCCCATTCCTCTGGTTGAGGTGACTCTTTATTAGAAATAGCAATACTTCTAACTATTTTTATCCCTTCAATATCTAAAATAATCTGAATTAAGTCAGAAGTATAAAGTTCATTTTTCTTAGTGAAACTTTCAAGTTGCTCATCATTAAGAAAACCATGTTCCAGAGGCGGACCATCAAAAATAACTTCAGGATTCTTACCTTGTTCTAGTAGTTCTTTTAAACTAAAAAATTCTAGGCTAGGAGAAATAAAATTATCTAACTCAAAATATATCTTTGCCATTAATTCATTAACATCAAAACCTTCCTCTACTTCTATCTCTGCCTGAATACTTATTTCTTCAATAGGCAAGATTTCAACTGAAGCAAAATCCTCACCTAGATTCCGATACTCATTAAGTTTAGATTCTACCTTTTCGATAAGATTTGCTTCATCATCTATATTTTTATCTTTTTCTATGAGTATCCGGTAAAGTCCGTTTAAGTTGACGGGTTGAGTAAATTCTCGTTCTTCAAAAGTTAAAGTATGACGATTCGGATCGTAATAAATTGGCGGTTGTGAATTTTTAATAGGTTCCAACCAAGCATTTTTTACACCCTCAATATCTATTAAAAGTTTACGATAATCATTAATAGTTAAAGGATTAACAGTAAGAATTTCTCTCGCTGTATAAAACTGCTTTCTACTTTCTCCAGGAGGTGGTGCCAGCAAGTCTTTCATCTCGAAATCAAGTCGATAACTTAAATCCGTGATAGCATAGCAGAGTTGCTCTAGAATCGTTATACCAGGGTCATGGGTATTGTAATCTGTCCATACTTTTCCTCCTAGACGTTCAATGTGCTTAATACCTTCTTCTCGTAACAAGGCAAAATTCATCCCTGGATGTTCTGGGGGAGTATTAGAAATAGTAAGATTTTCAGTCATGTTCAGTTATTAGTAATTTATTGTTGTGGGCAACAGTTTAGGTTCAGCTTGAACTTGAGTCATTAGTAACAATTTCTGGTTCTATTTTTGATATTTCAGACGATTCTGTCTTGTCGTTATTTGTCTTAGCAAGTTCTTCTTCTATAACCTGAATTGCTCCTTGAATACGCAGCAAAGTTTGACGGACATTTGCTTCTTTTTGTTCTAAGTCTGCCAGGTATTTTTGTCCTGATTCAAATTCAGATTTGAGTTCAGTTAGACGTTGTTCTAGTTGTTCTTTCATGTTATTTTCCTAGGGAGTTGTTTGATTCCGAATTTCTCTTAAAATATCTGATATTTCTGCTTCTGAGTCAATATCTGTAGGTTAAGACTCCTCTCCTATGAGGGTTATGCTTTATCAACATCTTTCTTAACATAAAACTTGACAAAATAGACAATTTATGTAATTGAATATACCAGAATATTAGTATCTAAGTACCGTTTTATCTTTTTATTAGACACTATAAATATTACTTCTAGTTAGAGGTTCTTTGACACCAATATCAGCAACTAACCAATCAAATTCTTGATAAAATTGCTTCAATTATTCTCTCCCTTCATCTTCTTGTTGATTGAGATTTTGTGGGGAATTATTCTGTTGAGAAATAACCTTAAAAGCAGCAATAATTTCTTCAATCATAGCAATTTGTCTGGGAGTTATACCTGTGACATCTATAACCTTATTTTTAATCATAATCCTCCTTATTATTCGAGAATTTCATTATTTTGATAAGTTTTAATTTCTGCTATAATATTATTCATTGTTAATGAAATAATCTTGATAATTTTAACCAAACACCCATTCTGACTCCCCTCCGTCAAACTCCCCTCCAGGGAGGGGCAGGGGGTGGGTTAAACTCCCCTCCAGGGAGGGGGCAGGGGGTGGGTTAATACTCTCTCACAAGGATATGTTTTTTTGATTATGCCTTAGATTTTGAGACCTCCCAGGAGGGGAACTTAACCCACCCCTAGCCCCTCCCAGGAGGGGAAAATGTGGGGACTCATCCCTCCCAATAGGAAAAAATGTGTGCTAAGTCCGCGTGTGGATCATAATCCAATCCTCAATAACGCTCAAAACCCCCTCCACCTCAGCACAAACATCTTCCTCATTAAACCGCAAAAACCTCACCCCCAAAGATTCCAAATGTGCTTGTCTTGCCCGATCGCTTTCTTGAGCTTCCGGACTATCATGGGAATAACCATCAATTTCAATTGCTAGCATTAATTGTTTACAATAAAAGTCAACAATATATTGATCTATGGGGCGTTGGCGATCGAAATCATAGCCACACATTTGTTTTCTCTTCAGGTATTTCCAAAGGGTAGCTTCACCAGGAGTCATATTTTGGCGAAGTTGTCTTGCTCTTTCTTTTAGTATTGGATTATAGGGAATAATTTTAACAGCCATAATAATAATTATTGTAATAGTTTCTCTGTTTAGTTTAACAGATACTGGCCCACTCATCTAACCCTGGCTTTTACCCACCGCCCTTAACCCACCCCCTGCCCCTCCCTGGAGGGGAGTTTGAACCCACCCCTGCCCCTCCCTGGAGGGGAGTTTGATCGAGGGGAGATTTTTTGAATTTCGGTTGATTATAGTAATTTTGGCTCTAATTTTAGCCATTTTGCCGATCGCTAATTTCTAGCTGGAAAAATTTGTTGAGCGGTTTTTTGAGTCATAAATTTTTGGACATCAACTAGGTTGATTTATCTTGAAAATTGAGCGATCGCAAAACTCAACAAAATCTTAAGATTGGTAGAGTGTGTCAGGCAGTCAGGATTTTTCCTCAAACCTCCCTGTTGCTCCCCTCCTGGGAGGGGCTGGGGTGGGTTCTAATTCCCCTCCTGGGAGGGGCTAGGGGTGGGTTAAGCCAGGGGTGGGTTAAATCCAGGGATAGCTCAATCATCTGAATAATATTTTGCAATTGACCATTTAACTGAGGTAATCATGGTTGCATTTAGGAAACTTATCAAATTGATTTTATCTTTACGACTTAGGTATTAACGGTAAAATGCCATGACCACAAGTGTTCTGCCACCAATATAGTCATCATCCCATGAGGGATAGCTTTGCCAACTACTACTACTGCCTGCTTTCCTCCACTGGAGGTAAACAGTATGCTGGCCACTATCAAGATCTAAGACTAGATTGCCAGTCAAATTCATATTAGAATGGCTATTAGTATACGGTTGGTAATGTGAACCAGACTGACGATAAGCAGTATTGCCCACCTTTAGCCTTGTTCCGACCCAATCACTGTTTGGGTCTCCTGATGGTTGAACATTAATTGAATAGGTGCAAAAAATTACTGCATTTCTATCCAGGGTGAAAGTAACAGAGGTGTTGGAAACATTTGTCCAGGAACTGGAGTTGATAGAAGTATCATTAGTTGGTTGGGCTGACCATATTCCAGCTAAAACCCCGACACCTTTAATTGTTCCTGCGACATCTAGTTTGGCATCTGGATCATCTTTCCCTATCCCCACATTGCCATTTTTAATAACCATTTGTACTGTTCCGTCAGCACCAGGATTCAGTTCACTGTTATTATGAGTACCACCTTTATACCAAGCAAAGTTCTTGTTAGTCCGAAAATATTGAGTGTTACTTTGCATTCCGATACCATAACGTTCTGCGTATAAGTTAATCTTTTGTCGTTTTTCTTCAGAAAACTCAAGATTTCCTAAGACAGATAATTCATTTGTGGTTGTCGTCCCATCTACCAATAGGTTATTATCTCCTGGGTCTGAATTACCACCAACGTGTAAGCCTCCATTGATAGAAAGCTTTGCCTCTGTAGTTGTCGTCCCTATCCCCACATTGCCCATGAAAGAAAAGTTATCAGTCATTCCATCGTTAGCAATTCTATACCAATCTTCCCAGGTCGTTGCACTCGGCTGTCCTTGTCGCCAAAATATACCTCCTTCATTAAAGTTCAATTGGTGGTGTGCATCTCCTGAATCAGCCTCCCAAGGTGCAATAGTTAGCATTCCTGAAAATTGACCACTACCTGGTACTCCAACTACTGTTCTTGTCTTAAAATCAAAGGAAATTACTTTATTGAAAGTGTTTGGTGCTTCATTTTGATCTCTTGTATCCTTAATGTTGAGGTTGCCGATAAATTTACCTTCGACTTTGATATCACCATTAACCTCTAACTTTGCCTCTGGACTTTTCGTCCCTATCCCCACTTTGCCGTCTCCTCTAATCACAAGTGCGGTTTGTGGTATCCCATTTAACCCCGTATTAACAAAAGCAATGCCTCCATCAGGGTCTGGAGTATCGTGGCCATCAGTTTTTTCAATCACTAAGGCATCATTACTTGTATTTGTCTCAAAGAAATTGTTATCATACTTAATTCTGAAACCATCACTCATAGCGTCCGAACTATTGTCTGATTCACTCGTGTTATGAAAAATTAGAGTTCCCGTACCAGAGAACTTAAGGGCACCTGCTACGTCTAGTTTGGCTCCTGGAGCATCTGTCCCAATTCCCACATTGCCATTTCTTTTAACGAAAAATTTTGCGTTTTCTTTGTAGTCGGCTTGTTCCCCTGTTTCACTGTATCCTATACTAAATTCTCTAGACGAGTACCCCGTTCCTATAAACCATTTCTCATCATTTCCTATATCAGAAAAATACAACCCTTTTCCTCTGTTTTCATATCCAATAAGGTTTATGCAGGTTGTTCTTCCAGAATTCCCAGCAGTGTTTGTTGCTTCAATTGTCAATGTTGTTGTAGCGAATTCTCCCCCTATATTAACCGAGCTATGATTGACATCTAAGCTCCCATTGACTTTTAAAGCGCCACGGACATCTAGTTTGGCATCTGGAGTATCCGTCCCTATCCCCACATTGCCATCTTTAATAACCATTTGTACTGTTCCGCCACCAGGATTCAGTTCATTGTCATGATGAGTACCGTCTTTATACCAAGCAAAGTTTTTTAAAGTCCGAAAATATTGAGTGTAACTTTGTATGCCAATGCCATAAAGTTCTGCGTGTAAGTTAATCTTCTGTAGTGTAGGATTAGAAAAATTAAGACTTCCTGAGACAGATAATTCACTTGTAGTCGTAGTTCCATCTACTAGGAGGTTATTATCTCCTGGGTTTGAATCACCACCAACGTGTAATCCTCCATTTATAGAGAGTTTTGCCCCTGGAATTGCCGTCCCTATCCCCACTTTGCCATTTTTAATAACCATTTGTACTGTTCCGTCATCACCAGGATTCAATTCACTGTTATCATGAATACCACCTTTATACCAAGCAAAGTTTTCCTGAGTCCGAAAATATTGAGTGTTAGCTTGTACCCCGATGCCATACCTTTCATCGTGTAAGTTAATCTTCAGTTGTATATTATTAGAAAAACTCAGACTTCCCAAGACAGATAATCCATTTGTGGTCGTAGTTCCATCTACCAGCAGGTTATTATCCCCTGGGTCTGAATTACCACCAACGTGTAAACCTCCATTGACAGAGAGTTTTGCCTCTGGAGTTGTTGTCCCTATGCCCACATTGCCACTACTACTATCAATAAAAAGCTTACTCTCTCCAGAAGAATTAGATATATTTAAACCTTCCTCGTCCCCTGATTTTTGACTAATACTCCAAGTCTTTGTCTCTTCCCTATAAAAATCCAATAATTTCTCATCATCACCCTGCGCCATAATCTTCAGGGGAACACCTGCTCCAGAAGGCTTTTCTATACCATCATCCTTTCTATTGAGAGTAGACTCAATAAAGTCAGTAAAATCCTGTTGAGAAGGCTTTGCTCCCGTCTGGAATAATACTTGCAGTTCACTTCTTGTTTTTTGAGCCATAATTTTTTAGTCCTGATTAAATAACAATAAAATTAGTTATAAACATATTCTCGTCTTCCCGAACCCAACTCTGGATTTAACCAACCCCTGGCTTAACCAACCCCTGGCTTTTACCCGCAGCCCCTAACCCACCCCAGCCCCTCCCTGGAGGGGAGTTTGTAGGAGAGGAATTTTGAGGAGGGAATTTGCAGCAGGGAGTTAGGAGAGGATATTTGTTTGCTTTCGGTTTATTCGAGAATTTCATAATTTTTATAGATTTTCATGTTGGCTATAATATTAGCCATTGTTGCGATCGCTAATTTCTAGCTGGAAAAATTTGATAATTTTTTGGACATTAACTTGGTTGGTTTGTCTTCAAAATTGAGCGATCGCAAGACTCAAGAGAATCTTAAAGTTGTTAGGGTGTGCCATTTCACTTATCAGTTATCAGGATTTTGCCTCAAAGCCTCCTGCTCAAAAGGCCCCGCCTGGGAGGGGCTGGGGTGGGTTCCATCCCTGATTTGCCGAATCCATCCTCAAATCTTCCCTCGCCCTCCTCAAAAATCCTCTCCTGGGAGGGGTAGGGGTGGGTTCCAGCCCTGATTTGCCGAATCCCATCCTCAAATCTTCCCTCGCCCTCCTCAAAAATCCCCTCCTGGGAGGGGTAGGGGTGGGTTCCAGCCCTGATTTGCCGAATCCCATCCTCAAAACTTCCTTCGCCCTCCTCAAAAATCCCCTCCTGGGAGGGGGAGGGGCTAGGGGTGGGTTAAGTCAGGAGTGGGTTAAACCCAGGAGTAAGTTAAACTACCTCAATAATATGTTCCGGTGCAGAAACCAAAATCGAATCTGGATACTGCACCTGAGCGACATTAGACTCAGAATAATTATCTAACTTATCTTGAACATCTAAATTAATAACAACCTGCTCATATAATTTAAGATTTGCCACATAATCCACATAAGGTCTTTTCTCAATAAAATAGACTACTGAGGAATTGTGGATAGAACTGCCAAAGGGAATGTCCGCTTGTTCCTCATAAGCCCAGGGGGACAAAAAATGTTTAATATCCTCATTCAGTTGATTGAGATAATACCCCTGTTCGTATCCATGGCGAAACCGGATACCCACTTGGTATTTTATCCGCTCATACCGAGGATTCCTTACCACAATTTGTACAAAAGGTGAAGTATATTTTTGTAAATATTCCTGAATTTCCTGAAGCAAATACACGGGTGCTTTAGGTTCCAGGGGAAAGAAAGGGGCAGTATTAGAAATATCGGGAACTACAACCAATATCACCTTAGCAGCACTAGGAGTATCTGAACTAACAGCAGAAGGGATACATTTAACTTTATAAATTTCTGGGAACTGTTCTAATACCAGTCTTTCATAATCCCAAGCAGTTATCGCCCTTTGTTTATGGCGCAGTCTTTCACTCACCCGCATAGTAAAAGTACGGTTATCCTCTTGTGGTTTACCCCCAAAAGATGTATAGGGTTGTTCCACTGTCTTAATCACAGGGTTGCGAGTCACAAATCCTTGAATGGAATTAGCTGCTAGAGGTTTACTCAAATGATTTGCTGCATTCTCCTGATTGACAAATGTAGCTCGAACTGCTTGAGTCCTAATATCAATAGTATCGGGAAGAGCTGCAGTATTTTCTTTGACAGTTGCTCGTATCCAGTGTAAATTACTAGGTAATAAGTTATGCTGGGTTGTTGCTGTGTCTGGAATACTCAAGTGGATAATTCCTGTATCAAGTAACCCGTTAGTGGTATCGGAAAGTATCTCGGTGTCTAGAAATTTTTGCCAAGTATTACCACTCAAGTAACTCCAATCAATTTTTGGTGGAGTAAGTTCTCCATTACCACTTCCGGAAACCATTTGCAAGAGGATAGAAATATTTTCTGGTGGTTGAACATTTCGGATACCGATGTATAAACCACCTTGTTCTGGATATTGAGGCAAAAGATAATATTGGTTATCTGTATTGAGACTTCGGATATCTCCATAACCAAAGGGATGAATTTGGAAGATTTTACTAGATTCATTAAAACTCCCCTCCAGGGAGGGGTAGGGGTGGGTTTCCTCTGGGGGAATTTGAAAATCAATCTCCTCTGAGGCAGTATAGTTTAAAGAGATAGATTTAACTTCTGGAGTATAAGGGGGATAAACCGTTAAAGATTTGATTTCTTCATCGGTTGCCAAAGCAACTTTATTTAAAACAATAGGATATAAATCATGTGCAAAATCTGGGGGTTCTAATTCTAGTTTAAAATAACGACTTTGATCTAAAGGATCGTCTGAATCTATTTCTATGGTAGAAGTATTCAGAGAATAACCAGGAATATTAAAATCTTGATAATTAAGATTAATTGAAGTAGTTAAATTATTATCATCATCTTCAGCAAAAATTGCCTGAGAACTGCCAATATTTACCCAAACTCTCTTGTTGAAAAGTTTCAGACTAGCTTGAAAACTATCATTAGCGATCGCTTCGGAAATTACCCCAGTATCAGAATATGCTTGATAATGGGAAGTAAAATTATCAGGCAGTCCCATCCACTCCAAATTTATAGTCAGACTATCTAATTTTTTATGGCTAATTTCTGGATTAGCGAAGTAAAAACTAGCCCCTGGTTTAGGATTATTTCCAAAGGGTTGAAAAGGATTTTTCGGATTGATAATTGAGTTATCATTTCGCAGTTGTAAATCTTGAATATTTTCAACTCTTACTTCTATCTTGACTTTTTCTACACAGAGAGATTTTAACTGCTCATAATAAATAACTTGTTCCTGAGAATTTGATGCTGTTGGGATTTGTTTGAGCATAATTTTTACCAACGGATAGGGAGTTTCCATGAAAAAATTTGACTCATCCGGTGAAGGTGGTAAAATCTCAGGTTGACTCGCATCAAAAGTTAACTGAAGTTGTAAACTATCCAGGCAAATCGCCGAAAGCCAATATAAATTAATCCTATCATTATCCTCATCATCTACAGAAAAGTTTCCTTGACCAATTTCTTGAATATTAGCTTCATTTTCGCTCACTAATCCTGTAATTTCAAAAATATTACCATCATTCCAGACAAGAACTTGCCCGATATTATTTAAAGTAAAAGTATCATTTGTCAAAGACACACTTGTGAACTTACCATTTTCGGAATTAAGGGATATTTCTGTATTTGCATAAGATTTGAGAGCTGCTTCTACAATAAAGCCACCAATTTCATACTTAAAAGATTCAGGTTGTATCCATTCTTTAGCACTACTCAAATAAACCTCAAAAGGATTAACCCCACTATCCAGTATCTCTTGGAAAATATCTCGATCCAAAGTATTTCCTGGAGTAGCAAAAGTCAGAGTAATAGTTCGGGAACCTTCCGGCAATAAAAATAGGGGAGAAGCAACAGCAAAACCAACAGATTCTTCAGGAAGTTGAGTCGAATTTCCCAAAGTATTAAAACGTTCTAATTTAATTACTTCTCCTGCTTTAGCATCTGCTATAGAACCAGCACAAATATTTTGAATTTCCGTTTTCCCAACAGGAGGATAAGTAAAATTTCTTTTCTTAGTTTCTGCTTTTTCTACAAGGCGATAAACTTCTGGCCAATCATCTTCTTCCCCAGTATTTTTAATTTCCATAATCTCAGAGAAATTAGCCACACTCATATAAAGTTCTTCATTAATATATGTAATAACTGCCGATTCAGTAATATGATTAAATATCTCATCTAGGGTTGTATAATCATTAGGCATTTCTGCCAAATAATCCCCAGAATTAGGATGACCAAGAGCATATTCCATCATCTCATCGAAGCCAGACTCTTCTCGTTTTTCTTGTAAAGTCTTACGCCTGTGAAAATTGATTTTTTTCTTGTAAGCATTTTCGACTTGTTGATAAACTTCTTCCCATTCTAATTCAGTAGGTTTTTCTACCTCTACATCCTCTTGATTTATTTCGCGGTCGTTTATGCCAAAACAGTATTTAAAATTTTCTATAGTTACAAAAAACAGTTGATTTAAAATATAATCCTTTTTTTTCTCAGAAATTTGTGCTGTTTCTTGACTTTTAATCTCTCCATAAAAATTTTCTTTAAGAACTTGAATATTAACACCTGCACCATCAAAATCAGGAAATTTATCTCCTTGATTAGGACTACCAACTACCCATCGGAGCATCTTTTCAAAACTTGTATCACTCCGATTATCTTCCAGATGAATTTCTTTCAAACCAATGTAATTTATTGGTAATAAAATAGTTTTAACACTAGCCACTTGAGCCTGATTAACAATAATATCTTCATCAGTTGCATAATTAAGATTAATCCCTTCACTATCTTGACCCGCATCAAGCAAAGTCCCCTGTTCAATTAAATGTTTTTCTTCTCCTGTTGCCAACTCGAAAACAACATTAACTTTGTCTGGTACTTCTGGTTTTGTCGTCAACTTCAGTACATCTTGATAATGAAAATTTAGATATCTTTTTGTCAGCTCTCTAAACTGTTTTTGAGGATAACTTAATAATTGTAAAAATGTAAAAAATAAAACCAAATGAGGTTGAGATAATTGCCTTTCTGTAGATTCATCATCAACAAAACTTTCCGGGTCATTAATATAAGTAACCATTTGATTTACATCACCCGCAAAGAAATTTGACCAATCACCATTTATAGTATTAGACTCATCATAATAATTGAGTTTTGTCGCATAATATTTGACAAAATTGAATAAATCAGAGAAATTCCGTTCATCCACAGCAACATAATCAGGTTCTAGTTCTTTAAGGAAGCGATCGCCCTGACTAATACCATCTCGAAAAATTTGATTTTTCATTTGTTTATTTGTACTCATAAGTAAAATTATAAATTATTCCCATTCATAAGTAAAATTATAAATTATTCCCCTCCTAGGAGGGGTTAGGGGTGGGTATCCTACTCCCTACTTTTCCGGAGATTTCTATTTGATAAATTTATTAACAAAGTTTAACCGAATATAATTAATATTATTAGAATCTCCCATCGATTATTCCCCTCCTGAGAGGGGTTAGGGGTGGGTATCCTACTCCTTACTTTTCTGGAGATTTCTATTTGATAAACTTATTAACAAAGTTATTAAATTTAAACTGATAACTGTATTAAGTTCCTTGCCATTTTGTATTCGTTGTCTGAAAAGTCCCCGTTCCTGAATATTGAAGTTCAGTGTCAAGTGTTGAAACTGGTGGAGGTAACTTTGCCTTATTTTCGGGGTCAACTTCAAATGTAGCTGTAAAAGTGCTTCCTTTGAGTAGCATCACCTTTCCAGCACTATTAGTTTTTTTTGCTTTTTGATCTGCCCCTAAAGCATCTATTTTTAATGTCCCAGTTCCGGGAATAGAGTGAGCAGGAGTTGTATACATACACCCAGGGACAGATACACTTTTTTCATCCCCATCAATACAGACTTTTTTACCTTGTAATGAAGATTCACCACTAGCTTTTAAATCACCAGGTTTTACCACAACGGTTGCCAAACCAAAAGTAGGATTAAAAATAGCTTTATCGCCATCTATAAGAATAAAATCAGGCATAGAATTTGAATTGATAATTTATTAGTAAACTAGAATTGTGTAGTAGTGAATTGTTTCACCTAAAATAGTGCATTAGCTTTTTTCGTCACCCCATCCCCCCATCACCCCATCACCCCATCACCCCATTTTCTAATGCAACATTTAAGATGAAACAGTCAAGTAGGGTGTGTTAGGCAGTTTAATTGAGAAAAGATGAACCCATAGGAATAATCCGCGTTGACTCAAGAATTGCATTGAATATTGGCATATATTTATCCTCAAGGGGCTTTAATATTGCTGCATTAATCAGATAAAAGGATGAAGAATTGTTATAAATTAAAGACTGTAATTGCAAGATTTGTAAACCTGTGTTTTCCTCCGTCCATTCGTAATTTCTAACATAAGCAGGTTGAGTAGAAATCTTGCAGTGTGCTTCACTGATTAACTGGTATTCGTTGTAATCTTGAAGCATTTCTTGACTAGACTCAGTAATTAAACCCTCAAACCAACCAGAAGCATGATTTTCAGGTTCTGTAAGAAGATAGCTCATTGTAGAGCGATACTCTTCAAAATGCTCCTCGAAACCTGATTCAGGAAGCCCAAAGATCCGAAATTGGAACTGGTTAAGAACTTGTACAGTCCACTGTTCGGGTAGCAAAATAGAAATGTTAATTTGCTCATTAAAGTAGCTAACCATTTCTGGTAATTTTGTCATTGTTTCCTCTGGTTTTGGAGATAAAAAATAGCCAAAAAATAATTTCAGTCTTTGGTTGATAAGGAAAAACCGGGTTGGTTGGGTATTAATGTGTAATATAAAATCCGGTTGAACAGTAGTCATTGCGACGATAGGAAGCAATCTCAGGGGTGAGGCGAGATTGCTTCCTTCCACTCCGTTCCAGTCGCAATGACGCAGGCTATAGTAATTATCCGAATTTTATATAATATCATGTCCGGACAATTAGTGATAAAAAAACTTCCTCTTCTTCCCCTCCAGGGAGGGGGAGGGGCGAGGGGTGGGTTTTCTCCTCCACGGTCGGGGTTAGAGATGAATTTTCCCCTCCAGGGAGGGGGAGGGGCGAGGGGTGGGTTTTCTCCTCCACGGTCGGCGTTAGAGATGGGTTAACTTTATAAATATTCAACCAGACATGATATAAGTCCTAACATCTAACCTTTATAAGGCCACAAAATGATAACTCCTCTTCTGATCGTAAAACTAGCTTGAGATTTTGCCTTCAGCTCAGGATACCCAGCATCAGCAGCAGCTTGAGCAGTCGATTCATAAGCAATCTTAGCCAACTCATCATCTGACTCCTTGCACCAAATTAGTTCTGCTAATTTATCATTGCTTTGTACCTGTTCGGCAATAATTTTCTGCACTTCTTCTCGCTTAACATAGTGTTTAGCCTTAGCAGACTGAGCCTTTTTGTAGGCATAATTATAAAACCTCTGGTAGAAAGCATCGTAAAGTTCCTTTTTCATTTCCGCCATCTCACCCTCTGGTATATTTGGCCGCTTCTCAGCTACATTTTTCATTAGCTTGTCTACGCTTGGACTCGAATAAGCTGTTTTGAGTGTATTTTTGATTTCCGAAATATTGATTTCTATCCCTATCGTTCCACCAGCACCTACACCTACAGTTCCACCAATACCAGCACCAATGTTGACTTTACCCTTTTCGTATCCAAGCTTACCTTCTGCCTTTGCTCCTACACCAGCAGATGCTGAACCACTCAGAGATATATAAACTAATTTGTCACCCCTTCGGCTAATGATGCCACCAGATGTTTTACCAGTAACTTTTGCACCTGCAAATGCTTCAGCCTTAGCACTCGCAGCAACTATTCCAGCATTCGTCTGTAAACTCGCGCTAGTCTTTGCTTCACCGCCAGCAAAACCTGTAACTTCTCCTTCGAACCTAGCGCCCACATTCGTCTTACTGACTTGAGCAGCACCAGAAAGGGTAGATGTAACTCCTAGTGTTGCTTCTGCTGAAGCACTTAAGACTAATCCATCTAAAACATTCAGTTTTAATTCACCTTTTGCACTTCCTTTAAAACCAGCAAAACTTTCAAGTTTTGCTTCTAATTGACGCTTATACTTTCCAGCATTCCACGAAAGTTTCTGTGCATAGGAACCTCCGATACCAGCTTGTATACTCGACTCAGCTAGTAATTTAATCCCTGCGATGACATCTTTGACTTCTTCACTAACTTTACCTTTGAGCTGTGCTCCTGCATAAAACTCCCGGGAACTTTCTCTAGAGCGACTATCTGGCGTATCTTGTTGAGTCTTGCTAGAGCTGAAGAATCCAGCCTTCATTAACAAGTCATAGGCTTGTTTAAATGCTTCTGAAGAGGCTTCTACAATTTTCTTGGCAGCTATCTCAGCCCCCACAAGTTTTTCTTTTTCTTCTTTTTGAGTCTGAAAACGAGACTCTACACTTTGTTTTTCCTTCTGTTTGCTACCTTTAACTTTGGAAGATAGAGGGGTTTCATCCCGCTGAATCACTTGTAAATTGCCATTTTGGTGTCCCACATGAGTCAACTCGTGGGCAATCAACCGCTGGCCTTCTTTGCTTCCTGGTTGATATGTCCCCTGGCGGAAGAAAATATCTTGCCCTGTAGTAAAGGCCCGCGCACTTAAAGAGCGATTCAACCTATCTGCACGCTCGTCTGTATGCACCCGCACTCCACTAAAATCAGTCCCCATTGCTTGTCCCATGGACTGCTGCGAACCAGCATCTAAAGGTCTTCCTCCTCCCCTAGCACGATTTATCTCCCCTGATAATTCCGTTGATGTCTCACCCCCATCAATGGCTTTCCCATGCTCCACCATTGGCTTCATTTTTAATTGTGGTTCTTTGCTTTCCTCCCTTTGGACAACCTCGCTCGGAGCCTTCAAAAAAGATGCAGGACGATTAATTTGTTGGACTACCCTTGTCGCTACTCTGTCCGCTTCCTGCTCATAACGGTCATTTGGTCTTCCTACTGTCAACTTTGTTTGTACGACTCCCCCCTTTGGTAAACTGACTCTGGGTGATGCTTTTAACTGGTTTACCGGGGTGGTATTAACTTCTCTATCCTGACGCTTCGGTGCAGTTAACTGATTATTTGTTATATAACTCGGTGGCAATGAAGACCTTGAAGTTGAGGAACTTTGCATTACATTAGCAATCATTTCCCCTGGTTGGGGTTTGCGGTATTCCGACAAGTCCGTTGTTGCTGAGATTGCTGTAGCATTTTGAGTAGACTCAGGAAATTTCCTTTGGGAAAAAATGCTCTTTTTCTGACCTAAGTTGGGGACTTGCTTAGATGAAACTTTTTGTTTACCAAAATTTGTCATAATTACTATGCCTCTTATAAATAGATATTAAATTAATTCTAACTGTCATTTTAGTCTCAGTTGATTGAGATTAATGATTTGTTTATTAGCTTTATTTCATCCACTAATTTGTGCTTCATTAATATAAAAAGGATAAACTAAATTGTATCTAGAATTAGTTGCCCGCACTGTATAAATAATACTTATTAACAATAAACCTTCTTTTTCACTTTCTTCAATATTAATTTCTTCTACATTTATACGGGGTTCATGGTACACAAGAGCATCAGAAATTATCCCTCTAATTCCTGTTATTAAACCTTGACTAATTTCCTCAAACAGAAATTGACTTAATTCGCAACCAAAATCAGGCTGCATTATCCTTTCTGCTGGACGAGTTGAGAGAATAATCTCCAGACTTTGGATAATATCTTTCTCATCCGATACCATCTCTACAGTTCCCGTATCTTGATTAAATGTAGGAGGAAAACTCCATCCTGTTCCTAAAAAAGATTTATTAGTATCCATCTTTTATGATTATTTATTATTTTACTTATTTGACAAGGAGAGTGAGGAATTTTTGATAATTTGTAATACCGTTTCACGGAATTAAAAAGTCAAAAGTCAAAAGTCAAATTTTATAGACTCATAACTTTTACGCTACAGTAGTTTCATAAAATTATTTCAATATATAGTTTGAAACTATTTGTGACATTTTTAGAGTGAATTGGTATAAGCATTGCCTGCGGAATGCTGCGCAAACAGCTATTACCTATTGCTTTCCCAATATTTAAGTTCAGGAAACTGGTAATCAATCAGATTTTGCCGTCAATTTAGTGACAAAATTTTGATGTTCTGAAGAATTTAATCCCTGTTGTAAAATTGCCAATACTTGGGCTAAATCTCCTGTAATTAAAGATGCTTGAGCTAACCATAATCCAGGAAAATATTCACTACAAATAATACCTTTTTCATTTGGTTGAAGTTTAATATATTTACCTTCCCTTAAGCGAAACCAATCAAATTCTCCGTCATAAACTCGCCAAACTAAATATTCTTGAACTTGATTACGTCGATAAGCTTTTAATTTATCATGTAGATCGATAGAAGCGGTACTAGCTGAAATTTCTACGATTAATTCTGGCGCACCTTCTACATAACCATCTTCGCTAATAGTTGATTGTCCATCTACAGTAATTCTGAGTAAAGCATCAGGTTGAGGTTCATTTTCTGCATCAAGGCGTACTGTACAATTATCTCCAAGTTGAATATTAGGAGTAGCAGCTTTGTAAACTCCTAGCCATGTCACAATTGAACCGTGGGGTTCTCCATGTTCAGTTATTCGTAAAGGTGATGCCATATAAACTATTCCTTCGATTAATTCGGCTTTTTTGACATGAGGCGTTTGTTCATAACGTTGTTCAAATTCTATCCGAGTAAGTTGGTCTCCATTTTCCAGGGGTGGAATTTTATTTTGGGGTTTTAATATGGTTTGAGACATGGTAATTACCTTTAAATTAATTGTTTATTTCAAAAATATTTATACATTCATGGGTCTCTATTTTTGAATGATAAATTAGGTTTTCTATTTGCTCTTTTGTTTGCTCATAATATTGAAATTGAGTCAAAGTTTCCGGGGTTGTACCTCCAGCGTTAACGAAGTCAGAACTCAGAAGTCAGAACTCAGAAGTTAACCCACCCCCAACCCCTCCTCGGAGGGGAGCAGGAGGGAAAGTAGGGAATTTGAGCAACTCTACAAAAATATTTCGCCTTAAAAGGCGGGGTT
>JAAUYJ010225547.1_pt1 | contig 17884 bp, 20 predicted proteins | sample 7278031 | NCBI WGS metagenome assembly JAAUYJ01 (sample SAMN14350222, study PRJNA611818) | marine sediment metagenome | isolation source: surface marine sediment (1.8m) | place: French Polynesia: Moorea | collected 2018-08 | reverse complement strand
TCATGCCCGTGAGCAGCTTGCCGACGTTCGGGCACTCCTCGGTGTAGCCGGCGGGCGCCAGGGTGTAGACCGTGGCGCCGCCGGCTACACCGAGCAGTGCCCGAACGTCGGCAAGCTGCTCACGGGCATGAAGTTCTCGCTCGATCTCGAGAACAACATCATGGGCTACATGCTGGACGACGGCATGGACCCGCAGGCCGCCGCCGTGCAACTGCTGAAGGACAACCCGCAGCTGATCGACAGCTGGCTCGCGGGTGTCACCACCGCCGACGGCGGCGACGGCGCCGCCGCGGTCAAGGAGCATCTGGGGCTCTGAGCGTCAAAAAGCCAGGGGCGGCGGACCGAAGGTTTCGCCGCCGCTCATCCCTTGCGGACGGTCACGATATACGCCGGCATCGGGAACTCGACCCTGCCGTCGTCCACCTGGCAGAACGCGAAGGTCGTCTGCCCTTCCTCTAACAAGGCCTTGTAGGTCGATTCGTCGAGCAGCTCGACGAAGGGCGAGCCTTTGATCTCGGTTTCGATGAGCATGTCGATCGACTCGAAGCGCTCCCGGCCCCACTGGGTCGAGATCTCGATGTTGTCGATTCCGGCCGCGCCGAAGACCTCGACGAGACCGTCCCGGTCGCCCAGGACGAAGGGCGCCAGCATGATGCCCGCCGCTTCCGGTCCCGCGTGCCGTTCCAGCAGCTCGACCAAGGCCGGGTAAGCCGGGGTGTCCTCGATCGGGCCGCAAACGGCGACAGCGAGCCGGCCGCCCCGTGCCAGCACCCGCCACATCTTACGCAGCGCCGCGACGCGATCGGGAAAGAACATCAAGGCGAACTGACAGCCCACGGCCTCGAAGCTGCCGTCGTCAAAGGGCAAGGCCGCAGCGTCGCCTTGGCGCCAGTCTATCTCGGGCCGAAGCCGCCGGGCCACGGCCAACATGCCGTCGTTGATGTCGAGGCCCGTGACCCGCCCGCTCGCGCCGAGCCGCCGCGCGCATTCGCGTGCGACCACGCCGGTGCCACAGGCGACGTCGAGCACCTGGTCGCCGCCGCTCAGTCCTGCGGCGTCCGCCACCCGTGGCCCCCATTCGCCGAAAATCGCGGGGACGAATCGCTGTTCGTAGACTTCCGCGGCATTGTCCGAAACCTGCCAGGATTCCGGCTGTTGCATGGCGAAAAGCCTCCCTTGCCGCCGAAACGGCGGCAAAGTGGCAGGCAGACGTCGCCGCGGGCGTGACAGGAACGGGACAAGGCGGCCGGGGCCGGTGAAGAGGAGCCGGTCGGTCCCGGGGTCGTGCCGTCCCCCTTCCGGATACCTTAGGACGCATGGGGCTCGGGACCGGCGATGTTCCCGGGTTCGGCAAGAATCGGCGGGATAGAACCCGGCTTCGCTTGCCGCTAGGCTAGCTACTTGAAAGACTTAGAACCGGACCGAGATAGATCTAGGGTCCTGCTGCAGGCCAGGAGCGAAAAGCCTAGCGGCCAGCCCAAAGGGGAAACGATGGCACGTCGCGAAGACGGGAAGCGCGGTCTTTCACGTCGCGAATTCATGCAGGACACCGGGCTCACCACTCTGGCCCTGGGCGCGGGCGCGGTGGGGAGCCTGCCCGCAACAAAAGCGCTCGCGCAGAACGCCGAAAGTCCCGCCGATTCGCCAAGACAGGGGCCGTACAACATCCTGTTCATCCTGACCGACCAGGAACGCTATTTCGATCCGCTGCAATATCCCTCCGGGTATCGACTTCCAGGCCACGAACGGCTGCAGAAACGCGGTGTGACCTTCGCCAATCACCAAGTCAATTCCATGGTCTGCACCTCGTCGCGCTCGGTCATCTACACGGGCCGGCACATCCAGCACACCAAGCTGTTCGACAATATGGACTTCCCTTGGATGGAGGACTTGAGCCACGACATCCCGACGCTGGGGAAGATGGTCACCGAGGCCGGCTACTACGCGGCCTACAAGGGCAAGTGGCACATGTCGAAGGCCTTGGGCACGCACGACGAGCTGGCTCTGCCCCAGGAGAGCCTGACGAAAATCATCGAAGGTTATGGCTTCAACGACTACGTCGGCATCGGCGATGTCATCGGCTTTGTCCAGGGCGGGTATATCAACGACGACATGATTGCGGCCCAGGCGAGGCGTTGGTTGCGACTCCACGGCCGGCGTTTGAGCGGAGAGAACAAGCCCTGGCTCTTGGCCGTCAACATCGTCAATCCGCACGACGTCATGTTCTACAACACCGACTCGCCGGGACAACATGTCCAGGACACGCCCAAGCCCCTGCTGGGCGTGGCGCGCGAGCCGAACACACCGCTATACCGGCAGCAATGGGACATCCGGCTGCCAGACAGCCGAAAGGAGCCCTTCGACAAGGAGGGGCGGCCAGCCGCACACCGGGAGTATCAGCAGTCCCGCGCCGCCCTGGTCGGAGCCTTTCCCAACGAAGATGAGCGTTGGCGCCGTCTTTTGAACTACTATTTCAATTGCATCCAAGAGGCGGACCGCGCCGTCGACGGCATACTCGACGAGCTCGACGCTCTCGGCTTTGCCGACAATACCATCGTCGTGCTGACCTCCGATCACGGTGAATTGGGCGGCGCTCACGGCACCCATGGCAAGGGCGCCACGACCTACCGAGAGCAGAACAACGTGCCGCTGATCGTCTCGCACCCGGGCTATCCCGAGAGCCACGGCCAGCAATGCCGCGCGGTCACGTCGCATGTCGATCTCGCGCCGAGCTTGATCGCGTGGACGGGAGCCGATCCCGATCGTCGCGCGCGGATCGCCCGAGACCTTCGCGGCAAAGACCTGACATCGCTTCTTGGCAAAGGCGATTCCGCGGGTCTCAATGACCTTCGAAGCGGCGCCCTCTATTGCTACAACATGCTCGGATATCTCGACAGCGACCTCATGACTCAGGTTCAGGCCTTCCTGAACGCCGGTGGCGAGCGCGAAAAAGTCCGAGACCTGAACATCGCGCCCGATTTCACCAAACGCGGCGCCATCCGCAGCGTGTTCGACGGCCGCTACAAGTACAGCCGTTATTTCTCGCCCAAACAATTCAATCAACCGCGGACACTAGAAGACATATTCGCGCTCAATGACGTCGAGCTTTTCGATCACGAAGAGGACCCTGACGAAACGCAAAACCTCGCCCTCGAGCCGAAGAAGCACGGCGAGCTGCTGCTCGCGATGAACGAGAAGATGAATCGGCTCATCGAAGCCGAGGTCGGCATACCGGACGACGGCAGCTTCCTCCCAGCCGGAGACAGTCAATGGGCCGCCGCGGAGTACGATCCGTAGCGCGGCAAGGCAAGACGTCGAAGGGCTGCGAACGGCTCGCTTCTAGTCACGCCCCCGAGGATTGCACTTCGGCAAGCGGGCCACGCCCGCTATTCTGTCGTGGCCGAAAAGGCCGCCCGATGACGGGGCCGCCCGCGAGCAAGAAGGATCGGCCCAAAAACAATCGCCAAGGGGGGCGTCATGGACTGGCTCACCGACAACAAGATACCGCTCGGCAAGTGGATCTCCGCCTTCGTCGACTTGCTCAACGATCATGCGGCCTGGTTCTTCGATCTGATCTCCGAAGGCCTGGGCTTCATGATCGAGGGCCTGATCGAGCTGCTGCAGTGGTTCCCGCCGCTCCTGTTGGTGCTGCTGCTCGCGGCCTTCGCCTACTGGCTGCACCGCTCCTGGCAGCTCGCGCTGACCATCGTGCTCTCCCTGCTGCTGATCGTGAACCTGGGTTACTGGGAGGCGACCACAGAGACCCTGGCGCTGGTCATCTTCGCGACGCTGATCTGCATGGTCGTGGGCGTACCGATCGGTATCGCCTCGGCGCACCGGCCCTGGCTCTATGCCGGTATCCGGCCGGTCCTGGATCTGATGCAGACCATCCCAACTTTCGTATACCTGATCCCGACCCTGATCCTGTTCGGTCTGGGCGTGGTGCCGGGGCTGATCTCGACCGTGATCTTCGCGATCCCCGCGCCGATCCGTTTGACCTATCTGGGTGTCGCCTCGGTGCCCAAGCAGCTGATCGAGGCGGGCGAGGCGTTCGGTGCCACCAAGCGGCAACTGCTCTGGAAAGTCGAGCTGCCGCACGCCATGCCGACCATCATGGCCGGCGTCACGCAGTGCATCATGCTGTCGCTGTCGATGGTCGTGATCGCCGCCCTGGTCGGCGCCGACGGCCTCGGCAAGCCGGTGGTGCGGGCGCTCAACACGGTCAACGTCGCGAAGGGCTTCGAGGCCGGCCTCGCGATCGTCATCGTCGCCATCCTGCTCGACCGCGTGTGCAAGCAGCCGGGCGCGGCCAACGGAAAGCAGTGAGCCATGGCGGTCGTCGAGTTCCGCGACGTCGACATCATCTTCGGCGAGAAACCGCAGCAGGCCCTGGCCCTGCTCGACCGGGGCGCGGACCGCGAGGCGATTCTGGAGCAGACCGGCAACGTTCTCGGCGCGGCCGGCGCCAGCCTCGCCATCGAGCAGGGCGAGATCTGCGTCCTCATGGGCCTTTCCGGCTCCGGCAAGTCGACATTGCTGCGCGCCGTCAACGGCCTGAACCAGGTCACTCGCGGCGACGTCCTGGTGCACGACGGCGAGGCCATGATCAACGTCGCCGCCTGTGACGCCACGACGCTGCGCCGCCTGCGCATGAACCACATCGCCATGGTGTTTCAGCAGTTCGCGCTCCTGCCCTGGCGCACTGTCGAGGAGAACGTCGGTCTCGGCCTCGAGCTGCGCGGCATGGCCAAGGCCGAGCGCGACGCCGTTGTCGGCGAAAAGCTCGAGCTGGTCGGGCTCGATCAATGGAAGGACAAGTACGCCCACGAGCTCTCCGGGGGCATGCAGCAGCGCGTCGGCCTGGCCCGCGCCTTCGCGACCGAGGCCGACATCCTGCTGATGGACGAGCCCTTCTCCGCGCTCGACCCCTTGATCCGCGACCACCTGCAGGACGAGCTGCTCGAGCTGCAGCGGCGCCTGAAGAAGACCATCATCTTCGTCAGCCACGACCTCGACGAGGCGCTCAAGATCGGCAGCCACATCGCGATCATGGAGGGCGGCCACATCGTCCAGTACGGCGAGCCCGAAGAGATCGTGCTGGCCCCGGCCAACCAGTACGTCGCCGATTTCGTCGCCCACATGAACCCGATCAACGTGCTGCGCGGCCGCTCGCTGATGACCCCGGTCGGAGAGATCGAGCGCCAGAGCGAGGCCCTGCGCCTGGACTGGTCGGGCCATCACCTCATGACGCTCGATGCCAGTGGCGCCCCCGTTGCGGTCACAGTCGAGGGAAGGCCGGGGCGGCTCTTGACCTACGACGCCGACATGGCGCTCGCAGAGATCGGCCGCGACGCCGTGGTCGCCGCGCCGCCCGACATCCGCATGCGCCAGGTCTTGGAGATCCGCCACACCACTTGCTCGCCGGTCGCCCTGGTCGAGAACGGCAAGCTGATCGGCGTGGTCGGCGACGACGAGATCTACCGCGGCATCCTGCGCCAGAGCGCGCTGGCCGATCAGCCGGAGGAGGGAGACGGCGTGGGGACCTAGCGTGGGTGTGCTGCATGGCCTCTGTGCGTCCTTCGAGACGCCGCCTTCGGCGCCTCCTCAGGATGAGGAAGACCTCAGATGGCATTGAGGACAGCCCTCATCCTGAGGAGCCCGCGTGAGCGGGTGTCTCGAAGGACGCACGACGATTCTCCATCCTACCGTCGATCCGAATTGTCCGATCTTCATCACGCGTCGCCCCAGCGACTCAATCAGGCAACGTGAATTCCCGGGGATGCCACCCCGCGTCGCCGCGTAACACGTCATGAAACGAGACGGCTGACCGCTTTCGGTCTGACCGTGAAGACTCTAGACGTGACACCCGGTTCGGGCGGCGCCCGCGTGGGTCATCCCTCCCCAGATGACCCGAAGGAGCGTGCAACCTTCCCCTGTTTGGACCAGCCCAGGGCGCCGCCCGATTCCCTCCCGTCCCCACCGAGGCCGCCGAGCCGGTGCGGTCACAAGTCCCGTGATCGTCGCGGTTCTACAACCCTGGGGACATCCCGACCCTGCCGACCATGACCCGGGGCACGCTCCGCCACGGCATCGAGCCCGCGCTCTACGCGCTGGCCTCGATCGTCAACGCGCTGGTCTTCGCCGTGCTGATCGCGCTCTACTTCCTGCTGCGCTCGGGTCTGCTCCGGCTCGGGCCGCCGGACTAGTAGATCTTGGGGGAAATGCCATGTCTTTCGAGGGCAAGGCCGGGTTCGTCGCCGGGGCCGGCGGCGGCATGGGACTCAACATCGCCAACGACCTGATCGAAGCCGGCGCCAACGTCGCGCTGGCCGACGTCAAGCCGAAGCCGGACGAGATCCGCGACGGGCCGGGCCGGCACATCTACTGCGAGATCAACCTGACGGCGGCCGACGCGGTCAAGGCGGCGATCGGCGAGACCGTCGCGGCTTTCGGCCGGCTCGACTATCTGGTCAACACGACCGGCGTCTTGTGGCTCGAGCGCGACGTCTCGCTGGTCTACATGGAACCCGAGGTCTGGGACAGGGTCCTGGAGATCAACCTCAAGTCCCACATGCTGACCGCGCGCGCGGCGATCCCGGAGATGACGAAGAGCGGCGGCGGGGCGATGGTGCACTTCGCCTCGATCGACGCGCTCTCGGGCGACCCCAAGCCGCAGGACGCCTACGGCGCTTCCAAGGCCGCCGTGATTCGTCTTTCCAAGGCGATCGCGATCCAATTCGCCAAAGACGGCATCCGCTCGAACGCGATCCTGCCGGGCCCGGTGCTCTCGCCGATGCAGGAGCGCTGGCAGGGCAAGCCGGAACTGCAGGCCGAGATCGGCGGGCACATCCCGCTCGGCCGCCTGGGCACCACCCAGGACCAGGCCAACGCCTGCCTGTTCCTGCTGTCGGACAAGGCGGCCTGGATCACCGGCACCGAGCTGATCGTCGACGGCGGCGTGACGGCATTGCCGTAAGCCTCAGCCGGCGGCGCAGGTCACCGTCGCGGTTTCCTTCTGGGTCGACAGCACGATCATCGTGACGGAGCGGGTCACGCCCTCGATGCCCTTCAGCCGCTGCGAGATAAAGCGCTCCAGCGCGTCGGTGTCGGCCACGCGGAGCTTCAGCAGGTAGGAAAACTCGCCCGTGGCGTGATGGCACTCCTGCACCTCGGGCAGGGCCGAGACGGCCTGCCGGAAGAGCGGATCGTGCTCCGGCCGATCGACCACGACGAGCACAAAGGCACAAACCGCAAGGCCGACGGCACGCGGGTCGACCCGCGCGCCATAACCGCGGATCGCACCATGGGCCTGCAGCTTCTTGAGCCGCTCGTGGGTCGCCGAGGCGGAGAGGCCGACGCGCGAGCCCAGCTCGGCATGGGACACGCGGCAGTCCTCCTGCACTAGGTCGAGAAGCCGGCGATCTATCCAGTCCAACGTATGGTCTTTCATGCTTTCATTGTCCTACAGGATCGCATCCTGTAATGTGCAGATAATTCCATGAATGGTTCGTTAAGGGAAGGGCCAATTGGCGTTTTTTCTCAAGGGCCTGGTGATCGGGCTGTCGATCGCCGCGCCGGTCGGTCCGATCGGGGTGCTGTGCATCAACCGCAGCCTGAACCACGGCACGCTCGCCGGGTTGGCCACCGGGCTGGGCGCGGCGGCGGCGGACGGCGTCTACGGCGTGATCGCGGCCTTCGGCCTGGCTTCGATCTCGCTGCTGCTGCTCGACCACCAGGACGTGATCCGGATCCTGGGCGGTGCCGTGCTGCTGTGGCTCGGCTATCGCGCCTTCGTGGCCGGCCAGCCCGGGGAGTCCGGGGCCAACGGCCGCGGCAGTCTGACTGGCGCCTTCGCCTCCTGCTTCCTGCTGACCCTGGCCAATCCGGCCACGATCCTGTCCTTCATCGCGATCTTCGCGGGCCTCGGCCTGGCCGAGCAGGTCGGCGACCACGTCGGGGCGGCCAGCATGGTGCTGGGCGTCTTCCTGGGCTCGGCGCTTTGGTGGCTCGGGCTCAGCACCGTGGTGGGCCGCCTGGGTGCCCACGTCGGGCCCGCCCTGCGGATCTGGATCAACCGGATCTCCGGGGCCGTGATCATCGCCTTCGGCCTGGCCGCCTTCGGGGCCGTGTTCCTGGCCTAGAGCATGCGCTCAGGGCATAGCAGATCTGTTGCCCAGTGCTTCATCCGCTAAGCCCGCGTCAAGCGTATTACCGGTAGGATCAGGGCTTGGCGGCGCTCGCCGAGCCCGCGGCAAATCTTGAGGCAAGTTATGAACATCGTCACAAAAGTCGTTGATCTCATTTCCAGCAAAGGCGGCAAGCCGGTCGCCAAGGTCTACCTCGAGCCGGTCGGCGACGGCCCGAACCGGGTCGAGCAGGCCGTCAACCCGCTCCTCCTCATGGGCCTTTACGGCGACTGAGATCGGCTAAGTGCCCAGCGTACCGCGGGTGCGGCGCACGGCGTCCTGCCAGCCGGCGTAGCGCTCTTCGCGGTCGTCTGCGTCCATGTTGGGCTCGAAGCGGCGCTCGGCCTGCCAGATGCCTTGGATGCCGCGCAGACCGTCATAGAAACCGGTCTTTAGGCCGGCCAGGCAGGCTGCGCCCAGCGCCGTGGTCTCGATCACTCGCGGTCGCTCGACCGCGCAGTCCAGGGTATCGGCCAGGCACTGCAACATCCAATCATTGGCGACCATGCCACCGTCGACGCGCAGGGCACGCGGCGGCATGGCTCCGTCGGCGGCCATCGCCTCCATCAAGTCTCGGGTCTGGTAGCAAACCGCCTCCAGGGCGGCGCAGGCGAACTCCGCCGGCCCCGTGGCACGGGTCAGGCCGAAGACGGCGCCGCGGGCATGGGCGTCCCAATAGGGCGCGCCCAGGCCGGTGAAGGCCGGCACCAGATAGATCCGCTGATGCCGGTCGGCGCTGGCGGCGAGCGTCTCGGTCTCGCCCGCCGAGCCGATCGCCTTGAGGCTGTCGCGCAGCCATTGCACCGCCGCGCCGGCCACGAAGATCGACCCCTCCAGCGCGTAAGTGGTCTTTCCCGAGAGGCGATAGGCGATGGTGGTCAGCAAACGGTTCTTGGAGGCGACCGGTTCCGCCCCCGTGTTGAGCAGGGCGAAGCAGCCGGTGCCGTAGGTCGACTTGGCCATGCCGGTCTCGAAGCAGGCCTGGCCCACCGTGGCCGCCTGCTGATCGCCGGCCATGCCGGTGATCGGCAGCGGCGCGCCGAAGAGCTCGCGCGGCGTGGCGCCGAACTCGGCGTCGTTGTCGCGCACCTCGGGCAGCATGGCCTCGGGAATGCCGAACAGCGCGAGCAGATCCGGGTCCCAGCACTGCCGGCGGATATCGTAGAGCAGGGTACGCGCCGCGTTGGTCGCATCGGTCGCGTGCACGCGCCCGCCCGTCAGCCGCCACAGCAGGAAGCTGTCGACGGTGCCGAAGGCGATCTCGCCGCGCTCCGCGCGCGAGCGCAGGCCCGGCTTGTTGTCCAGCAGCCAGGCGACCTTGCTGGCCGAGAAGTAAGGGTCGAGCAGCAGGCCGGTGCGCTCCTGCACCAGCGGCTCTTGGCCCTCCGCCTTGAGCCGCTCGCACAGCGGGGCCGTGCGCCGGTCCTGCCAGACGATCGCGTTGTGGCGCGCCGTGCCGGCGGCGCGGTCCCAGACAATCGCGGTCTCGCGCTGGTTGGTGATGCCGATCGCCTCGATGTCCTCGGCGGTCGTGCCGGCCGATTGGATCGCCTCCCGGACCACGGCGACCGTGTCGCGCCAGATGTCTTCGGGGTCGTGCTCGACCCAGCCCGACTGCGGGAAGTGCTGCGGCAACTCCTTCTGCGCCTGGCCGGCGGCGCGGCCCTGGCGGTCGAACAGCACCGCCCGACTGCTGGTCGTGCCCTGATCGATCGCCAGAACATAGTTCGGCGCGCTCATGCCCAAAGCCCCTCCCCCGCCTGTTTCTTCGGTTTGCGCCAGCATACTGTGGAAGGCGCCTCGGCAAAGATCAAGGAGGGGCCGGGGCTGAAGGCGGGTCGCAAAGTGCCGACGTCAGAACGTGAACAACCGGGTGTTCGCGGCCAGCATCGCCTCGGCGATCACCGGCGGCTTCGCAACGCCGACCCCCTCAATGAGGTCGCTGGGCTGCTTCTGCTGATTCGGCAGATAGAGGGCGCAGACCTCCACCGTGACGCCCTGCGCGACAAGGCCGGAGAGCATGCCCTGGGGCGTCATACCGCGCGGCTTCAACTCAACCTGAGGCGCCCCCTTCAAGGCGACGTCGCCGCCGGGTCCGCACAGCAGGATCCTCACTTGGGCGCCCCGGCCGAGCGATTGCTTCGACAGGACCATTGCCATGCCCTGCACCTGCGGGTTCTCCGAGGTCACGACGACCAGGAGACCGGGTACCGGATCTGCGGCCGAGGGAACTGCGCTCGTGGCGCCCGTCGCCAGAGCCACTAAGAAAGTACCGAGAATCATCCTGAGGTTGGTCTTAATCATCGGTCGTTCTCCATCTCTTGCGAGTGCTCATAGCCCAAGCCGTCAGTCGACCTGCATGGCGGCCATCGGGCGCTTGGCATCCTTGGTCCAGGCGTGCAGCGAGCCGTCATAGAGTTGGACGTCCTTGTTGCCGAGCAGCTCGTAGAGGGCAAACCAGGTACCCGCGGACACGTGGCCGCTGTTGCAGTAGGCGATGATCGGCTTACCTGGGTTGATGCCCAGGGCCTTGGTGGACATCCTCAGGTCCTTGCCGGGCCTGACGACGCCCGGCCCCTTCATCGGCGTGAGCAGCGAGAAGGGCACATTCTTGGAGCCCGGGATGTGGCCGGGCGCGCCGACGTACTTGCGCTTTTCGAGTCCGAGATGGAACGCCAGCGGACGGCTGTCCAAGAGCTGCGCCGAACCATCGGCGAACGCCGCCTCGACTTCCTCGGTCGTGGCCAGGATCTCGTCGCGTTTGGCCCTCACCTGAAAGTTGCCCGACTTGGGCGCGCTCGAAGTCCGGGTGAGTTCCCGGCCGCTCGCCTTCCACTGGGCCGTGCCGCCGTCGAGTAGCGCAACCTCGTCGTGGCCGTAGTACTTCAGCTGCCAATAGAGCCTGGCCCCGAAGGAGAACTGCTTGGCATCCTTGCCGCCGTGGGCGATGACCACCGCGCTGTCCTTGTCGACGCCGTGGGCCTGCATCAGCTGCTCGAAGCTGGCTTCGTCGAGCAGCATCTTTTCGTAGACCACACCTTCTTCCGTCAGATCGGCGCGGACTTGTGCCCAATCGACCAGGATCGCGCCGGGGATGTGCCCCTCCTGCGTGTAGCGCGAGCTGTCCTTTCTGACGTCCAGCAGGACGACCTCCTCGCGGTGCTTGTCCAGCCAGTCAACCGTGACCAAAGGACCTGGCAGCTCGGCCGAAGCCGCAGGACTCGATGCAACGGCCACCATCAGAAGTCCGGCGGCGACCGCAGCGGTCGGATTCTGGTTTTGCATGCTTTCTTCTCCTCACGAAATGGCGATCAAGGTCCGCAACCGCAGGCCGACTAGCTCTGCGTGGCTTGTCGGTTCATCGAGCAGGTGCGGACGCCGAGCAGCCGATATGCCGGACAGAACCCCATCAGGGCGGTGAGGATGGGAATGATCCCGATCAGGCCCCAGAGCGTCTTTGGACCAACGAAAACCAGGGCGGTCAGGGCCACCCCGACGACCACGCGTAGGATGCGGTCGATCGTTCCGACGTTTCTCATGGACTGTCTCCTCTCGTTACGGACGGCGTCGAATGGCCTGAACTAACCATCCGGTCGAGAGGACGTCTGTGACTAGGTCACCTTTCCGGACTCTCCGCCAGGGCAGCGAGAGCCGCTTCGTCGAGGATGTGGATCCGGCCGCGCTCGAGGCGGACCCAGCCGCGGCGCTCGAACTCCTTGAGTTGCCGGCTGACCACCTCGCGGGCGGTCCCAAGCTCAACCGATATGTCCTGGTGGGTCATTGGAACCACAGCGGCAGCGTCGCGAAGCGCCAGCAGGCGTTGTGCGAGGCGGATATCCATGTGCCCGAAGGCCACTTCCTGGACCAGCAGCATGAGGTCGGTGATGCGGTGGGCGTAGGCCGTGAAGACGAAATCACGGAACGGCGGCGATTCGGCGAGCAGGCGCTCGAAGCAGGACCTGGGGACAACCAGTGCCGAGACCTCGGTTTCCGCGATGGCTTCGGCCGAGTAGTTCTCGTGAGCCAAGAGACAGGCCGTGGTCAGGATGCAGGTTTCCCCACCGCCGACGCGATAGAGCACGATCTCCCGGCCGGATTCCGTGACCTGTTGCACGCGGACACGGCCCGAGCCGAGCATGAGATAGTTCTCACACGACCCTCCAGCCTCAAAGGCCTTCGTGCCGGGCGGCAAGGTGACGGCACTCGCCGACTCGGCGAGCAAACGGTAAGCCGTCTTGCCGAGATCCTGCAGCGCCGGAAAGCGCCGCTTCAGCTCCAGGTCCATGTCGATCCTCCGATCGATCATCGTATGGAGCGAAAGGGTGCCAAGCAACGGCGGCCAGGGTCCCTGGCTCGCGTGAGCCTGCCGTGGAAGTCGACGAAGCAAGCACAAAACACGGCCCGGGACAGGGTGTCCTGGTCCCTAGATCCGCCGCTCACCATCCGAGAAGACGTGGCGCCACGCGAGGATCCGCACCGACTTGCGCAGTCCGGTCGGCCAGAAGGGGTCGGCCTCGACCAGCGACCGGACGGCTTCGGCACTGTCGGCCTCGACGATCCACAGGCCGCCGGCCGGCGCGTCGTCCGCCGTGTCCTCGAGCGGCCCGGCGGCGTGGATGCGGGCGGCGTTGCGCTCCAGAAACGAGAGATGATCGGGCATGTGCTTGGGCCGCATGCCGGCGTGACCGTCATCGTCTTCGAACAGGACGGCGTAGATCATGGTCCCCATGCCTCTCGCTTGCAGCCCTTGACGGGCGAAAGCATGCCCCTGCAGGATTGACATCTCTACAGCAAACTCTGCGCATTGCTTTGGCAGAATTGCAGGATCTCGACTGGAACGATCTGCGCTTCGTCCTGGCCGTGGCGCGAAGCCAGTCGCTGGCCGGGGCGGCCCGGCGGCTCGGCGTCAACGAGAGCACGGTGGGCCGGCACATCGCCGGGGCCGAGCGCCGGCTCGGGGCCCGCCTGTTCGAGCGCAGCCAAGGACAACTGCATCCGACCGAGGCCGGCGCCGCCGTGGTCGCGGGCGCCGAGCGCGTCGAGCTCGAGGTGCAGGCGGTGGAGAGCGCGGTTGCCGGCACCGACGAACGCGCGGCAGGGCGAGTGCGCGTTACATCCGTGCCGATCGTGGTGAACCGCCTGCTCGTGCCCGCGTTGCCCCCGCTGCTGCAGGAGCATCCACAGCTTGGCGTCGAGCTGATCGCCGAGCCGCGCGACCTCAGCCTGACCAAGCGCGAGGCCGACATCGCGCTGCGGCTCGCGCGGCCGCAAAAAGAGCTTCGCGCCGTCGCGCGCCGCATCGGCCGGCTCGACTACGCCGTGTACGGGCCGAAGCGGAAGGGCCCAAGGCCGCTGCCCTGGATCACCTACGAGGACGGCATGGCCGACCTGCCGCAATGGCGTTGGATCGCCGAGCGGGCGAGCGGCGACGGCGAGACGCCCGCGCCGGTCGCCGTCAATGACGCCGAGGCCATCCTGCAAAGCCTCAAGGCAGGGCTCGGCAGGTCCCTGCTGCCCACCGCAGTCGCCGAGCGGGAGCCGGGCTTGGTCCGCCTGGACGCGGGACCGCCGCCCCTGTCGCGCGAGCTATGGCTCATGGTGCACCCGGAGCTGCGCGAGCTGACCCGGGTCCGGGTGGTGATGGATTGGCTGGTATCGGTCGCAGACTCGCTTTAGGGCTGAGAGAGGGCGCGGACAAAGGCCAGTCGCCGTTCCTCCCATGGCGTAGAATGCCGGCAACACGAACATCCAGGCAGTCTCAGAAAGGCCGAAGTTGATGTGCGGGATCGTCGCCATGGTCTCGCGCGAGGGCCCGGTCTCCGCCGAAGCCTTGGACCGCGCCATGGCCAGCCTCGACCACCGGGGTCCGGACGGGCGCGGGACCTGGATCGCCCCGCACGGGCGCAGCGCGCTCGGCCACACCCGCCTCAGCATCATCGATCTGAAGAGCGGCGCCCAGCCGATCGCCAACGAAGACGAACAGATCTGGATCGCCGTCAACGGCGAGTTCTACGACTACGAGGCCGTGCAGCGGGAGCTGACGCGGGCCGGGCATCGCCTGCGGACGCGCTCGGACAGCGAGATCGCTCTGCATCTCTACGAGGATCACGGCGCCCGCTGCGTCGATAGGCTGCGTGGCGAGTTCGCCTTCGCGATATGGGACGAACGCGATCGGAAGCTGCTCGCCTTCCGGGACCGCTACGGCGTCAAGCCCCTCTTCTACGGGGTGCACGAGGGGGTCCTGTACGTCGCCTCGGAGATGAAGGCTCTCTTCGCGGCCGGCCTCCCGGCGCGATGGGATCCCGAGTCCGTCTACTTCGGCCATGTGCTGCGGCGTCCGGATCGGACGCCCTTCGAAGGCGTCCGCACGGTCCCGCCCGGTCACTACCTGGTCGCGGACGCCAAGGGGATCGAGGTCGTTCAGTACTGGGACGTGATCTATCCCACCGACGACGATGAGCCCGCTCGCAGGTCCGAGGCGGAGCACGTGAAGGGCTTGCGATCCGTCCTGGACGAGGCGGTTCGCAGTCGCTTGCGCGCGGACGTGCCGGTTGGATGCTACCTGAGCGGCGGCTTGGACTCCTGCGCGATCCTGGGGCTCGCGGCGATGCACCGCAGCGATCCGGTCCGGGCATTCACCGTGAGGTTCGATGAGGAGATCTACGACGAGGGCGAAATCGCGCGCGAGATGGCCGCCTCGGTCGGCGCCGAGTTCCTGCCCGTCGCCGTGACACAGGAAGACTTGGCGGACAGTTTCTCAGATGCGGTCTTTCACGCCGAAGGCATTTGCATCAACGGCCACGGCGTTGCGAAGTACCTGTTGAGCCGAAGCGTCCGCGATGCCGGCTTCAAGGTCGTGCTGACGGGAGAGGGCGCCGACGAGGTGATGGCCGGCTATCCGTACTTCGTCCACGATGAGTTGCTCAACGACCGAGACCGGGATCCCGCAACGACCAAGCGGCTTCTGACGGAGCTGGCGGAAGCCCACAAGACATCGCTGGGGTTCGCGCTGTTCGGTCATGAAAGCCCGGGATCCGCGATGATGCGTGAGCGCCTGGGCTTTACTCCGACTTGGCTCAGGCCGGAGTTCGACAGGCTCGGACGCATGGCGCCGCTTCTTTCAGAGGCGTATTTCAAGCCCTTCCATCGCCGGGATCCCGGTGCGCTGCTGCTGAATGGCCCGAACGTCATGGCACGGCTGCGGGGCCGGTCGCCGATCCGTCAGTCGCTCTATCTCGGGGCCAAGACGAACCTGCCGAACTACATTCTCACCATCCTCGGTGACCGCATGGAGATGGCCCACTCCGTCGAGGGTCGGGTGCCGTTTCTCGACCACGAAGTCGGCGCTTATCTGGACCGAATGCCGGTCGACATGATGATCCGCGGCATCACCGGCAAATACGTGCTGCGCGAGGCGACCCGCGATGTCGTCACGGATAGGGTCTATCGCCGGCCCAAACATCCCTTCCTCAGCCCCCTGCCCAGCCTGGAGCCGGGCGAGAGATTCCGGATACTGATTCAGGATACCTTGCGCAGCAAAGCCGTGGACGCGGTACCCCTCCTTAACGCGAAGCGGGTCCGTGGCCTGGCAGATTCGCTGGCCCGCATGACGTCGGCCGAAAGACGGTCGCTCAATCCTCTTCTCATGAGACTTTTGAGCCTGGTCTTCCTGCACGAACGGCTTGGGGTGGCGTCCTAACTCTTACTCGCCCTTGCCGTCCTTGCGCTTGGCTTCGGGAAACAGCCAGACCGCGCCGATCATCAGCGCCGCCAGGAGGAGCACGAACCATTGCAGCGCGCCGGCGCCGGCCTGTTGCTCGAAGTAGAAAGCCCCGGCTGCCACCAGGGCGACGATCACCGAAAGTCCCGCTCGTATGTTGTTCGGCATGATTCGAACCTCTTGGATGCCGTGCGCCCCTCGCGCCGCGCACGCGCCTTGACCCCCGGCGCCGGCCTAGCCCATCATGAGCTTAATATATCACCGATAGATCAGAGATGACACAGTGCCATGGGCGGTGACGAAAAGCCGGAGAAGAAGAAGCGGACCATCACCGAGATTCGCGAGTCCAAGCGGACCGGCGAGAAGATGGTCTACATGTCCGTGCCGGACTACACCTCGGCGCAGTGGGCCGAGATGGGCGGCGTCGACGTCGCGGTGGTCGGCGATTCGCTCGCCATGATCGCCCACGGGCACCCCAACACGATCCCCGCCACCATGGACATGATGGTGCTGCACGCGCAGGCCGTGCGCCGAGGCGCGCCCAGCACCTTCGTGCTCGGCTGCATGCCCTACCAGAGCTACAACACGGTCGACCGCGCGCTCACCAACGCCACCCGCTTCATGCAGGAGGCGGCCTCGGACGCGGTCAAGCCGCAGGGCGGCAAGAGCCAGGCGCACATCCTCAAGGCCCTGGTCGACGCCGGCATTCCGACCGCCTCGCACATCGGCCTGACGCCGCACACCGTGGCCCAGTTCGGCGGCTTCAAGATCCAGGGCCGCACGCCGGAAGCGGCGATGAAGATCCTGGAGGACGCGCTCGCCATCGAGGACGCCGGCTGCTTCATGCTTGAGTTCGAGGCCGTGCCGGGCAAGATCGCCAAGCTGATCTCCGAGCAGCTCGAGATCCCGACCATCGGCATCGGCGCGGGCGCCGGGACCGACGGCCAGATCCTGCTGTGCTACGACCTGCTGGGCGTATTCACCGACTTCAAGCCCAAGTTCACCAAGCGCTACACCAATCTGACCGAGGTCGCGGTCGGCGGCATCGCGCAGTACGTCAAGGAGGTCAAGGACGGCAGCTTCCCCGACGAGGACCACAGCTACGGCGTCAGCGACGAGGTCTTCGAGGCCTTCGCGACCCTGGTCGAGAAGCGCAGGCAGATGTAGTCTGCCGCCCCGTCAAACAGGATGGGAGCCCGCCTTGCCCCCCGCCGAGACTAGCCTTTCGAAGGTCCCCGAGATCAGGCCCCGCAGCGAGAGCCTGACCGACCGCGCCTACAAGGAGCTCGAGGAGCTGATCGTCACGCTGCGCCTGGCGCCCGGCTCGGTGCTGTCGGAGAACGCGCTGGCCGGCGAGCTCGGCATCGGCCGCACGCCGATCCGCGAGGCCTTGCAGCGCCTGGCGCGCGAGGGCCTGGTGGTGATCCTGCCGCGCAAGGGCATCCTGGTCGCGGAGATCAACCCGCGCCGTCAGCTCCTGGTGCTCGAGGTGCGGCGCGAGCTGGAACGCCTCCTGGCGCACTCCGGCGCGCGGCGCGCGACGGCCGAGGAGAAGCGGCAGTTCCTGGAGATCGCCGAGGGCATGGAACAGGCCTCGCGCGACAACGACGACATCAGCTTCATGCGCCACGACCGCGCGCTCAACACGCTGATCGCACAAGCCGCCCACAACGAATACGCCAGCGGCGCCATGGGGCTCCTGAACGGCATGTCGCGGCGCTTTTGGTACATGCACTACAAGGAGGCGGCCGACCTGCCGCTCTGCGCCCGGCTGCACGCCCAGCAGGCGCGCGCCATCGCCCAAGGCGATCCCGACGCCGCGGCCCGCGCCACCGATGCGCTGGTCGACTACGCCGAGGACTTTACGCGCGCGACGCTGGGCAGCGGGGCTGCGGCGGCGAAGTAGGCAAGACCAAGCTGCTCCGGAGTGGCCGCTTCCGGGAGCGGCAATACCGAGCAATCCTCATGCTTCGGCAGG
>JAAUYJ010064956.1_pt1 | contig 17912 bp, 18 predicted proteins | sample 7278031 | NCBI WGS metagenome assembly JAAUYJ01 (sample SAMN14350222, study PRJNA611818) | marine sediment metagenome | isolation source: surface marine sediment (1.8m) | place: French Polynesia: Moorea | collected 2018-08 | reverse complement strand
GGCAGCAGGCGCCCCCGGCTTCATAGCTTCGGGCGATCGCCGTCGGATCAAATTGCTCGCGAATCACTCCTTTGCTCGGCGAAGCGCGCTTGGCCTCAGCGATCACCGCCGGTCGCATCGCAGCAGTATCCACCAGTGCAGCGGCAAACCCGCGACAGGCATCCTGCTCGCGAGCGCGCGCCTCGAGTTCAGACAGGGACACCGTCGCCGAACGTTCGGATACCTCCTGCCATTTGCGGTCAATAATCTCCCGCAGGATGGTGGGCGTGTTCATGCGGTGGCGAACTCAGTGAACTGCACAAGCTCTGTGATCTTCTGCAAGGCGGCGCCACTGGCCACGGCATCGTCTGCCATCTGCACGCCGTCTGCCAGGGTCGGGGCCACACCACTGACATAGATTGCAGCGCCCGCATTGAGAATCACCATGCCGGCAGCATCCTCATGCTTGCCAGCCAGCGCCGCCTTGATGAGCTGGACCGACTGATCGGCGCTGCCGACCACAAGCTCGTCCAGTGAGCCCGGCGACCGCCCGAAGTCAGCGGGCTGGATGTCATATTCACTGATCGACCCATCGCGCAGCTCCGCCACATGGGTGGGGCCGGCGATGCTGATTTCGTCGAGACCGTCATGGGCGTGCACAACCATGATGTGCTCGCTGCCGAGACGCTTGAGCACTTCCGCCATGGGTCTGCAGAGGCCGGGATCGAATACGCCTATCAGCTGCCGCTTCACCCCAGCGGGGTTGGTCATTGGCCCCAGCATGTTGAACACAGTGCGCAGACCCAGTTCCTTGCGGGGACCGGCCGCATGCTTCATGGCGCTGTGGTGCTGCGGTGCGAACATGAAACCCATACCGACTTCAGCCACACAGCGGGCTACCTGCTCGGGAGTGAGTTCCAGCTTCACCCCCAGCGCCTGCAGTACATCGGAAGAACCACTGGTGCTGGAAACGCTGCGATTGCCGTGCTTTGCAACGTGGGCGCCGGCCGCCGCGGCCACAAAGCTGGCGGCGGTGGACACGTTAAAGAGGTTGGCACCGTCGCCGCCGGTGCCGACGATATCCACCAGATGCTCGGCCTCAATCTCTACCGGCGTGGCCAGTTCGCGCATGACCTCGGTGGCGGCGGCAATCTCGTCGATGGTTTCTCCCTTGATGCGCAGCGCTACCAGGAAGGCACCGATCTGTGCCGGTGTGGCTTCGCCCCCCATCACCTGGCGCATAACCGAGCGCATTTCCTCACTGTTGATATCGGCCGACTCAACCAGTCGTTCGATAGCCTGTTGGATATTCATTGTCAGTTCGCTCCCTGGTTGAGGAAGTTGCGCAGCAGGTCGTGGCCGTGTGCGGTCAGTATCGACTCCGGGTGAAACTGCACCCCTTCCACCGCCAGTTCGCGATGGCGCAGGCCCATGATCTCGTCGAGCTCGCCATCATCAGTTTCTGTCCAGGCGGTGATTTCAAGGCAATCCGGCAGGCTGTCGCGTTCCACCACCAGCGAGTGATAGCGGGTCGCCTCGAAAGGATTGCTGAGCCCCGCGAATACGCCCTCGCCGCGGTGGTGAATAAGCGAGGTCTTGCCGTGCATCACCTGTCGCGCGCGCACCACCTTGCCGCCAAACACCTGGCCAATGCTCTGGTGTCCCAGGCAAATACCTAGGATGGGCAGGCGCCCGGCCATGGCTTCAATCAGCGGCATCGAGATGCCGGCCTCGTTGGGTGTGCAGGGTCCCGGCGATATTACAATCCGTTCGGGCGTAAGCGCCTCAACGCCGGCCACGTCGACCTGGTCATTGCGCAGCACCTTGACGTCGGCACCCAGTTCTCCGAGGTACTGCACCACGTTGTAGGTAAAGGAGTCGTAGTTGTCGATCATCAATAACATGTCACTTCTCTCCACCCACAACACCGCCGCTGGTCCCCTCACTACCTGACTGCACCATGGCAGCGGCCCGGAACATGGCGCGCGCCTTGTTCATGGTTTCCTTGTACTCCAGGCGCGGTACCGAGTCGGCCACAACACCGCCGCCGGCCTGGATGTGCAGTGTGTCGTCCTTGATGACCGCGGTGCGAATGGCGATGGCGGTATCCATGTCACCCTGCCAGGAAATATAGCCCACCGCGCCGCCGTAGACGCAGCGCTTCACCGGCTCCAGTTCATCGATGATCTCCATGGCGCGAATCTTCGGCGCACCGCTGAGGGTGCCCGCTGGCAGTGTCGCGCGCAGCACATCGACCGCGCTGTAGTCCGGGCCCAGTTCCCCAGTCACGTTGGAAACGATATGCATGACATGGGAGTAACGCTCGACCACCATCTTGTCGGTGAGCTCGACACTGCCGGTATTGGCGATACGGCCGACGTCGTTGCGTCCGAGGTCAATCAGCATCAGGTGCTCGGCAATTTCCTTGGGGTCTGCCAGCAGTTCCGCTTCCATCTCGCGATCCTCGGCCTCGCTGCGTCCCCGACGCCGGGTGCCGGCGATCGGCCGCACCGTGACCGTGCCCTGTTCCAGGCGCGCGAGAATCTCCGGCGAGGATCCGACGATGTGGAAGTCCTGCAGGTTCAGGTAGTACATGTAGGGCGACGGGTTCAGGTTGCGCAGCGCCCGGTACAGGTCCAGCGCCGGCGCTGCAAACGGCAGGCTCAGGCGTTGGGAGGGCACTACCTGCATGACATCGCCCGCCAGGATGTACTCCTTGATGCGATCCACCGCCTCGAAATAGGAGGCCTCGGTGAAGTGCGAGCGGTACTGGCTTTCCGCCATGGCTTCTTCGGAGCGCGAGGCACTGGCCGCCGCCAGGTCAATCTCCGCCGCCGGCGCCATGGGCTCGCGCAGCCGTGCGGTCAGCTCGTCCAGCCGAGCCTGGGCGCTCTCCCAGGCGTCAGCATTCGCCGGGTCGACAGTGACCACCAGGCGCACCGTGCCGGCGAGATTGTCGAACACCAGGATCTCGTCAGCCACCATCAGCAGCACGTCGGGCACCCCGAGCTCGTCGTCGGGCACGGTGTCCCTGAGCCGCGGCTCCACATAACGCACGCAGTCGTAGCCGAAATAGCCGACCAGCCCGCCGTGAAAGATGGGCAGATCCTCAAGCTGGGGTACCTGAAAACGTCGTCCGAACTCTTCGACAAAAGCCAGCGGGTCCTCGACCTGCTGTTCAAAGGTGGTGGTGTCGCCGTCGATCAGGCACACCTGGTAGCCGCGCACTTCCAGTCGCTGCCTGCAGGGCAGGCCGATTATCGAGTAGCGCCCCCACTTCTCACCGCCCTGCACGGATTCCAGCAGGAACGACCAGGGGCCGTCGGCCAGCTTGCGATAGGCACTGAGGGGCGTTTCAGTATCCGCGAGAACTTCGCGGCTAACCGGTATGCGGTTGTAGTCCTGCGCCGCCAGGTCGGCGAATTGTTGCGGGGTCATGGGACATCCTCGGAGACAGAAAAAGGGAACAGCACTAAAGCGCGGCCGTCAGGCCGTGCCAGTTACCATCGCCAGCGGGTGATGGTGGGCATGAACATGCCCGGGCTAGTTCCTGCTGCTCGCACAGCGGTCTCCAGGATGGAAGAAAAGTACGTCATTGTACCTGAGCAAGGTGCTCACGCAACGGCGGCCAGCTCGGACCGCATGGCCGCGATGACCTCGGCGTAGTCGGGCGCGTTGAAGATGGCCGAACCCGCGACGAAAGTGTCAGCGCCGGCCTCGGCGATCTCGCGGATATTCTTCGCCGACACTCCACCGTCGATCTCCAGGCGGATATCCAGGCCGCTGTCGTCGATCAGGCCGCGGGCCTCGCGCAGCTTGTCGAGTGCCGAGGGGATGAACGACTGGCCGCCGAATCCCGGGTTGACCGACATCAGCAACACCATGTCCACCTTGTCCATTACGTAGCGCAGGGGTTCAAGGCTGGCCGCGGGATTAAACACCAGGCCGGATTTGCAGCCGGCATCGCGGATCATTTGCAAGGAGCGGTCGACGTGGACCGAGGCATCAGGGTGAAAAGTGATATAGCTGGCCCCCGCCTGCGCAAAATCCTCGATCAGGCGATCCACCGGTGACACCATCAGGTGCACATCGATGGGTGCGGTAACACCGTGGTCGCGCAGCGCCTTGCAAACCATCGGACCGATCGTCAGGTTGGGGACGTAGTGGTTGTCCATAACGTCGAAATGAACCACATCGGCACCGGCCGCCAGCACGTTGTCCACCTCTTCGCCAAGGCGGGCGAAATCGGCGGAGAGAATGGAGGGGGCAATCAGGTAGTCGCGCATGGTCAGGGGCTCTTCTGGAAAGGCGGCATTCTAATGGATGGCCAGTCGCGCATCCAGCGCCGCCAGCCGCTGCGGTGTGCCAACATCTTCCCAGTCACCGCGGTAGTGCTCGCCGGCCAGCGCGCCGGCCCCGATGGCCCGCTCCAGCAGCGGCAGCAGCGGGCGCGCACCCGGCGCACAGTCCGCGAACAGGCCGGGGCTGTAGACACCCACCCCGCTGTAGGTAAAGCGTTCGCCCTCACCGCGATCCAGCAATCCTGCCTGCAGGCGGAAGTCGCCTGCGGGATGCTGCGGCGGGTTATCGACCAGCACCAGGTGGGCGCCCCCGGGCGGCGGCGCAGTCGCCAGCAGGTCTGCAAAGGGATAGTCGGTCCAGATATCACCGTTGACTACGGCGAAGGGTGCATCTCCCAACAGCGGCAGCGCCTGCACGATGCCGCCCGCGGTTTCCAGCGGCAACTCTTCCCGCGACCAGTGGATGCGGTCTGCCCAGGGTGACGCCGCCAGTGCCGCGACAATCTGCTCACCAAGCCAGGACACATTGATAACCAGTGCTTCGAAGCCCGCCGCCAGCAGGCGCTCGACGTGGTATTCGATCAGCGGCTTGCCCCCGACCTGCAACAGTGGCTTCGGGGTGTGCTCGGTGAGCGGCCGCATGCGCTCGCCGCGGCCCGCCGCCAGGATCATCGCCTTCACTGGCGCGCTCCCCAACTCACCCCGGCGACCACCGGCTCGACGCGCTGTTGCCACCAATTCGCAAAATCAGAAAATTCGCTATAGCGCGGCAGCACCTCGCGAATGTACTGCAGCACCAGCGGGATATCCTTGAGATAACCGGGCTTGTCATCACGCAGAGCCAGGCGGGTGAAGTTGCCCAACACCTTGATATGGCGGTGCAGGCCGATCCAGTCAAACCAGCGCAGGAAGTCCTCGTCGCTGTCAGCGGCGGGCCGACCCGCGGCCAGCAGCTCCAGGCGATAGCCGAGTGCCCATTTGCGCACCTGCTCCGGTGGCCAGCGCAGGTAGCAATCCTTGAGCAGTGAGGCGAGGTCGTAGCAGAGTGGCCCCACCACGGCATCCTGGAAATCGATCAGGCCCAGGCCGCCGTCCGGCTTCACCAGCAGGTTACGGCACATGTAGTCGCGGTACACCAGTACCTGCGGCTGCTGCAGGGCGCAGGCCACCAGTTGCTCACCCAGTCCACTGATCACGCCCGCCTCCTCCGGCGGCAGCTCCATGCCGAGGTAGTTCTCGCAGAACCATTCGCGGCAGCGCCCAAACTCCTCGCCGAGTAGCGCGTCATCATAGGTCGGCAGCCGCGCAGTGCTGATATCCACGTCCTGCAAGCGCAGCAGCAGTGCCATTGCCCCGAGGTAGTCCTCCGGGGGGTGGGCGACATCCAGCGCATCTTCCAGGTGACGGCTGCCGAGGTCTTCCAGCAGCAGGAAACCGCGGGGCAGGTCCTGGGCCAGCAGCTCAGGCACCGGCAGGCCGGCATTGGCCAACAGGGACTGAACCGCCACGAACTCGGCATTCTTTTCCGTAGCGGGCGGCGCGTCGGCGCAGATCACACTGCGCTCACCGTTCCACAGCCGGAAATAGCGGCGCGCACTGGCCTCACCCGACACGCTTTCCCAGCGTATCCGGTCGGCCTCGACGGCCAGCGCCTCGCAGGCCCAGCGGCGCAGCTCGTCCTGCCGGGCGTCCATTAGCACGGGCGCGACCCTTGAGAATGCTTTATCATCCCTTTCCCTCAATCTCCTCTATCAACATACCACGCAGCATCATGACCAGGGACTGGCCACGCGGCATCCACAATCGGTTTGTCTGTCGCCCCCGGCACCGCACCGCGCTGTGCCTGGTCGCGGCCCTGCTTGTGAGCCCGCCAGGCTGGAGTGAGGAGACCGGGAGTGGGACGCCGGGCGAGGATACCAGCCCTGCCGAGCCCACCGCCAATGACTGCGGCGCCTTTCCTTTCCTGGACTGGACCAGCGAGATTGGACAGGAGGGTCGCACGGCCCAGCGCAGCCAGCGCTGCCGCGGCAGCTATCGAGACCCCCTGGCGGGCGTCGACACCTCGAAGGACCCGTCCACCCAGGAGATTGAGGCCACCGCCGAGCGCTCGGAACTGGAGGGCGACATGGTGCGGTTCTTCGGCGGCGTCGAAGCGCGCCAGGGCTACCGGGTCATTCGCGCCGCCGAGGCTGAATACAACCGCGTCACCGGCACCGGCAGCCTGCTGGGTGAGGTGGAAATCCGTGAGCCGGGCCTGCTGTTGCGGGGCGCAACGGGTTCGCTGGACTCCAATAGCGGTGAAGCGCGTCTCACCGCCAACCAGTTTGTGCTGCACGACCAGCACCTGCGCGGCGGCGCCGACCTGGTGGTGCGCCGGGGCGATGGCATCATCGAACTGGACGATGGCTACTACAGCTATTGCCCGCCACTGAACAATGGCTGGGTGCTCCAGGCCAAGGACATTGAGCTGGATATCGAAGAGGGCGTTGGCGTGGCCCGGGATGCCAAGATCGAGCTCGGCGGCACCCCCGTGGTCTATACGCCTTATCTGCGCTTTCCCCTTGACGATCGCCGCAAGTCGGGCTTCCTGTTCCCGGAGATTACCGACGATTCCAACGGCGGCCTTGACCTGGCTACCCCCTACTACTTCAACCTGGCGCCCAACTATGACGCCACCCTGACACCGCGCTATATCATGGACCGCGGGCTGTTGACCGAGCTGGAGTTGCGCCATCTGTCGGCCCAGGCGGGCTACTGGGAGCTGGGGGGTGCCTGGATCAGCGGCGACGACCAGTACCAGGACGACGTACCAGGCGAAGACGGCGACCGCTGGTTGTCGGCAATCGAACAGACCGGCGAGTTCAAGGAGCGCTGGCGCACCAGCATCGATTTCACCAAAACCAGCGACGATGAGTACTTCAACGACATCGGCACCACCTCGCTGCAACTGAAGCAGTCCACCCACCTGCTGCAGGCTGGCCAGGTGGACTACCTGGGTGACAGCTGGCAGACCACCCTGCGCTTTGAAGAGTTCCAGACCATCGCCCGCGACGTCGAGCGCGACCAGTACAGCAAGCTGCCGCAGCTCAACCTGCGGCGCACCGCGACCAGCCAGGACTTTACTCCCAACCTGCTGTTGCAGAGCGACTACGCCTACTTTGATCACAACGATGAACCCACCGGCCACCGGCTCTACAACGAGGTCGGCGGCAACTTCCCGATGCGGTGGATCTGGGGCTTTCTAACACCCACCGCCAAGTACCGGCAGCTCAACTACGATCTCGATGAAGACGTGTTCTTCGACGGTGCTCCGGACGACACGCCTGATGTGGGCGCGCCGATGTTCAGTCTCGACGGCGGCCTGTTCTTTGAACGCAGCACAGCCTGGGGCCTGCAGACCCTCGAACCGCGGGTGTATTACCTGTGGTCGGATTTCGAAGAGCAGGAAGGCTTGCCCAGCTTCGACACCACGGAACTGACCTTTACCTACAACCAGCTGTTCCGGGAGACGCGCTTCTCGGGCAACGACCGCATCGACGACTCCAACCAGGTATCGGTAGGCCTGACCACGCGCTTTATCGACCAGGACAGCGGCCGCGAGAAGCTGGCCGCCAGCATCGGGCAGATCTACTACTTCGACGATCGCCTGGTGAGCGTCGGCGCCATCGGCCCGGAAGACACCGAGGGCAGCTCGGCCATTGCCGCAGAGTTTGCTATCTCACCGACCGAACAGTGGGAGTTTCGCTCCGCCTGGCTGTGGAATACCGACGAGAACGAGATCGACCAGAGCACCTTCCAGGCCGGCTGGCGCGGCGACGGCGGCGCCATCGTCAACCTCGGCTACAGCTACCGGCGCAACCGCACCACCGCCAACGACGGCCTTGATATCGACCAGCTGGATTTCTCCACCTACTACCCGTTCAGCAAGGAGTGGCGGATTTTCCTGCGTTCCCTGTACGACCTGGAAGAGAACGAGCGGGTCAATGATATGGCCGGAATAGAGTACAATAGCTGCTGCTGGCGAGTGCGGCTCGTCTATCAGCGCTATATCGACCAGAACACGAACCGAGCCGCCCAGGACCTGGTCGAATACGAAAATGCAACCTACATCGAATTCCAGCTCAAGGGACTGGGCGGCATAGGCACCCGCGTCTCCGAGTTGCTGGAAGAGTTTATTCGAGGATACGAAGACAGTGATTTATAAGCGTCTGGCAGCCGGTCTCTTTTTCCAGGGCTGCACGCTGTTGATGCTTGGCGGGCTGGTAGCACCGGCCGCCATGGCACAAACCCAGATACTGGATTCCGTGGTCGCCATCGTCGAGGACGATGTGATCATGGCCAGTGAGCTGCGCCGCCGCCTGGCGCTGGTGAACGAAGGCTTGGAGCGCCAGGGTCGCGAGGCGCCCCCGCAGGATGTACTGGTACGCGAAACCCTGGACCGGCTGATCCTGGAGAGCATCCAGCTGCAGATGGGGCGGCGGGCGGGCGTCCGCATCAGCGATGCCCAGCTCAATGATTCCATCACGCGGATCGCAGCGCGCAATGGCATGAACCTGGAGCAGTTCCGCCAACAGCTTGAGACCGACGGACGCTCCTACCAGGCCATGCGTGAGGACGTGCGGCGTGAGTTCGTCATCCAGCGCGTACAGCAGGGCAACGTCAACCAGCGGGTGCAGATTACCGACGAGGAAGTGGAGAACTTCCTCGAATCCGAGGAAGGCAAGCAGCTCACCGCCGAGGAATACCACCTGGTACACGCCTTGCTGGCGGTCTCCGGTGAACCGGGTTCCGCCGAGGACCAGGCCGTGGCGGAACAGATCAACGCCCTCTATACCCGCATCGCCGCAGGCGAGAATTTCGACGAGGTTGTCGGCGGCAGCGGCCTGCCCTTCCAGGGCGGCGATCTCGGCTGGCGCTCGCGTGACAACCTGCCCAGCCTGTTTGCCGACGTTGCGCCCGGCCTCAAGGTGGGTGAAACCGCCGCTCCCATTCGCAGCGCCAGCGGCTATCACCTGGTATTCCTGGCCGAGAAGCGCGGCGGCGAGATGCTGGTGCAGCAGACCAAGGTGCGCCATATCCTGCTCAAGCCGTCGGCGATTCGCAGCTCTGAGGAAACCCGCGAACTGGCCCGCGAGCTGCGCGAAGACATTATCGGCGGTGAAGACTTCGGCGCATTGGCGCGGGAGTACTCCGAAGATATCGGCACCGCCGCGGAGGGCGGCGACCTCGGCTGGACCACACCGGGCCAGATGGTGCCGGAGTTCGAGAACATCATGAACTCCACCGAGCTGAACAGCATTTCCCAGCCTTTCGAGAGCCAGTATGGCTGGCACATCCTCGAAGTGGTGGAGCGCCGCCAGGAAGACCTTTCCAGCATGGTGGTCAGCAACCGCGCCCGCGAGATGCTGCACAAGCGCAAGTACCAGGAAGAACTCGATGCCTGGCTGCGCAAGATCCGGGATGAGGCTTTCATCGACATCAAGTGATGCCCTGCCAGCGTATTGCCATCAGCTCCGGAGAGCCCGCCGGCATCGGGCCTGACCTGCTGGTACAGCTGGCTCAGCACCCACATGCCGACCAGTTGGTGGTCCTGGGCGACCCAAGCCTGCTGGAAGCCCGCGCCCGCCTGCTCGGCCTGCCGCTGCAGCTGCGACCCTTCGATGCCGGCCTGGCGCCAGAACCCCAGCAGGCGGGCAGCCTGCAGGTTTTGCCCGTGGCGCTGGCCAAGCCCGCGGAGCCGGGCCAGCTCGACGTTCTCAATGCGCCCTACGTGCTGGAGATACTGCGTCGCGGCTGCCAGGGGTGCCTGGACGGCGAATTTGACGCCCTGGTCACGGCGCCGGTACAGAAGTCCATCATCAACGACGCCGGCATCAGCTTTTCCGGGCACACCGAGTTCCTGGCCGAGGCCTGCGCTGCAAAGCAGGTGGTCATGCTGCTGGCGGCCGGCAGCCTGAGGGTGGCGCTGGCGACCACTCACTTGCCGCTGGCCGCGGTAGCCGATGCCATCACGCCCGAGCGGATCGAATCGATACTGCGGGTGCTGCACGACGACCTGCAAAGGCGCTTTGCCATAAGCGAGCCGCGCATCGCCGTGCTGGGACTCAATCCCCATGCCGGTGAGAGCGGCCACCTGGGCCGTGAAGAGATCGAGGTGATCAGCCCGGTACTCGAGCGCTTGCGAGCTGAAGGCATGGTCCTGGCGGGACCACTACCAGCGGACACGGCGTTTACGCCCCGCGTGCTGGACAGCTGCGACGCGGTGCTTGCCATGTTTCACGATCAGGGCCTGCCGGTACTGAAGTACGCGGGATTCGGCCAGGCCGTCAACGTCACCCTCGGCCTGCCGATCGTGCGCACTTCTGTTGACCACGGCACGGCCCTGGAGCTTGCCGGCCGCGGCGGCGCCGACGCGGGCAGCCTGACCGAAGCACTGGCGCTGGCCAGCCAGCTCGCCAGCCATCGGCAATGAGCCCGGGACCGACCGCCAAAGCCCACCAGCCGCGCAAGCGCTTCGGGCAGAATTTCCTGCACGACCCGGGCGTCATCGACCGCATTATCGGCAGTATTGCGCCGGCCCCCGGCCAGCACCTGGTGGAGATTGGACCGGGCCAGGGCGCACTGACCGAGGGCCTGCTGGCCAGCGGCGCCCGACTCGACGTGGTCGAACTGGACCGGGACCTGGTGCCGCAATTGCAGGACCGCTTTGGCGCCAATCCGCTGTTCAGGCTGTACGAGGGCGATGCACTGAAGCTCGATTTCAGTAGCCTGGTCGACGACAGCCAACTGCGCGTGGTTGGCAACTTGCCCTATAACATCTCAACGCCACTGATATTCCACCTGCTGTCGTTTGCCGGGCAGATAAAGGACATGCACTTCATGCTGCAGCGCGAGGTGGTGCAGCGGCTGGCGGCAGAGCCGGGCGGCAAGTCCTGGGGCAAGCTCGGAGTCATGGCCCAGTACCACTGTCGGGTAGACGCCCTGTTCGACGTGCCACCCGGCGCCTTCAATCCTCCGCCGAAGGTTGTGTCCGCCATCGTGCGACTGCAACCCCGGCAACAGGCTCCAGACCCGGAGCGCGAAAAACGCCTGCGCCAGGTGGTCAGCGCGGCGTTTTCCCAGCGTCGAAAAACCCTGCGCAATACCTTGCGCGATCTGGTTGACGTGCAACAATTAGAGCAGCTTGGGATATCCCCAACCGCGAGGGCGGAAACCCTGACCCTGGAACAGTTCCTTGCCATCGCCGACACGCTGGCAAGCCAATAAGAGTAAACACGTACAACAAGAAACTGTATGGCGACGTATGCGGTAGGGGACATCCAGGGGTGCCTTGAACCCCTGAAATGCCTGCTAAAGAAGGCCAGCTTCAACTGGGATCGCGACCGCCTGTGGATGGTCGGCGACCTGGTCAATCGCGGTCCGGACTCCCTGCGTACCCTGCGCTATGTCTACAAGCGTCGCGACAACATCACCTGCGTACTCGGCAATCACGACCTGCACCTGCTGGCAGTCGCCAACGGCCTGTGCAAGAAGAGCCGCTCCGACACCCTCGACAAGATTCTCATCGCCCACGATCGCGATGAACTGTTGCGCTGGCTGCGCCACCGGCCGCTGATCCACACCGAGGACGAGTACACGCTGGTCCACGCCGGCATCCCACACATCTGGACGCTGGAGAACGCCCACGAGTACGCGGCCGAAGTCGAGGCTGCCTTGCGCGGCCCGGAGTGGCGCAAGTTCCTGTCCCGCATGTACGGCAACTCGCCACGACGCTGGAACGATGCCCTGGTGGGCTACCCGCGCCTGCGCACCATCACCAACTACCTGACACGCATGCGCTTCCTGTACGCCAACGGCCAACTGGACCTGCAGAGCAAGGGCCTGGTACCCAACCCCGGGCGCAACGTGGCGCCCTGGTTCAGCTATACCCAGCGCGAGACCCACAACCAGAACATCATCTTCGGACACTGGGCGGCCCTGCAGGGCCAGGCCAGAGGCGACCACCTGTTTGCCATGGACACCGGCTGTGTATGGGGTAACTCCATGTCGATGTACTGCCTCGACACCGGTGAGTGGTACAGCTGCGACTGTTCCTGAATAATCCCTGCCCATGAAAACCTATCTGGTAGGCGGCGCAGTACGCGACCGACTTCTCGACTTGCCCGTGCACGAGCGCGACTGGGTAGTGGTGGGTGCCACCCCCGAGGAGCTGCTGGAGCAGGGCTTCCGCCAGGTGGGCCGCGATTTCCCGGTGTTCCTGCACCCCGAGAGCGGCGACGAGTATGCGCTGGCGCGCACCGAGCGCAAGGCCGGCCTGGGCCATACCGGCTTCGAAGTGCACAGCGACCCCTCGGTCACCCTGGAACAAGACCTCATGCGCCGCGACCTGACCGTCAACGCCATGGCCGAGACTGATCATGGCGAGCTGATCGACCCCTACGGCGGGCAGGCCGACCTCGCGGCCCGGCGACTGCGCCATGTCTCGCCGGCCTTCGTGGAAGACCCGCTGCGGGTGCTGCGGGTGGCGCGCTTTGCCGCCTACCTGCACCACCTGGGATTCACCGTCGACAGTGACACTCTGGCCCTGATGCGCAGCCTGTCAGAGAGCGGCGAACTGGCGACCCTGTCCGCCGAGCGCATCTGGAACGAAATGGCGCGGGCCCTGCAAACAGGCAATCCGGAGGAATTTCTCGCGGTGCTGGAAGCCTGCGGTGCAGACAAGGCGCTGCTACCGGAACTCAGCGCGGCACCGGGGGCGCGGGACCACCTGGGTCGAGCCACCGCCGCCAACGCCGAGCCCGAGATTCGCTTTGCCGCGCTGTGCTCCGGGCTGGAGAGGGACCAGGTCGAGGCTCTCTGCGAGCGGCTCCATGCGCCCAACCGTTTCAGGGAACTGGCGGTGCAGTGGGCCACCCAGGAACAATCCCTGAGAGGACCCGCGCAACTGGACGCTGCCGGGCGACTGCAGGTACTGGAGAAGACCGATGCCTTTCGGCGCCCGGAACGTTTCGCTCAGCTGCTGGATACGCTTGGCGCCATGCACCCGGAAGCTGACGCCGACTTCTGGCGCAATGCCCTGGCCGCCTGCAAGGAAGTGGATATAGCTGCCATTGCCGTCGCCGGCGTTTCCGGTAGAGAGGTCGGCATGCGGCTGCGCGCGGAAAGGATGAAACGCCTCGGCTAGCCCAGGCAGGCCGTCAGCGGCAGTTGCCGGCCACCCCAGTCGAATTCAACGCCCTGCACCGGCTGCATACTGTCAGCGAGCCGCCGCCATAGTTCCGAGAACTTCTCGTCGCCGCCCGGCAACAGGACCTCCGGGGCCAGCTCGGCCAGCGGCGCCAGCACATAGGCATTCTCGAGGATTTCAGCACGCGGCAGCTCGATGCCGTCGACAATACCGCAACTGTCGCCGTAGCAGAGGATATCGAGATCCAGGGTGCGTGAACTGAATCGACTCGCATCCCGCGGCCGGCCCATGCGGTATTCCATCTGCCGCAGGTAGCGCGCCAGAGGCGCCAGTTCGATATCGGTCTCAAGTTCGACGGCGAGATTGTAAAAGGCGGGGCCGTCGAAACCGAGGGCAGCGCTTTCATACACGGACGATACACGCCGGAGGTCGAAATCGGCCTGCAGGTTATCGAGGCCGGTGCGGATATTGGCGTCGCGATCGATATTGCTGCCCACGCCCAGGTAAACCCGGGTCATGGGCGCGTGCCGCGCTCGATCTGCACGCCCACCTCACTGGCTGTGATCACGGCGCCGGGTTTGCCGACCTTCAGGCGCAGCCAATTCACACCGAACTCTGTTTGGATCATGGCCGCGGCTTCCTCAGCCAGGGTTTCCAGCAGCCGATAGCGACCGTCGCGGATAAACCCGCGCACGCGCTCAGCCAGCGCCGCGTAATCCACGGTCAGGTCGAGGTCATCGGTGGCGGCCACGGCGGCTACATCCACGGCCACTTCCAGTTGCAGGACCAGGCGCTGGGGTACCTCGCGTTCCCAGGGGTGTATGCCGATGATGGCCTCCACCACCAGGTCGCTGAGAAACACCCGGTCCATATCAGGCGGCCTGGGAAGCACCGCCCAGCGGCGGCAATTCGTCCAGCGGCCAGCGCGGCCGCACCGCCGCATCGGTGGGGTCCACCTCGCCCGCCAGCAGGCGCTGGCAGCCCGCGTAGGCAATCATCGCACCGTTATCAGTGCAGAACCGCAGTCCCGGGTAGAACACCTGGCCCCCCAGTTTGGCCAGGGCCTCCTTGAGCTGCCGCCGCAGTTCCTTGTTGGCGCTGACGCCACCGGCGATCACCAGGGTATCGAGGCCTTCCTGTTCCAGCGCACGCCGACACTTGATCACCAGGGTATCGACCACCGCCTGCTGGAAGGCACAGGCAATGTCGGCGCGGGTCTGCTCGTCGGCCTGGTCACGGCCTCCCACAGACTCCAGGGTGGTCAGTGTGTGGGTCTTGAGGCCGCTGAAACTGAAATCCAGACCCGGCTTGCGGGTCATGGGGCGTGGGAAGTCGAACCGCGACAGGTTGCCTGACTCGGCCAGTCGCGCCACGTGGGGCCCGCCCGGGTAGGGTTCACCGAGCATCTTGGCAGTCTTGTCGAAGGCCTCGCCGGCGGCATCGTCTACCGATTCGCCCAGCATCTTGTACTCACCGATGCCGCCCACCCGCACCAGCTGGGTATGACCGCCGGACACCAGCAGCGCAACGAAGGGATAGCCAGGGCGCTCGTATTCCAGCATCGGCGCCAACAGTTGTCCTTCCATGTGGTGCACACCCAGCACTGGCACCCCCCAGCCCAGGGCCAGGGAACGCGCCAGGGTGGCGCCCACCATCAGCGCACCGACCAGGCCGGGGCCCGCGGTATAGGCCACCGCGTCGGGGCGCTCACTGCCGGCCTCAGCCAGCACCTGCTGCACCAGCGGTAGCGACTTGCGCACGTGGTCGCGGGAGGCCAGCTCCGGCACCACGCCACCATACTCCTTGTGCACCTCGACCTGGCTGTACAGCGCGTCCGCCAGCAGGCCGCGCTCGCTGTCATAGAGGGCGATACCGGTTTCGTCGCAGGAGGTTTCCAGGCCCAGTACACGCATGGTTTGGCTTCCGGTTTGAACAGAGGCGGGATAATAATGGACGACCCTGCGCGAGGCCAGTTCGGCGTCGAAATCTGGCTTTGCATTCTCCCCGGCTTGGGTATAAAATGCGCGCCCTTTGTGGTTGGAGGCCTTGAAATTCGCGGCCTCCAGCAGATTTTACTGGACAGGTGTGAACTGAATGCCCTCTATCAAGATTAAGGAAAACGAGCCGTTTGATATTGCGCTCCGTCGCTTCAAGCGCTCCTGCGAAAAGGCCGGTATCCTGGCCGAAGTTCGCAAGCGCGAGCACTACGAAAAGCCCACCACCGTGCGCAAGCGCGCCGCCGCGGCTGCCGTGAAGCGTCACGCAAAGAAAATGTCCCGGGAAAACAAGAAGCGCGTTCGCCTGTACTAAGCAGGCGGCTGCTTAGTCACGAGACGCTGCGCGTATGAGCGCTTCTCCACTCAAGGACGATATCCAGGCCGCGATGAAAGCGGCCATGCGGGCCAGGGATAAAGCCCGCCTCCAGACCATTCGCCTGATCCAGGCTGAATTCAAACGCATAGAAGTCGACGAGCGCATCGAGCTGGATGACGCCCGGGTGCTGGCCGTGCTCGACAAGATGGTCAAGCAGCGCCGCGACTCGGCCCAGCAGTTCGAAGATGCCGGCCGCAACGAGCTGGCCGAGCAGGAAAACTACGAGATCGGCGTGATCCAGGAATTCCTGCCCCAGCAGCTCTCCGAAGCCGAAATTATCGCCCTGGTGGACGAGGCTATCGCCAGTGTCGACGCCGAGGGCATGCAGGCCATGGGCCCGGTGATGGGCCAGCTCAAGCCCAAGCTACAAGGGAGAGCAGATATGGGTCAGGTAAGCGCTCTGGTCAAGACGCGCCTCCAGCCCTAACCGACATGGGCCAGGTCAGCGGCCTGGTCAAGCAGCGCCTGCAGGGCTGAGCTAAAGTCCGCGGCCGGCTGTCAGCCGGCTACACTTTCCGATAGACCTTGACCTTACCTGTAAACTTTTCAGGGACGGGTGCAGTTTCATAGCGTACCTCCCAGGGCAGTGAGCACATGGCCGGATTGATTCCACAATCCTTCATTGACGATCTCCTCGATCGCGCCGACATCGTCGACGTGATCGATCGCCGTGTGAAGCTCAAGAAAAGCGGCAAGAACTACATGGCCTGCTGCCCCTTTCACCAGGAGAAGACGCCTTCGTTCAGCGTCAATCCGGAGAAACAGTTCTTCTACTGCTTCGGCTGCGGCGCCAGCGGCAACGCCCTCGGCTTCATCATGGACTACGAGAACATCGAATTCCCCGCGGCGGTGGAATCCCTGGCCGACAGCCTGGGCATGAGCGTGCCGCGGGAGCAGTCCGAGACCCGCGCAGAGCGCGGCCAGCGCGACCTCTACCCGCTGATGGAAGAAGCCGCCCGCTACTACCAGCGCCAGCTGCGGGAGCACCCGCGCAAGGGCACCGCAGTGGACTACCTGAAAGGCCGCGGCCTGACCGGCGAGATTGCCAAGCGCTTTGACCTGGGTTTTGCAGCCCCCGGCTGGGATAACCTGCTGAAGGCCCTGGGGACCACCGAGGAGCGCAAGCAGCAGCTCAAGCTCACCGGGATGCTGGTAGAGAATGAAAGCGGCCGAGTCTACGACCGTTTCCGCGATCGAGTGGTGTTCCCGATTCGCGACCAGCGCGGGCGGGTGATCGGCTTCGGTGGCAGGGTGCTGGGCGATGACAAGCCCAAGTATCTGAATTCACCGGAAACGCCGATATTCCACAAGGGCCGGGAACTATATGGCCTCTACCAGGCCCGCCAGGCCAACCGCCAGCTGGAGCGCATTATCATCGTCGAGGGCTACATGGACGTGATTGCCCTGGCACAGCACGGCATCAACAACGCCACCGCCACCCTTGGCACTGCCACCGGCCAGGCCCACCTGGAGAAGATATTCCGGCTCTGCCCGGAGGTGGTGTTCTGTTTCGACGGCGACGAGGCCGGCCGCCAGGCCGCCAGCCGGGCCATGGAAGCGGCGATTCCCTGCATGCAGGACGGCCGCTCGGCGCGCTTCCTGTTCCTGCCCGAGGGCGAGGACCCGGACACCCTGGTACGCAGCCAGGGAGCACAGCATTTCCAGGCCCTGGTCAATGCTGCGATGCCACTGGACAACTTCCTGTTCGAGAGCCTGGCCGCCAACCTGTCGCTGGACTCACTGGACGGCAAGGCCCGGCTCAGCAAGCTGGCGGCTCCCCTGCTACAGAAGCTGCCCCCCGGGGTTTACCGGGAATTAATGTTCAAGGAGCTGGCCGAGCGCACCGGCATGGCCACCGACACCCTGAGCCAGATCGTCGCGCCGCCACCGGAACCGGTCAGCGAACCCGCGCCACGGCCGCGCCAGCGTGAACCGCTTGCAGCTGCCCAGTCGGGCCCCAGCAACCTGGTGCTGTCGGGGCTCTTCCTGTTGCTGCAACAGCCTGCGGGCGCCCGGCGGGTAGAAGTCCTCGAGCCGCTGAGACGGCTGGAAGGGCCGGACGTGGCGCTGCT
>JAAUYJ010149648.1_pt1 | contig 17957 bp, 18 predicted proteins | sample 7278031 | NCBI WGS metagenome assembly JAAUYJ01 (sample SAMN14350222, study PRJNA611818) | marine sediment metagenome | isolation source: surface marine sediment (1.8m) | place: French Polynesia: Moorea | collected 2018-08 | reverse complement strand
CTGGGTGCTTAAATGGCATCCGACCTCAAGGGCCTCATTTTTGAACGCAATCTGCCCTGGGAAGTCGCTAAACACCACTCCCGACAGGCGCGGATTGATCTTAGGTGACTAGCTTAATCACCGCTCTTAATCACCGCTCGGAACCCCCTGCCTTCGGAGGGCAACCCGGATAGACGGTGTGACTGGCAGATAGTCCCGGCTACACGGCGCCGCCGATTAGAATCGAACTTAACTGACTCGGTGAATTCCCAAGCGCAAAAGCGCGGTGATATCGAATTGCGTAATATTGGACGTCCTTCGATGTCGCCAGGACATAAGCAAAATGAGAGTGAAGAGACTCGTTTCAGCATTGCTGCTCGCAATGGCAATCTCGCCAGCTATAGCAGACGACTGGCTCTCGCAAATTCGGAACACGGATCTTAACGACTACGCCCTGGGGCTCGCCGTTACGGCTTCAGACTCGCCATATCTGGATCAGGCCGGCGGTGCCTACGCCTACCCCTACCTGACAGCCTTCACCCAGTCTTTTTTCACAGACGACTGGCTGCTGATTCGGGACGGTGATGTCGGCATCCGCTGGACGCGCGACGACTGGGAGTTTGGCGTACTCGGTCGCGTCAACACACAGGGCATCGGCGCGGATAGCAGCGAGGCTCTGGCGGGTCTCCGGGAACGCAAGTGGACAACGGAGCTGGCACCAATGGTGGGTTTCCGGCGTTGGCCCGTACAACTCAATGCTCGACTGTATACAGACATTCTCAGACGCCACGGCAGTTTCCGCGGCGTGCTCTCCATCAGTTATCCATGGCAGGGTGCGCGCGGCTACTTCGTGCCTTCGATCGACGTCATTTACGCCAGCAGCGATTACAACGACTACTACTACGGCATCGACGATGCCGAGGTCACGCCGACACGCAGCGCCTACACGGCCGGTTCCAGTATCAGCGAAAAAATCCGCGTTCGTTACGGCTACGAGCTGACGGACTCTTTACTTCTGCAGGGTTCGATTAACTACGAACATCTACCCACAGCAGCTGAAAACAGTCCGATAGTCGAAGAAACGGGCCTCTGGTCGGCAAGCATAGGCCTCGCATACAACGCCGACCTGTTTCAGGCCCGCAAGGTCTCTGCTTCCGGGAGCAGTGAATTACCATTTAGCGTCCGGATCGGTGCTTTCTACGACACTGTCAGCAGTCAATTCCGTCGGGACAGCGCCGACGGTACGACGGGCGATACGATCGATCTGGAAGACTTGCTGGATGCAGATGACCGATCGGTGGTTGCGCAGTTTGATATTCAAGCCAGGTTCGGTACTTACCATAGACTTGAGCTGGGCATTTTCGAACTGGGCCGTGATTCCAGCGCAACACTTGGTCGCGACTACGATGTCGGCGACACGAGTTTCCTCGAAGGTACCGAAGTGTCGCTGAGCACACGCTTCACATCAGCTCGGCTGAGTTACGTGTATTCGCTGCTGAAAGACTCGCAGAAAGAGGTCGGGCTGGTTGCCGGACTACACCAGTCGAGAATACGTGCAACTGTCGAATCGAACCCAGGCGATCGCGAAAAAATCGACGCGGCAGCTACCTTGCCGGTCATTGGCATTCACGCTTCAGTGGCACTCGGTGAGAACACCGAGCTTGCAGCGCGAGCCCACATCTTCCGCCTCGATTTCGATCGATACGACGGCGTACTAAACTACGCGAACAGCGAGCTGACACGCCGGCTGGCGTGCCGGGTCAGTATCGGCCTCGGTTACACGCTGTACGGCCAGCGGCTGTCATCAACCAACGAGGAACTCCGCGGCAACCTCCGCGTTCGCCACTCGGGTTTCACGCTGAGTTTCGGATGGGGCTTCTAGGCGCTACTTGCCGCACCGCCGCGAGCGTAGTCGGCAGATGTTTTAGTACCCGCGAGATTCGACTAACATGAGACGAGAGTACGAGGGAGCACCGGAAATGAACGAGATACCAAGGCGCTATACATGCAAACAACTTCTGGCGTTTGGGCTGTTTGTCGTCGCCTCGTCCCTGGCCGGTTGCAGCACCACCGCCAGCGCTGAGTCGGGCGCACAATCTGCGGATGTCAATTATGAGGGCTTGGCCACGGTCAAGTCACGCCGACTGGACCTTGCCCAGTTGAATCCGAATGTCGACTTCTCGATATACACCGGCGTCATTATCCGTGTTCCACAACTTGCCTTCGAGCGTCCGGATCGTTCAGCGAGGCAATTCGCGGTTACCGAAGAGCAGACGGAACGCCTTCGCAATATGCTGTCGTCATCTTTCGAGGCAGAGTTCGAAAAACTGAAAAACCTGTCTGTTGTCACTGAACCTGCTGACGACGTACTCAGCTTGAGCATTCGCGTCGAGGGTATTACCACTACGGCGTCCCCATCAGCGATCGCGACCGTTGGGCGCGCCGCAGCAATACTGGAAGCGTCTGCAGATGCAACGCTTGTCCTTGAGTTACGAGATTCTCGCAGTAATGCCCTCCTGGCACGAGGAGTGGACGCGGCCAGCGCGTCTGGCGCAGCCATTCGCAGTGGCGAACGCGGCATGAAAACCCGCTTCGAAGACGTCGAAACGGTGTGCCGAAAGTGGGCCAGCGCTTCCCGCAAAGGGCTGGACGCGCTGACCAGCGGAAACTAGCCGGCAGACTACTCGCTGGCCAACGGCACCAGCAGAGACAGCTGATTCTCGACGTCCGCGTTGAATTTATTCTCCAGTTGGTAGAAGCGCGCCACCTTGATCATCGGCAACACAGCGCGGAATTTTTTGATGAAACGTTGGCGTTGTTTCAGCATGTCCCTTCGGTTGTCAAAATAGCTGTCCAGCATTTCTGCGGCGTTTTCCTCGTTCAACGTAGCATTTTCGTAGTGCTGCATGTAGCGCCCTACGAGGGATACGTAGTTGTCCTGTAAAGGCATCACCGCTGCTCGATAGTCTTCGTAGACTGGCCAGAAACCCGCTGCCTCTTTGTCCGTCAGCCTCAACTCGGACCAAATGATGTCCTTTTGGGCGTTCTGCACCATCTCCCGCGCAGAGGCGACCTGCTCGTCCGCGGCGACACCCGGCGTGTTGTTCTGCGCGAACACGTGCTGCAGAGGAATTAGTGCGAGAATAGTAAAGGAGACCAGGCTGGCGATTTTCATAGTCGGTGGTCCTGTCCGGAACGGCTGCAGAGCCATTACTGTACACTGCGCACATAGTCGCGCAACCGCACAAAACTGAGAATTGACATCATGGCCCGACCTCGTATCGCAACAGTATCGCTGGCATCAGCTTTCCTGCTTCTATCCGCCTGTACGACCTACGAATCGCAGAGCTTTGTGTCAACGCAAAACGCAGCCATTGAATCGGCCTATATTACGACGGACGCGGATTTCAGCCGTTACGACAAATTACTGGCGCGCGACATGGGCATCTACTTTCCGCCGGAGGCCGCACCTACCACCTCTGACTTGCAGCGAACACGTTTGATCTTCCGGGAAGCGTTCATTGCGGAATTGAGTGAATACACCGTGGTACGGGAACCGGCACCGGGAGCACTCGAAGTGCAGGCCACGCTGGTCGACTTTCGTAACGCTGTGAGCACGAAGCAACCGGGACTTAGCACAGAACTGGCGGCCATCGCGGAGCCCGGCGCAATCCTGTTCCTGATGGAACTCAAAGACCCTTACTCAGGCAAAACCCTCGCGCGCGCCGCGGACAGCGCATCGACGCCCAACTTCGCGACCTCAGGCACGACAGAAACCGACTGGACGTCGGTGGAAACTGCCGCCGAACGATGGGCGGGCCTGTTTCGCGACTTTCTCGACCAGAACCTGAATCAATAATCGAATCGGAAACAGCAATGACCGGACACTACACACGCCGAAACGCTTTCGCCCTCCTTATGTCGATACTGCTGGGCGCCGGCTGTGCCTCAACAACGCAAACCGGAACGGAAACAGCCGCCCCTGCAGGCTTCAACAAACTACTGGTAATTGGCGTCGCCGAGGATTACGAAGGCCGCTCCCGGTTCGAGCGTAAGCTGGCCAGCGAACTGTCGACGGCAGGTACCGCAGCCACGGCCCACTACGCTGCCTCGGGCGGCAACAGGGAGATTACGCGCGAGCAGGTCCTGGCACTCATCGAGGCAAACGGCTTCGATGGTGTGTTGATCACCAGGGTCCTTGGCCGCGATACCGAAGCGAAGGTCAAGGAGGGATCAGCGTCCACCAAGGCGGTCAGGCGAGACGGACGACCGGTCAACCTGTTTCGCTACGATTACAAAGAGCTTAACGAGCCCGCCACGGTGAACTTCAACGTTGGCGTGACGATTGTCTCCGAGCTTTATGCGGTGGGTAACGAAGACCGGGTCTGGGAGTTCGAGACCGCCATCGCAAAAAAGGAGTACCTCGACCAATTGATCAACGAAGCCTCCTCCAAAATTGTCCGCCAGCTGAAGCGCGACGATCTCATCGGCAGGTAGGCGATCAACGACGACGGAGCCGCTGGCCACCCAGCTGATTCATACGCCCGGACTGCATACTCCGCTGGCCGTAGCGCTGGTAGCCGCTGTTGCGCGCGTTAAAGCTGCGGTTCAGCTCGTTTCGACGCGCCGAGTCGAAGCTACCGCGGGAGCTTGAACTGTCCCAGGATCGACCAGACCAGCCGCTTTCGCCGGAGGCCCGCCGCTCGCTCAGCGGCGTCGCGCCAGTTTCCCTCGCGCTTCGCGCACGCTCCTGGAACTGGCTTCGTGCCTCGTCGACTTGCGCCGTCCGCTCTTCAGATATCTCGACGCGATCCCACCCGTTGTCACCCCGTTGATACCACTCGCCGTCGTCACGCTTGTAGACCTGGCCGTCACGGCCGGCGTAGAGATCACCGTCAGATGTACGTCCAAAACCGCCGCGCTGCCCGTCGTTGCCCTCAAAGCCAATCGCACTGCCTTGCTCGCCACGGACCGAGCCAGTCGACACAGAGCGGTCGCCACGCTGCAGTTCACCACTGCGGATAACGCTATCCCCGGAGCGGCGCGAGTCGAACTCGCCTGAGAGCCCACCGGAAGTTTCAAACTCGGTTCGCCGGGACTGATCGTTCCATTCACTGCGTGTGCTGATCCACTTATCGTTCTGCGTGATCAGCGACTCGCCCCAGCCGCCGTTTTCATTCGCGTAGCGGTTGGTCGCGATGCCGGTACCGATTCTCGGGTTGTAGGCGACGCCGCTGCCGGCGATTTCATTGTTGTCCCAGACTGCTGCGCCACGGGCATAAGTACCGGTTGTCGGGTTGTAGCTAGCCGCTCGACCGTACCCACCGTAAGGTCCATAGACGCTTCCAGAGCGCCCATACATGCCCGTGTTCGGGTTGTACCAGGCGGATGCCCCGTAGCTGTAGGGATACGGGTAATAATACGGGTAGTAGGGATAGCCGGAATAAGGGTAGTAGCCGTAGTACGGTGGGTAGTACCAACCGCTGCCGTACATCGCGACGCCAAATCCAATGTGCACACCGAAGTAGCCACTTGTGTAGCCGGTGGACACAGTGTCGTTGTCGCTCTCGTAAATGTGCACATGCGTTACGTGATAGGACGCAGATGATGGCGGGATCGAGTAGATCTCGGCTGGAATGCTGTCTGCGACCTCCCACGGACCGACGGCTGCCATAGAGCGATACCAGACAGCTTCATCGCACAGGTAGTACGTGCCGTTGTGCAGCAGGATGTCGTTCGCGCTGTTCACAGCACGCTGTACCTGCGTGTCGGAAATCGGTTCAAACACCGGATCGCCCTGGAAGAACACCTCGACCTGAGTCCCCGCGTCGCGCGAGATGGTTGCCTTTCTCGGGATCGAAGCTTCCAGTACGGCGAGGCGCGCCTCATCTGTGCCTGCAATCGCGGCGAGAACGTGGCCTTTCGGTCCATCTGGGTTGATCAGTGCAAACTCGGCAGGGAGCTCCGGAACATGCGTCCAGGGCCCGCGAAGTAATGCGGCATGGAACCAGCGTCCGGATACGAGGTAGTAATAGCTTTGCTCGAAGCGGAACACATCGCTGTCGGTATTCAGCACGTACTCGAGTCCACCAGGCGTAATCGTGCTCAGCGACGGCTTGCCTTTGGTCACAATCAACTCGGCCGGCCGGTCGCTGTAGAGTACGGTGGGTTCGTCGTCGCCCGCTCTGGAGGCAGGCACCGACTCACGGACAGCCTCCCAGTTGCCGTCCTCCGGCAGCTTTCCGAAGTCTCTAGGTAGCGAGCTGTCCCATTCCCAGGGCCCGTCCAGAGTTTTCGCGCGCAGCCAATGTTCACCGAGTCGCAGGTACCACTCGCGCTCGCGATACTCGAACAGGTCCCAGTTTGTGTTGACAGCGTATTTGAGCTTCGTTTCTGCAATCGGCGCCAGTACAGGCTCGCCGTCGGTCATGACCAATACGGCAGGCGTGCTCGAGTAGAAGATCGGCGGCGGCTCGAACGACAGGCCCGTCTCCTCGGGCACCTTCTTGTCGGGCGCGACGTAAGACAAAACAACATCCAGCGGGACGTAGTGCGTACGCTCCTGGACGCTGTTGCGTACCAGGCTGTCGAGCTGCGTGCGCCGTTCCTCACTGGACTCGGGAAAACTCGTCACGGTGATCGCGACGTTTTCCACCGCAACGACACGCTCCTCTATGTTTGCTTCCGTCTCCGCGACAAACTCGGCAACACCGACCACAGCGTCGACTTCACCCTCGGGCGTTACTTCGACCGCGAAACGTCCACTAATGGTTGCAAAATTCTTCCACGTTTCGATCTGCGGGACGTGTACGACAACACTTGCGCCATCGCGCTCCAGCGTACGCGGAAAAACAAGTGGTGCCGGGACAGCCGGTATTTCCGCCGCAGATTCCGCCGTTTCTTCCTGTGTGGCCATCGCAACCCCGCCGACGCCATACAAGGCAAAAATGGAAACCGCAGCGGCACAGACGACTTTGCTCATTCGAATTCTCACAGTGTGACGGGGAAAGACGCGATTATTCCTGCGGTGCAGCGTAAGTATCGAGCCGCTCACGCAACAGTCGGCCCCACGTCCTCACCAGGCGCTTGACCTCTGCCGTGTTGTTCACTCGATTAGACTCCTGCATTCCCAGCGCATCCTCGGCAGCGCGACGATCCACGGCTCGAGCAAGAATGGCGCCGGACTCGGAGTCACGGAGTTCGAGCACCAGCGTGGCCTCGCCAACGCTGCGCAGGTAAATCGCACCACGACCGATGGGTTCCGGCGGCACATAGGACTCAACATCAAATAAGCCCCCACGGATCAGAAGGACATCCGGACCGGGCTCGCTAACGATCGTGAAGTGTTCGCTGCGCGACATTTCGTCAACGAAGGTCTCCCGAACGACAGCCTCAAACCGCTCACGCTGCTTTGCGTCGATCTCGTAGTGATCAGCTCTGGACAGACTCATGGACGTCCGCCTGGTCTCACCGCCCGGGCGATATTCGATACCGACACCCTGCAACATGATTTTCGAATACTGCGAGATATCGATCCCCGGACGCGCCCAGGCTTCATCAGCCGTGCCGCCCTTTACCGGGTACAGACCGTCAAAGGTCATCTGGGTCTCGTCCGAAGTATCCAGTGTTGGCGTTGATCCCTCACACCCCGCCATCAAGACTGCCGTTACAACGACGAATGGCAGCAGGCTGACGTGGTTTTTGCTGGTGATATCCATAATAAATCCTCCAATCATGCTCAATTACTCTACGCCGCTCGCAATCTGGCGAAATCCGTAATCCCCGAGTCCTAAAAACTCCAGCCCAGCGACGTAATGACACCGTAGTCATTACCGGCTGCACCGTCAGCCACAGGGTCGCTGTCGTAACTGCGGTAAAACTCGACACGCCAGAACAGGTCGACAATCATCTCCCAGGTCAGGCTCACGTCGAGTTCAGCACGCACACGCCCGGTGTCGGTCAGGTTCGGTATCACCTGCAGGTTGGACGACAAGTCCAGCTCAGGCGTGTCGTAGCGGAACCAGTCCCACTCCAGGGCGGCAAATGCTTCCACCGTATCTTCATCTGGCAGGCTGCCCGATACGTTTTCCCGGCTGAGCTGAACGCCGCCGGTCAACCAGACGACGGCGCTGTTGGTTCTCAACAAACTTCGTCCCCCACCGACACCCAAGGAGGTACGCAGGTCCAGACCCAGCTCGTCGTTGCGTTCCAAGCGAAGTAGCCCGCCGGAAACCCAGCGATCCGCCCACAGCCTGCGGTAAGTCAGGTCAAGGCTGTGTCTCTGGCTAGACTCGTTGTCCTGACTATCAGAGGTCACAGAATCCACTTCCAGTCCGAGCACCCGCAATTCCGATCGTGCGGCGAGATCGAATCCGAGCTGTGCCTGCCGGACGTCACTGGCCTTGGCTATATTGAATCCGGCCGTGACGCTGGCATCAATCCGGTCGATTCCGCGCTCCTCGATGGGAATCATGGATACGACCTTGTCCATGGCCAGGTCGACCGGACCGTCTCCGGTCTCAACGACGATATGGCCTCGGTTCGATTGGGATACCAGCTTGCCGAGATACCGGTCGCCGGACTCGGTTTCTACCTGGATGTTCTGGTAACTCGTCAGCAACGCCACCTCGTCCCATTCAATCGGGATCGTGCCGGTGGCTGACGTATCGAAACGCAGCCTGCCGCGCTCAAGGGACTTCAGCTCGCCGGTGAGGCGGTCGCCGTTGTCGATGATCAACACATCGTCATCGGCGAATGAATTCGACGACAGCGCAAGCAGCAACGCTGGTATCACTGTGTATACCGGGAATCGCATGGGATTCGCCTCCAGTTTAATCCGGCCTTGAGGGTTAGCCGGGCGGGAATCCAGCAAGAATGGCGTCGACTGCCGCACGTACCGTCGCGTCAATATCCTTGCGATCCTTTTCGCTGACTCGCTTGGACGCCACACCGTGCCAGACCGGCCGCTTCTGCTCGACATCAAACATGTCGATGGCTAGAACGCCGGTCGTGTACTGGCGAACCTTGGTCTCAGTTGCGCAGCAGTGGTAAGCCGCACCCCAGCGCCAGTGGCTCGGGTAGCCACTGCTGTAGCCCAGCGACATCGACGGGTAGGCATCCACGCGGATCTGTTCTCTCGAGCCCACCGTGAAGGAAACCGCAAAATCGGCGTTGGCAGGATCGTCCACTCGCTCATACCCTTTTACTTCAAGTGTGGCCTCAACGACTCGCATCACGCGCCCCTCGAGAAGCGGACTGGGTGCCTGAACAGACGGCCCGACCTTCATCGGAGTTGCGGATATCCATGAGTACGACTTGTAACCGGAGAAATCCTGCTGTGGGTCGTGATCGTAAGTCGCATTGAAACCGGACGCGCAGCCGGCCAGCATACTTGCGGCGACTAATGTCATCGACAGAGTTTTCGAAGAGTTCATAGGGGCTTCTTTTTTCCTTGTTATCGGCGATCAGGGTTGCCATCTACCCCGCCGGCGCAGTCATTTTCTCAGCAATACCCTCGTGCACTGTGAAGCCGAGACTCTCCAGTTCCTTTCGCGCTCGATCCGATGCCGTGCCCAGTAGCCATATCTCTGCGCCCTCGTTTAACTCGGACTCTTCAGCATGCGTGCTCGCGGCTGCGGCAATTGTCTCGGTCCAGTACACATGGTCTATGGCAAAAAGCGCCACGGACGTCCCTTCATTCGTAACACCGACCGGGATCGCTGCATAGGTCAGCACATCCTGTATTGCCTGCTCGTTATGGTGATACCACGCCAGCATCGTTACCGATTTTATGAGGAAGTTGACCTCGGCCTCGGACTCGGCGTTCAGCGCCTGGCGCAAAATGCCATCACGCCCCGTCGCACTGGCGACCTCTGCTATCGCCGCAGTCAGCAGGGTCTGTTGTGAGGGAGTCATATCCGGGCTGGCCAGGTACGCATCAATGAGTTCTTCATTGGCACCGGTTGCCGCAAGCCGGGCGCGGTTCATGTCACGAAGCTCATAGGGATCCTTACTCCAAACGACGTCGTTGACTTCACCGATAATGTCGGCCCCTGGAATCTCCGGCACACCGGCAAAACCCATGCCGAAACGACCAAGTCGATCGGCCCAGGCTACTTCCTTGATAGCTGCCTGCAGGACCTCATTGCTGGAGTACGGGTCGGTCCCCAGCTTGCTCGCCCAGCTCCGCTGCGCACCGGAAACTCCGAAGAAGCCCTCCGTCGCGCCGACAGCGAGATCTGTCGTCGATGTTGAACTGTTTTCGTCATCACCGGCGTCAGCCCTGTCATCGTCTTTAACAAACTCTTTGGCAGACTCGACGGCTTCGTTGGCGTCACGCTTGTAGCGCGTGAACATCCGGCCGATGCCTTTGGGTATACCGGTCATGGTGTCAACCGGTCGAGTCGCAAATTGCTGCAACGTCTTCAGCTGCCCGGCTCCCGCATCCGCCGCAGCCTTCAGGAAAACCTCGGTTTTCGACAACTCGTCGAGCTCGGCCAGCGCGTTGATCTCACCTATACGAGTACGAAGCATCTGTGTGCTGACTGCTTCGAATTCGCCGTAGTCAGACGTGAGCGTGTAGTAATTCAGGTAACCGTCGTTGCGGACAAGGTCGGACACGGCGTGGTGCTCGCCTGCCAACAGCTCAGCCGGAAGCACATCGGGCGCGTAGAGATCGTCGGCGAGCTCGAACTCAGTGCTATCTGCGACGGCGACGCGGCCAGCCGCGAGCACTGGCAGCATGAGCAGGACCACCGTTCTGCAAATGACGCATTCAATCATATCTCCCCCCGAACTTCATCTGGCTTACTGCTTTAATTGTACGCCATAACACTACACCAGCTTCCTGCCGAACCGCGAGAGGCTCCGTCAAATTCGTGTCGAGCTACCGGCGACGACGGGAGTTGTAGGTCCAGAACCGGTAATATCGCACTCTGTCATGGGTACCAATCAACACTGACAGCATGTTTCCAACGCAACGATTCCTTGCTTTGCCGTTTATCCTGTCGCTCGTGTGCCTTCAAGCATGCGAGTCCGATCACCCACCGCTGACGCTGGTTCAGCCGGATTCGCCAGTCGACCAGGCGGTCGCCAAAAGGCTCGTGGATGTCTTCTCAGACGAGTCGAAACTTCAGCTGTCTCTGTCATCCCGGGCGCTGACGGACGAACACGCAGTCGATGCGCTGCTCGACGGTTCCGCAGACATTGCGTTGGTCTCCAATAGCATGTCGTATCGGGAAGGCATTGCCACGGTCATACCGATGTACCCGACCGTACTGCACATCGGGCAGACTGGTGAGCGACAGTCTGAAAACATGACTGAGCTGCTCTCGGGTGCGAGGGTTTTCGCCGGGACGGAGGGTTCAGCCTCCCGCGTGCTGCTGCAACGACTGGTTGACCGGTCAAATCTCGCCGACGACAGCTTCAGCTTTGTCGACAGACCCGGAGTCAATAACGTACCCGACGTGTTTGTGGTTTTCGCACCGATCTCACCCGGAGTACTGCGAAGCCAGCTCAGGGACGCGCCGCCTTTTACGCTGGTCGGCATTGGCTCGCCCGACAGTATCGGCTCCGGCTCTTTAGTCGATGCGGCGGCGCTGATCAACCCGTATTTTCGACCCTTCGTCATTCCGGTCGGTACCTACGGGGAGCTGACGCCGGAGCCGGTCCTGACGCTGGCGGTCGACAAGGTCCTGTTGGCGCGGCGAGATCTCGACCGTTCCCTGGTTTACGACCTGATCACCGAATTGTTGCGCGTCCGGCCCGCACTCGCAGCCGATCAGCCGGGTCTGTTTGCAGGTCTGAAAGGTGACTTTGACCCCAGCCGATCGACGTTTGTGCTGCACGCCGGCGCACAAGCCTGGCTGCAACGAGAGGCTCCTTCCGTGTATGAACGCTATTCCGGAGTCGCGGAGGTTGTCGTGACGTTGATCGTCGCACTCGGCAGCGCATCAATCGCCGGGGCCCGAATTTTCCGCATGCGCCGCAAGAATCGCATCGATAGGTTCTACACAGAGGTTATCCGACTACGCAGTTCGGTAAGCGATGACAGCAGCGACGCGGAAAGAGCATCCGCTATTGTTGAAGTCCGCAATCTGCAGAACCGTGCATTCGAATTGCTGGTTGACGAGCGACTGGCCGCCGATGACAGTTTCCGCATTTTTCTTGCGCTGTCGAACGAGGTCATCGAGGAGCTGGGGCCGACCTGAGTATCGCCGCAAGACCCTTATGCTTCCTGCGCCCCAGCCAAACGCGACTGTGCGAACGGCAACTGATGTAAGATAGAGGGAAAAGCGGGGGGATATCGCAATGCTCGAGTATGTAGCCTTAGTCATTCTCATCTTCGTGGCGCTGACACTGTTTTACGGAATCATCGTCATCCATGACATTCCTTATGAGATTGCGGTCAAACGTAATCACCCTCACCAGGACGTGCTGCACGTGGCCGGCTGGGTCAGCCTTTTTACGTTGCACGCCATTTGGCCGTTTTTGTGGATTTGGGCCATGTTGTGGCGCGACGACCGAGGATGGGGCATGGGCAACGGGACCTCGGAAGCCGCTTCAGGAGACGACGTGCTCAAACGCCTTGAGGCAATCGAGGCGCGGCTTGACTCACTTGACCCGTCGAAAGGAGAGTAAGCATGGACCTTCTGCTGATTCTCACCTACACCGCAATCTGCGTTGTCATCTTCAAGGTCTTCAAGATCCCTCTGAACAAATGGTCGGTACCGACGGCGGTATTGGGTGGCATTGTCCTGATCGGCATGCTGATCCTGCTGATGAACTACAACCACCCCTACTCCTACATGGCTCGTCAGTTTGTTGTAACGACGCCTATAGTGCCGGGCGTGGGTGGCATCGTGACCAGCGTCGACGTCGAGCCGAACCAACTCGTCGAGAAAGGCACGGTGCTATTTCGTATTGACCCGAAACCTTACGAGTCGAGAGTTCGCCAGAAGCAGGCGCTCCTGGCCGCGACACAGGAAGGCGTAAAGGAACTAGAGCAAGCCGTAGCCGCAGCCCGGGCCCGGGTCGTGGAAGTTACCGCGCAGCGCGACCGCAGCCAGGGTGTGTTCGAGCGCTACGAAGCGATCTTCGATCGCGGCGCTATCAGCGCTAACGAACTGGAGACTCGTCGGCAAACCTACCTGTCTGATGAGGCGGCGCTGGAGCGCTCGCAAGCCGATCTCGAAAGGGCGCAGATTGCCTTCGAAGCCGGCATCGATGGAGAAAACCCGGACGTCGCACGTCTGCAGTCAGAACTGGAAGCGGCTCGCTACGACCTCGAACGTACCGTCGTACGCGCACCAACCAACGGCTACGTGACACAGTTGCTGCTTCGCCCCGGCATTATGGCTGCGGCCCTTCCGCTTAGGCCGGTGATGGTGTTCGTGCACGAAGAAGAGGTCCCGATGATAGCGGCCTTCCGACAAAACTCCGCAATGCGGCTGCGAGCCGGCTACGAAGCTGAAATCGTGTTCCCTGGCCTGCCGGGCAAGGTGTTTCATGGCGAAGTCGTGCAGGTACTGCCCGCGATTGGCGAAGCCCAGGCTACGACCAGTGGAACCCTGATCGGCACGGAGGCCTTCAAACGCCTCGGCCGCATTCCGGTTCAGATTCGCATAACGGACGACCTGTCGGAGTATAACCTTCCGGCAGGTACCCGAGCGCAGGTAGCTGTGTACTCAGATCACTGGCACCACGTTGCGATCATGCGGCGGATTCTGCTGAGGATGTCGAGCTGGCAGAACTACCTGTATCTCGACCACTGACCAACCGGACTATGACGATCCGGCCTAGCGGTTGAGGATCTGCCAGAAGGACTGGATATCCGGGTCATTCGGAAAATCCGCCCGTGCCTTTTCCATGACACCTGTGGCCTGCTCAATCCTGCCGAGCTGGTTGAGCGCGACCGCATAGACGTACACAAAGCGGGGATTCTCAGGTGCGAGCACGTAGGCCTGTTCCAGTTCAGCCAGTGCATCGTTGTAGCGTCGCTCCCTGACCAGCGCGAGGCCATAGGAATGTCGCGCTATCGCGTGGTCGGGATCCAGATTTTTCGCATACTGGAGATCCTGGATCGCCGTTTCGTTGTCGCCGAGGCGGTACTCAAAGTCCGCCAGCACCGATAAGGACTCGGGTGTACTGGCGGTCGCCAGCAGCGATTGGCGAAACTCATTGGCGGCATCGTCGTAGGCGCGGACATCTTCGATCGGCAGCAGCCCGCGAGACTGTGCAAACGTCATTGCCGCATGTGCGCGGACACCGCGCACTGGATCGCGTAGCAAGGACGTGCCTATCAACGGGCGCATTTCCGGCGGTGCCGCATGGATCGCGGTCAGCGCTGATGCCCGCATCAGCGGATCCGGCTCGGCAACCGCTTTCTCCAATGCCGCGAAATCCTGTTCATTGTATGGCGCTCGCAACAGCGACAGTACCGTCGCCCGCGCGATAGTCGGGTAGGACATATTCTGGGTCTCTGCAGGATCTGCAGTACCACGACGTGCGGCCTCGATAGCAGCGCCGTAGTGCTCGGGGTCATCGCTGGTGCCGGGTACCCGGAAGCTGTGGTCTCGGCGGGCATCAACACCCATGTAAACCTGGACCGGCATGTGGCAGGAAACGCTGTCGCCACCGGGTGCATGCTCGTTGGCTGCGAAAACCGTCGGCGAGTGACACTGGGCGCAAACTGCGTTGGGTTCAGGGCCCGTAAACGTAGAAACCGAAATGACGAGAACGAAGTGACAATGCCTGCATGTCGACTCTGTGTATGCCTCGCTACGCTGGTTCCGGACGGTTTGTCAGGTACACTCGGAGCTTTCCCGGAGGACGTGACGATGACACGGATAACCACCCTGTTTGCGGTGCTAACCCTGCTCAGTGCCTGTGCGGGAACAACCGTTACACGGACTCAGCCTTTGTCCGAGTCCGCAGACGCGCCCTATGAAAATGTGCTGGTCATCAGCCTGTTCAAGTCGTTCGAGGCACGCCGGATTCTTGAGAAAGCGATCGTCAGCGAGCTTGAAAGTCGCGGCGTGCAGGCCGTGGCCAGTACCTCGAGGATGAATACACGGACACCGGTCAATCGGGCGACCTTCGAGAACATGGTCAAAGCGCTAGATTCCGACGCGGTGCTCGTAACTCAACTGGTCGACGCCCAAGCCCAGGCGAAGATGAAGGACATGAACCCTGAGAGAACGCGGATCTTCCGCTCGACGGTGTATTACAACGTCTGGACCACAGAGCTCACAGAGTATGTCGAGCCGCAAGCGCTGGTGCTCGACAACGAGGTTGTGCTGTCCGCCGAGATATTCTCGGTGAAGGATCGCGAACCCGTTTGGGCGGTCGAGACGCGCACAAAGTTTGAACAGGACTTTACTGAACGCGGACGAAACTACGGCCTGATCGCCGATGAGGCGAAGAAAATCGTGTCTTACATGACGAAGGACGGTCTACTCAACCCGTAAAGCCGCAACGGCGAGATCGCTATGCGGCTGGCAGCAGGGCCGCGGCTAGATACACGTAACATTATTTGTTGGCGGAGATGATGTAAGCGGGCGCTAGCGTCATACCTTATACACGACGCCACTTTTGGCGCGCGGACAGTTGCTGAGACCCGCTGCATGTCGCATGATCAAGGTGAATGAAGGCTTTACCTGAGGAAATAGCCATGCCGTACACGACAAAGCCCCTGGTCTATTCTGCTGCTCTGCTGCTTGCGCTTTTGCCCTTGCATGCTCGGGCACAAGACGACTCGCTGAGTTGGTCAGTCACTCCGTACGGTTGGGGTTCAGATACCAAACTTGATCTGTCAGTACGGGACTCCGAGATCAACGGCGGCGTGGAAATCCCGTTCCACGATCTGCTGGACGTATTGGATGCGGTTTTGCAGATTCACGTCGAAGCCGGCAAAGGTAATTGGAGCAGCTTTGTGGATCTCACCATTATCGAGACCTCCGATACTATCCAAAGAACCTTGTCCACGATTGATACAAACAGTGACCAGACGTTTATCGACGCTGCTGTCGCCTACTGGCCAGAGGGTTTCGGCTCTGCGCTGAGCCTTTTTTGGCGGCGTTCGGTACACGGAGCTTGATGATCGATTTGACTTTCGACTTAACAGCGATCCGCTTGTGACGAGAAGCTCGAGTGAGGACTTTTTTGACCTGATGCTCGGCGCACGTTATCGATTCGAGCTTTCCGAACAATGGGATTTTCTGGTACGCGGCGACGTGAGCTTTGGTGATACTGAAGGCTCATGGCTGGTCAACGGCCTGTTCGGCTACGCTATCGGACAGTCCGGACAGCACAGGATCCTGATCGGCTACCAGCACAAGCAATTAGAAGTGCAGAAAGGCGGTATCAACTCCGACTACACGCTGTCCGGACCGATTGCCGGTTTCAATTTCCGCTTTTAGGTGACGTTCCGCACAGAGCGAACACGGCGTCGTTCATGGATCTTGCGCTGGTCTGCTCGCGCCATAGATTCGGCTGAGCGGCATTGCGCTGATGCCGTGTGCGAATACGCTGATCGTGATCGTTAACACGATCACCGACAAGATGCGCTCGTAACCCTCAACGCCGAGCGCCGCAACCGCCATCAACAGGTACAACACCGAGGCTATCCCGCGCGGACCGAACCAGCCAATAAATGCGACGGTAGGCCGGTCGAGCTTGACGCCGGTCAGAGAGATCGCGACAGGCAACATCCGAATAACCGTAAGACTCAAGAGCGCGTAAACCAGCTCGTTGATGCCCCAGAACGGCACCGCCACGGGCACCATCGCCAGTCCGAAAATCAGGAACACAACGAGAATCAGCTGCATACCCTCGGTCTCGCCAAACTCCTGCACCTGGTGACGCACACTTTCTGAGGTGATCGCCGCTGTGAAACCCAGGCCAGCGACGAAAGCGGCGATAAATCCGTTGCCTTCGACACTCTCGGCGAACGCAAACGCCATGATAGCCATGGGCAGAGCAGACAGTCGCTGGAAGGTGGCCTCGGTCCACTCGATCTCGGCCATGCGCTGCATCAGCTTGCCGCCGATCCAGCCAACCGCGAGGCCCACGATAGGGCCAAGAATCACCTGTTTTGCCACGAAACCAAGCCACGCGCCCTCGTGATCGCCAGCCTCGGCCCCTAGCAGCACCATGACCACGAGGATCGGCGGCAGCGCGATGCCATCATTGAGTCCGCTCTCAACAGTAATCGACTGGCGAACATTGATCGGCACGCTCTCACTCTTGACCACGGCCTGGCCGAGCGCTGCGTCGGTTGGCGAGAGAATCAGCGCCATAAGGAGGATCGCCCAGATGCTCTCGCCCGGCAGCAGGAACACACCCGCCAGCGTACCCAGCAGCATTGTCAGGGGAAGGCCGATCAACAGTAATCGCATCGGTATCTGCCGGGCCTGCCCGGTCAGAAGGCTACGATTGATCAGTGTCGCATCGATAAACAGCACGAGGGTCAGCGCAAGCTCGGCAACGAGCTTGACTGGCCCCATCTCCGGCGTTGCGTGCAGGAACCCGAAAGCGATGGAGCTACCAAGTATGCCGACCGTCATAAACACCATCGGCCCGGTCAGCGATTTGCGTTCGGCGAATCGCGACACCAACCCAAATGCAAAAATTAACAAGGCAAATATGATGAGGAGCTGGTGGTGATGCATTGGCGTAGTCCCCGGAACTTTTTGTTATCGTTATTTGATCAGGATTGTAGCAGTTGCTTGCGGTTTACCGCAGCGACAGGAGGAGCAGCGTGGTACGACCGAATTTCTTTTACCTGCTCATAGGGCTATTGGTGTTCCTGACAGCCATACCCGTTACTGACGATCTCGGCATCCTCAACACACCGGCCGTTCGAATTCTGGTTTTTTCCGGGTTGCTGGCCATCGGGGTATGGAGCCTGAAAGGCGGTGGCGCATTCTTCAAGGCAGGTATGGGATTTGTTGTTGTCGGTATTTTTCTCAGTGTACTAG
>JAAUYJ010098078.1_pt1 | contig 18001 bp, 14 predicted proteins | sample 7278031 | NCBI WGS metagenome assembly JAAUYJ01 (sample SAMN14350222, study PRJNA611818) | marine sediment metagenome | isolation source: surface marine sediment (1.8m) | place: French Polynesia: Moorea | collected 2018-08 | reverse complement strand
GACTAACCCTGAATCGGCAGGGTGTCTGGAAACAGATGGATGTATGACCTAGCAAGGTAAGTACCAGTCAGCCTAGTAAACCTCGTAAGAGAGTAGGTTTCAGTGAGTAATTACTGAATCAGAATCCACTCGCCATAAGGGCAGTGGAGTATGTCAAATATTCGATAGCATAAGTTTACAACGGCTATGATCATGTCATTAAATCGTTTACGGTGTGGGCTGGGAGTGGTTCCCATTTCTTTAAGTTTCTTGGTGTTCAATCTTCCTGTCAATGCAGCACATGACTGGAACCAATATAGTGTCTGTGTTACGCAACTACAAAAGTTTGATGTTTCAGGAGAAAATGCGGCGATCGCTTGTTCTGATGCCCTCATTCCCAAAGAATTATCAGAATGTGTCAGTATGATAGGTAATGCAACTCCTATTAATGGAAATAACTCCCTGACAGCTTGTTTTCAGGTTAGACGACCAATTGACTTAGGAAACTGTGTTGCTGATATTTATAATGCCCTTCCTAGTTTAGCAGTTGTTGATGAAGAAACGGATACGAATGAGATCAATTTATTGACATTATTAAACTCTTGTCGAACCAGTTTAAGACCTGGTTTCTATTCTGAATGTGTCATTGCTGCAAGTAAAGAAGTTGCAGAAATAACTCCCCTTCAAGCAATGGATACTTGTTTAGCTGCTCAAGAGTTTCCTCGCAGTTTGTTTCCTGCTTATAATGAATAAAACTTATCAGATATATGATAAAAACAGAAGGGGTTAACGGTTGTTAACCCCTTCTTGCTAAATACTCTTTAAAATTGATTAAGATGAAATTTTTATTAGTAGCTTTAAGCGGTTTATTAATGGGATTGACAACTGCTCCTTTTTCTGCTTTTTATTTAGCATGGATTGCCTTAATTCCTCTATGGTTATTAACGGTGATTGGAGATAATACTTCCCCTAAACATAAGTCACTTTTGAGCCAGATTATTTTTAATCAAAAAACGTTAATTGCTTTTATTTGGGGATTTTGTTATCACGGTTTTGCTTTATTTTGGATAACTGGTATTCATCCCATGACTTGGATGGGAGTTCCTTGGTTCAGTAGTTTATTGATTGCCATTTTTTGTTGGATATTTATTACGGTTTGGGGAGCAATTCTAGTCACTATTTGGTCGTGTATTTTACGTTTATATGGGGCTAATAATAGTAAATACAAACATTCTCAAGGGTTAATGGAAGCTATTACTAGGGTGATTTTTGCCGTAGCAGTATGGTGTCTTTTAGAACTGATTTGGAATCAAGGGGCGTTATGGTGGACTTCTTTATCTTATACCCAAAGTCCCAATAATTTAATTATTCTACAACTGACAAAAATATCAGGATATTCGATGGTAACAGCTTCTATTGTTGGCATTAATGGCTTAATAGCAGAATCTATACTTATTAAAAAAACTAACCAAAAACAATTTTTATCATTATTTTCAATTGCCTTCATAATCTGTACGGGATTACATTTATGGGGATTATTTATTTATCAAAAACCTTTGACGAATAATCCAGAAAAAGCGATTAAAGTTGGTATTATTCAGGGTAATATTCCCAATGCAATTAAACTCTATCCGCAAGGATGGAGAAAAGCGATTGAAGGTTATACACAAGGTTATAAAATTCTTAGTGTTCAGAAAGTTGATTTAATCATCACACCAGAAACTGCTTTACCTTTTGAGCTTGATGATATTATGGGCAATAGTTCTTTCTACCGTTCTATTTTAAAACAGCAAATTCCTGTTATTTTAGGAGCTTTTGGTCGTCAAAATAATAGTTATACTAATAGTTTATTTATGATTACCGACAACGGAAGTATATTGAGTCGTTTTGATAAAGTGAAATTGGTTCCTTTAGGTGAATATATCCCTTTTGAAAATATTTTAGGCAAACTAATTGATAGATTATCCCCCTTAGATAGTCATTTAATTGCCGGAGAAACTAAGCAAATTTTTAAGACACCATTTGGTCCAGCTATTACAGGAATTTGTTATGAATCGGCTTTTAGTGAGCATTTTCGTCGTCAAGCAAATGCAGGTGGAGAGTTTATTATTACCGCTTCTAATAATGCTCATTATAGTCAAATTATGCCAGCACAACATCATGCACAAGATATAATTCGTGCCGTTGAAACTGATAGATGGATGGCGAGAGCAACTAATACTGGATATTCAGCTATTATTAACCCAAAAGGAAACACTTTATGGATATCTGATATTAATACCTATCAACTACATGAAGGAATAATTTATGGTCGCAATAATCAAAGTTTATATGTAAAATGGGGTGACTGGTTAACAATTATATTAAGTATATTTGCAGGAATGTTATGGTTCATAAAATTAATAAACTGATAAAAAATTAACTAAATCTGGGAATACTAATCTTAAGAGAGTGTTTGTTAAAGATAAGTTTTACCAGGTGGGCAAAGTTTTCTAGACTATAAATAGCTTGGATAAGTATACATTTTTCCCACCTTACTGTCTTAATATTTTGCTATTAATCTCTTAAAGTTTACTGATGATGATGAATTATGAAACTAAAATTAATTGCTTGGTGCCTCGGTATTACAACAGTTACCACTGCCGGTTTAATGGGATTTATGTATCTGGTTAACCTACCTTATCCTATGATACGTCGTCCCGTTTCAAAAGTTGCTCCCCTGTTATTATTACCCAGTTATATACAAATGGATCATCATTATCGAGAAGCAATTGCTCATGTGGAACAATCGGATCAATTAATTAATAATGTCTCCAGTTTTGAGGATATTAAATTAGGAGAAGACAAGGTTAAATTAGCTCAAGAAAATCTAGATAAATTACCCGTTTCGTTTATTGGATATCAACCCACAAGGTATTGTCAAATGTTTGGTTGTAGTTGGAAGTTTACTATTGATGAATTTGAATCAGCAAGGAAAAAAATAGGCAGAATGGAAGCTGTTATTTTTCAAGAAACTAATGCCTATAATGCTTATCAACAAGCAGAAAATAATTTACAACAAGCTAAAGATAATTATCAGCAAGCCATTAAACTCGAAGAGCAACAAAATAGTCTTAAAAATTGGCAAAATTCCTTAGATGAATTAAAACAGTTACCTGCTCAAACTTTTGCGGCAAGCTTAGCCAGTTCAAAATTGAATAGTTATGAAAGAGATTTTCAATTAGTTACAGGTACAATTACAGGAAATAAAAAAACAAATACCATAATTAGTGTGGCTAAAACCTTTTCTTCATCATCTAGTAATTTGTGTGAAAATCCACCCCATTCTGTAGATAAATGGCAAGAATGTCAAGCACTTTTACAAAAAGCAATTAATCGTTTAGAAACCATTTCCCAGCAAGATATAGGCTATGTAGAAGCTCAATCTTTATTGGCAGAATATGAGACAAATCATAGCATAATTAAACTAAAATTAAAAAGAGAAAAAGAATCTGTTATAGCTTTAGAAACGGCTAAAAAAGAAATCAACAATATTCAACAAAAATTTGCTAATGGGGTAGCATCAAATGACTATCAATTTTTTGTTAGTGAAATGCAGCAAACCATTGAAATATTAAAGAAAGTTCAACCAGAAACCACCTCTTATAATGAAGCGCAAACTTTATTAAAGTTAGCCCAAGCTAAACTACGAGAAGTGGCTAAAAATTAAGTATTGAAAAAATAACCAAATTCGTTAACAATATATTGATAACACTTGATTATTTTGAGCGATGTCTAACCCAAAAACCACGGAAAACGAAACTTATCACGCTATTCTAGAAGCCTTAAATCATCTCATTAATGTAGTAGCAAAACTGCGATCGCCTGATGGGGGATGTCCTTGGGATCTTGCCCAAACTCCGCAAACTTTGATACCTTATCTTATAGAAGAAGCCTATGAAGTAGTTCATGCCATTAGAAGCGAGGATCAAGAGGCCATTGCTGAAGAATTAGGGGACTTGTTATTACAAGTGGTATTACAAGCACAAATAGCTGATGATGATGGTCATTTTAGCTTACAAGAAGTCGCCCAAGGTATCACTGAAAAATTAATTCGTCGTCATCCTCATGTTTTTGGCAATCTAGAAGTTGAAAATAGTGAAGAAGTTAGTCAAAATTGGGAAAAAATTAAAGCCCAAGAAAAAGGAGAAAGCTTAGAAATGGCTCAATTATTGAGTCGAAGATTAGAGCGTTATAATCGCACTTTACCCCCATTAATGGCCAGTAGTAAAATATCCGTTAAAGCAGCAAAAGCTGGTTTTGAATGGGAAAATGTAGAAGGGGTTTGGGAAAAGTTTAACGAAGAATTAGGGGAATTTAAAGAATCTTTAGAAAGCGATGATAAAGCTCATCAACAGTCGGAGTTGGGAGATTTATTATTTACCATCATTAATATCGCAAGGTGGTACGATTTAGATGCCTCAGAAGCCTTATTAGGAACCAACGAAAGGTTTATTCAACGTCTATCAAAAATGGAAAAATTTGCCGAGCATCCTTTAAGTGATTATTCCATAATAGAACTGGAAAAACTTTGGCAACAAGCTAAGAAACAATTGAATCAATAAGGTATAATTAAAAGGTAATTAGGATAATTTTTATGACCATCGATAAAGAAAAAGAGCCATTAGAACCTGTATCAGACTCCAAAAATAATACCTGGCAAGCTATCTGGGAAAATGTACAAATTTTGGTAATTGCTGTCATTTTAGCCTTCATCATCCGTACCTTTATAGCTGAACCCAGATACATACCCTCTGAGTCTATGTATCCCACTCTGGAAACAGGCGATCGCTTAGTTGTTGAAAAAGTTTCGTATCATTTTCATCCCCCTCATCATGGAGATATTATTGTTTTTGAACCCCCCATCCAATTACAACTACAAGGGTATGAAAAAGCACAAGCATTTATCAAACGAATTGTTGCTACAGGAGGGGAAACTGTTGCTGTTAAAGATGGCAAAGTTTATGTAAATAATCAACCCCTCGAAGAAGATTATATCTTAGAGTCTCCCAATTATAACTTACAATCTGTAGAAGTTCCAGAAGGGTATTTATTCGTTATGGGAGATAATCGGAATAATAGTAATGATTCCCATGTTTGGGGATTTTTACCGGAAAAAAATATTATTGGTCATGCTGTTTTTCGCTTCTTCCCTTTTAACCGTCTTGGGACTATTGTGAATAATCAATAAATTCACAATACAGAACTTACATTAATTACTTGGCTAAAACCATAAAATAAAAGTTAGTTTCTTTTAAGGCGATCGCCGATCGTGTAGTAGACTGGAAATAAGACGGCGAATGCTGAGAAAGATTTAACTCAAATAATTTAATTCTATGGGTACAGCTAACAAAATTTGGCTCTACGATACCACCCTCAGAGATGGGGCGCAACGGGAAGGAATTGCCCTATCCTTAGAAGATAAACTGAAAATTGCCCGTCAACTCGATCAAATGGGTATTCCCTTCATCGAAGGGGGCTGGCCCGGGGCCAATCCCAAGGACGTACAATTCTTCTGGAAATTGCAAGAAGAACCCCTTACCCAAGCGGAAATCGTAGCCTTTTGTTCCACTCGTCGCCCCCATAAACTAGCAGCAGAAGACCCCCTTTTAAAAGCCATTTTAGCCGCAGGAACCCATTGGGTGACTATTTTCGGCAAATCTTGGGATCTCCACGTCACAGAAGGGCTGAAAACCACCTTAGAAGAGAACCTAAAGATGATCGCCGATACCATCGAATACCTTCGCTCTCAGGGGAGGCGTGTAATTTATGATGCTGAGCATTGGTTTGACGGTTATCTCAATAACCCTGAATATGCTCTTTTAACCCTGAAAACCGCCAAAGAAGCCGGGGCAGAATGGCTAGTTTTGTGTGACACCAATGGAGGAACCTTACCCCATCAGATCAGTGAAATTGTTAAAGATGTGGTGGAAGCGTTAAATATTCAACCCGATCAGGATAGTCCCCAGTTAGGTATTCATACTCATAATGATTCTGGGACTGCGGTGGCTAATGGTTTAGCTGGTGTGGTAGAAGGTGTGAGGATGGTCCAGGGAACCATTAACGGTTATGGAGAACGGTGTGGTAATGCCAATTTATGTACGTTAATTCCTAATTTACAGTTAAAAATGGGGTATCACTGTTTAGAACAAACCCAGTTAACCCAACTGACAAAAACCAGCCGTTTAATTAGCGAAATGGTTAATTTAGCTCCAGATGATCACGCCCCTTTTGTGGGACGTTCCGCCTTTGCTCATAAGGGAGGTATTCACGTTTCTGCGGTGCAGAAAAACCCTTTAACCTATGAACATATAAAACCCGAAAACATTGGTAATGAAAGACGGATTGTTATTTCAGAAATGGCAGGGTTGAGTAATGTTTTGTCGAAAGCCAAAACCTTCGGCATTGAGTTAAATAAAGAAGACGTTGCTTGCCGTCAAATCTTAGCAAGAATTAAAGAATTAGAACACGAAGGCTATCAATTTGAAGCAGCAGAAGCCAGTTTTGAATTATTAATGCGTCAGGCCTTAGGGCAAACAAAAAGCTATTTTCAATTACAAGGATTCCAAGTTCATTGCGATCGCTTGTACGGTGAAGGAATGCCCTATAGTAATGCGTTAGCCACCATTAAAGTTACCGTTAATGGAGAAGATAGATTAGAGGTAGCCGAAGGAAACGGCCCTGTTTCAGCTTTAGACAGTGCATTGCGCAAGGCTTTGGTCAATTTCTATCCAGAAATTGCTCAATTTCACCTCACCGATTATAAGGTAAGAATTTTGGATGGGGGGGCCGGAACATCAGCCAATACCCGTGTATTAATCGAGTCGAGTAATGGTCATGAAAGGTGGACAACTGTAGGGGTTTCTCCGAACATTTTAGAAGCTTCTTATCAAGCAGTGGTAGAAGGTATTGAATATGGTTTATTATTAAAATCAACCCTTAAAAAGCCAGCTAAATCTATTTCTTAAAATCAAACGATAAGGGAATTAGAAATAACCTAATTCCCATCATATTAACTGTTAGCGAATGTACTCTTTAAGAATACTATTACGATTAGGATGACGTAATTTTCTTAAAGCTTTCGCTTCGATTTGGCGTATCCGTTCGCGGGTAACATTAAAAATCTGCCCAATCTCTTCCAATGTTTTCATGCGCCCATCATCTAAACCATAGCGTAACCGTAAAACATCCCTTTCCCTAGCACTTAAGGTATCGAGAACATTCTCCAAATCTTCTCGTAAGAGATTTTTCGACACCTCATCTTCCGGGGTTTCTCCATCTGCCTCAATAAAATCCCCCAAACGGGAATCTTCTTCTTTACCGATGGGGGTTTCTAGAGAAATGGGAAGTTGTGCCGATTTAGCGATGAAACGTAACTTTTCAATGGTCATCTCCATACGAGTAGCAATCTCTTCCTCAGTGGGTTTACGGCGCATTTCTTGAGAGAGAAGTTTCGTGGTTTTCTTGATCCGAGAAATGGTTTCGTAAAGATGAACAGGAAGACGAATGGTGCGAGATTGATCGGCGATCGCTCGTGTAATGGCTTGACGAATCCACCAAGTGGCATAAGTTGAGAACTTATAACCCTTCTCATGGTCAAATTTCTCCGCCGCTCGAATCAATCCCAAAGAACCTTCTTGAATCAAATCCTGAAAAGATAGTCCTCGATTCATGTATTTTTTGGCGATGGAAACCACCAAGCGGAGATTGGAGTGAACCATCTTATCCTTCGCCTTGCGTCCCAAATATAAACGACGTTTAAATTTAGACAGATAGGCTTTATGCTCTAATGTCCATGCCTTTTCTAAATCTGAAATAATTTCTGCCTTTTTCAACATAGCAGCTACTTCAGATGCTTTTGCTTCTCTTTCTTTGGAAGATTGAGAGCGGAGCATCTCCTCAATGTTTTCCCATTGAAAGATTCTTTTACCCCATTGAGCGTCACTGGGTTCTTCATCGAGTTCTTCCCATAACCCTTCTCTAATGCGCTCAAGTTGGAGTAAATCAGCAATTTTGCGAGCCAGTTCAATTTCCTCCTCTGCTCGCAAGAGTCGAATTCTACCTATTTCTTGCAAATAGACCCGTATCGAGTCTTCAGTATAAGGTTTTTTCTTGCTGGAATCTCGACGACGAGACGCACTAATTTTCCGTGTTTTTTTAGTTTCTGGAACAGCGATATCATTGATAACATCGCTGCTGGATTCGTCTATGTCTTCATCAATAAAGAACGCTACTTCCATCTGAGATTCAGTAAGGGTTAATAGGTCGTTAGCCTGCGTCATGCCGTTTTCCTCTTGCTCCTTCGGTGCAAAACTAGAAAATAAGGTTAATATCAGTTGACTTTGCCAATAATTTTTAGTCAACTCACTATTAGGATAAACTCAATTTCCGTTAAATGAGATTCTATCGTTGGTTTGATTGGTTATCAGAATTATCTTTGCCAACATTTAAGTCACATCGGCAGATTATCCCGTTATCATCAAAACCGAACCGTTCTCAGTCAAGAAAATTTAAGACTTATCCGATTGTAGCCTCAATTACAAAAAATCGGGTACAGTTTTTGGTTTAATTGCATCAAGATTCTGTGAATCCTTGCTTACATTAATTCAACACTGAATTCTAACCACTAAAATAATGGGTCTTACCCCCAATGATTTTAGAAGCATTACCTCTTTGTGACAACATTGACCTGGATTCTAATGAAAATCCCAAAATGGTATTTTTGTTCTTAAAAGGAGAAAAAGTTCAGTGCTTTTATTCATACGTTAGCAAAGTTTTTTATCTATCGATCCGATTAGGACTGGGAAACAAAAATAAAATATCAGAGTTTGATGACCTATTTCTGTTGTAGTAGCAAACAGGCAAAAATTGCAGTGACTTCTATCACTGCAAAAATAAACTTCAGTTTATTCACAGCACCGGTAAGGCTAATAGGCAAACGGTAATTCCCCAAGCCAGGCCAATCAACACTTGAAAAGGTGTATGTCCCAGTAGTTCTTTCAATCTCTCTTCGGTATTGAGATGATGAGTATCATGTAAAAATTCATCTAATAATTGATTAAGAATACGAGCCTGTTTTCCTGCAGCTTGACGCACTCCAGCCGCATCATACATAACAATTACTGCGAATAAACAAGCAATGGCAAACTCAGGACTTTCCCAACCTCTTATAAGTCCTACCCCGGTAGCTAAAGCCCCAACTAGAGCAGAATGTGCGCTTGGCATACCTCCCGTACTTACCAGAAAGCGAAAATTAATTTTGCCATGACGAATCAACTCAATAATTAACTTTAGCCCTTGGGCAGAAAAACAAGCCACCAGAGACACCAACAGTATTTTGTTGTTAAGAATCGTTTCAAAATCCTGCATGATTTAAGATTGGAAAATTTTAATTTTTGCGAGCAACAATAAATTGAGCGATCGCTGCCAGAGGTTGAGCCGCCTCACCGTAGGGAGTTAGTTGAGCCATCGCCTCATCAACGAGGGCTTGAGCTTGTTTTTGTGATTCCTCTAATCCCCATAAACTCGGATAGGTTGCTTTTTGCGCCTGTATGTCTTTTCCTGCCGTTTTGCCTAGTTCTTCTTTCGTGGAAGTCACATCCAAAATATCATCAATAATTTGAAAAGCCAGACCAATATTCTGAGCGTAACGAGAAAGGCGTTCCACGTCTTCTTGCTTAGCACCCGCTAAAATAGCTCCAGAAACCACGGATGTTTCTAACAACGCCCCTGTTTTATGAATGTGAATAAATTTCAATGTATCCACAGTGACATCTGATTTTCCCTCAGATTCCAAATCTAACACTTGACCTCCCACCAACCCTGCGGCTCCAACTGTGCGCCCTAAACGAGCAATTACATCTATCAACTGGCTCAGAGACACATTACGGGTTTGAGTGGCAACATACTCGAAAGCATAGGATAGTAAAGCATCCCCTGCTAAGATGGCAATGTCTTCCCCATAAACTTTATGATTAGTTAACTTACCTCGTCGATAATCATCGTTATCCATCGCTGGGAGATCGTCATGGATCAAAGACATGGTATGAATCATTTCTAAAGCACAAGCAGTCGGAAGTGACATTTCTGAGGTTCCTCCCATAAGCTCGCAAGTCGTTAAACATAAAATTGGCCGTAGTCTTTTTCCTCCAGCTAGAAGCGAATAACGCATGGCTTCATAGATTTCTTGAGGGCGAGTAATGGGCAGTGACTCATCTAGGGCAGTTTCAACCAACTGTTTTTTGTCTTTAAGATAGGACGCAAGGTCAAAATTCAATGCTTCTGTCTGCGTCACACGGTCTTCACCTGTCATAACCATGTTTTAGTACCTTGACTCAACGATTATTTTGTATCATTTCTATCAGTTTACTTTACAGCAATTTTTGACTAAATGGATTACCTTTTTGACATCCTCCCCGCCTTATAACGGAAAGTTATTCCTACAGAATTTAGAATGTAGAATTTAGAATTCAGAATTACCTACCCCTCAAGTTTGAGGCTTGAAACAAGGAAAATTCTTCTTCTCTTGGTCCATTGGATATGGCCAAGAAACCTCGCCATCCCTCGCCTCGACAGCTTTTCATGCCCTTGAAAGAGGACGCTTAGAACCCTTTTTTTCGGTCAAATCGATAAGTGTAAACATTTTGCCTATTATTCACATTTTAGCAGATGTTTTGTGAATGTGCTAAAATTGAATAGTAAAGCCGTTCTAAGCCCAACAGCAAAGGACGGGGTTTCAGTGCCAAATTTTTCGATGATAGCCATTTACCCAGGTAGCTTTGATCCCATCACCTTTGGTCATCTCGATATCATTGAACGAGGGGTTGTTTTGTTTGAAAAGGTTATTGTAGCGGTTTTGTACAACCCCAACAAACAGCCCTTGTTTTCCGTCGAAAAAAGAGTTGAGCAAATCATCCAATGTACTCGTCACCTACCCCAAGTTGAGGTTGACAGCTTTGTGGGATTAACCGTGGACTATGCTAAACTTCATCAAGCCAAGGTTTTGTTGCGCGGGTTGCGAGTCTTATCTGACTTTGAAAAGGAGTTACAAATGGCTCATACTAATAAAACCCTTGCTGAAGATGTGGAAACCGTTTTTCTAGCAACGAAAAAGGAGTATAGCTTTTTAAGTAGTAGTACCATTAAAGAAATTGCTCAATTTGGGGGTCCAATTTCTCATTTGGTTCCAGAAAATGTGGTCAAAGACCTCCAATCATACTATAGTTAATTTACCTAATTAGCTGAGTTGGAGGTAACACTTGTACAAAACTTTTGAACTAAGGTTGAAGTTATGGGAGTGACTTGAATAGCAATTCAAAGCTCAACTAATTGTTAATAGTGGACTTTCCTGAAAGAAATTGATAACTTTTGATTAATTAAAATATTTTATTAATACTTGAATTATGGCACGTCGTAACTCCTCTGCTAACATTTCTCCCAATCGTCAAAATAACGACAATGGTTCTCGTCGAGAGGCTAGTTTTGACATTCAATCTGAGTTAGATCGTCTTCAGGAAATGATTTTAGAGAGTTTTCATATTCCTGTGTCACGATGGACGATTGTTGATGAAGATAAACTATTAGAACAAGTCGAATTTATTGGTACTAAGATTCCCGAAGCGATTAAACAAGCTTTAGGAGTTCTAGAGCAACAACAGAAGATTATCGCTGAAGCAGAGGGCTATGCACAGCAAATTGTTGAACAGGCAAAACAAGACGCTGCCCGTATTTTAGATGAGTCAGGTATCATTCAACAAGCTCAAAATGAGGCTAATCAAATTCGTCAACAAGTACAGATGGAATGTGAGGCAATTCAAGGGCAAACGATGGCTGAAATTGAGCGATTGCGACAGGTTACTACGGAAGAAATGCAGCAATTACGTCAAAATAGTCTAGCAGAAGCACAACAAATTCAAGAAGGGGCTGATGATTATGCAGATGCTGTTCTAACCCGTCTAGAACAAGAGTTAGGGGAAATGTTAGGGGTGGTTCGGAATGGCCGTCAACAACTTTATAATCATTCTGCTCAACGACAAACAAAAGCTCCAGCAAAACAAATTCCTGGAGCCAATCAAAAACGGTCTTAAAGACTAGGTTTTCGCTATTTCAAGACAATTAATTCTATTTCTTACCGACAGGGGGTGCTAAAACCCCCTGTCCTTTACTGTCAGAAGGAGGATTAGGGGTTTTATTTTCTGGAGGGGTTTTAGGAGGTTGATTAGGTTGAGTTTGGGGTGAAGGAGCAGGTTGATTAGGGGTTTTATTTTCTGGAGGGGTTTTAGGGGTTTGATTAGGTTGAGTTTGGGGTGAAGAAGCCGGTTGGGGCTGTTTTGTGTTTTCTCCTTGACGAAGTCCTTGAGGACAGACGCTAGGATCATACCGAAATGTTACTTTGACCCTCGTAGCTTTGGGAAAAGTAAGAGCTTGTACCTGTTGTAATCCTTGATTATTTAAAAGTCCATAACCTGAACTTTGGGTCATATAAGGCTGTCCAACCACCTGTCCATTACTATTGACCACAACATTATAAACGGCACTTCCTTCTAATTTACGGTTACAAGCAGCTTTGGGATAATTACCTGTAATCGGCACCAACTTTCTGGATATATCAGTAATCCCTGTTTCCCGTATCCATTCTCTGTCTTTCTCTCCTGCTTCTTTTCTTGTAGTTCCGTTAGAGTTATACATTAAAGCATCCACCGCTCTCCTACCATCCGCCATAAGACCTTCGAGAATTTTATCGTCTCGGTTTCCATTGCTATTGGTATTACTAGGTAATGAGGGTGTATTCGGCTTCAGTTCAGTTTGTTCAGGGTTAGGAGGATTATGTGTAAACGGTGAATGGTTCACTGGAGCAACAGTTTGTCCGTCAAAAATTGGGCGTGGGGATGGTTTTTCACTTGTTTGAGGATTCTCAACTGGAGGGTTTTTTGGAATTGGTGGTTGTAAGGAAGGGGGTGGTAGAGGAGAACGACGGATAGAGGAGGGAGGAAAGGGAATTGAGCGCGGTGGAGGGGCAATGGGAATTCTACTGTAATTATTGTAAGGCGTTAGCGGTGGTAAAGGAGGTAAGGGAGGTAAAGCCGGAGGTGCAGGTAAATTAGAAAAAGAGGAACCAAGGGAAGGGGAATCTAGCACAGGAAGATCCCCTAAAGTGGAGTTGGGAAATTCAGGAATATTCGATAAGGCTGAATTTTGCTCAGGAAGACGACTTTGTTCAGTGGGATTCAATTCAATCACCTGAACATTTCTAGGTCTTTGATCACTTATTTCTGGTTCAGCAGGGTTAGACAGATTAGTCAAATGAGGAACAATTAAAAATAAAGCTAGACTATGAAGACCAACAGAAGTCAAGGTAGACAGCAAATTAGAGTTGAAAACTTTAATAGAGGAGGTTTCTATATAGGAGGATGACATAATTTATTATCAGTAAGTGATTAAACGGAGTTCCTATCTTGATTATTTATAACAAAAGTTGTCTGGCTATGGCAGAGTTTTAGGGAGTTTCTGCTCAGGGAAAACTCCCTTCCTGATTTTTATATTACTTTTTGTTAATGTAACGACAAAAAACTTGACTTTCTGTCCTTTTCTATTGTTGCTATAACCCAGAATCCATCAATCATCGGTGTAATTTTAATTATTGTTAAGCTTTCTCAACATAAAAGAGGTCTAAGACTTATCATCTATTACTGATGCACTGCCTGAAACCTAATTAAAACGGGCATATCAAATGCAATCACCAGAGAAGCAAAATATCCTATTTTTGCTAATCTTCTATTACACTGTCCTCAATAGGAAAACCCTAAAGTTTATTGTCGAGAGAGGAGAACCCTCATGGCAGACGTTACTGAGGCAAAAGCTAAGGTAACGGTTGATAACGATCCCGTACCTACTTCGTTTGAGAAGTGGGGTAAGCCTGGACATTTCGACCGTACCTTGGCTAGAGGTCCCAAAACCACCACCTGGATTTGGAATCTTCACGCCGACGCACACGATTTTGATAGTCAAACCAGTGACTTAGAAGATGTTTCGCGAAAAATCTTTAGCGCACACTTCGGTCATTTAGCCGTCATCTTTGTCTGGCTAAGCGGCATGTATTTTCATGGCGCAAAATTTTCTAACTATGAAGCTTGGTTAAGCAACCCAACTGCAATTAAACCCAGCGCCCAAGTTGTTTGGCCCATTGTGGGTCAAGGAATTTTAAACGGCGATGTTGGGGGCGGTTTCCACGGGATTCAGATCACCTCTGGTCTGTTTTACCTGTGGAGAGCATCAGGCTACACCAACAGTTACCAGTTATACTGCACCGCCATCGGTGGGTTAGTCATGGCTGGTTTAATGTTGTTTGCTGGATGGTTCCATTACCACAAGAGAGCTCCTAAATTGGAGTGGTTCCAAAATGTGGAATCCATGATGAACCATCACCTCGCAGGATTGCTGGGATTAGGCTCTTTATCTTGGGCCGGTCACCAGATTCACGTATCCTTGCCAGTAAACAAACTGTTGGATGCTGGAGTTGCCCCTGCGGATATTCCGTTACCCCATGAATTTCTCGATGCCAGTAAGATGGCGGAGTTGTATCCAAGTTTTGCCCAAGGGTTAACCCCCTTCTTCACCTTAAACTGGGGAGTTTATTCAGACTTCTTGACTTTTAAAGGTGGATTAAACCCCGTTACTGGTGGTTTATGGCTGTCGGATCAAGCTCACCATCACTTGGCGATCGCAGTGCTATTCATCATTGCTGGTCATATGTACCGCACCAACTGGGGTATTGGCCACAGCATGAAAGAAATCTTAGATGGTCACAAAGGCGATCCCATCCTTTTTGGGGGAGAAGGTCATAAAGGACTCTATGAAATCCTTACCACCTCTTGGCACGCTCAGTTAGCTGTTAACTTAGCTATGTTGGGCTCTTTAAGCATCATTGTGGCTCACCATATGTATGCCATGCCTCCCTACCCCTATCAGGCCATTGACTACGGAACTCAGTTATCCTTATTTACTCATCATGTTTGGATTGGTGGGTTCTTAATTGTTGGTGCTGGGGCTCACGCAGCTATCTTCATGGTCCGAGATTACGATCCAGCTAAGAATGTTAATAATGCGCTTGATCGTATGCTTCGTTCAAGAGATGCCATTATTTCCCATCTCAATTGGGTTTGTATCTGGTTAGGCTTCCATAGCTTCGGTCTTTATATCCACAACGACACCATGCGGGCGTTAGGTCGTCCCCAGGATATGTTCTCGGATCAGGCCATTCAACTCCAGCCTATCTTTGCTCAGTGGGTACAAAATTTACATACCCTAGCCCCTGGCGCAACTGCACCCCATGCTTTAGGCACAGCAAGTTATGCTTTTGGTGGTGATACCGTAGCGGTTGCGGGCAAAGTTGCTATGATGCCTATTACTCTGGGTACGGCTGATTTCATGGTTCACCATATCCATGCTTTCACCATTCATGTCACCGTCTTAATTCTCTTGAAAGGGGTACTCTACTCCCGTAGTTCTCGCCTTATCCCTGATAAGAGTGAACTGGGCTTCCGTTTCCCCTGTGATGGTCCTGGACGGGGTGGTACTTGTCAAGTGTCCGGTTGGGATCATGTGTTCCTCGGATTATTCTGGATGTACAACTCCTTATCTGTTGTGATTTTCCACTTTAGTTGGAAAATGCAATCGGATGTCTGGGGAAGTGTGTCTCCCGATGGTGCTGTCTCTCATGTGACAGGCGGGAACTTTGCCCAAAGTGCCATTACCATCAATGGTTGGCTACGGGACTTCCTCTGGGCGCAAGCAGCTAACGTGATTAACTCCTACGGCTCTGCTTTATCAGCCTATGGCATCATGTTCTTAGCAGGTCACTTTATCTTCGCCTTTAGCTTAATGTTCCTCTTCAGTGGACGGGGTTACTGGCAAGAACTTATTGAGTCCATTGTTTGGGCTCACAACAAGTTAAAAGTTGCACCGTCGATTCAACCTCGCGCTTTGAGTATTATTCAAGGTCGTGCGGTGGGTGTGGCTCACTACCTGTTGGGAGGAATCGTTACCACTTGGGCATTCTTCCTGGCACGAAGTCTATCAATTGGATAACCTAGGGTAAAAGGACAAGGAAGCATCTCTTCCCCTCTGTCCTTTATCCTCTATCTTTAAGATAAAGACGGGACTAAAACCGTTTTACCCCTCCTGTCGTTTACGACAAGGACTAATGACATCAGGAAATGAGCATCAGCCTCATTTTTTTAGAGAGGAGAATTTCCTAAAAAGCTATGGCAACTAAATTTCCAAAATTTAGCCAGGACCTCGCTCAAGATCCCACCACTCGTCGGATCTGGTACGGGATAGCCACGGCCCACGATTTTGAAACCCATGATGGAATGACCGAGGAGAATCTCTATCAGAAGATTTTTGCCTCCCATTTTGGTCATATCGCTATCATTTTCTTGTGGACCTCCGGCACCCTCTTCCATGTGGCCTGGCAAGGTAACTTCGAGCAGTGGATTACCGATCCCCTCAACATTCGTCCCATCGCCCATGCGATTGCGGACCCTCACTTTGGTCAAGGGGCAATTGATGCCTTCACCCAAGCAGGTGCATCTTATCCCGTAGACATCGCTTATTCTGGGGTGTACCACTGGTTCTACACCATCGGTATGACAACAAATGGTGATCTTTATCAAGGGTCTATTTTTCTCTTGATTTTATCCGCCTTGTTCTTATTCGCTGGTTGGTTGCACCTACAACCTAAGTTCCGTCCCAATTTGGCTTGGTTTAAAAATGCTGAGTCCCGTTTAAATCATCACTTAGCTGGTTTATTTGGGGTTAGCTCCTTAGCTTGGACTGGACACTTAGTTCACGTTGCAATTCCTGAAGCTCGCGGACAGCACGTGGGTTGGGATAACTTCTTATCGACTCCTCCTCATCCGGCTGGGTTATTACCCTTCTTCACCGGTAACTGGGGTGTGTACGCTGAGAACCCCGACACTGCTAGTCATGTGTTCGGAACCGCAGACGGTGCAGGAACAGCGATTTTAACCTTCTTAGGTGGTTTCCATCCCCAAACTGAAGCGTTATGGCTGACAGATATTGCCCATCACCACTTGGCGATCGCCGTAGTCTTCATAGTTGCCGGTCATATGTACCGCACTAACTGGGGTATTGGTCACAGCATCAAGGAAATCCTCAACACCCACAAGCCCCCCAGTGGCAACTTGGGTGAAGGTCATAAGAATATGTATGACACCGTTAATAACTCTCTCCACTTCCAACTCGGTTTAGCGTTGGCTTGTTTAGGGGTTGTTACTTCCTTGGTGGCACAACATATGTATTCTTTACCGTCCTACGCTTTCATCGCTAAGGACTACACCACTCAAGCTGCACTTTATACCCATCACCAGTACATTGCTGGTTTCTTGATGGTTGGTGCTTTTGCTCACGGTGCTATCTTCTTTGTTCGTGACTACGATCCCGAAGCGAATAAGGATAACGTTTTGGCTCGGATGCTAGAACACAAAGAGGCTATTATTTCCCACTTAAGTTGGGTGTCTCTGTTCCTAGGTTTCCACACCCTCGGTTTATATGTTCATAACGACGTTGTGGTTGCTTTTGGAACCCCTGAAAAGCAAATCTTAATTGAGCCTGTGTTTGCTCAGTTTGTTCAAGCCGCTTCTGGTAAAGCACTCTACGGTTTTGATCTCTTGTTATCTAACCCTGATAGCTTGGCTTCTACTGGTGCTGTTTACTTACCTGGTTGGTTAGACGCTATCAACAGTGGTGATAACTCTTTGTTCCTTAATATCGGCCCTGGTGATTTCTTAGTTCACCATGCCATCGCCCTTGGGTTACATACCACCACCTTAATCTTAGTTAAGGGTGCTTTAGATGCACGGGGATCTAAGTTAATGCCCGATAAGAAAGACTTCGGTTACTCCTTCCCTTGTGATGGTCCTGGCCGCGGTGGTACTTGTGACATCTCTGCTTGGGATGCCTT
>JAAUYJ010145957.1_pt1 | contig 18018 bp, 8 predicted proteins | sample 7278031 | NCBI WGS metagenome assembly JAAUYJ01 (sample SAMN14350222, study PRJNA611818) | marine sediment metagenome | isolation source: surface marine sediment (1.8m) | place: French Polynesia: Moorea | collected 2018-08 | reverse complement strand
CTCTCCCGAGAGAGAGGGAAAAGTCAGACGTGAAAAATATTTATGCCACATGCTCTCCCCCCACCGTTGCCAGCGCAGTTTTGCGAGAGCAAAAATCAATTATATCAGTCCCTCTCATCTACCCCTCTCTCCCTTTTTTTCGAGAGAGTCCCCTCCGCGGCCCTCCCGCTGAGAGCTATGAGAAAAGTGCATAAACAGACGCACGCTCCTCCTACGAGTCGGGAGGGATGGGGAAAAAGAGGAACTAACGAGCAATTGATGAAGTGGCAAAACTCTTTCTCTCCCCATTCTCAGCTGCCCCACTGCAGGGTAGAAAAAAGTTTAAACAAATGTTGACCGCTGGGAGGAAAATCATTCCACACCTGTCCCTCCTCCGGCGGTCAAGAGCAAGGGGAGTTTTCAAGGGGGACAGCATGAGAAATTGTCGCGGCCGTTTTTTGACGTGGGGGGAAAGGAGAAGTGGGTGGGTGGTGGTGACCCCACCGGGCTGGGCGACCCAAACTATAACCTCCCCTCTTCCCTCTCTGCATGGGGGCGGTGGCACTGGTAGTGCGCCCTCCGCCACCACTCAAGGATTTGCCCATTTCGCATGGCTGACAGTGGATTTCTGGTCTAATTCTCTGCAAAGTGGGTGAAACCGCGTTTCCCTGCCAAGAAATTGTGAGCTCCCCATCCCCTCCTCCTTCTGTTCCTGCCCGCGGGCTTCTCCTCCTGCTCCCCCAGCTCGTGTCAAGAGCGTAACCAAAGGAGATGTTGCTTCTGGCGGCCGAGGGAGGTATCGTGTTTCCTTGACCATCTGGTGCCGCTTTTCTTTTCTGGGGGAGGGTTAATTCACTCAATGAACTCGGAAAAAGCTACAGTATGTTCATGATGAGTTCTTGATTCGCTTGGTGCCATTATAATGTTGTGTTTCATATACATATACAGTGCCTTTCTGTGTCTTTCTACAATGATAAAGGTGTTTCCTTACGCACGACTCGGTAAAAGCGCAAGGAAAAAATATTTTGGTATGTAGGAGATCTCTCCATTTCTCTTCTTTCTATTATTGGAGGTGCCCATCATCATGATTATTGCAAAACAGGAGAGAAATGGAGAAGAGGAGAAAGAGAACGGAATTGCATGCAACTCTCACTTGCATGCAGATTGGACTAGCTGTCTTCTCTTCTCTTCCCCACCGTGAAAGAACCCATCGGGAACGTTCAATTGGTGCAGAAATTTTCACTACATTTCCACATGTAGTGTAAGTACGAACTTGCAGTCTGCATAAAATATCAGACACGATTCAAGAAAAAACTGAAAGAAGAGAATCATATTTTGTACGGTCGGGTAAGTTGGCTGCCAACATTGGCGTGTTGATGATGATGATAATCCGACCCCTCCCCCTCGTGACTCCTCCTACCCTGACATGTTGCACTGTGCCGTCACGGCGACGGCGACGGGACTCCCCCTCCCCCTCTTTCCTCCACGACTATAGTTGTGGTAAACCGAAAAAGCACAGAAATGGAAACTCCATCCTGTGCATCACCCACGACCGTTTTGTTCTGTGTTGTATGGGAGGGAGGCGGGAGGGGGTTGGATTGGAAACCAGCACGAAAGATGAGTGATGTGCTTCCTCTCCAACAAAGAGTGCGAAGTAGAAAAATCACCCAACAAGTTTACTTAACACTTAGGTTCTTTTCGGCTACCTTTTGTTCTTAAAGACTTAAAAAAGACCTTCGAAAAAATACGAAAGTTTACAATTAGGTACCCAATTTGTCGGCAAATTTAGCATCTTTTGCCAGGTAGGGGAGGGGAGGTTCTTTTTATGTCGGCGACGGCGTCGTCGGCATCGCGTGATGGCTGATAATTGCCCCGGCTCATCACAACACGACACGAACTGGAGGAGGAGGAGGAGGAGGAGGAGGATTCGCTCTGTGGCGGCGGCGGTTCCCAAGTAAGTCACACCGAATTAACGTCAACGGAAAACGCATGTTCTGGCTCTTCCTCCCTCCTCGGTGTGTGTTGTTGCAGACAGATAGAAAGAGAGACCCCGCAACACAGCACAAGCACAGGTGGGAGGAAGTCAGCTCAGCAACCCTTCGTTTCGTCTCCGAGCTAAAAAGGAGGCTTAATGACGGGCCTGGGAGACTTCTGCTGAAGGAGGGAGGAGGGACCGAGAGAGACCGACAGAACCCCCCACTTTGGCTCACTTAATTCCGAGCGACGACGATAGACATGCAAAGGAGGAGGGAGCGACGGGGTCCCATTCATCAACCCTGACTCCCCCCCCTCGTCTTGTTTCTCCGCGTGCATGGGAACTCCCAAATAAATAAATAATAAATAGTGGATATTATCTCACCTTCCCGTCTTGGTGATGATCATCTCTGTGCCCAGCTCGTTGAACTTGTCCCACAGCTCCTTGGTCTCCAGGTAGCAGTCGACCGCCAGCAGCTCCTCGCAGTTGCACTTGGGCTTCATGATCCGGACCTTGTCCTTCTTCTTCTTGGGCTTGTTGGCAACTCCCTCCTTGTTCTCCTCCTCTTTCTTCTTCTCTGCGTTGGCGCCTTTGCCGCCGCCCGAAGAGGACTCCTCGTTGTCGCTGCACTGCTCCACGTCCACGTCCTCCTCGTCTCCTCCGTCCATATTCGGGTTTCTGTTGTTGTGCGCGCCGCCTCGCTTCGACTTGGAGGAGTTGGACGAGTAGGGAGGGTCGCGGCACAGGCGCTCGATGTCTTTGGCAGAGCGAGCTACGAAAATGATTTTAATTTTATAAAATGCTTCTTTCATGATTGATTCCGGGATGTACTTCTTTCTTACCTATTGTGGAAAATTGTGCTAGTTTGAAAGGCACTGCGCCTCCTCCGGCCGCCGGAGAAGTGGGGATGCCCGGCGGCGGCGGAATTCCCGACGCCGCGGAGGGGCGTTCCAACAGGGAGTTCCTTCTGCTGTTGCTGCTATTGCTGCCTGCGTCTTCGCTCTTGTTCATGATTGCGGCGATGGAGAAGTTGGTGGTGGTTTTCCCTCCCGCGCTCCTTGGGAGAGAAGGGGCCGTTGGCGGAGACGTTGCTGCCGGCGGAGGCTGCGGCATCGTGTGTTGGGGAGGAGGAACTGGACCTGATGCAGCTGCAGCTGCAGCGTGATGTGCTGCCAGCAATTGGGGAGGTACACCTGCAGCTGCCGCGGCGGCGGCATTGGCGGCCGCAGCAGCCAAAAGGCTGGGGTGCATCATGAGTCCAATGCCCTCCGGCAGTCCTGGCAAACCTGCTGCAGAAACCGGGATAATCGGTCCGGCAGCTCCTCCTTGAGGTCCACCGTTGGTGGCAGCAGCAGCCGCGGCGGCCGCGGCGGCCGCGGCCATGTTCACGGGCGGCGGCCGCAGCAGCGGGGACGGCTGCGAAGCCGCCGAGGACAGGTTTGGAGATATCATGTCCTTCTCCGTTGTTCGCCACTTCCTTCCCCCAAGAGTCGGCCCTTGAGAGTGAAGTGAGCCTGGGGCAATGTCTGCTCCGCTTTAACCCTATTTACGATGCTAAATCACCGACGTTCCTCTCTCTTCCCCTTCTTCCCCTGGGTGGGCACGCAGCACCTACTTAAGCCCCCCTTTCTCTCCTTCCTCTCTCGCCCTCGTCCGGACGATAACTGCCTCCCTTTCCACTCCTCCTCCTCCTCCTCCACTTGGCTGCGGGATGAGGTGATGACTTGCGGGACTTCAACATGGGAAACCGCAGCCATCGTCGCCCCCCCTCTTCTCTCCGCCACTCAACGCCGCCCTTCTCCCTTCGCCGCCGCCGCCGCCGCCACTCGCGAAGCTCCTCCCACCCCTCCATTCGTGGCGGCGATGGCGGGGAGTCGGAAAAGGGGCGGAGCCTGCGGAAAGCCGAAAGCGGCGGCGGCGGCGGAGAGCGAAAAAGCGAGCGCGCTCCTTTCCTTTCTTTTTCCTTTATCCTCCCTTTTCCATGGGTGGCTGTGGAATGCGCTTTCCTCCCTCGCTGATGATATTCGACTTGTGGGGCCCAAACGGACAGCAAGGGCGGGAGGAACAAGAACAGAGTTGGTTATTTCCTTCCTTCTTTTTTGTACATATCTTTTAAAAGCATGACACCTCTACCTGAAATGTACGCCTTTTTTGCTGCTAGATTATTTAACATTAACGAAGGAGGTCAGAAACAAGCATCCTAAGACCTGACACATTTCGGGCGTTAAAAAAAGAGACAAGGATCGTCGCCGCCGCCTGACAAGGATGGGTCTCTCTCTCTTCCTTTCTTTGTGGTGCAAATTTCGCTGATGATTTCCATCACCTCCTCCTCTTCGTCGTCGTCGACCCCCCTCGGGGCGGTAGCAGCAGCGGAGGAGGAGGAGATGTCAGTTTCGCTCCTCCCTCCCTACTCGCTTTTGAGATCTGTATAGGGGCGGAATGGAATGGGGATACACAGAATAGGAAGAGAGAGGCGAGAGAAAAAGGAGAAAGGACGAAGGACGAAGGTGGGTGGCCCATGTACCGCGAAAGCCAGATACAGTTTCCCTCGGCGGAGAAAAGAATGCTTGTCTTTCTGTCTGAAAACTTTTCGAAAAAGTAGCAATGGGAAAATAACTTTTCTCAGTAGCTTTTGATTTTTGGTGAATCCTCCCTGTTTCTTTCTTCCCAGCCCCTCTTCTCGCGTCCGTTACGCCACGGCAGCAGCGACTCCCGCCCGACCAATAGATTCGTCCTCTCCTTTCTCGCCCCCCTCGTTACAGCCCCTAATCTCCGCATAATCTGCCGAAAGTGACTGTTGGGATTGCGCAAAAGGGAAGAAGAAAGATAGTCACTGTGCTCTCTCGCCCGCGGCCGCCAACGAAGAGGGGAAGAATGGGGAATAACAACAGAATGGGGGGCGAAGGGAAGGGAAAAAGAAGTCAGTTTCCCAACTGATTGTTATCTCTTTTCCGCCCCCCGCGTGATCAGAAAACTCAGAAGCTCAACTTTGAGAGAGGATTTTTGTGGGTAATTCTGTGATACAGGCACAGCTTTTTCCCCTGAGCTTTGAGTTAAAGGTGACTTTGTAGAATAATCTCAAGCACCGACCTCGCTCTATTACCCGTTACATACGCACGCAGCCCTTGTTTTTAAAGGCGGTATTTGGGTTGTAAACAGCTTTTTTTGGGGAGAGGGGGGATACACACACAACATAGATGGTTGGAAGATGCATTTTTCTCGGGCACGCTCCTTCCTTCTCCTCTCCTCCGAGGAGACCTTGGACAACTATGTCATCACCGATGTTGTTAATAATTTTTAATTTAACGATATAAGTTTTATTAATTCCTAACAGAAAGAAGACTAAAATTTGATTTAACCTCAATAATTTATGGATAAGTGGTGAATCCCACTTTTCTTTCCCCCGAAAAAAGGAGAGAGAGAGAGCTATATTTACGAGGGCCCTAAACCAGTCAAATCGCGCTTTCCAGTACTTCCTTCCTTCCCTTCTGTGTTCCTTGCGAGTTACGGGATTGTCTGTCTGCGTTGAAGCAGGGCTTAAAAAAGGAGGGGGTGGGGGACCTCACAAGTAGCCTTAGTAGAGGGGAGGGAAAAAACAGGGCTCGTGCTGAGTTTTGAGCAGGCGCCGCAAGAAAAGAGGGAGAGGGACAAATTCTTTTGCGCCACCGCTCCTACTTCCCCCCATCTCTGTTTCAGGTAAAAATATGCTTGAAAACGTCTCAAGAAATTCGCAGTATTTGTTTTGAACCCATGTGCAGAATTTTCAGCACTCTTTGCCGAAATGCAGACGCTTAATTTATAAACCAAACCCTGGCGCTGGAGTGTAGCAAAGAATTATTGCGCGTAAATCAAGTTTTTTGCAAGGGCAGGAGGCTCTTTACAGCGACAATTAAGAAAGAAGGGAAGGCGAAAGAGGGGCCGTAAAATCGGACGATTAATTCCGGAGCTCCCCTTCCTTTTTGTTGGGCGGCGGCGGCGGCGCTCTCTGCCAAAGGAGGAGCCTCACACAGCCCCGGGGGAGAAGGGAAGTCTCCAGATGCTAATAAAAACATTTGTCTTGGAGGAGGAGGAGGAGTCGGTTTTATAGGCGGCGTCTCTGACAGTGGGAAGTGCGTGTACTGCGAGGAAATGGGAATATTAAAACAGCCTTCTTCCCCCCTCCACTTTTTCTTTTGCAGCAGCCGGACAAATTGCGACGTGAGTCACTGTATCTCACACAGACAGAGGCGCCGACGGCGACGGAGGACGAAACCCACTTTCCCATAACGAATCCTGTTCTCACTTGGCTGTCTCTTGCTATTTGGGAGAGACCCCGGTTGGCTGAGTTGGTGTTGGTGGGTGTTTTGACAAATATTCGGCGTCGGATGAAAAAGAGGGGGGAGGATCCTTTCGAAATTCTCCTCTTTGCCAGCAACAATGGTTTCCTCTTCTTCCTCTGCAGTTGGCGTTTGTCCGGGCGAAAGATGACACGACGATTCCTCTCACGGTGTGGTCTTTACCTCTCGAGGGGGTTGGTTTCATAGAAATTCTGCGCCTTGACCGCGAGGAGGAACGAGTTAAATATGATAAAGGCTGGTAATTATGTGTAGTAGCGAATAAAAAGAATATGTGAAAAATGAGGTTTGTGAATTACCTACCCTCCTCCGCTGGATGGCGCTCCCCTCCTTTCCTCTTTTGTCCAATCAAAGCTTCCAAAAACCGAAAAGAACTCTTCTCCTTTCCCTACCTTTTCAGCTCTTGGCACCATTGCCAATTGACGACAATGACTTCAAAAAGAGGACAGGAGCCTCCTCTTTCTTCAATGTAAACAACGACAAAATATCCGTCCTCTTCTCCATTCGTCCGTGACCAATGGTTGTCTCTTTTCCAGCATTGCACACGGTAAAGGGCTTCATGCGCCGCTGAAGCACCCTGGTTAAGAAAGATCGCACCTTCAAACAGGCTAAAAAACGGAACGAGAGAATGTATTCTTTCAAAAAGGACGTTTGTTGAAGTTCAATACAGGCAACAAGAGCAACAGCAACAAAAGTAAGAAAAAGAAGTCCGACCAGAAACCACATGATAGCAGCAGCAGAATGAGAAAGAAAACCAGCAGCAATGAAAAGCAGCAGAAGGAGCAACAACAACAGCTACTAAAGCTGCAGGAGCAGCAGCAGCAGCAACAATAGCTGCAGCTACAAAAGCAGCATTAGCAGAAGCTACAACAACAGCTACAAAAGCAGCAGCAGCAGCAAGAGGAGCAACAGAAACAAACAATTTGCCATAAATTTTGCACAGACGATCAAATTTGGATGGAGGTAATATCGTAAGGTTCCGCAAAGTAAAAAATCGCAAAAATAATCCGCACAACTTTTCATTAAAAATCAAAGAAAATTACGATGTACAGTTGGAAACGGATATCTTTCAACTCAGTTGTGGTTGCGGGGAGACAAGATGGCAAGATCAAGAACGGACCAAATCGAGGTTTAGAGAAGAAAATGCATTTCCGTCGAGAACGGCGGTTATCTTAAAACTTGTACTGTTGTACAGGTACATACGTATTATACGGTAGTAGTCTTGGTACAGGCGCGTACCCAGAAAATGAATTTGGGGAGGGGTTGGTACTACCAAATTTTAATTTTGGTGGTTTACACGGATGAATGTGTTTTTATGGAAAATGTGTTCCTTTTAAGCCCTACAAGCCACCCCCTGGGTACGCGCTTAAGGTACGCACCGTACTTATGGTTCTTATTTCTTGCTAAAATATGGTTTTGTTTTTGTTTAAGTGTCTTATGTACTTTTATTGTTATTTTTTTGTATCTAACAAAAGACAGTGGCAAAAACTTCAAGAGGGAATAGTTCATGGATATACATGTAGGTATATTTCTCAGAGAACTTATAAATTATTTTCAGCTTCAAAAAAGACAGTAGTATTTCTAATGATTTTTCAAATAAAGGTTAAACCCTACTGTACCGAAGTTCCTTTTTAGAGTCACCTTTCCTTTCAAATACAGCATCGAGTAACGGCGTTTTTGGGCAGGAGGGGCCATTGCATTCCTGCAGTACTTCCTTTTGGGCGGTCGATAGAAAGAGCGAGCAGGTCAAGTGTCTCCGCCGCCGCTCTTCTCTCTCCCTCTTTGGCCTCCTTTCTCTTTCCCGCTTGGCTGTGGCGAACAGCTGTTCGGGGCGGAATGGGCAGGGCAAACAACCAGGGAAAGAGAAGTTCAAAAAAGCGAAGGCGAGGCCGGCTCAGCTCACAGCGCAGGGAGAAGAGGGGCGGCAAAACTTTTGCCTGGATCGGGGAGATACGCCACAAGATACTATTTTTTTGTTAACAACATGCCAAATTTTGTCAATATAGTTATTTAAAAACCTGTAAAACTTTTTTTTGTGCACTGATGCAAAAGCCTTGGATAATATGCCTCCTTTGTTACAAACGTTTTCCTGCGCGCGTCCTCTCTGGCGTCCTTTCCGCATCTTCTTTGTTTGTTTTTTGTCTCTTTTTTTCCTTCTTTTCTGGTCACTCCGAGAACAAGAGAAAAGAGAGAGGGAAGGAAAGCGGAAAGAAAAGAAAAAGAAGAAAAAGAAACCAACTGCGAAGGACGGCCAAGACGGCGACCTCGCAGCGGGAGAGGACACCGACCTCGAGAGCCTGTCCCGGAGGAACCCGGACACCCGGGTGTCGCCTATTCGACCCCGAGATCCCGGCGGTCCCAAGAGAAACGTATCCGCATCCGGGGGTGGTTGGCCCCGGTGTCCCCATTTGACGTCTTCCAAGATGCCCCCGAAGGCGAAGGCCCCGCGCAAGGCTGCCAACGGGTACAAGCTGCCTGACCCTTTGCCCGAGGGAGAGGTCATCAGGAACCCGCACACAAAGAGCCAGTGGAGGCTGGGAAAGTCCATAGGTGAGGACGGAGCAGAGAGCGGCAGCCACCTTTGAGGGATGGGTGGGAACGGTGCTTGTGATTCTGTGAAACGTTTCAAAATTCAAACTATGAGTGGAATTTGGGGTTGCTTCTGGTCCCCTGAAGTTCGCCTGGCTATTGGCAATGTCTCTTTTATATTAATTTCCAGGCGTTGGCGGCTTCGGCGAGATCTACCTGTGCAGCGATGACGTCTCCCGCCGCGCGGGCGAGGACGCCCCGCTGGCCGTCAAGATCGAGCCGCACGAGAACGGGCCCCTATTCGTCGAGATGAACTTCTACATCCGCGCCGCGCAGCCGGACGCCGTCGAGGCCTTCAGGAAGGCCAGGAAGCTCAAGTCCCTGGGCATGCCCGTGCTGAGGGGCAGCGGAAGCCACGTACACAAGGGGGAGAGGTACAGGTTCCTCGTCATGGACCGCTACGGCAAGGACATCCAGAAGGTCTTCCAGAACGGCAAGAAGACGTTCGCGGCTAAGACGGCCTACACTCTCGCCATCAAAATTGTGAGTCTCGCGCATGATAAATGGTTGTTTTAAAATATTCATCGAAACCTCATCCTTTTCAGATTGACGTGCTCGAGTACATCCTCTCCAAGGGCTACGTGCACAACGACATCAAGGCCCAGAACCTCCTGCTTGGCCACGGGCGCCACTCCGAGAACGACGTCTACCTGGTGGACTTCGGCCTGGTGTCCAAGTACCAGCGCGAGGGGGTCCACCTGGAGCACAAGCCGGACGCGAGGAAGGCCCACGATGGAACCATCGAGTACACCTCGAGGGACGCGCACATCGGAGCGCACGCCAGAAGGAGCGACCTGGAGATACTCGGCTATAACCTCGTGCACTGGATGTCCGGCACTCTGCCCTGGATGGACTGTCTGACCAACGAAAAGTATGACAGAAATTAATCTGTCAAATGAGTGGTATATTTTTAAAGTTTTTTTGCCCTTTTTCAGGCAAGTCCAGGCTCAAAAGAACGCGTCCATGAAGGACATCCCGACCTTCCTTTCAAGGTGCTTCGGCAGTGACAAACCTGGTGAGAGGAAAAGCATCCTATAATTTAGTCATTGTCTTGCAACGTTTCCTTTCTCTTTCTCAGCCGAGGTCCAGCAGTTTCTCCACTACGTGGCCAAGCTTGACTTCGAGACGGAGCCTGATTACGACAAGTGCAGGAACATCTTCGTCGCCGGCCTCAAGAAGAGGAAGTCGCCGTACGACGGGAGGATCGACTTCGCGCTGCCAAAGTCTCCGCCCAAAAAGGTGGGTAGAACCGCGACCACTCCCAAGAAGAAGAGGGGAGGGGAGGCGGAGGTTGACAGTGACTTGGAAGAAGAGGACGACCTCGAAGAAGTGCTGCCCAAGAAAAAGACTCCTAAAAAGACTGGCAAAGCATCGGCTGCTGCCAAGACCAAAGCTGCTGTTACAAAATCCTCGCCCAAGAAGAGGAAGAATGACGACGGAGAGGACGCCAGCCCGAGCTCCAAGAGGGTGAAGAAGTACAAGGATTCGGCCAGCCAGACCAGCCCTGGGTTCGTCAAGCAGGCCAAGGAGGCCAAAGCGAGAGCTAAGAAGGCCGCCTTGGCAGCGAATCCAGAGATGGACAAGTTTGCTGACAAGGCCAAGAAGGCCGCCGCCAAGGCCAACAGGGTCAACGGGACCTCCAACGGGACTCCCAAGAAAAAGTCCCCTGCAAAGAGGAAGAGCCCTGCGCAGAAGAACGGCGGTGGCAGCGGGGGCGACACCACCCCAGGATTGGCCAATCCGACCCCGACCATGCTTGCCCTCATGAAGAAGAGGGCCGAGAAAGAGGCCGCCCTCACTCCCAAGAGGAAGAGGAAGTAAAAAGGAGCCCTCATCTTGTACCTATGATGCCCCCCACCGGTGAAATGACGGAAGGCCTGATGGAAGAAGAAAGCAGCATTGGGAACGAAACAGAAAACCCAGTGGCATTAGTGACTCGTGACGCTTAAGCATATTAACGCGAGAGATCTTTTTAAAGGTCCTATACATATTTTTTTTCGTTTGTGACTCACCCTTTGCTTGCTGGCCAATTTCATTGCATGGAAAACTCAGTATTCTCTTCTTTCAAAGGCAAATATACTTTTTCGGAAATCTTCACTTCCGCCGCCTTTCTGTTTTTGTTTAGTTCGGATATTATATTTTATCCCAGATTTCTTTAGTTCAAAGGCCCAAGCAAAAGGTGAGCACCAACACTTGGCAGTACCTGAAGTGCTAGTTTTAATCATGAATGTATTTTCAGGTTCGTCCGCGAAGGAGGTCGGTTCGTCCAGCGCCGGCGGCCTCAGCCGACGAAGAGGCCGAGGCCGGCGCCGTCACCCGCTCGGGGGAGAACGAGGAGATGGAGGACTGGTGTTGGGAGAGAATCCTCTGCTCCGACCCTGAGATGCTCTTGCGACAAGCGTCGAGGCAGTCGGAGGACGAGGACGAGTCTCCCCTGGCGGCAGAGCACAGGCTGGTGGACGAAAGGATCCAGAAAGAGAGCCTGAGGAACCCCACCGCGGCCATGCGGGCAATCATGCGGAGGATGGAGGAGAGGGAGAGGGAGCGCGAGAAAATGTCGTGGCAACAGCAGCTCAACCACCTCACCAACAAGGGCAAGGCGGGCAGCTCCGGCAACAAGCAGGACAAGGTGGTTTGGGACCTGACTCCCAACCCGCTAACGCCGGCCATGGAGGAGGTCATCGACATGAGGTCTAAGAGGGTCTCATTCGACTACGACGTACCCATCACGCCGGAGCCGTCGGACTCTGAAAACGGGAGCGAGGAGGAGGAAGGGGATAGCGCCGAAGAAGAGGAGGAAGAAAACAGCGAGGAGGAAGACGAGGAGGAGAACAGCGAGGAAGAAGAAAACAGTGAGGCGGAGGAGAACAGCGAGGCAGAGGAGGATAGTGAGGCGGAGGAGGGCGACGGCAACGTCTCCGACGCCGAGTCCGACTCCAGCCACGAGGAGTTCGTCCCTGCCGCTGCCGAATCAGCTCTCCCCGGCAAGGACCCACCCGAGAGCACGATCGGCGCCAAGGCCCTCCTGGCTACGGCGGAGAAGAGGCAGTCGCCAAGGAAGCCCAGCCCGTCCAAGGTTCAGAGGAGCGGCCTGCTGGCGGTGGAGTATCGCCTGGGGGGAGGAGGGGGAGGGGTCGACCTGGACGAAGACCTCATCAGGGTGCTCAAGGAGGAGGGAGTCTCTGTGGAGCAGCAGAGGCAGGAGCTAAAGAGGTACCACTCCGGAATGGGAAGTAGTGGTGGTGGAGCAGGAAGGAAACAGGCGAGGCAGCAGTCGCGGGTGGAGGACCCGCCGCAAATTCACATTGGCGCATCTTCGGGCCACGTGCTCTCGCCACTCAGGGAGGAGGAGGAGGACCCCAAGCCAGGAACTTCAAAAGCTGCAGCTGCCAAGTCTTCCAAAATATATGACTTTGTCGAATCCGGGGAAGACGCCGTGGACTTTCGCTTCTCCTCCTCGTCTTCCTCCGACGATGATTGGGGCGAAGACATCGTCACCGCTCCTCCCAAGGCGCCGCCGGTGTCACTCTGTGGCGGCCGCTCCCTGCCCCCTCCCCGCCGCATATCCATCCAGAACGAGGTCTCGCCAATCAGAAACAAGGACTCACCCCCGGACCCTATTCCTAGCACTTCTTCTTCCGCAGCCCCGCTGACGCCGTCGACGTCCAAGTCCATGAAGCAGGAGCTGGCCTCTGGCAACACGCCTTCGCTCATGAAGACCCCGCAGATGGACTCGTCGAAGAAGAGCGACCGCGGCATCCTGGTGATCAAGATCACGCGCACCTCAGGTGAAAAGTGGGTGGTCAGCAGCTCAAAGAAGAAAAGGAAGAAGAAGAAAAGGAAGAGGAGCAAGGAGGACAAAGAGGACCCGGCTGAAAATGAGCCGCCGCCCAAGCGGGAAGTGGCCAAGTGTCTGTTCGGAGATGAGAGGAAATCCAAGTCCGCCCCACCTACGGCGCCGGCCTCACCCAGGGAAGAGGTGGAGAAAGAAAATTTCACCGTCAAAGAGATGGCAGGAGACGTGGAGGAGGAGAAAATTGAAGAGGAGGAAGTAGAGGAGGAGGCGCCGAAGCATGAGCGCAAGTCAGCCAACTCGCGCAAGAGGTCATCGGCGCCTTCCAGCCCAGCCAAGACCCGCTCTCACACGGCTCCTCCTGCCAAGAGGACCAGGGCAAACTCTAACGCCAACGCCGCCGGCGCCAGTAACGTTCAAGATGCGCCAGCCGCCAAAAAGGCCAGAAAGCCAAAGGCTGCCGCGGGCGCAGCGGCAAAGAAATCGAAGACGGCGGCCCCAAAGGCCAGGAAGCAACCAGAGTCTTCCAAGGCTGTTTCATTGAAGGGCAAAGGCGGGAAAACAAAGCGAAGCGTTGCCTCCGCCGCTCCAGCCCCCAAACAGCCTGAGGCGACCAAGAAGCGAAAGGTTTCTGTCCCCCGTCGCGTTATGCCGGCCAGGAGCTTCAACTGGGAGCAGGTCCTCCACTCGGACCCGGAGAAGATAATGAAGCAGAGAAAAAAGTGAAAATGAATTGTCATATTAGGAAGACAACATTGATATGGCTCGGGATCTGAAATTATGTAGGAATACTCTTCCCTTCTATTACACGCCCCCACTTTTGAGTTGTGATGATGACCATTGATTGGCCTCTTTGTACTCGCATTTTAGATGTCTCCCAAAGTGAATCAATTGTCCGATTGCCCGTTATAACAAACAGCATAGCTTCCCTAGCTCCCCCACCCCCTCAATTGGCAGCTTTTTTGTTTTAGGGATTACTTTAATTTTTCGCCCCAAATTTTGAAGTGACCAAGATTCTAAGATAGAAAAAGTAGATCTCTCCCATGGCGAATAATTGAGCAATCGGCTGTGAAGAAACGGAAAAAGATTTGTTGAGGTCAACCTTGTTATCGCCGTTAAGAAAACCAATTTTATACTGCAGTTACCGCACATTTCACCAAAATATCGTGTTTGTCAAAAGACGAGGAAAAAGTTTTCGCCAAAAATGCAATCGCATAAAAGAGGAAAATGATCCACATTTGAGATGCCTCCAAAACAAGTTCCATGCCCAACTCCATACGAATTAGAAAAACAAAGTAGCGAGCAAACACCCCACCAACTCTTCCAGTGTCGAGCGTTTCATACTTCCCATATAGAACAAGTACCCCGTCATAGGCAACGAACAAATTTGATAGAATCCAAGGAAGACGCAATAAAGAATTTATAACAAAAAAGTCACGTCCCTCATGCGTGTGTGTCCGTTAGAGATTGTATATATTTTTTTCCGGCGAAAGAGGAGAGATCGAAAAAAGATTCAACGTGGTTTCCGTCAAAATTAGGTACATCCTCTGTCTTTTTTACCGCTTGGAAGAATAGAGTACGTCGTACACCGTACCGTATGTATAGGAATCGCACACCTTTCCCGCCACCGCACCTACAATATAGACTAGAGTCACTAGACAGTACCGTACTAATAGTTTCTTATAATCTGCTAAGTTGGAATGTTCGCTTTTGAGACGCAGCAATATTCAGTTAGTAGCAGTGGTTTCATATGATCGTTCAATAGGCAATTCGTTTGGGCGAAGATTCCTGGGCCAGATGTCTTATTTGAAGTCGTCTATTATGTCTTTTCTTCGTTTCAGTGATCACAACACGATTTTTTTCTCCTCTCGGTCTCTACCCCACGTTCTTTCGGGGGATTCAAAAGTCAGTGATTGCAGTCCTGCTTCCGCTCTTCTTTGTGGTGACGGCGGCCGAGGCCGGGTCGTAGAGCGACACGGTGGAGTGCCGCGGGTCACCGGCCGATAGCGCCCCCGCGCCGCACTGCAGGCCGAGCAGGGCAGACTCGAAGCCGCGGCAGTCGGCGGAGGCGTCGCCCGTGCTGTGGCGCTTCCCGGAGGCGAAGTAGGAGGTGACGGAGACGCCAGGGACCACGGAGATGGCGCCTGCAACGGCGGAGGCGGCGGTGGCAGCGGGAGGAGGTCCGGGCTGGGGCTGATCGCCGTTGCTCCTGTACTTGACGACGACATCCCCGTCCGGCCCCTCGTGGTCCCGCACGTCCTCGTCGCTGCAGATGTCGATGGAGATGAGCGGTGTGCGGTCGGGGGGCTTTCCTCCTCCCCCGCCACCGCCAGGGCCACTGATGCCGCCGATTGTTGAGCTCTGGAAGTGAAAAAGAATTAAATTAGCACTAGTTAATTTAATTCGCATTTTTCTCCCTTGCCTCTCCGTCAGTCTTGTCGCAACCAGAGTGGAAGATGAGTTTGGAAAGCCGCTTTTGCTGCTGCTTGAGCGTGGACGCAGCGGTGCTGGGCGCCTGTTGCTGTTGCTGTTGTTGCTGTTGTTGCTGTTGTTGTTGCTGCTGCTGCTGGAGGTGCTGCTCCATCTTGAGCTGCTTTTTAAAGCTCCTCATCCTCCCCGGCACCGAAGGGGAAGCGGCCGGGGCGAAGGAGGCGGTGGAGGAGGAGGACGGGAGGGACTGCTGGTGCGGGAGCGGGTTCCAAGAGGAGTGGATCCGGCGACGGTTCGAGGACGAGGAGGAGGGAGGGGCCTCCTCGTCGCAACCTGAGAAAGTTAAAAATAACTGTTTTTAAAGCAAATGATTTATCCTGTAAAGTAAAACACCTTTGGACAGCACACCGAGTAGTTATGTTACAGGGAGAAGTCGACAATGGAGGCATATATTTTTCCATGAAAAAAGGATTGAGCCCATTAGAAGAAGAGAAAATGCCCCAAATGGAAACATCTTTTAGATCATATATCCTGTACTGTAGAACAGAAAACTCCCGCCGTCGCCTTGGACCGCATGTCTTGTCAATCGATCGTGCAGATGAAACATTTCTTTCTCCCGGTTGGTCCGTCGCATGCCGAAGAAGGGTTTCATTAAACGTGTAAAAAGGTGAAGGAAATTTTACGGCAAATGAAAGAGGAGCGGGAATTTCTTAAGCCAACACCCACTATGAGGTAAAGGGATAAAGGGGAAAAGGGAACGTCGATATGGGTGAGCTTGGAGGTGACTTTTTTGCAGTCTTTCGAGTAGGTGTCGGCGGTGCCATGTCCGTGTTCAGTCTTACTCTGTTGGGCTCTGGACTGTCATATGGCCGAATGCTTGTAGGAGGAGGAAGAGGAGGAGCCTAAGAGAATTCCACGGTGGGGATAATAAAACACGGATTTGAAAATGAGGAGATGTCCCCACTACCTTCGTTTTTGATGATATCCCATTCCCCCCCTTTTCTGCGGTACAACACTTGACAAAATATTTTAGTAAAATCCGTTCCAGCACAATTTTACGAGAAAGGACTCACCTCCTGCTCCTCCTCCTCCAGTCGAGCTGAGCAGCTTCATGATCCTCCTCCTGTTCTTGACGACGTACTCCTCCAGCATTGCTGCCGGGAACTCGGTCTGGGTGCCGCGGTCCGAAGTCATCGGCGGCAGCGGGGGTGCCGGGAGGAAGACCGGAGGAGCTAAAAGGAAAAAGTAGCTTTTTCCTACATTGCTGCAAAATGTTTTGTATCAACTCCGTACCTTCCCCGTCTGCCGATGTGGCCACTGATGCCGCCGCCGTCAGCCTGTGCAACTGACACACCGCCCTCCGGAGCTGAAAGGGACACAAAAAGAAGACGGTAATTGGAAAATGCGACCGAGACCAGGTCAGAAGTCGAAACGGGAAAATGTCATGAAATATGGGGGCGATCATTTACACGGTTAGTTCTCCTTCGCAAAAATCCCAGGAAAAAATGCTTCTCGCTCAGCTAGCTTTAAATTAATATTTTTTCCCCGGCTCGGTTTTTCCCGCAATTCATGTCGTTCTTTTTACGTTCGTGTTCCTTCATCCCCTTCTGCCTTCCTCCTTCTTTTTTCTTGCCGTCTCATTTTCTTCCAACCTTCTTCTTCCCCTCTTTCCTTTCTCCTCCCAATCCCTTCTTCCCCTCCTCCTCCTCCTACGGAGTCGAGGCTGGGCGGCCTTTGAAAAATGAGCCGGGCTTTGCAAACAGTCAAGATTCATTTCCCTCCCCCCTTCTCTTCGAAGGGATTCTCCACCCTTATATAAAACCTGAATATTTTCCATGTTCCCAAGTGTCTCCCAAGTTTGGAAATACGTACGTTCCGCTTCCCGCCCATTCTAAGTAGAAATGAACCCCCTTGGGTATTGGTACCGTAGACCTTTTTGATTTAATGCTCCTCTGGGCGGGCGGGCGAGGCCTTTCTTTTTCTCTCTGGATGGATGGGCGGAGGGCTTTTTTACTCTCATTTCGCTCTCTTCCCTCGACCTTTCCACTATTTTTTTCACCTCGTTCCTCTCGGAGCTCCAGAGGCGATTCATCATGATCTGAAGGGAAGGGATTGAGCTGACGCTTGAGGAGGATGGTTTGGGGAAAAGGAAGGAAGGACGTAACTGGTTGGGGGAAAACTCCCTTTTCAGAAAACCGACGCGAAAAAGACTTTTTGTCCTAACTCGTCTCTCCTTTCACGAGGTGAAGGTATCGCTGAATAGCGATAGCAGTGCACACGTCCGGTGGGGATATACTTGGGGGGGAAAGGGGAAAGCGGGGCCTGGGCTCCTCCCTCCAGTCGCTCTCTCCCGGCCTCCTTTTCGCCACCACATCGCCGAATCGCCCTCGGGCTTCGAAAGCGGACGTGCGAACATCTCCTCCTTTTCCTTTATGCCGCCGTCTCGCTTTCTATCATTAATTCATTGACCCACCCTCATTCTCCCCCGCTCAAGCCATGGTGGTAGACGGCTTCTTCTTGCACAGAGGGAGGGGGGGAAACTTCCTATGGGGTAAGAAAAACAAGGCCCCACCGCCGAACTTTGAGAAGAGTACGGAGAATTTCGGAGGGCCCTTCTTGCCCTCGCCCTCCATTGTTTCTGGCCCTTGTCCAAAAGGCGAAAGGGAGGGAAGGGGAGGAGGTATCCTGCCAAGCGCCCATTGATGTGTTTGGTTATCTTCAAAACTTTTAATGAAAAATGTCAATACAAACAAAGCTTTCCCATTCTCGTCTTTTGGGATGAAATTTAAATATATCATCCCCACATGTCCTGGACAAACATAGAGCCGGTCGTCTTCTATTTTTCGAGCCGATATTGGTTGTAACTTTTGCATGGGGCGCCTTTTCTTCTCATTTGCGGCGGAAGAAGAGCAGTCTTG
>JAAUYJ010056874.1_pt1 | contig 18026 bp, 12 predicted proteins | sample 7278031 | NCBI WGS metagenome assembly JAAUYJ01 (sample SAMN14350222, study PRJNA611818) | marine sediment metagenome | isolation source: surface marine sediment (1.8m) | place: French Polynesia: Moorea | collected 2018-08 | reverse complement strand
CGACTACTTCGGCGAGACGCGGCCGCAGGTGCCAACCGCGGACGGTGTGCCCGAGCAGGCCAACCGCCGCACCGAGATCGAATTCGAGAGGTAGGTCTCGGAAGCAATCGAACCGGGACCCCGGGCCGAATCGGCCGAAGGGGTCCCGCCCCCTCGGATCGGGAGCTGCCGTCATTCGGCAGCTCCCCTTTCTTTTTGCCGGTCCCGATGCCTTCCAAACCGATAAGCCGTGGCGGCCTGCGGCCGGCCGCCGGTAATTGCGTCTTGACCCGGCAGGCGGGGGCGGCTTCTTTGCCGGTGTCCCCGGCGGGCGCGTTGGGGTAAATTCGGCCCGAATCCAAAAGAACCGACCGACCTGAGGAGTAGCACCGGGTGCGAGAGCCTGATTCGACGGGCGACTTGGCAGACCTCCGCGGCGATCCGGTCCAGCGCGGGCGCGGGGCGGTTCGCCGCTGGCCCCTGCTGGCGCTGCCCTTGCTCATCTCGGCTTGCGAAGTCCCCTACCCGCCGCCCGACAAATCCTTAGGCGGCCAGTACGCGCAGGAGAGCCAGGCGCCACGGGAAGCCGAACCCGCCAGCCGGGTCCTGGCCCCCGTCACCCCGCCGCCGCAAAGCCAGGCCGGCCAAGCGGCGGCGCCAAGCGATTCGGTCACGGAGCAGCAGCGGGCGCGGATCATCGCCTTGTCGCGCCGCAGAGCGGAACAGCGGGATCCCGCCGCCGCCAATCCGGCCCAGGCCGCGGCGCCGACCATGGTCGTGACCTCGAAGGGCGCGGCGCCCATGACCCCCGCCGCCCCGTCGGCCGAGCCCGCCTTGGCCGAGTCGGCGAGCGCGGATCCCGGGGCGGCCGCTCCCGAGGCACAGAAGGATTCGACCTGGTATCGGCCCTGGAGCTGGTTCAGCGAGGCCCCGCCGGCCGACTCGGAGCCCGAGACGGCGGAGCCAGCGACGGCCCCCGAGTCGCGCAGCGGCGAGGCGAGCCCGGCGCCGGCGCCCTTGCCCGAGGTCGCGGTCGAGGCCGATGGGGTAGCGGAACAGGAACGCGCCGCCGAAACCGCTGCCGAGCCGCGTTCCTCTTGGTATCGACCCTGGGCATGGTTCGGCGACGAGGAAGCGCCGACAGTGGATCAGGCAGCCGTGGACCGCGCCCAGGCCGACGCGGCGATCCAGGCCAGACGGCGCGCCGAGGTGGCCGCCGAGAACGCATCGGCGGCACGCGAGCAGGCGACCAAGGCGGCCGTGCGTGCGCGGGAAGCCGCGACGAAGGCCGAACAGGCGCTGCAAGGCGTCAAAGCCGACCGCGAGGCGGTCGAAACGGCGACCGAGGCGGCGAGCGAGGCCGCAACGCCGGGGCAGACCGTCACCCACATGCTCACCGCAACCGAACTCGGCGAACGGGCCCAAACCAAAGCGCAGATCGCCGCGCGCGCGGCTGATGCCGCCCGACAGGCGGCCCGGGATTCGGCCGATGCAGCGCGCAAAGCCCAGTCGGAGGCCAAGGCCGCCGATGAGGCGGCTTCGCTCGCCGACGATCTTGAGGACTCGGCCAGCGGCGGCGCGCTTGCCGAGGCGGAACGCGCCGAACGCACCGCGGCACGCGCTGCCGAGGCCGCCGAAACCGAAGCCGAGACGGCCGAGGAAGCCGCCGAACTTGCCGCCGACTCGGCCGAGGCGGCCCGGGAAGCGGAGGACCGCAGCAAGGACCTGGTCGCGGAGATCCTCACGGCGACCCTGGAGACCGCCGATTCGACCGGCGTGATGGCGGAGCTGGAAGCCGCCTGGGCAAGAGGGGAGCGGGCCGGCGGGCAGCAGACCCGCGCCGCCATGGCGCCTGGGGCCGCAGCGCAGCCGGTCGGCGCGGCCGCGTCAGCGCCGGCCCAAGACCCTGGGCCGGAGACGCGACTCGAGGCAGCGACACCGGGCGGCGACTCCGAGTCGGCGACGCTCGCATCGGCCTATCTCGCCGCGGCCGGTCAGGAAGCGGGCGAAGCGGCCGTCGCGCCCGATAGCGGCTCGACAGCGGCCCCGGTTTCGACCGCCGAACAAGCCGAGCCCGCGATTCCCGCCGCGCCGAGTGCCACGGCGGCCCAGGCGAGCGACCGGTCCCTACCCGAGCGGACGCCGGATGCGGCGCCTCGCGAGGCGCTGGCGGAGGCCAGCGGGCCGCCGTCTGAAGCGACGGCGCGTTCGGCCTGGTACAAGCCTTGGACGTGGTTCGGCAAGGACGGTGAGCCCGAGGCCGCGGAACCGGCAGCGAAGGTGCAGCAGGCGCAGACGACCGAAGTTACCGAGCCGGCGCAAGAGGCCGCAGGCCCGGAGCCCGCTGCGGCGGCGGCCAAACCGGTGCCCTCGTGGCTGCCGTCGGAGCAAACCGCCGCGGAACCGCAGGCCGGTGCCACGACGCCGCAGCCGGCGCAGGGCGTTCCAGCGGCGGCGGACGCACTGCAGCCCGAAAACTCCGCGGGGCCCGGACAGGTCGATGAAGCCGACGGCTTTGCAAGCGCCGCAGCGGAGGCCGACAGCCAGGGCCTGACCGAAGCGGCGCGGCGTGACTTGAGCGCGGCGGCGACGGCCGCCCGCTCCGAGGCAAGGCCGCAGCCGGAAAATACGGCCTCCGACACCGGAGATCCGGCGGCCCTCGCGAACGACAACGCCGTGGCACAGGGCGACGCCGAAGCGAGCGGTGAGCCGCCGGCACGGCCGGTCACGGTCGCCGCGGCGGTCATGGCCGATGAAGAGATCCAGGCGCGCTCGCAGGACGCGGCCGAGCAGGCGGAGTCCGACCTCGCCGCGGCGACCGAGGCCGCCTTCGATGAAGATCCTCTGGCGCGTGAGCGGGTCGAACTGTCGACGGAGGTCGACCGCACGGCCCAGGACGCCCAGAACGCCGACACGGAAGCCGTGATGGCGGCCGAGGCCGCCGACGAGGCGCGGACAGCCTCGAGGTCGGCGAAGCAGGCCGTGATCGAGGCCGAAAATGAGAAGAGCGCTGCGCGGCGGGCTTCGGTCGAAGCCGCCGCCCTGGTCGCCACGAGCAAACGCGCGGCCCAGCAGACGGAAGCTGGCAGCGAAGCCCGGGCCAAGGCAGAAGCCGAGATCCAGTCTGCGGAGGCGGCTCTCGAGGAAGCCGAGGCCCGCTTGGAGGCGGCTTCCGAAGCGGTCGAGGCGGCCGAAGAGATCGCGGAAGAAGCCGCCGAGACGAGCCTCGAGGCGGCCGAGCTGGCGCGCGAGAAACAGAACGAAGCAAAACGGGCCAGGGCCGAGGCCGAAGCCGCTTACGCCCAGCGCCAGGCCCTCCTGCCGCCGGCCGACGATCCTTCGATCGCACTGCGCTTGAACTTCCCGGCCGGGGAGGCGCAGTTGACGGAGGATGCGGAGACCGACCTCGCATCGCTTGCAGCGACCCTGCGCGGCCCCAAAGAAAGAAACATCCAGATCATGAGTTACTGGTCGGGCGAAGAGATAGAGGGCAGCAAGGCCAAGCTCCGTGCCCTCAAGCGGGGCATGCTGGTCCGCTCCTACTTGAGGGAAAACGACATCATCTCGACCCGCATCGTCCTGCGTCGTCTGAACAATGACGTGGAAGAGAGCGACGAGTTGCTCGATATCGTGCTCGCCCGACGCTGAGGGCTGTTCGCGCATAGTGTCGCCGCCGTCGCGCTCGCATGTCGCGCGGCGCGTTTCTTGTGCCCGAGTTCAACCCAGAAGCGATTGAATTGTTTTAAGAAAATCGCAACTCGCAGGGCTCAATCTCGGGCCGTCAGCCGTCTAGACAGCCGATACAGACAGTCGATTTAGGCATCCGCGGCCGCCATCGCGGCCCTGGGATCCGTTCGAGAGTTGCGGTCAAAGCGTGTGAAGCGAGTCTCCCAGCAGGCCAAGCCAGGGCAGCGGATACTGCCCGACGTCCGCTCCGCCGGGCGTCCAGGCGTGGGCACCTTGGCGCGCTGCCGGCTCTGCCGCTTGATCACACTGACCGTTTTCGGCGCCATCCTGGTCGTCGAAGCGGCGATCTTGGTGCCGTCCTACATCGGCCAGGAACGGGATCTCTATCGCCGCCTCCAGGAGACGTCACAGGCCGCCGTCGTCAGCGGATTCATCGCCAATGGCCACGCGGCGGAACCCGATCTGCTGACCATCGCGCGAAGGCTCGTTCGAGGATGGGTAAAGGGCGGCGCTCTGTACCACGCGGACGGACGCTTTATCGGGACCTTCGGCGAGGCGCCGGAGCTGATGCTGCAGCCCACGCGCTCGACACGGACCGCTGCCGACGGCACGCGCTTCGAAGTCTTCTGGCCCGGCAGCGAAACCGCCCTGCCCTTCGACGTCGTGGCGCGTCTCGATTCGAGCTGGATCGGCGACGAGCTGCAGAACTTCGTATGGCGCATTCTCGGCCTCGTTCTGCTGATCTCGGGCTTCGTCGCAGGGGTCACGATCTTCATCCTCGGGGGTCTGGTTCTCGGGCCCTTGCTGCGGGTCCGCGCGCATCTCTTCGCGGCGGAAAAGGATCCAGCCAATGCGGACGCCTACCTGCTGGACCCCTCGGAGCGGGGCGAGCTCGGCGACATCGCCACGGCGCTCAACAAGTTCCTGTTCGCCGTATCGGAGACCAGACGGCAACAGCTGCGCGACCGGGAGCAACGCTTCAAGGACTTCGCGGACGCGGCCTCGGACTGGTTCTGGGAAACCGACAAGACGCTCAAGATCCGCTACCTCTCCGAGCGCTTTGCCGAGCGCACGGGGGTCGATCCCAATCGATGGCTCGGCAAGTCGCCGGCCGATCTCCTGCTCCAAGGGGCAAGTCCGGCCGAAGAAGCGGACACGGAAGCCGCCCGGCGCAGCTATCTCGCCGATCTGGCGGCGCGACGGCCTTTTCGCAACGTCGTTCACCCCTGGCGCTGTAAGGACGGGGCGATCCGCTATTTCTCGATGAGCGGCATCCCCTCCTATGACGACAGCGGACGCTTTAAGGGCTATCGCGGATCGGCCACCGACATCACCGACCGGCGCCGCGCCGACGAAGCCCTGCGCGAGGCGATCGACGAAGCCGATGCGGCCAACCGGGCGAAGTCCGACTTCTTGGCGACCATGAGCCACGAGATCCGCACGCCGATGAACGGCATCCTCGGCATGACGGGACTACTCCTCGATACCGAGCTCGACGAGGAGCAGCGGCGATACGCGGACACCATCCAAGGCTCCGGCGAGGCGCTGCTCGAGATCATCAACGACATCCTCGACTATTCGAAGGTCGAGGCCGGTCGCCTCGAGCTGGAACCGACCGACTTCGAGATATCCGCCGTCGTCGAATCGGTGGTCGAGCTGCTCGCGACGAGGGCCCGAAGCAAGGGCATCGAGCTGGCCAGTTTCGTCAGTCCAAAGTTGCCCGAGAGGCTCCACGGCGACGTCGGGCGCCTGCGGCAAATCCTGCTCAATCTCGTCGGCAACGCGATCAAGTTCACCAAAGAGGGCGGCGTGACCGTCGAGGTAAATCCTGCGGCCGGCCAAGAGAGGATCCGAGACAGTGGGCTGACGCTTCGCATGGAGGTCACGGACACCGGAATCGGGATCGCGCAAGCCGACCAGCGGCGGCTGTTCGAACGCTTCACTCAGGGCGATGCCTCGATGACCCGCCGCTACGGCGGTACCGGACTCGGCCTGGCGATCTGCAAGCAGCTCGCCAATCTGATGGACGGCGATATCGGCGTGGTCAGCAAACCCGGGCAAGGCAGCACTTTCTGGGTCACGCTAGAGCTCGGGCTCGCCAAGGAGAGCGACACCGTCGCGTCGGGCTCGGCGGCGTCGCTGCTCTCGGTTCTTTCCGGGCGCCGCGTCCTCGTCGTCGACGACAACGAGGTGAACCGCCACATTTTCGAGAAGCAGCTCCTCGCCTGCGGCATGGAGCCGCGTGTCGCGAGGGACGGAGACAGCGCGCTGCAGTTATTGGAGGCCGCCCGAAGTGAAGGCCATCCCTTCGACGTGGCGATTCTCGATCACATCATGCCGGACATCGATGGCAGGGAGCTCGGCCGCTTCATCCGCGATCAGGAAGGCCCGTCGATGAAGCTCGTCCTGTCCTCCTCTTCCGGCCTATTGAACCATGACCGCGAAGTCCAGGCTTCGGGCTTCGATGCCGCGCTGCCGAAGCCGCTGCGCCGCTCGGTGCTGCTGACGACGCTGACGCGCCTCTACGGCGTGGACGCGCGTGCCGCCGACGACACCGAGGCGGTCGCCGAGCCGGATCCGCGATCCGCGCCGAGCGTCGGTTTGCGGATTCTCGTGGTCGAGGACAACAAGGTAAATCAGCTGTTGGCGACGACGATGCTGAAGAAGGCCGGCCATCGCTGCGATGTGGCGAGCAATGGCATCGAGGCGATCGAGGCGGTGCGATCCCGGCCCTTCGATCTCGTCCTGATGGACGTCCAAATGCCTGAGCTGGACGGTTTCGCCGCCACCCGGCGCATTCGCGCCCTGGCCGAAGAGACGTCGAAGACACCGATCATCGCCATGACGGCGAACGCGATGCGCGGCGATCGAGAGCGTTGCCTGCAGGCCGGTATGAACGACTATCTCTCGAAACCGATCGATCAGGCCGAGATGTTCCGCAAGATCTCCCATTGGTGCGGCCTGGATGGAGATGGCGGCGGTCCGGGCGAGGCGCCGGCTGCAGCCAACCGGGAGCCTGGGGCCCACAAAGCGGACGCAGAGCTCAGATCACTCCTCTCCGAGATCGACGAGTTGGAGCAGCTCCTTTGGAAAACCAAGGCGGACGCTTAGATCACGAGCGGGAGACCCCAAGGCAAGGCAAATATCCCTTCGATTTCGTCGGTTTTTCCACAGCTCTTCTTAGAATTGTCACACCCCATGGTCCCTTGCCGTGCTATGGCTTAACCAATGTATTACCAAAGTTAACCCTTCATTAACGCTGCCGGGTTTTAATCGGCACAAGGGTTATCACGCAGGGGTTGCAAAGACATGACCACGACGCAGCGCGAGACGCAGCGCAAGAACGCCTTGTCGGCCGCCAAAGAGGCGGTCAGGTCCTATTCCCGGAATCCGTCCGAATCGAACGCCGATCTGGTGCGTGAGGCCTGGCTTCGGGTCAGGCGATCGGCGGCCGATCCGCGCCATCTCGGCCAGATGCGCAAGGTCCTCGACGAGGCCGGCATCCACTAGCCGCTTCCCGCGGGCCGCAGCTGAAGAGCTGAAGCCGGCGGCCTTAAAAGCCGCCGGTTTCTGGGCTGTCCGACGCCTGGAACGCGCGCTCGGTTCATACGCGACCGTAAACAATTGAAACAATTATCCCGCGGCGTGAAGTCGTCGCGAAACGGCGTGTGCCTACTTGTATCCTCGCAGCGGACGGCCGCGATCGGGATTGACCCATCGCAGCGAGATGCTGAAACCGCTGGCAGCCATCGCTTTGGACGAGGAACGAGACAATGTCCGAATTCGCGCAAACGAGCCCCCGTTCGCTGGGCCCTACGCCTGACCATCCCTTCTACTTCTCGGAGATGCGCGTTTCCGGTCGCCTCGTGTTCGACCCCTTCCAACACGCCATCGACCACGCGGCGCAGAAGATCGTCTCCTTGAGCAGCTCCGTGCATCGGCGCTGGTCCGAGGCCCGCAATCGGGCGGTTCTCAATTCCATGTCCGATCACGCGTTGAAGGACCTCGGGCTGCATCGCTCCGAGATCCAGCGGGCCGCGGCGGACGTGGAACGCGGCGTCGATCCGCGCCGTTCGGCCGACTGAGGCGGGACCCGGTCAACCGGTCAAGGAAAGCAGCCGTTCGCCCAAGACACGCGGAATGCCCGCCGGCGTCGGCAAAACCGTGACGCCGGCGGCCTCCAGGGCTGCTTGCTTCGCAGCATGGGTGCCGCGGTCGCCCATGACGATGGCGCCGGCGTGGCCCATCTTGCGGCCCGGCGGCGCGGCGGCCCCGGCGACGAAGGCCACGACGGGCTTGGACATGGCCGCCGCGACGGCCGCGGCCTCCTCCTCCATGGCGCCGCCGATCTCGCCGACCAGCGCGACGGCCCGGGTGCGGGGATCGGCGTCTAGGGTCGAGAGCGCATCGCACATGGTCGTGCCGATGATCGGATCGCCGCCGATGCCGATGAAGGCCGAGATGCCGAAGCTGGCCCTCACCAGTTCGAGGCAGACCAGGGTGCCCAAGCTGCCCGAACGCGAGACCACCCCGATCTCGCCCGGGCGAAACACGCTCTCGTTGAAGGCCGGCATGAAGCCGACGAAGCATTCGCCCGGCGTGACCAGACCCGCGGTGTTCGGTCCGACCACCTGAGCCCCCGCGTGGCGCGCGGCGGCGAGAACCCGCATGACGTCGCGCACCGGCACGTGCTCGGTCAGGATGACCAGCTTCTTGATGCCCGCCTCGAGCGCGTCGAGCGCCGCCGCCATCACCCCCAGAGGCGGGACGAAAAGCACCGAGACGTCGATCGGCCCATCCTTCGCCGCCTCGACCGCCGAGCCCCAGACCGGCAGGCCGAGATGGCGCGAGCCCGCTTTCTCCGGGTTCACGCCGCCGATGACTTCGGTGCCGTAGTCGCGCATGCGCTCGGCCCAGAAGCTGCCCTGGCGTCCGGTGATGCCTTGGACCAGGAGGCGCTCGCCGCCGCGCACGATCATCCGGCGGCCTCCGCGGCGGCGCCGACGGCGGCCCGCACCGCGTCGTCCATGTGCTCGAAGGGCTCGATGCCGAGCTTTTCGCGCAGCATGGCGATGGCCTCGGCCTCGCCGGTGCCGTGGACCGAGAAGAACACCGGCACCTCGGGCCGGACCTCCGGCCAGGCTTCGAGCAGACCGCCGACCATGACGTCGGTCCGCGCGAAGGCGCCGCAGAAGTTCACCACCAGGCTCTTGACCCGCGGGTTGGACAGGACGACCTCGAGCGCCGGCTTGCCCAGCGTATAGGCGTCGCCGCCGATCTCCAGGAAGTTGGCCGGCCGGCCGCCGTAGTGGCTGACCGCATCCATCGTGGTCATGGTGAGCCCCGCGCCGTTCGCCAGAACGCCGACGCTGCCGTCCAGCTCGATGTACTTGAGCCCCAACTCGCGGGCTTTGGCTTCGAGCGCGGTCAAGCGCTCCGGTTCGGCGGCGGCGGCGAGCTCGGGCCGGCGCGCGGCGCCCGATTCGTCGAGCACCAGCTTGGCGTCGAGCGCGATCAGTCCGCCTTCGGTGGTCAGCGCCAGGGGATTGATCTCCAAGAGCTCGGCATCGCTCTCCAGGTAGAGCGCGTAGAGCCGCACCACCAGATCGGCGAGCGCCTCGGCCATGTCGCCGAAGCCGAGGCTCTGCAGTTGCGTCAACAGGGCCGCCGGCGCCAGGCCCTCCGCGATGTCGATCGGCCAGCGCAGCAGCCGCGCGGGATCCTGCGCGGCGAGCGCCTCGATCTCCATGCCGCCCTCGGGCGAGAAGAGCAGCAGCGGGCCCTTGGAGGCCGGATCGTTGAGCACCGCCAGGTAGAGTTCGCGCTCGACCGCGACCCGGGCTTCGACCAGGACGCGCTCGACCCGATGGCCGGCGATCTCCGTGCCGAGGATGCGCTCTGCCGCGGATCCGGCCGCCGCCGCGTCCCCGACCAGGGCGATGCCGCCGGCCTTGCCGCGCTTGCCCGCCGGCACCTGGGCCTTGACGGCGCAGGCGCCGATGGCCTCGGCCGCCGTGACGGCCTCGGCCGCCGCCGTGCAGAGCCTGCCCTGCGGGACCTGGATGCCGCCTCGAACGAGCAGGGCCTTGGCCGCATGCTCCTCGAAGTTCATCCGGTCACTTTCCGAACTTCGTCCAATGGCCGCCGAACAAGGCCTCTTCACTCGGCCGGTCCTCGGGAATCGTCGTGACCAGCGACGTGATGTTGATGAAGTGGCGGTAGTTGAGGTTCTCCGAGACGGAGTTGCCGCCCCAGGTGCCGCAGCCCATCGAGAGCGTGAAGGGCAGGCCGCAGGTGAAGCCGCCGCCGTTGGAGAAGGTGTGCGCCTGGTTGACCAGGACGCGCGCCACCGGCAGCGCCTCGGCCAGATCCTGGGCCCGCGCCATGTCCGCGGTGTGAATGCCGCAGGAGTGGCCCTTGCCCTGGTAGTCCAGGATCGCGCCGACCAGACGCTTGGCGTGCTCGAAGTCGCGCGCCCGGTAAACGGTCAGGACCAGCGACAGCTTCTCGCCGGAGAGCGGGTGCTCGGGGCCGGTACCCTCTTCCTCGACCATGAAGAAGCGCGCGAATCTCGCCGCCTCCGGAAAGCCGAAGGCCTCGGCCAGGTGCGACGCGCCGCGGGCGATGACCCGGCGGTTGAGCTGGCCCTCGACCCAGAGCGTGTCGACGATGCGCGCCCGCTCCTCGGCCGTGCAGCGGTAACCGCCGACCGCTTCGAAGGCGGCCATCATCTCGTCGTAGACCTCGTCCAGGATCACGACCGCGTTCTCCGAGGAACAAGAGGTGCCGCTGTCGAAACACTTGGAGCGCATGATCTTCTCGGCCGCGGCCTCGAGGTCGGCGTCGGCGTCGACGATCACCGGCACGTTGCCCTTGCCGACGCCGATCGCCGGCGTGCCGCTGGAATAGGCCGCGCGCACGTTGATCTGGTCCCCGGTGCAGACCACCAGGTCGGCCTGTCGCATCAAGGTCGCCGTCACCTCGAAGTCGATCGGCTGCGGCAGCACCTGGACCAAGTCCTCCGGGGCGCCGACCTTGGCCAGTTCGGCGCGCATGACGGCGACCGTGGCGGCGGTCGCGGCCCAGGCCGCCGGCGAGGGCGAGATGATCACGGCGTTGCCGCCCTTGATCGCCATCATTGCCTTGTTGACCGGTGTCGCGCAGGGATTGGTCGAGGGCGTGATCGCCGCCACCACGCCGACCGGCTTGGCGTACTTGACGATGCCCAGCGCCGGGTCTTCCTCGATGATGCCGGTCGAGCGCACGCGCATGAGGTCGCGCAGGGTGCCGAAGGTCTTGCGCTGGTTCTTGATCACCTTGCTCTCGACGTCGCCGATGCCGATCGTGTCGACCGCGATCTCGGCCAGGCGACGCGCGTTCTCCGGCTTGTAGAGCGACCATGCAACCGCCGTCACGGCCTCGTCGAGCTTCTCCTGGCTGCTGCTGTCGAAGGCCGCCATGGCGGCCCGCGCCTTTGCCACGAGGCCGCGGACCAGCTCTTCCGGGGTCGTGCCGGTCGGATCGATTTCGGCGAAGGGGTGGGCGATCAACGGCTTATTCATCGTAACATCTCCGTGTTTCGGCCGCGGGGGGCCTTGTTCCAGGCCGCCGCACCGGTCATGCCGAAGCGCGAGATCTGATTTGGTTTCTGTGACCCACTCGGCTTTGGCACCGCCCGGCGGCACCGACTGCGTTTCTTTTTCTTTCACCTTAACCAAGCCGCTCCGGGTTCTTCGTCAGCCTTCTTCGTATGGGGGCAATTCGTTTTTCATGCAGGCGCGATGATGACCTTCCGCCGCCCGCCGAGGACACCTTAAGATATATTTGAATCAGCGAGTTAGCTCCGGTTTCGCGGTCGCCGAAAGGGCGTCGCCAAGGTCTTGGCGGTCGCGCTGGTTCGCGCAATATGAGAATTTAATCCATCTTTTACAACCACTATCCGACCGACCGCTGGGCCGGCCGGCGGAGCGCGCCGTAGACGTTCCAGAGGACGGTGAGCAGCGCGGCGGCGAGCAGCAGCGCCGCGATCGGCCGCCCGAGCAGGGCAATGGGGTCGTAGCCGAGCATCTGCATCGACTTGGTGAAGCTGGACTCGCCGAGATTGCCCAGGATCAGGCCGAGCACGATGCCTGCCACCGAGTAGCCCGAACGGCGCAGGAAATAGCCGGCGATGCCGGCCAGATACATGACCCAGATGTCGAGCACCAGGTTGCGCAGGGCATAGGCGCCGACGGTCGCGATCATCAGGATCGCCGGCGCCAGGAAGTGGAACGGGATTCGCAGCAGGTGCACGACCGTCTTGGTCTGCAGGTAGCCGAGCGCCAGGATGAAGCAGTTGGCGAAGAACATGGCCGCGAAGACGACCCAGACCAGCTCCTTCGAGGTCATGAAGACCAGCGGCCCGGGCTCCATCCCGTGGATCTGGAACACGCCGATCATCATCGCGGTCAAAGCGCCGCCGGGCAGTCCCAGCGCCAGCAGCGGGATCATGGCCGCGCCGGTCGCCGCGTTGTTCGCCGTCTCCGAGGCGACCACGCCGCCCAGCTCGCCCTCGCCGAAGCGGCGCGAGGGCGCCCAGCGCACCGCCTCGTTGTAGCTGAGGAAGGCCGCCAGGGTGGCGCCGATGCCCGGCAGGATGCCGGCGAAGAAGCCGATCAGGACCGAGCGGACGACGGTCACCTTGAGCCGCCAGAATTCGAGCCAGCGGGGGAAGTCGAGGTTGACCTTGATCTTGCCGCCGCCGCCGGCCAGCCGGCCCGAGCCCTGGGTGAAGACCTCGGCGACCGCGAAGAGGCCGAGGATCATCGGGATGAAGTGGATACCCGCCAGCAGGTAATAGCTGTCGAAGGAGAAACGGCCGATGCCGTCGGCCGGGTCGGTGCCGATGGTGGCGATCAGCAGCCCGAGGCAGATCGACAGCAGGCCCTTCCAGAGCGTCTCGGCGCCGACCGAGGCGGAGACCGCGAGCCCGAAGCAGATCAGCGCGAAGATCTCGGGCGGTCCGAAGGCGCGCACGGCCCAGCCGGCGATCACCGGCGTGGCGCTCATCATGACCAGCGCCGAGCAGATGCCGCCGAAGGCCGAGCAGATCACCGCCGCGCCGATCGCCTTGCTCGCCTCGCCTTTCAGGGTCATGGCGTAGCCGTCGACGGCGGTGGGCGCGTTCTCCGGCGAGCCCGGGATGTTGAACAGGATCGCCGTGATGGCGCCGCCGAAGACGCCCGAGCAGTAGATCACGGAATAGAGCATGATGGCGTGGGTCGGCGCCATCGACGCGGTGAAGGGCAGCAGGACGGCGCCCAGGGTCAGCATGTTGATGCCCGGGATCGCGCCGAACAGCATCCCGCCCAGCAGGCCGCCGAAGAAGATCAGCAGGCCGATCGGGTCGGTGAAGAGGCTGGTCGTCCCGACGATAAACTCCGCCATGCACCGGCGCCCCTAGCGGACCGCGACCAGGAACCAGTTGCTGACCTCGTAGAAACCGGGCCAGGTCCCGAGCGGCAAGGCGACGAAGAACAGCTTGGTGAAGATCAGGTTGATCAGCGCGTAGATCAGCAGCGGCACGCCGACGAGGTAAGCCCAGCGCGTTTCTCCAAGCAGCAGCAGATAGAGCGCGAGAAAGAACGGCGTCGTGACGTAGAAGCCTGCGCGCGGCAATAGCAGCAGATAAGCCAGCGGCAGCGCCAAGATGCCAGCGAGCAGGATTGCGCGCCGCGGATCTAAGCCCCCGCCCGGCCGAAAACGCCAGCGGCGTGCCGCGTCGGCCGACTGCGCGCGGAGCGATTTGACGCGCGCGGCTGCATGAACCACGGCCGCCAACACCATGAGCAGCAGGATCGCGCGCGGCCAGCTCGCTGCGCCCCAGGCGTAGGTGCCGGTTTCGCCCGAAAACTCGAAGGTCAGGGCATAGGCGGCGCCGGCCAGGGCGAGCCAGAAGGACAGCTCGCCCAGGATCAGGGCGCGTTCGCGGGATGACAGCATCGGCACCGAGCGTTTGCCCGCCTACTCGATCAGTCCGATCTCCTTGTAGACCTCGCTGTAGGTCTTCACGGCCGCGTCGATGAGCCGCTTGGATCCGGCGGTGTCGCGGTAGCTGTCGATCAGTGTCATGAACTTCGACTCGTTGAACTTCTGAAAGCTCTCGGAATCGAAGGCCTGCTTGCAGGCCGCCTCGAGATAGCTCCGCCGCTCCGCCGGCACGTTGGGATGCGTGTAGAAACCGCGGAACCGCAGCAGAGGCTCGAAGTCGACACCGGCATCCTTGGTGGTGGGCACTTCGGCGAAAGCCGAGGGCCGCTCGCCGAACAGCGTCAGGATCGGCTTCATCTGCTTGGCTTCCAGGAAGCTGCGGACGTCACCGGGCTGCTCGAAGAGCGCGTCGACTTGCGCGCCGATCAATGCGGCGTAGCGTTCCGCTGGTTTATCGAAGGCGATCTGGTTGGTCTCGAAGCCGAGGGCCTGTTCGATCTTCAGCATGTTGACCCGTTCCATCGAGCCCTTGTTGCCGACGTTGGCCACGGTGACCTTGCCCGGGTTGGCCTTGGCGTAGGCCGCGAAGGAATCCCAATCGGAGAAGCGCTCGTCGTCGGCGCGCACGTAGATCTGGCTGAAGGTGATCTGCGCCATGCAGATCGGCTGCCAGTCCTTGCCCGGGTGCTCCTTTTGCTTGCCGGAGACGTGATTTGTCACCGAGTCGTCGGTCGTCTCGAAGATGGTGTAGCCGTCCTTCGGTGCCGCCATGAAATCCGGCACCGCCGCCATGGCGCCGCCGCCCGGCTTGTTCACCACTTGCACGCCTGCGCCCACGACCTTCTCGAGCGCGGCGGCCATGGCGCGGCTCAACTGGTCGGAGCCGCCGCCCGCGCCGTACGGCACGATGATCGTGAGCGGCCGTTCGGGAAAGCCGTCGGGCTTGTCCAACGCCGAGACGGCGCCGGGGATCACAAGGCTCGCGGCGACGGCCAGCGATGCCAGCCGGATGTTCCACGTCTGCATGACTTTGCTCCCTTGCGGCGGCACGCTTCGGCCGCCTCCAACACGAAACCAGCTGTTGTTCTAGCAATGGTCGTCCTAGTTTGCCTGCCCTATGTGACTTGGCGGCGAATTTCTCTTGATTTTTCGATTATCGGGACGGTATGTCCTGTTATTAGGAATGCGACGTCTCCCTGAACGGACGCGTTCGCATCCACACAGCAGGTCGCCCGTGAGATGACAGATACTGCAACCCTAGAGCACAAGTCGCCCCAGCCGGGGTCGATGCAGCGGCCGGAACGCGGCTCGGCGCTGTTCAAGGCGCTGGCCGTGCTCGAGGCGGTGTTCCGCCACGAGCGGCCGGCTTCGCTCGCGGAGATTTCCACCGAGCTCGCGCTGCCGCGCCAGACCGTGCACCGGGTGTTGCAGCAGCTCGAGGCGAACGGGTTGTTGCTGCGCGATGCCACCGGCGAGCGTTACGTCGTGGGCCCCGGCATGACCCGTCTGGCGCTCGAGGCCTTGGCGGCCTCCCGGCAGACGGGGCCGGGCCATGCCGTCCTCGAGGCTCTGGTGGCCGACGTCGGCGAGACCTGCAACCTCGGCGTCCTGGACGGTCACGAGGTGATCTACGTCGACCGGGTGGAGTGCGATTGGCCGCTGCGCATGCAGCTCCAGGCCGGCAGCCGGGTGCCGGTCCACTGCACCTCGATCGGCAAGCTGTTGCTGGCCTACCTCGGCCGCGCCCAGCGCCGGCGCCTGCTCACCGCCGCGCCCCTGGTCCGCTACACCGAGCACACGGTCACCGATCCGGAGACTCTGGAAGACATGCTCGCCAAGGTGCGCAAGGACGGCTATGCGGCGAGCCGCCAGGAATACACCACCGGCATGGTCTCGCTGGCGGTGCCGGTCGGCGGCGAGTCCGGGCGCCCCCTGGCCGCCCTGGGCCTTCACGCCCCGGAAGTCCGGGTGTCGTCCGAGCAGGTCCTGAGCTATCTGCCACGGCTGCGCGCCGCCGCGGAGAAGCTGGCCGAAATCTGGATAGACGGCGGAAACACGGCCGATTCCGGTTGACGGCCGCATTGTTTTGCAATAATCAGGACAAATCGTCCCAAAAAATGGGCCAGACAAGGGTCCGCGCCGGTTCGCCGGGCCCGCGGCGACTGTGAAGACAACCGGCGGCGTCCTTTGGCTGGCGTCGCGCGATGGGGAGAAAATGCCATGACCCGCATGACTGCGAGCGAAGCCTTCGTCGAGACCCTGGTGGCGCACGGCGTCACCGACGTCTTCGGCATCGTCGGCTCGGCCTACATGGACGCGCTCGACATCTTCGAGCCGGCCGGCATCCGTTTCATCTCGGTCGCCCATGAGCAGGGCGCGGGCCACATGGCCGACGGCTACTCGCGAGTCAGCGGCCGCCAGGGCGTCTGCATCGCCCAGAACGGCCCGGGCATCACCAACTTCGTGACCTCCATCGCGGCGGCCTACTGGGCCCATTCGCCGGTCGTCTGCATCACCCCGGAGACCGGCTCGGCGACCCAGGGCCTGGGCGGCTTCCAGGAGACCGAGCAGCTGCCCTTCTTCGAGAAGATCACTAAGTACCAGGCCCACGTGAACCGGCCCGACCGCCTGGCCGAGTTCACCGGCCGTTGCTTCGACCTGGCGCTGACCGAGCGCGGGCCGACCCAGCTCAACATCCCGCGCGACTTCTTCTACGGCGACATCGACGTCGAGATCCCGCAGCCGATCCGGGTCGAGCGCCCGGCCGGCGGGCCGGGCAGCCTGGACGCCGCGGCCGCGGCCCTGGCCGACGCCAAGTTCCCGGTCATCGTCTCCGGCGGCGGTGTGATCATGTCGGACGGCGTCGAGGAGTGCATGGCCCTGGCCGAGCACCTTTCGGCGCCGGTGGTCAACTCCTACCTGCACAACGACTCCTTCCCGGCCTCCCACGACCTCTGGTGCGGCCCGCTCGGCTACCAGGGCTCCAAGGCGGCGATGAAGCTGATCGCCCAGGCCGACGTTGTGCTGGCCCTGGGCACCCGCCTCGGGCCCTTCGGCACCCTGCCCCAGCACGGCATCGAGTACTGGCCCAAGGGCGCGAAGATCATCCAGGTCGACGCCGACCATCGCATGCTGGGCCTGGTCAAGGAGATCTCCGTCGGCGTGCTCGGCGACGCCAAGGGCGCGGCGGCCGAGATCCTGACCCGGCTGCAGACCTCGAACCGAGAGATTGCCTGCCATGGCAACCGCGACCAGCGCCTTGCCGAGATCCGCAAGCAGAAGGACGACTGGGAGGCCGAGCTCAACGACTGGGGCCAGGACGAGGGCACGCCGGTCGCGCCGCGCCGCCTGCTGCGCGAGCTCGAGAAGGCCATGCCCGAGGACGCCATGATCTCGACCGACATCGGCAACATCTGCTCGGTCTCGAACAGCTACCTGCGCTTCGAGCAACCGAACTCCTTCTTCGCGGCCATGAGCTTCGGCAACTGCGGCTACGCCTTCCCGACCGCGATCGGCGCCAAGGTCGCCGCGCCGGATCGGCCGGCCGTGGCCTACGTCGGCGACGGCGCCTGGGGCATGAGCCTGCTGGAGACCCTGACCGCGGTGCGCGAGGACATCCCGGTCACCGCCGTGGTCTTCAACAACGGCCAGTGGGGCGCGGAGAAGAAGAACCAGGTCGACTTCTACGCCGACCGCTACGTCGGCACCAACCTGGAGAACCCGAGCTTCGCCGAGATCGCCCGCGCCATGGGCGCGAACGGCATCAAGGTCGAGCATCCGGACCAGGTCGGCGACGCCCTGCGCGAGGCGACCCAGTCCAGCAAGTGCACCATCGTCGAATGCATGGTGACCCAGGAGCTGGGCGATCCCTTCCGCCGCGACGCCCTGAAGAAGCCGCAGCGGACGCTGGCGAAGTACAAGGACTTTTCGGTCGCCTGAGGGCGAGGGCTGAAGGGGTGTGGGACCGGTAGGATGGGACCGGTCCCACGCTTCGAGCGATGCGGCGACCGGCGCGACCTCCTGCAACCTCCTTCATGCTGTCATGCCCGGGTTTGACCCGGTCATCCATCGAGCCGCTGGCGCCATGGATTGCCGGGTCGCGCGAAGCGCCGCGCGTACGCGCCCCGGCAATGACAGATGTATGGGCGAAGTCTCGGATTCCACCGACCCTCGGTTCGAACGTACCTCGAAGGCGGACGTCAAGTGCTGCTATGTTAAGGCATGAAAGACCTCGCCCGCCCAATCGTCCTAGCCGCCATTTGGCTCGGCCTGCTGCTCGCTCCTTCGACGCCGAGCAACGCCCAGGGTTTCGAGGACCACGGCGACCACGACCCTCCCTATCGGCTGTTCTTGCCGCCTGGATTGGACGCCGCGCAGCCCGTGCCGCTGGT